>Ga0308159_1000545_pt1 | contig 82322 bp, 58 predicted proteins | sample PhyCR1_FD_201040 | JGI IMG/M metagenome (GOLD analysis project Ga0308159, IMG submission 201040) | Phyllosphere microbial communities from UC Gill Tract Community Farm, Albany, California, United States - DLSLC.R1 | ecosystem: Host-associated > Plants > Phyllosphere > Unclassified | place: USA...
GAGCGCGCGCGAAGAGCGGCACGGTCTGCGACAGGTCGAGGATGTGGACGCCGTTGCGGTCGCCGAAGATGTAGGGCTTCATCTTCGGGTTCCAGCGGTGGGTCTGGTGGCCGAAGTGCGCGCCGGTCTCGACCAGCTGCTGCATGGTGACGACGGGTGCCGCCATAAGATAATTCCTTCCGGTTAGTCCTCTGGGAAGCGGATGACGCGGCGGGCCAAGCCCATGCGCACCGAAATATGATGCTTCCCATGCGGTGTTGAGGGGGGCGCCCTTAGCCGATGCGAAACCCCATGGCAAGCGCCGAAGGACGTTCACCTTTGTTCCGAATACCGTTGACACAGGAACATCAGCGGAACATAAAGCGATCACAACAGGGAACACAGGTTGATCGTCGCATTGCGATTTCGCAAAATCGTGAATTTGGCACGACTCAACCTGATGTCGCCGTTTCGGCGACGGAACTGTACGAAAAAATCAATGGTTACGACCCGGTTAATATGCCGGTTCGTCACGAACGGCAGGAGGCTGGCATCATGATGATCGTGGTGAGTGTTCTGGTTTTCACGGGCGCATTGGTTGCCGCCCTGACCACCATAGCGATGATGGTGGCACCCCAATGGCGCCGCATCCTGCATCTGGCCACGGGCCATGTCGAACCGGCCTTCACGCCGCTGGCCACCTTGGTAGTGGCCGAGCGCCGGATCGCCGTCAGGCGCTGGGCGGCGGGGTCCCCTGCCCCTTCGCTGGTCCGCCGCCGCGTGGCCGCTTGAGCCGCGCATAGGCGATCATGGTGGCGGGGATGCTCAACAGATAGGCCAGGCACAGCGCGGTCAGTGCATGCCACGGTGCCGAGATCAGCGCGACCCCGACCAGCACAAGGATCGCCAGGGCCTCGAATCGCACATGGCGGCGCAGGCGGAACGAGGTCCAGGACAGTGTCGGCAGGCTCGATACCATCAGCATGGCGACAAGCGCGACCCAGGGCGCCACCAAATAGGGCGACGAGAAGATCGGCTCGCCGGTCCAGAACCAGAGATAGAGCGGCAACATCGCCAGTCCGGCCCCGGCGGGGGCCGGAACGCCGGTAAAGAAGCCCGCCGTCTTGCGCGGCTGATCGGCCACGTCGAGTTGCGAATTGAACCGCGCCAGCCGCAACGCGCAGAACACCGCCTGCAGCACAGCGCAGATCCATCCGATGCGCGGCAGATTTTCGAGCGACCAGAGATAGAGGATAAGGGCAGGTGCGACACCAAAGGAAATGGCGTCGGACAGCGAATCAAGCTCCGCCCCGAACCGACTTTCCCCGCGCAGCAACCGTGCGATCCGGCCATCCAACCCGTCCAGCACGGCTGCGACCATGATCATGGTGACGGCCGCCTCCCATGATCCCGCGATGGCGAACTTCACCCCCGTCAGCCCGGACACCAGCGCAAGCGCCGTCACCGCATTGGGAATGATCGCCCGCAGCGGCAGACCACGGGGCGGTTCGCCATCGGCACGGCGACGGGCGAAACGGGGGGGAAGGGCCATCGAAGCGCGCGGCTTACTGCGCGATGCCGGTCATCGGCTTGCCGCCGACACGGCCGATCACCGTCTCGCCCGCGACCGAACGCTGGCCCAGACAGACCTGCGGCGTGACGTCGTCGGGCAGATATACGTCGACGCGGCTGCCGAAGCGGATCAGGCCGACGCGCTGCCCTGCGGCAACCATGTCCCCGGGCTTCACGAATCCGACGATACGACGCGCGACCAGACCCGCGATCTGGGTAAAGCCGTATTTTCGGCCGTCGCGGCCTTCGACCACGAAATGCTGGCGTTCATTCTCGTCCGACGCCTTGTCCAGATCGGCGTTCAGGAACTTGCCCGAGATATAGACGACCTGGCGGATGACGCCCGCAACGGGCGTGCGGTTGATGTGAACGTCGAACACCGACATGAAGATCGACACCCGGACCAGCGGCGCCTCGCCCAGTTCGCCGACCAGCTCGCGCGGGATCGGAACGCGCTGGATCATCGTCACCAGGCCGTCGGCGGGCGCGACGATCAGGTCGTCGCCCTGCGGCGTAGTGCGGACGGGATCGCGGAAGAATGCCGCGATCCAGATGCACAGGCCGACGAACGGCCAGAACAGCACCTTGGTGATCAGCGTGGCGATGATGGTCAGGCCCGCCCCGATCAGCACATATTTGCGCCCTTCGGGATGGACGGCGGGAAAGCGCCACTTGACGGTGGTGGTCGCGACGGGGGGCTTTTCAAGCGAAGGCATCGGGCCTGTCTACCTGTCCACCGGCCATCGCACAATCTTTTCGGTTCGCCCCGGCCCTTTCCCCAACCATCGGGGGTGGTTGATCCGCCGCGCCCCCTCCCCTAGACGCGTCACCAAACCCGCCTAATCTGAAGGATGCGCATATGGCGAAGATCAAGGTAAACACCCCCGTCGTGGAGATCGACGGCGACGAAATGACCCGGATCATCTGGGAATGGATTCGCGAACGCCTGATCAAGCCGTATCTGGACATCGAACTGGCCTATTTCGACCTGTCGGTCCAGAACCGCGACGCGACCAGCGACCAGGTGACGATCGACAGCGCCCACGCCACCCAGAAGTACGGCGTCGCGATCAAGTGCGCGACGATCACCCCCGACGAGCAGCGCGTCGAGGAATTCGGCCTGAAGAAGATGTGGAAGTCGCCCAACGGCACGATCCGCAACATCCTGGGCGGCGTGGTCTTCCGCGAGCCGATCGTCATCAAGAACGTTCCCCGCCTGGTCCCCGGCTGGACGCACCCGATCGTCGTCGGCCGTCACGCCTTCGGCGACCAGTACAAGGCGACCGACTTCAAGGTCCCCGGCAAGGGCAAGCTGACCCTGAAGTGGGAAGGCGAGAATGGCGAGAAGATCGAGGAGGAGGTGTTCAACTTCCCCAGCGCCGGCGTCGCCATGGGCATGTACAATCTGGATGATTCGATCCGCGACTTCGCGCGCGCCTCGATGAACTATGGCCTGAACCGTGGCTGGCCGGTCTATCTGTCGACCAAGAACACCATCCTGAAGGCCTATGACGGCCGCTTCAAGGACATCTTCCAGGAAGTGTTCGACGCCGAATTCGCCGATCAGTTCAAGGCGGCGGGCATCGAGTATCAGCATCGCCTGATCGACGACATGGTGGCCTCGGCTCTCAAGTGGCATGGCGAATTCGTCTGGGCCTGCAAGAACTACGACGGCGACGTGCAGTCGGATACGGTGGCGCAGGGGTTCGGCTCGCTGGGCCTGATGACCTCGGTCCTGATGACCCCGGACGGCAAGACGATCGAGGCGGAAGCGGCGCATGGCACCGTGACCCGTCACTATCGCCAGCACCAGCAGGGCAAGGCGACCTCGACCAACCCAATCGCGTCGATCTTCGCCTGGACCGGCGGCCTCAAGTATCGCGGCAAGTTCGACAACACGCCGGACGTCGTTCGCTTTGCCGAGACGCTGGAAAAGGTCTGCATCCAGACCGTCGAGAACGGCCAGATGACCAAGGACCTCGCGATCCTGATCGGTCCGGACCAGCCCTGGATGACCACCGAGCAGTTCTTTGAGGCGATCCGCGTCAACCTCGAAACCGAAATGGCCAACTGGCAGTAATTTCTGCCACAAGGTTGTGAGAAGGGGCCTGGAGGCGTTGTCTCCGGGCCTTTTTTCTATTCCCCGACCTCCGTTCAGCCTGAGCGCAGTCGAAGGCCAAGGGCATACCTTTGCCAAAAGCACATTAGAGAGCTTGTCGCGTGGCCTTCGACTACGCTCAGGCTGAACGGCGGTTGGTGATTAAAGCCGCGCCTATCCCCCCAGCCGTTCGCGCTGAGCGAAGGCGCAGCGCGCGCCCCGCGCTCACCGCCCTTCCCGTTCCAGATACGCAATCACATCCGCTCGCCCGAGCGGGTCGGGCAGGCCGGGAAAGGTCATCTTCGTGCCCGGCGCGAAGCGTTGTGGCGAGGTCAGCCAGCGGTTCATCGTCGCCCGATCCCAGCGTCCCCCGACCCGCTCCAGTGCGGCGGTATAGCCATAGCGCGCGCTCCCGCCCGCGACCGGCCTGCCCATGATACCGTGCAGGTTCGGCCCCGCCCGGTCGAGTTCGCCCTTGCCGATCGTATGGCAAGCCAGGCACTGGCCAAAAGTTCGCGCGCCCGCATCGGCATCCGCGACGCGCATCAGGGCGTCGAGCGACGGGTTCGGCCCCGCCGCCTTCAACCGCTCGGCCCGGTCGCCATCCCCGCAGGCAGTCAGGGCCAGGCAAGGCAGGATGGCGAACAGGACGGTCAACGAAAGCGGCTTCATCCCGCCGCCCTACCGCCGCCGCCGCACCATACCCCATTGGACGAATCGCCCCATCGTCGTTTCGTGGGATTAACGACCTGACAAGCGCGGCAAAGCCGGGTTAGTCTGTCGTCATGGCACTTCGGTTAGACAATCAGGGCTTTTCCGACGCCCTCGTGATCCTCGGGGCGGCGGGGATCGTCATTCCGGCCTTTGCGCGCTTCCGGGTCAGCCCGGTCATCGGGTTCATCCTGGTCGGGCTGCTGGTCGGTCCGGCCGGGCTCGGCTCACTGGTGCCCCATGCGCCGTGGCTCTATTATCTGACCATCTCCAACCCGGAGTCGATCGAACCCTTTGCCGAGTTCGGTATCATATTATTGCTTTTTTCCATCGGGTTGGAGCTGTCTTTTCGCAGGCTTTGGGCGATGCGGAGGCTGGTGTTCGGCACCGGCGCGGCCGAGTTGATCGGCTCGGCAACGCTGATCGGGATCGCGCTCCATATGCTGGGCCAAGGCTGGGGGGGAGCGATCGGTCTGGGCCTCGCCCTCACCCTCTCCTCGACCGCGCTGGTGCTGCCGCTGGTCGGCACGACCAGCCCCGTGGGTCGCGGCGCGTTCGCGATGCTGCTCTTCGAGGATCTGGCGCTGGTCCCCATCATCTTCGCGCTGGGCGCCATGGCCCCGACCGCCAGCGACGAGGGCTGGGTCGGCATTGCGGGTGTCGCCTTGCGCGGCGGGTTGACCGTCGTCGCCATGTATCTGGGTGGCAAGCTGGTCCTGCCGCGCCTGTTCGCCCAGGCCGCGCGTACCAAGAGCCCGGAGTTATTCCTCGCCGCTTCGCTGCTGGTCGTCATCGTCGCCAGCGTGGCCACCACGGCGGCGGGCCTGTCGCCGATCGTGGGCGCGCTGCTGGCGGGCTTGCTGATCGCCGAGACCGAATATCATTCGGAGGTCGAGGTGATGACCGCGCCGTTCAAGGGCCTCGCGCTCGGCGTGTTCCTGATTACCGTCGGCATGAGCCTGGACCTGCGGTTGATCGCCAAGAACTGGGACATGCTGCTGCTCGCGGTGGTCGGCGTGGTCGCGGTGAAGGCCATCGTCACCTATCTGCTGCTGCGGGTCGCCCATGCCCGGCGCGGGGTGGCGGCGGAGACGGGGCTGCTGATGGGCAGCCCGTCCGAGACGACGCTGATCGTGCTGGGGACGGCGGCGCAGGCGCAGCTGATCCTGCCCTCGACCGCCAGCTTCTGGCAGACGGTGACGGCGATCGGCCTGACCATCACGCCGCTGCTCGCCAAGGCCGGCCGGGTCATGTCCCGCCGGATCGAGGCGCGCAGCGGCGACCTGCCCCCCGCGCCCGACGCCGATGGCGACACCGGGCGCACGGTCATCATCGGCTTTGGCCGCGTCGGCAAGATGATCGCCGACATGCTGACCGTCCACGGCCAGTCCTATGTCGCGGTCGAGGCGGATATCGATTCGGTCGGTGAGGCGCGGCGGGCGGGCTATCCCGTGCTGTTCGGCGACGTGGCGCGCGCGGAACTGGTCGACCGGCTGAACCTGCCCGCCGCGCGGGCGCTGATCCTGACGATGGACGATCCCGTGCTGACCGTGCGTCTGGCGCGGCGTATCCGAGAGGCCGCGCCCGACCTGCCGATCATCGCCCGCGCGCGCGACATGGCGCATGCGACCGAATTGTACCGCGCGGGTGTCAGCGAGGCGGTGCCGGAGACGCTGGAAAGCTCGCTGCAACTCTCCGAGGCGGTGCTGGTCGATCTGGGCGTCGCGATGGGGCCGGTGATCGCATCGATCCACGAGAAACGCGACGAGCTGCGGCAGGTCATACGCCGCGAGGCACAGCTTCAGCGCGAGCCGCGTATCCGGCGGCTGCGACGGCTGGGGGAACAGGGGTGATCTCTATTCCTCCCCAAGCTCGGCTTGGGGAGGGGGACCATCGCGAAGCGATGGTGGAGGGGCCTTGCCCCTCGCCCCTCCACCACGGCCTTCGGCCGCGGTCCCCCTCCCCATCTAACGATGGGGAGGACTTTTTGTCAGCCCAGGCGACCCAGCGCGGCATGCAGCCGTGCCGCTTCGGCCATCTTGTCGGCGTGGTCGGCCTTCGCCTTCTCGACCGCTTCGGGCTTGGCGCGCTCAACGAAGCTGGCATTGCTCAGCCGCCCGCCCAACGCGTCACGTTCCTTCTCGACCGCCGCGATCGCCTTGGTCAGGCGCTGGCGTTCGGCGTCGAGGTCGATCACGCCCTCCAGCGGCAGGACGAAGGTCGCCTCGTCCACCACCACCTGCGCCGCACCGCCCGAGGCTTCGCCCTCGGCCGCATCGACGCGCGCCAAACGTGCGAGCGCCGAGGCCTGTCGCGCCAGCCGCGCCGTGGTGCCGTCATTCGCATCGCGCACATGCATCGGCAGGCGCGCGCCCGGCGGCACGTTGAGTTCGGTGCGCGCGGCGCGGATTTCGCTGACCAGACGGATGAGCCAGTCGATCTCGCGCTCCGCTTCCGGGTCAAGCGCACGCGCATCGGCCATCGGCCAGTGCGCCACGATCAGGTCATGATCGCGCGCGCCCATGGCGTGCCACAGTTCCTCGGTGATGAAGGGCATGAACGGGTGGAGCAGGACCAGGATCTGGTCGAGCACCCAGCCCGCGACCGCGCGGGTTTCGTCGCCACCTGCTTCGCCGCCCTGGAGGACCGGCTTGATGAGTTCGAGATACCAGTCGCAGAAACGGCTCCAGACGAACTGGTAGATCGCGTTCGCCGCGCCGTCGAAACGGTAGTCTGCCAGCGCCAGGTCAACCGCCTGCACGGTCTTCACCGTCTCGGCGATGATCCACTTGTTGACCGCCAGCGTGGCATTCGGAGCCTCCAGCGTCGTCGAAGCGCCGATGCCATTGGCCTGGGCGAAGCGCGCCGCGTTCCACAGCTTGGTCGCGAAGTTGCGATAGCCCTCGACCCGGCGTTCATCCATCTTGATGTCGCGGCCCTGGCTCTCCATCGCCGCCATGAAGAAGCGCAGCGCATCGGCGCCATATTGGTCGATCAGGCCCAGCGGATCGACCGTATTGCCCTTCGACTTCGACATTTTCGAGCCATCGGCAGCACGAACAAGACCGTGGAGATACAGTGTCTTGAAGGGCACATCTTCCATGAAGTGCATGCCCTGCATCATCATCCGCGCATCCCAGAAGAACAGGATGTCGAAGCCGGAGATGAGCACGTCGTTCGGGTAACGCCCCGCCAGCGTCTTGTCGTCCTTGTCGGGCCAGCCCAGCGTCGCGAAGGGCCAGAGGGCGGAGGAGAACCACGTATCCAACACGTCGGGGTCGCGAGTCAGGTTGACGCCCTCGCCTGCCTCAGCCCGCGCTTCTTCCTCGGTTTCAGCGACGAACAGGCGGCCGTCCTCGGCGAACCACGCCGGGATTTGGTGGCCCCACCAGAGCTGACGGCTGACGCACCAGGGCTGGATGTTCTCCATCCAGTTGAAGAAGGTCTTCTCCCACGCCTGCGGCACGATCTTGATCTTGCCGGAGCGCACCGCCTGGATCGCGGGTTGGGCCAGCGTCTTGGCATCGACATACCATTGGTCGGTCAGCCAGGGCTCGATCACCACGCCGGAGCGGTCGCCGAACGGGGTCTGGATCGTGCGCGGCTCGGCGTCATGCTCTTCGCCGTCCTTGTCGATGTGCGGGATCAGGACGCCCTCGTCCTTCAGCCGCGCAACGACGGCCTTGCGCGCGTCGGCGGTCGACAGGCCGAGGAATGCATCCGGGATCAGGCCGTCCGACGTCTGGCAGATATGCGCCTTGCCATCGAGCATGTTGAGCATGTCGCGCGCCTCGATCCCGGCACGGCGGCCGACCTCGAAATCGTTGAAGTCGTGGCCGGGCGTGATCTTGACCGCGCCCGAACCCAGTTCGGGGTCGGCATGTTCGTCGGCGACGATCGGGATCAGGCGGCCGGTGATCGGCAGGCGCACCTGCTGGCCGATCAGTGCGGTGTAGCGCGCGTCGTCCGGGTGGACCGCGACCGCCATGTCGGCGAGCATCGTCTCCGGCCGCGTCGTCGCGACCTCGATAAAGCCCGATCCGTCGGCGAGCGGATAGCGCAGGCGCCAGAAGCTGCCCTTCACTTCGCGCGTCTCGACCTCCAGGTCGCTGATCGCAGTGCCGAGCCCGGCATCCCAGTTGACCAGCCGCTTGTCGCGGTAGAGCAGGCCCTGACGGTAAAGGTCGACAAAGACCTTCAGCACCGCCTTGCTGAAGCCCTCGTCCATGGTGAAGCGCTCATTGGCCCAGTCCATCGAGCAGCCCAGTCGGCGCAGCTGGCCGGTGATTTGGCCGCCGCTCTCCGCCTTCCAGGTCCAGACCTTTTCCAGGAACTGGTCACGGGTGAAGTCGGTGCGCTTTTCGCCGCGCGCATTCATCTGGCGCTCGACCACCATCTGGGTCGCGATGCCCGCATGGTCGGTGCCGACCACCCACAGCGCGTCCTTGCCCTTCAACCGGGCATGGCGGACCAAGATGTCCTGCAACGTGTTGTCGAGCGCATGGCCGATATGCAGGTTGCCGGTGACGTTGGGCGGCGGGTTGACGATCGTCCACGGCTCGGCATGGGGGCGGTCGGGGCGGAACAGGCCCTTTTCCTCCCAATGGCCATACCAGCGGGCTTCGATTGCGGCGGGGTCGAACGTCTTGGGCAGCTCAGTCATGACGCTGCCTTAATCACCCGCGCGGCGTGACGCCAGATGCTATCAGGTCCGGGCGCCCGGCCGGTCGAGCACCGCGCGAATCCGCTCGTTCAGGTCGGCGCGGCGATAGGGCTTGCGGATCAGCTCATAGGAGCGCGCGCCCTCATCGATCGCCTCGTCGGCAAAGCCGGTGGTCAGCAGTACCGACAAATGCGGATAGTCGCGCCGCACGACCTGGGCCAGCCCGACGCCGTTCATGCCACCGGGCATCAGGATATCGGTGAAAAGCAATGCGAAGTCGCTGTCCTGCGCCAGATGGTCGAGCGCTTCGCGGGCGCTGCGGGTCAGGACGACGTCATAGCCCAGATCCTCGAGCATCGACTTGCCGAGATCGCCGACATCCTGCTGGTCCTCGACCATCAGCACGCGTTCGACCCCGCCGCTGCGAGCAGCCTGCACAGGAGCGGCGCGACGTTCGGTGACACCGGCGGCGCGGGGGAAATAAAGAGAGATCGCCGCGCCGCCCGCGTCCGTCTCGACCGTGGCCAGGCCACCCGACTGGCGCATGAAGCCATAGACCATGGCCAGCCCCAGGCCTGCGCCCTTGCCCATTTCCTTGGTGGTGAAGAAGGGGTCGAAAATCTTGTCCGCGATCTGCGTATCGATGCCCGGCCCGTCATCGGCGACACGCACCATGACATATTCGCCGGGTTCCAGATTGGCAGGCCCCTCGGGACTTTCGCCGGACTGGATCATGTTGCGGGTCGAGATGGTAATCTCGCCCTGCCCCGACCGTCGACCGATCGCCTCGCGCGAATTGGTGACGATATTGAGCAGCGCCATCTCGGCCTGAACCGGATCGATCCGGCAATTCCAGAGATTCTCCTCCAGCCGCTGGCGCATCACGATGCCGTCACCCGCCGTGCGGTTCAGGATCGGGCGGAAGTCCTCGATCAACTGATTGAAGTTGAGCAGCCGATCGCGCAATTCCTGCTTGCGGGCAAAGGCGAGCAATTGCTGGGTCAGCGTCGCGCCGCGCGCCGCAGCGGCCCCGATCGCCTCGACCGCGCGCCTACCGCTGCGATCATTCTGGTCGACCCGCGCCTCGAGGATATCGGCATAGCCGATGATGACCTGGAGCAAATTGTTGAAGTCGTGCGCGATGCCGCCGGTCAGCTTGCCGACCGCCTCCATCTTCTGTGCCTCGTGCAGCGCATCCTCGGCCTCGCGGCGGCGCGAGATGTCGAGCTGGCTGCTGAAGAAATAGACCAGCTCGCCCGCATCGTCATAGACCGGCGAGACGAACAGCGCGTTCCAGAAGGTCGAGCCGTTCTTGCGATAGTTGAGCAGTTCGACCGCGATCTCGTCGCGACGCGCGATCGCCGCGCGAACCTGGGCCACCACGTCGCGGTCGGTTTCCGGCCCCTGCAGGAAACGGCAATTGGTGCCGAGGATTTCTTCCTCGGAATAGCCGGTCATGAAGCTGAAGGCTTCGTTGCAAAAGACGATGGGATTGTCGGGCTGCCGGGGATCGGTGACGATCATCGGCATCCGCGTCGTCTTCACGGCGGCGAAGAAGATGTCCGACTGGCCCGAATGGGGCTGTGTCGCATCGGCGATCGGCGGGGACGACACGTGCGAACGCGTCGATTTCGACAGATCGGGCGTCTCGGGTGTCGGGTTCATGCCCAACGAACCCGGACGAATGCCGCCGGTTCCCCCCGAACGGAAAAGCCGGCGGGCAGGATCAACGGCCTTCGCGCGTGATCCGGGCGATTTCGCGCGCGACCATCGCCTCGACCATCTCGGGCAGATGGGTGTCGAGCCATTCGCGCAGCATCGGGCGCAGCATGTCGCGAACCAGCCCTTCGAGCGTGCCGTCGCTGGTGGGTTCGGGCTTGACCATCATACGGCTGAGCGCCTCCAGGGAACCACGGCTGGCCTCGGCCACGCGCGGGGAAACGATCGCCTCCTCGGCATCGTCCAGATCGGCCTGGACCGACGGGGCGGCGGGAGCGGGTGCGGCAACATAGGCCGACGGCTCGGGAGCCGGGGTCGGCGCGGGAACCGGTTCGGGCGCCACGGCGCGCATCGCCGATTCGGCGGCACGGGCGGCGGCGGCTTCGACCTTCATGCGCAGCGGCATGGGATCGCTGAGTTCCAGGACCTCGGGCGAATCATCCTCGACCGCAGGCGCGGGCACGGGGCGCGGCTGGCGACGCTGGCGGGCAGGCACTTCGCCCTCTTCGGCAATGATCCGTTTGATCGAGGAGAGGATCTCTTCCATCGACGGCTCGGCGCTGATCTCACCCATGACCGCAAACCCCATTCTTGCCCCCAAGGCCCCTGCCCGGCCTTATTGCCGGCTTGGTGCCTCCGCACCTGTGGTTAATGCGGGGCTTCTGTCAACAGGGGCGTTGACGTCGGGGTCGAGCGGACGGGTGATCGCCGCCGTCTGGGCTGGGGTTCCGGCGGTGGTGCCAGCGACCGGCGCAGGCTCGCCGTCGCCGCCCCAGTCGTTGATCTTGTTGCGGACGCGCGTGTAGTTGGCGACCGGATCATAGAGCGAACCGCCGTCCAGCCCCAGGTCGCGCGCCTCGGCATTGCCCATCGCCGCGATCAGCGCGAAGCCCGCGACATAGGCGTCGCGTCGCGCCGTCACCAGAGTGACCTGGCTGTTGAGCAATTCCTGCTCGGCGTTCAATATGTCGAGCACGGTACGGGTGCCGACGCTGTTCTCGGCCCGCACGCCCTCCAGCGACAGCGAGTTGGCACGCACCGCCGATTCGGCCGAGGCGATCACCTGTTGCGAGGATTGCCAGACGGCATAGGCGGAGCGGACCTGCGCCACGACCTGCCGCTCGGTGCCGGTGGCGTTCTCCAGTGCCTGGCCACGCAGCGCCTCGGCCTGGCGGACCTGCGCCGCGGGACGTCCGCCCTGGAATAGCGGCATCGACAGCTGCGCCCCGACCGTCGCGTTGATGCCCGAGCCCGGCACGCTGCCCGCCCCCGGCGGCACGTTGATCGAGCCGAGATAGTTGAAATAATTCCCACTCGACACCGCCGAGATCCGGGGCAGCCGGTTGGCGCGCGCGACATTGATGTCATAGCGGGTCGCATCCGCCGCGCGCCGTGCAGCGATCAACTGCGGATTCTGGTCGAGCGCGACCGCCACCGCCTGGTTGGGCGAAGCGGGAAGCGCGGGGAGCGCGGGCGGCTGTTCCAGACCGACCGGCGCGACGCCGACGATGTTGACGTAGTTTTCCCGGCTGGAGATCAGGTTCGCCTGCGCCGACTGAAGCTGCGCACGGGCCTGCGCCAGACGCGCCTCGGACTGGGCGACGTCGGTGCGGGTCAGGTCGCCGACCTGGAACCGGTCGCGCGAGGCGCGCAAATTGGTGTCCAGCACATTGACGTTGCGGGTGTTGAGGTTGACGATCGCCTCGTCCCGGATGACGTTCATGTACGCCGCCACGACATTGGTGAAGAGGTTCGCCTCCACCCCGCGCAGCTGGGCGCGCCCCGCATCGACCCGCGTCTCGGCGGCGCGCACCGCATTCTTGACGGCGCCGCCCTGATAGAGCGGTACGGACAACTGCAATGCGCCGGTCGCCACCCGCTCCGGATTCAGGAAGTTGTTGTTCGCGACGACGACATTGTCGGTAAACTGCGCCGTGGATTGCAGGGACGGCAGGCCATTGGACCGCGCGATCGGCACATTCTCATCGGTCGCGCGCTGGGCGGCACGCTGACCGGTGATCGTCGGATTGCTCTGATACGCCCGCACCATCGCCTCGCGCAACGTCTCCGCCGAAGCCGATCCGGCCAGCAACAGGGCCGAACCGATCAGAACGCCGGAGGTCAGGGAGGAAGTCAGGTGCAGGCGCATGGTCCCTCAGAATTGAAAGGCGCGAGGACGGGCAAAGCCCGGCAGGATGGTGCATTCGGCATCGGCAAAGGCGCGGACGCCGTGGCCGCCTTCGGTTCGACGACCGCTGGCCAGACGGGTGACGCCGTTCTCGACCAGGCCGGTGACGATCCGGCCGCCGATCTTGACCTGCTCGACCAGCGCGGTCGGCAGTTCCTCGACCGCGCCGTCGATGACCAGCACGTCATAGGGGGCCGCGGCGGCGTGACCGGCGTTCAGCGCGCCCTGCACGAACTCGACCTTGGCCTCACCCGCCAGCGCGGTGCGCGCGGCGGCGACCAGATCGGCATTTTCCTCGACCGCGATCACCCGGGTCACGATTTCGGCCAGCAGCGCGGCGGTATAGCCGGTGGCGGCACCGATCAGCAGCACACGGTCGCCCGCCTCCAGATAGGCCTCGGTCAGCAGACGGCCGGTCGCCATCGGCAGGTTGACCGCCCGCCCCTGGCCCAGGTCCAGCATCCCGTCGCGATACGCCACGGGCCGCAGCGCCTCGGGCACGAACGCCTCACGCGCGACACGCGCCATCGCGGCGACGACACGCTGGTCGCTGACCGCCGTGGTGCGCAGCTGGCTGGCCACCATCGCATGGCGCATCGCGTCGAAATTCGAGGAATCAAAGCTGGTTGTCATCATCGCCCTACCCTGTCGCACAGCCGTTTTAGTTGTGCAATACACTAAATTGGTTCCCGCCGCTTCTATCGCGTGGGGCGATTTCCGCCAAGCGCGGTTGCGCAAAAGTAACGGGGTCCATTCGAGTAATCTCATTGCCTGACCGTAGGAGGTGGGTATCCCCCCCAAGGCAAAGGATGCCCTACCCTTTTCTCTCGATCTGTTGGCGGCGCGGATATTCCACCACGCCCCTGAGGACGACACTTCAACGTATCGAATATTTCACGACTATCACTTCGTCGCGGATGAGCATTTAGAAAGTCATTTTGAAGCGCCAAACATCTCGCTAAATTAAATTGAGAATCCGGATCGATACGATCCGCAGATGCGAGGGCGCCGAAAATGAAAAATATTCCCGAAATAATTTCCAGAAACACCGGCATCCAATTTATTAGTTTTCGCCAAAGTGGAGTCGGCTGCTCAACGATCCGCATAATTTGATCATAGGCACCCTTAATATCTTCATGCCCTGCATTTGCCCTTTTAGCAATACCATATAAATTTCTAACAATTTTTATATCTACCGATACCGAAATCCTGATAGCAGCTGCGCTCAACACAGCCAGAGACATGCCTACAAGAAAAAGAGCGATAGGATCATATGGCTCTTTAAAACGCTCGCCGGCGTTCAAAACCCCCAGGACGCCACCGCCATTTACCGCAAGTAGCGCGGCGAGGGTCCATTTCGAAGCGTCATCGGATCGCTTCTCCTCGCGAGGAACCGCTTCGCCGTAAAACTCTAGGAATAAATCGACGAAAGCACGCTCAATTTTTTTCGACGTCTCTGAATCTTGGGTCATATGAGAGCCGTACAACGAGGTAAAAATCGGCGAAAGGCATGCTGCCTCTTCTTGCCAGCGGATCAAGATAGATCGCGTACAGTACGCGCTTTTTTCAAAACGACCGCGAACTCTCCTGTTGACGCCGCGCGAAAAACCGCACACATGCCCGCCTCCCACGCATCGAGGCGCGATGGCGGAGTGGTGACGCAGAGGACTGCAAATCCTTGCACCCGGGTTCGATTCCCGGTCGCGCCTCCAGATTTTCCTGACATTTCGGATCACTGGACCAGCCCTGCGGGGCGGGCCGTGCGGTGATTCGGCCGGCTCCCGGCGGATCAGCCCTTTCCCGGAAAAGCGGTGGACCATGGCCAGTCTCCATGCCTAAGTCGCGGACTTACGGACACGAAGGGGAATGGAATGCGGTTTCTGGCGATGACGGCGGCGGTGGCGCTGGCCTCCACGGCGATGCAGCCGGTCGCGGCGCAGACCGCTCCCGCACCTCAAGCCACGCAGGCGCCGGTCGAATATGACATCGCCTTCCCCCGCGCCCAGCATCACGAGGCGCAGGTCAGCGTCACCTATCGCGGGCTGGACCGCACGCCCGTCCGCTTCCAGATGGCCCGCTCCTCGCCCGGCCGCTATGCGCTGCACGAGTTCGCCAAGAACGTCTATTCGGTGTCGGCCGTCGACGGCGCGGGCAGGCCGCTGACCGTCGAGCGGACCGACCCTTACGGCTGGACCGTGGTCGGCCATGACGGCACGGTGACGGTGCGCTACACGCTGTTCGGCGACCGGGGCGACGGCACCTATGCGCAGATCGATCCGACCCATGCCCGGCTGAACATCCCCGCGACCTTCCTGTGGGCGGTGGGGCAGGACGCACGACCGATCCGCGTCCGATTCCACCCCCAAGCCGGGTGGAAGATCGCCACGCAGCTCGCGCCGACCAGCGACCCGACCGTCTTCACCGCCCGCGACCTGCAATATTTCATGGATAGCCCGGTCGAGCTGTCCGCCTGGGACGAGCGTCACTGGACGGTTGCGAACGGGGCGAAGACCTACACCATCCGCCTGACCGTCCATCATGACGGCAGCCCCGCCGATCTCGACCGTTTCGCCGCGATGGCGCAGAAGGTCGTGGCGCAGCAGATCGCCATCTTCGGCGAGACGCCCGCTTATGACTATGGCACCTACACCTTCCTGGCCGATTACATGCCGCAGATCAGCGGCGACGGCATGGAGCATCGCAATTCGACCGTCATCAGCCAGGCGCGCTCGCTGGCGGCGGGCAAATTCTCGCAGATCCAGACGCTTAGCCACGAATTCTTCCACAGCTGGAATGTCGAGCGCATCCGCCCGGCCGAGCTGGAGCCGTTCGACTTCACCCGCGCCAACGCCACGCCGTCGCTCTGGCTGGCCGAGGGCTTCACCCAATATTATGGCCCGCTGGCGGTGGTCCGTGCGGGTGAAATGCCGGTTCAGGATTATGTCGCTCAGTTGTCGGGCACGCTGAACGCGCTCATCAATTCCCCGGCACGCCGCTATGGCGGGCCGCAGGAAATGAGCCTGCGCGCGCCCTTCGTCGATGCGGCGCAGTCGATCGACCCGACCAACCCGAACATCTTCTTCTCCTATTATCCGTATGGCGCGGTCATCGCACTGGCGCTCGACATGGAGCTGCGCCAGCGCTTCCCGCATCTGTCGCTCGACGACTATATGCGCCAGCTGTGGCGGAGCTTCGGCAAGCCCGAGCGCAGCTATCGCCCCGACGATCTGCGCGTCGCGCTAGGACAGGTGACGGGCGATCAGGCCTTTGCCGACCGCTTCTTCGCGCGGAGCATCACCGCCAGCGGCCTGCCCGACTTCGCGTCGTTGCTGGCGCTGGCTGGACTGACCCTGCGTCAGAAGAACCCGAAGGCAGCCTGGGCGGGCGGCATGCCGGGTCCGCTCGACGGCGGCATGGGGCTGACCGCACCGACCATGCCGGGCACGCCGCTTTACGATGCCGGGCTCGACAAGGGCGACCGGATCGTCAGCGTCGATGGCCGTCCGCTCGCCGACCAGCAGGCGTGGACCGCGATCCTGTCGCGCCATGCGCCCGGCGACCGCCTTCCCATCGTCTATCGCCAACGCGGGGGCGAGCGCAGTACCATCCTGACGCTGGCGGAGGATCCGACGATCGAGGTGATGCCGAACGAAAAGATCGGCCAGCCGCTGACGCCCGAACAGACCCGTTTCCGCCAGTCCTGGCTGGGGCCACGCCCCGTCCCGACCACGGCTTCGCCCGTTCCGCCGTCGCAATGATTTCGTAAGACGGCGGGAACGTCATGATGCCCCGAAGGGTTCACCCATGTGAAGTTTTCGGGGGGCGCCGGGGGTCACGGCACTTGCGGAGGGAAGGACGCCATGCGAATGCGCGTCATGGAGCCAGGTTACGTGCACGATATTGAAATTCCCAGTCATCTGGCCGCCTATCTGGACCAGTCCCCCATCGCCCTGGCGCTGGCCGACGCGCGCGATGACAATCCCTTGATCTTCATCAATCACGGTTTTCGCGAATTGACCGGCTATACCAGCGAGGATGTGGTCGGGCGCAATTGCCGGATGCTCCAGCGCGATGCCGACAACAGCGAAGCGCGCGAGCGTATCCGCGAATTCCTTGCCAATGATCGCCAGGTCAACGTCCGCACCATGCTGATCAATTTCCGCAAGGACGGCTCGCCCTTCGTCAATCTGCTCTACATGTCGAAGCTGCGTCAGCTGGGCGGCGAGATGCCTTATATTTTCGCGTCGCAATTCGATGTCAGCCGCTCACAGCCCGAGCGGCTGGCCGCCTATGATGCGGAACTGGGCCGCACGCTGGGCAAGCTGACCCCGATCCTGGCGGAAAGCGGCATCGTGCTGGAGGGGTCGCTGACCGCCATCGCCAACACCGCCGCGACCATCGCGCAGGCCAAGCTAACCTTGTCGGACCTTGACCGGGCCGCCTTTCCGTGAGCGCGGACGCAGAGTCTCCGCAGACCGCCACCCATCAGGATAATGGAATCGTGCCCGTGCCCGTGGTCGGCATCGGTGCATCGGCGGGCGGGCTGGAGGCGCTTCGCGAGATGCTGACTCCGGCGCGCGCGCCGATGGGCATGGCGTTCGTCGTCGTCCAGCATCTCGACCCCAATCACGAGTCCATGCTGGCCCAGCTGCTCGACCGGCATACCAATCTGGAAGTGCGCCAGTGCGAGGGGCTGGAGCGGATCGAGGCGGACCGCGTCTATATCATACCGCCCGGCCGGGGCCTCGCCATTCGCGGCGGCGTGCTGGAACTGACCGACTTCATCCAGCCGCGCGGGCTGCGCCGCCCGATCGACGACTTCTTCCTGTCGCTGGCCAGCGACCAGCAGGCCAATGCCGCCTGCGTCATCCTGTCGGGCACCGGCGCGGACGGCACGACGGGCCTGCGCGCGATCAAGGAAAATGGCGGCGTCAGCGTCGTCCAGAAGCCCGAAACCGCGCGCTATGACGGGATGCCCCTGTCGGCGGTCGGCACCGGGCTGGTCGATTTCGTCAAGCCTCCCAGCGAAATCCTCGATTGCCTCCATGCCTTTTTCGCCCGCCGTTCGGGCGATCCGAAGGAGCAGGAGGCCGAGGTCGTCGCCGACCATATCGACGATCTGTGCCGGGTGCTGCGCAACGCGGTCGGCCACGACTTTTCGGGCTATAAGCGGACGACGCTGGTTCGCCGGGTCGAGCGGCGGATGCATGTGCTCGGCATCGGCACCGGCTCGGCCTATCTGGCGCGGGTGAAGAGCGATGCGGACGAGTGCGAGGCCCTGTTCCGCGACCTGCTGATCAACGTCACCCGCTTCTTCCGCGATGCCGAACTGTTCGAGACGCTGCGCACCAGGGCGGTCGAACCGCTGACGCGGGAGCGCGACCCCGACGAGGATATCCGCATCTGGATTCCGGGCTGCTCCAGCGGCGAGGAAGCGTATAGCATCGCCATGTTGTTCGCCGAGGCCGCGCGCGAAAGCGGGCAGCCGCTGGCGGTGCAGATCTTCGCGACCGACATCGACGAACAGATGCTCCAGATTGCGCGCGAGGGCAGCTATCCCGCCTCCGCCATGGCCGATATTCCGGCCCATCTCCGCGAACGCTATACCATGCCGCATGCCGAGCGGTTCAGCATCGCCGCGCCGATCCGCGACATGATCCGCTTTTCCAACCACAGCCTGGTCAAGGACCCGCCCTTTTCGCGGATCGACCTGGTGTCGTGCCGCAACCTGCTGATCTATTTCGATGATCGGTTGCAGCAATCGGTGCTGCCGCTGCTTCATTATGCGTTGCGCCCGGGCGGCTATCTGTTCCTGGGACCGTCGGAGAGCGTCGGCCGGTTCGACCATCTCTTCCCCGCGATCGACGGCCATGCCCGGCTGTTCGAACGGTCGCCCGGTTCCCCCTCCTACCCCATCGACCTGCCCGGCGGCATGAGCCGCAGCCCGCGTCGGCGCGGCGAGCGGGGCGAGCGTGACGGAGGGTCGTCCAGCGGCGACGAGAGCACGGCGATGCGCCGCATCGTCGACCGCTATTCCCCGCCCAGCATGGTGGTGGACCAGGACGGCGGCATCCTGGCCGCGTTCGGGCGGTTGAGCCGATACTTCAACTTCCCCGTGACCCGCGCGGGCGGATCGGGTGCGATCACGCTGGCCCGTCCCGGCCTGCGCGAGGTGATCGGCCCGATGCTTCGCCAAGCGCGTGACGCGCGCAAGCGGATCGCGGCGCGCGACGTGGCGGTGACGACAGAGTTTGGCGTCCAGAAAGTCGAGGTGATCTGCGACCCCCTGACCGACGGATCGCTGCTGTTCCTGTTCCGTGACTCAGCGCCGTTCAGTCCGGTCGAGGCGAGCGACCTCGCCGATCTGGAACCGGGTGACGACCATATCGAGGCGCTGGAGGACGAACTGCGCCTGACCCGCCACCGGCTGCGGTCCACGGTCGAGGAGCTGGAGACGGCGAATGAGGAGCTGAAAAGCTCCAACGAAGAAATGATGTCGATGAACGAGGAGCTTCAATCGACGAACGAGGAGCTGTCGACGGTCAATGACGAGCTGAAGACCAAGGTCGACCAGCTGACCGTCGCCAATTCCGACCTGCGCAACTTCTTCGAATCGACCGATCTCGCGGTGGTCGTGCTCGACCGCAACCTGCGCATCCGCAGCTATACCGAGGCGGCGAGGGCCATCTTCCCGCTGCAACCCAGCGACCGGGGGCGGCTGCTGGCCGATGTGTCCACCCGGCTGGCGACGACCGACTATCTCGACGGCGCGGCGCAGGTCGCGGGCGGCGGTGCGGCGATGCAGCAGCGGGTGACGACGCGCGACGGCGGGCGCACCCTGTCGCTGCGCATCCTGCCCTACCGCACCCAGGGCGACGGGATCGATGGCGCGACGCTGGTGCTGACCGACATCACCGACGCGCTGAGCCTGGAGCGCGAACTCGCCGCCGAGCGCGAGCGGCTGGACCTGGCGATCAAGGCGGGCGGCATCGGCGTGTGGGAATATCGCGGCGGCACCGGCGAGATCTTCCTGGACGAGACGGGCCGCCACCTGTTCGGCTTCTCGTCCCAGGATACGGCGGACCAGGTGTATCAGGTGTTCGACCGGATCATCCCCGAGGACCGACCGGGCGTCGAGCTGGCGCTGGCCGAGGCGATGGCCGGGCGCGGCGATTTCGAGATGACGTTCCGGCTGGACCTGAATGGCAAGGAACGCTGGATCAAGGGTTTCGGCCGGGTCGTGACCTCTTCGGCGCCGCACCGGATGGTCGGCGTGTCGATCGACGTGACCGCCGAATATGCCATTGCCGAGACGCGCGAGCTGATGCTGCGCGAGATGAACCACCGGGTGAAGAACCTGTTCGCGATCATCTCGGGCATCGTCTCGGCGGCATCACGTTCGCATGACGACGTGACCGAAATGGCCGACGATGTGCGCGAGCGGATCGCGACCCTGGGCCGCGCCCATTCGCTCGCCTCCCCGGCGGGCGAGCAGCAGGCGATCGAGCTGGCCGCGCTGGTCGAGGCGACGATCGCCCCCTATCGCGGACAGTCGACCATCACCATCGACGGCCCTCCACTGCTGGTCGATCGCCGCTGCCTGTCGCCGCTGGCGCTGATCCTGCACGAATGGGCCACCAACTCGGTCAAATACGGCGCGCTCGCGCAGCCTTCGGGCGAGTTGTCGGTCGGCTGGACGCTGGCGGACGGCAAGTTGCGGCTGAGCTGGTCCGAAACCGGCGGTCAGGTGCCCGACGACACCGGTGCCAAGGGCTTCGGCACGCTGCTCGTCCAGACTTCTTCACGCCAATTGGGGGCGGAGTTGGAGCGCAAAAGCCTCGACGGGCGTTTCCTCCTCAGCCTTACCTTGCCGGAGACGGTACTCTCGCATGACTAAAACCATTTTGCTGGTCGAGGACGAATTCTTCGTCGCGCTGGATCTTCAGTCCATCATCGAGGATGGCGGCTATCGCGTGGACGGCCCCTATGTCAGCGTCGAGGACGTGCTGGCGCATCTGGACGGCGACAAGCCCGAGCTGGCCTGCGCGATCCTGGACGTGCGCCTGCGCGACGGCGAAGTCTTCCCGGCAGCTGAGCGGCTGCACGAAGCGGGGGTGCCATTGATCTTCCATTCGGGCCATGCCGACGAACACGCGCTGCAATCGCGCTATCCGGGCGCGGCGGTGTGCGGCAAGCCGTGCTCGCCGTCCCTGCTCCGGCGGACGCTGTCGATGGCGGTATCGGGTCCGGCCGAAGGGGATCGGGCGGCGGGGTAAGTCGGGGAGGCGATCGCTCAGGCCGGTCTCTGCGAGACACCCATCAACCAAAAGCCCCCCGCCCCATCCGCCCGATCGCGCGCAGCAAGGCCGCCTCCGCGATCAGCACATCCACCTGCGCCCGCGCCACCGCCAGCTGCGCCGCGCGATAGCTCTGATCGGCCACCAATATGTCGATCGTCGAGCGCAGGCCGAAGCCATATTCGGCCCGCACGCCCTTCAACGCCAGACCGGCCGCCTTCAGCCCCTGCGCACTCGCCGTCAGCCGTCCTTGCGCGGCGGTGAGCGAGGCCCAGGCGGTGTCGGCTGCCCGCACCACGCCGCGCGCCACGGCATCCGCATCAAAGCGTTCCGCCCGCCGCACCGCCTCCGCCTGCCGCACGCGCGAGGCAACCAAGCCGCCGGTCAGCAATGGAATGCGCAAGGCCAGTCCGGCATTGGCGGCGCTGTCGAAGCCGTTCGCCTGCCCTCCCGCCCATTGTACGCCGCGCCCATAGCCACCGGCCAGATCGACCGCCGGGGCGCCATCGGCCCGCGCCTGGTCGATCCGTGCGGTGGCAGCTTCCACCCGGCGCTGCTGGGCCAGGAGCAGCGGGTTGCCGGCCTCCGCCGCCGCCCGTGCGTCGGCCAGGGTGCGCGGAAGGGCGGCCGGCGTCGCGATGGTCGCGTCCAGCACGCCCGCGTCGCGCCCCACGATCGCCCGGTACGCTGCCGCAGCGGTGGCCGCCGCCCCCTCGGCATCGACCAGGTTGGCGACGACGCTGGCCCGCTGCGCCTCCAGCTGTGCGACGTCGGTGCGCGTGGCCTGCCCCAGGCCGTATCGGGACCTGGCCTCCGCCACCTGGCTGTCGAGCCGCGCGATCCCGACCCGCGCGACCTCGACCGCCTGCTGGGTATAGAGCAGGTCGGCATAGGCGCCGACGACCCGCTCCAGCACATCGGCCTCGACATCACGCAAGCCTTCGCCGCCAGCCGCGACATCCCCCTTCGCCGCCCGCACCGCCGAGGACACCCGACCGCCGGTCCAGATCGGCAGGGTCGCATTGACACCGCCCAGCGCCGAGGTCGAGCCGGTGCGCACGCCCGTGCCATCGGAACCCAGACGGTCATACCCCGCATTGCCTGCCGCCCCCGCCGTCAGCCGCCCGGCGGCGCGTGCCTGGTTCGGCGTCTCGGCCAGCGCATCCTGCCGGGCACGCGCGGCGGCGAGTTCGGGATTGCCCTCCCACGCCGCCGCCATCGCCTCGCGCAGCGTCTCCGCCGAGGCGGGGGCGGCCGCGATCAGGGCCACCCCCATCAGCAGCCACGCCCGCCGCCTAGTCATGACGCAATGCCCAGGCAGGGGCCGCACGGCTGGCTTTGAGCGACTGGCCCAGCACGGTGAGCACCGCGATGGCCAGCGCCAGCGCCGTGGCGGCCGCGAAGTAGAGCGGCGACAGCGCCACCCGGTCGTCAAACCCCGCCAGCCACGTCCGCATCGCGACATAGGCGAGCGGCCAGGCCACCAGATTGGCGATCAGCACCGGCCGCAGGAACTGCCCGACCAGCAAGCGGACGATATCGGTGGCCGAGGCACCCAGCGTCTTGCGGATACCGATCTCCTTCACCCGCCGCTGCGTATTGAAGGAGGCCAGGCCCCAGAGCCCGACGCAGCCGATGAGGACCGCGAGACCCGCACCGATCCCGAACAGGCGCGTGGTGCGGTCGTCGGCCTTGTAATATTCCTCCATATTCTGGCTGGCGGTCTTCGCCTCGAACGGAACCTGCGGCGCGATCTGGCGCCAGATGCCGCGGAGCGCTGTGATCGTCTCTCGAGGATCACCCTCGACGCGCAGAGTCGTGCGCGGGATCGTCGAGAAGCGCGAATGATAATAATACATGGTCGGATTGACGGGATCGCGCGGCGAGAAGAAGCGGGCATTCTCCACCACGCCGATGATCGTCCGGGGATTGTTCCGCCCGACCGTCTTGCCGATCGCCGCCTCCGGGCTGTCGAAGCCCAGTGCCTCGGCCCCCTTGCGGTTGATGACGACATTAGGGACTGTCCGCGTAGCATCGTCCGCGTTGCGCGCATCATCCACGCGATGTGCATCGTCAGGCAAGCGGCCAGCGAGCAGTTTTATACCGAAAGTCGGAAAGAAATTTGGCGACACAATGATCGCTTGAAGGCTGGCACCGGGTTCGGGCTTCCCCGGTACCGCGTAATTGTCGCTGTTAAAACTACTAGCCCCCGGCGAAGAGTCGGACGTCGTCACCGATCGCACCCCGGGCAGCAACGCGGCTCGCGTAAGAAATGCGGTCAGTTGCGGCTCCGTGACGGCGCTGTCGCTGGTCGAACTGACGGTCACCAGACCATCCCGTCGAAACCCGACATCCGTGTTCCGGACATGGCGTGTCTGTGCGATCAGCACCACGGTTCCGATCATGAAGGCGATGGCGAGGGCGAACTGGAACACCACCAGCATCTCGCGGACCCGCGCCCCCGCCCGGCCGCCGCCCGGCGAGCGGGACGAGGCCAGCACCGCCGCCGCCGGAAAGCGCGACAGCATCAGCGCCGGGTACAGGCCCGCCAGACCTCCAACGAACAACGCCAACACCGCCAGTCCGGGTAGCACCACCGCATAGTCGAGCGACAGCTTCAGTCCCCCGGCGGCATTGATCATCGGCAGGCCCAGTTCGGCGAGAATCAGGCCGCCCAGTGCAGCGAAGGCCGCGATCAATATGGCTTCACCCAGAAACTGGCGGATCAGAGCCGTGCGATTCGCACCCAGAACCTTCCGCATGGCGACTTCCCGCGCCCGCAAACCGCCACGCGCCGTTGCCAGGTTCACGTAATTGACGATGGCGATCAGCAGGGTCAGCAGGCCGACGATACCCAAGGTCACGACGGTCATCTTGCGCCCGGGGGACGTCTGCAGATGGATATCCGACAGCGGATTGATCCTGAGGCTGAGTAGTTTGGCGGACGGTCCCTGTTCCTTGGCCCGGCGATCGACAAAGGCTCGCATCTGCGCTTGCAGACGTGTGACGGCCTGCGGCGTGTCGAACCGGAGAATGGTCCAGACCCTCTCGCTGCCCCAGTGGTTCCACATGGGGTCGGGATGCGGCGTGGGCGTCTTGACCAGCATCGAATAGGGCAATTCCGTATCCGGCGGCAGATCACGGAAGACACCGGCAACGCGATAGCGCGCCGTCTTTCCGAGGATGGTCAGCGTCATCGCCTGTCCGACCGGATTTCCGTTGGGGAAATACCGCTTCGCGATGGTTTCGCTGATCAGGACATTGTCCGGCACTTGCAGAGCGCGCACGGCATCGCCGGCCACGATCGGCAAGCGTACGATATCGAGGAAATTCGGATCGGCATAACCCAGCGGTTCGGTGGTCGCCGTGTTACCCCGCACCACATTGGCATCCATGACCTGAACGCGCGTGCCCACCGTATCGGGAAAATCCTCGCGAAGCTGATCGATCAGCCCGCCCATCGTGCCGGTGGAATAGCCGTCGGCCGGACTGCCCGGCATGTTCCAATATTCCTCGGCCAGATACAGCTTGTCATGATCCGGCAGCCATTTCTCATACCCCGTCTCGAACCGGACATAGAGGCTGAGCACCAGAAAGACGGCGATCCCCACCGCCAGTCCGCCGATGTTGAGCGCGGCGTAGAGCTTGTGGCGCACAAGCGAGCGATAGAGCGACAGAAGCGCGAAGCTGTTCATGATGTGATGCCCCCCATGATCCCGGCCATCAACCACAGGTGACGCGGGCAAAGCCGCTCTTGTCCACGGTGCATTGCGGACGACCGCCAACCACGACGCGGGTCATGCCGCTGGCGTCGATCGCCGCCGGGCCGTTCGCTTGGGCTCGCACGCCGCCGGTGCCGCTGGCATCGACGGACAACATGCGCGTGGTCATCGCGGTAGTGTCGACATCGCCGGTGCCGCTGCTGTCGATCGACAGCGCGTCGACCGCGCCCGCCCCACGGATCGAACCCGTGCCGTTCGCGTCCAGCGCCAGCGTCGTCACGCGGATATCCTGCATCTGGGCATTGCCGGTCCCGGCCATGGCAACGCCCGCCTTCCGACCGCGCAGACCTTCCATCGTCAGGTTACCCGTGCCGGACATCTCGGCCTCGAACTCCGCCGCCTCGAACGGATGCAGTCGGATGGAACCCGTACCCTCCGATTCTACGCCGCGAAGGCGCGGGACGGTGATCTCGATCGTCGCGCCGGGGCGCTTGGCTCGGCTGTCGCACATGCGGTTCGGACGGGTGATGATCAACTTCTGCTGCCGAACCTCGGCGCGGATGACCTCCAGCGAGATGGGCTGACCGACCGCCCGGACCGAGAACGCGTTGCCGACAGTGACCACGGCATTGTCACAGCCCTCCAGCGAAATACGGTCGAAGCCCGACAGCGCGAAGCTGCGTACGGTCTGCGCCTGGGCCGGGCTTGCGGCGATCGGCAGGACGGAAAGGATCAGCGAAAGCGGCAGGGTCGTCTTCATGGCGTATCTCCGAAGAATGGGGATCAGATCGCGCGCATGGCGCTGGCGACGATGCGGCCGTCGAGCATGTCGATGCGGCGCTTGGCGAGGTCGGCATGGCTGGGCGAGTGCGTCACCATCACAATGGTCGCGCCCGCATCGTTCAGCCCGGTCAGGATGTTCATAACCTGCTCGCCATTGGCGGTGTCGAGGTTGCCGGTCGGCTCGTCGGCGAGGATCAGCTTGGGATCGCCCACGATCGCGCGGGCGATAGCGGCACGCTGCTGCTGGCCGCCCGACAGCTGGTGCGGGAAGTGGCGCGCCCGGTGGGCGATGCCGACCTTGTCCATCGCGGCGGCCACCCGACCGCGCCGATCCCCCACGTCGCTGCGATAGGCGAGGCCGAGTGCAACATTCTCCTCGATGGTCAGCTCGTCGATCAGGTTGAAGCTCTGGAACACGAAGCCCAGGGTCTCGGCGCGGAATTTGGCCAGCTGCTTCTCGTCCATCGCCGCCAGATCGCGGTCGCCGAACATGTAGCGTCCCCCGGTCGGGCGATCGACCGTGCCCAGCGTGTTGAGCAATGTCGACTTGCCGCAGCCTGACGGCCCCATGATGGCCAGGAACTCGCCCGCCGCGACATGCAGGTCGATATCGTGAAGCGCGGTCGTCTCCACCTCGTCGGAGACGTAGCGGCGCTGAATGGCTTCCAGTCGGATCATCGATCTTCCCCCTTATCGAATGTTCAGGATGTCGCCCTTCACGGACGCGGTGTTGCTGATGACGATGCGCTCGCCGGGATTGAGGCCGGAGAGGATTTCCACCCGTTCGGGATTGCGGCGGCCGATCTTTACGCTGCGGCGGCGGGCATGGGCGCCGTCGGGATCAAGGACGAAGGCCGAACTGCCCCCCGCCTCCAGCCAGCCGCCGACCGGCGCCACCACCGCCCGGCTCGCGGCGCCCAGCGTGATGCGGATATCGATCGTCTGCCCGCGATTGAGCCCGGCGGGCGCCTTGTCGAAGGTCAGTTCCACCTGAAACCGCCCGTCCTTCACAGCGGGCAATACCTTGGAGACGGTCAGCCTCGCCCCATCCGAGGTCGTCGCCGACTGGCCAAGCGCGACGCGGCCGAGATAATATTCGTCGACCTGCGCGACGAGCTTCCACGAGCCCTCGCTATCGACCTGTCCCGCCGGGTCGCCGGGCTTCAGCGTCTGGCCGGGCTGGATGGTGAAGTTGGTCAGCCGCCCGCCCGCGGGCGCACGGATGGTCAACGCCTCCAGTCCCGCGCGCACCGCCGCCAGATTGCCGGACAGCCGCGTCTGGGTGTCGTTCAGCCGTGCGGACTGGGTGGCGGTGATCCGCGCCTCGGTCGCGCGGCCCGATTTCAACTGGGCAAGCCGCTTTTCCTGATAGGCGGCCTCCTCCTCGAAGCTCTTCACCCCCGCGTCCGACAGGAAACCCTGATCGTGAAGCTGGCGGCGGATGCCCAGGTCGCGGCGCGCCTTGATGAGGTCATATTCGGCCTGCGCCACCTGTGCCGCCCGGTCGAGCGTATTGCGCTCGATCCCCAGCCCCTCGCTCGCCACGCCGCCCAGCTGGCTGGCGATCTGCGCCTCGCGGGTCAGCACGTCGAGTTTGAGCTGCGGATTGGCCAGCGTGGCCAGCGGCTGCCCCTCGCCGACCATCTCGCCGTCCTGCGCCATCAGCTTTTCCACCTGCCCGCCCGACAGGACACCGACCAGCGTCGTGATGCGCGGCGTGACGGTGGCGCGGACGGGCAGATAATCGTCGAACGCGGCGCGCGTCACCTCGCCCGTCTCGATATTGGCGGCGGCAATGTCGGTCGACCCGGCGGCGGGCAGCAACCGCCAGACCAGCACCGCGCCGATCGCCAGCAACATGGCGATCACCACCGGACGGCGGCGCCACCAGGGCGCGGGCCTGCGCGCGATGACGCGGTCCATTCCCGCCCCCGGTGAAGTGCTTGCGTGTACGGGCTGTTCGGTCATCATGGATGGAGTGTCACCCAGGACGGGCGAAAAACCTAAACCCCTATGAATACGCCATTTTCACATGACCCTGCCGAATCCGACCGTTCGGCACCGGACGCACCGTCCGAAAATGGACGGTCCGACCCGCCGTCAAGCCCGCCGTCCACCGCCTTGGCGATCCTGGTCATCGACGACAATCCGCGCATCGCCGAATCGCTGGCCATCGCGATCGATCTGGCGGGGCACCAGCTGGACGTGGCGCAGGGGCCGGAAGATGGCTTTTCGCGGCTGGCGGCCCGGCGCTACGACGCGATTCTGCTCGACCTGAACTATGCCGCCGGGCGGACGGACGGGGCGGAGGGGCTGGCGATGCTGGACAGGCTGCTCGCCGATGATCCGGGCGCGTGCATCATCGTCATCACCGCGCATAGCGGCATCCGGCTGGCCGTCGCCGCGATGCAGGCGGGCGCACGCGACTTCGTGATGAAGCCGTGGCGCAATGCCGAGCTGATCGCCAAGATCGAACTGGCCGCGCGCCGCCGCGCCGCGCCGCGCGATCATGTCATAAACGAAGGCAAGGCCGAACCCGCCCGTCTGCTGGGCGACAGCCCCGTCATCGCACATGTCCGCGACCTGATCCGCCGTGTCGGCCCGACCATGGCAGGTGTCGTCGTGACCGGGCCATCGGGTGCGGGGCGCGGCCTGATCGCGGCAGCGCTTCATGCCGCCTCCCACGCAGCCGGGCGGCCGATGCCGCGGATCGATGTGCGCGATCCGCTGGCCTGGGATCGGCTGGACGGCGCCGAAGGAGGCACGAGCTGGCTGCTCCGCCATCCCGACCGGCTGGACGAGGTCACCCAGGCCCGGTTGCTCGACCGGCTGCGGCCCGAGGACCGCTATATCGCCATCGCCGACGATCCCCGTGCGATCATGCCCGCGCTCGCGCGGCGGATCGCGGCGGTGGAGATCGTCGCGCCCTCGCTGGCCGAACGACGGGAGGATGTGCCGCTGCTCGCCCGCCATTTCGCGCGGATCGCGGCCGAGCGGCACGGCCTGCCCCCGCCCCGCTTCACCCCCGCCGCCGAGGCGCTGCTGGCGACCGCGCACTGGCCCGACGAGGCGCGCGGCCTCGCCGCCGCGATCGAACGGGCGCTGCTGCTGGGCGAACAGGGCGTGATCGAGGCCGCGCTGCTCGCCCCCCCGGCCGCCCAGAACATGGCCCCGGCGACGTCCCGCGCGAACTTCGATCTGGACGAGAGCGAACGCGCGATGATCGAGGCGGCACTGGTCCAGCATCACCATAATGTCACCCAGGCCGCGCAGGCGCTGGGGCTCAGTCGTGGCGCGCTCTATCGCCGGATGGCACGTCATGGGCTTTGACCTGTCGCGGCGGCGCGCGGTGGCGGCGGGGCTGTCCGGGCTGGCGCTGACCATCCTCGGCGCGTCGATGCTGGTGGCGTGGCAGAGGGGGATGCTGGGGTCGATCCTGGGCGCGGGGCTGTGCATCGCCTGGCTGATCGGGGCGGGATGCTGGATGGCGGCGCGGGCGGGGCGCGGTGGTGGCGGTCATGACATGACGCGCCCCGCCCCGGACGGCCCGCCGCTGGACGCATTGTTCGACCAGATCCCGCTGCCCCTGCTGCGCGTCGATACCGGGCGGGCGCAGGCGATCAACCGCGCCAGCCGCACCCTGTTCGCCACCGACGACCGGGTAATCCCGACCCCGCCCGCGCTGCGCGACACCGGACAGACGCAGTTGCGCCATGAAGGCAGGAGCTGGCGGATCGAGCGGGTGGCTGGCCCCGGTCGTACGCTGGTGATGCTGGTGGATATCGAGGCGGAACGCCGCGCGGCCGAGGCCCATGCCGATAACGAGATGATCGATATTCTCGGCCACGAACTGCTGAACGGCCTGTCGCCGATCGTCTCGCTGGCCGACAGCGCGCAGGTGGCGGCCGAACGGGGCGATGCCCGGCTGCCCGGCATATTGGCGACGCTGGCCCGGCGGATCGAGGGGCTGGAGCGCTTCACGCGGGCGTATCGGATGCTGGCCAGGCTGCCCGATCCGGTGCGGGCCGTAGTGGATATGGAGGAGCTGGTCGGCGACCTGTCCCGCCTGTTCGCCGAGCGTTTCGGCGACCGGGTGACGCTGTCGGTCGACATGCCCGAAGCCGTAACCGGCTGGTGCGACCGCGACCAGATGACGCAAGGACTCTGGGCGCTGCTCCACAACGCCGCCGAAGCCGCACTGGCCGGAACAGTCGCCCCGGCGGTGACCCTCGCTGTCGTCGGGCAGGCGGATCGGCTGGTGGTGCGCGTGTCGGACAGCGGGCAAGGCATCCCCGCGCCGGAGCGGGCGCGGATCTTCCGCCCCTTCCACACCACCAAGCCGGAGGGTTCGGGCATCGGCCTGACGCTCGCCCGCCGGATCGCGCAGGCGCATGGCGGGGAACTAACCCTTTTGCCGGTCGCCGTGACGACGTTTGAGCTACTCCTTTCCTCCCCTGCAAGGGAAGGTGGCAGCGCGGAGCGCTGACGGAGGGGTATCAACCCTCTCGATAGCGGGACACCCCTCCACCGGCTTCGCTGGTCCCCCTCCCCTTACAGGGGCACAGGTTTAATCCATCAACGCCAAGATCGCCGTAAAGGCATCGGCATCCAAACTCTGTCGACCGACGAGAAAGCCATCGACTCCGCCCTGCGCAAACATCGCCGCAGCGTTTTCTGGCGTGACCGAACCGCCATACAGGACACGCGTACCCGAAACCGTATCGTGGATCAGCCCGGCCATGGCCGCGACCTCCGCCGGTTCGGGGGTACTATCGCCACCGATCGCCCAGACGGGTTCATAGGCGATGGATATCCCCTGCCCGTCCGTCCCGGCGAGCGAACGGGTCAGTTGCTCCCGAACCACCGCCGCCGATCGACCGGCGGCGTGATCCTCCGCCGTTTCGCCGACGCATAGCACGATCTCCAGACCCGCCGCCCGCGCGGTCCGCACCTTGGCGGCAATGGTTGCGTCGTCCTCATGATGATCCTGCCGCCGCTCGCTATGGCCCAGCAGGACCAGCGACGCCCCCGCCTCGCGCAGCATCGGGGCGGAAATATCGCCGGTATACGCGCCGCTCGGCTCCGCATGGCAATCCTGCCCGCCGATGGCCAGGCCGGGACAAACGCCGCGCGCCCGGTCGATCAGCGTCGCCGGCAGGCATAGCGCGACGTCGACCGCCGGATGCCGTCGTGCCGCGTCACCGATCGCCGCGATGACGGGCAAGTCGCCGCCATTGCCATGCATCTTCCAATTGCCGACCAGCAGCGACCGCTTCGCCATCGTCACGCGACGGGCTTGGCCAGCGTCCGCGCCACCGCGTCGCGCCATCCGGCGACCAGCGGCGCGCGGGCGTCCCCGGCCATGCCCGGCTCGAAACACGCCTCGCGCGACCAGAGCTGTTCCAGCGCATCGAGGCCCGACCACACCCCCGTCGCCAGCCCGGCGTGAAAGGCCGCACCACGTGCCGTCGTCTCCAGGTCGGCGGGCCGCTCGACCGGCGTCTGGATCATGTTGGCGAGGAAGCGGCACAGCCAGTCATTGGCCGCCATGCCACCATCGACACGCAGGATGGCGGGGCCTTCGCCCGCATCAGCCTTCATCGCCTCGGCCAGGTCCATCGTCTGATAGGCGACCGACTCCAGCGCCGCGCGCGCCAGATGCGCCGCGCTCGCCCCCAGGGTCAGGCCATAGATGGCACCGCGCGCATCCGGCTCCCAATAGGGCGCGCCCATGCCGACGAATGCGGGGACCATATAGACGCCGTGGCTGTCGGGCACCTGCGTCGCCAGATCGTCGGTCTGGCTGGCATGGGTGATGACGCCTAGCCCATCGCGCAACCACTTCACCGCCGCGCCCGCGACGAAGATCGATCCCTCCAGCGCATAGGTCGTCCTGCCGTTCAGCCGATAGGCGGGCGTGGTCAGCAATCGATGCTTCGAGGTCACCGCCGTCTCGCCGGTGTTGAGCAGCATGAAACAGCCGGTGCCATAGGTCGACTTGGCCATGCCGTGGCGGAAACAGGCTTGGCCGAACAATGCCGCCTGCTGGTCCCCCGCCATACCCGCAATCGGGATCGCCGCGCCGAGCAGATCGGGCGTGGTGGTGCCGAAGACATGCGCATTGTCATGCACGTCGGGCAGCATCGCCATCGGCACGCGCAGCAACCGGCACAATTCCTCGTCCCAGACCCCGCGATGGATGTCGAACAACATCGTGCGGCTGGCATTGGTGATGTCGGTCGCGTGAACCGCGCCGCCGGTCAGCCGCCAGAGCAGGAAGCTGTCGATCGTGCCGAACGCCAGCTCGCCCCGCTCGGCCCGCCCGCGCGCGCCCTCGACATGGTCGAGCAGCCAGGCGAGCTTGGTCGCCGAGAAATAGGGGTCGATCAGCAGGCCGGTCCGCTCGCGCACCAGATCCTCGACTCCGTCGGCCTTCAGCGTGTGGCATAGTTCGGTGCCGCGCCGGTCCTGCCAGACGATGGCGCGGTGGATCGGCTCGCCGGTGGCACGGTCCCAGACGACCGCCGTCTCGCGCTGGTTGGTGATGCCGATCGCGGCGATCTGCGTCGGAGCGACGCCGCTATCCTCGATCGCCTTGCGCGCGGTGGCGAGCGCATCGCGCCAGATATCCTCCGGGTCATGCTCGACCCAGCCGAGTGCGGGGTAATGCTGTGCGAACTCAGCCTGTGCGATGGCGACCCGGCGGGCCTGTCCATCGAACATGATGCTGCGCGTCGAGGTCGTGCCCTGATCGATCACCAGAATGTGCGACGCCATCGCTCACCCCTCTCCCTGTTTTCGTTTCGGAGCGTCACACGCTTTCATATGAACGTCAATGCTTTCGTTTTCCTGACTGAGGGTATATCATGGCTGGCGTAGGAAAACAGGGACTCGGCAGCATGGTGGACCGGAACAGCGACATGATCGACCTGCTGATCGTCGGCGGCGGCATCAACGGCGCAGGGATCGCGCGCGACGCCGCCGGGCGCGGCCTGTCGGCGCTGCTGGTCGAGCAGGACGATCTGGCGAGCCATACCTCCTCGGCCTCGACCAAGCTGATCCATGGCGGTCTGCGCTATCTGGAATATGGCGAGTTTCGGCTGGTGCGCGAGGCGCTGATCGAGCGGGAGCGGCTGCTGAACATGGCGCCGCACATCATCTGGCCCCTGTCCTTCGTCCTGCCCCAGACCCAGTCGCCGCGCCCCGCCTGGATGGTGCGGCTGGGCCTGTTCCTCTACGATCATCTGGGCGGTCGCGAGAAGCTGCCGGGCACGCGCACCGTTGCGTTGGAGCGCTCGACGCTGGGTGACGGGCTTTCGCCGCGAAAGGGCAAGGCTTTCGTTTATTCGGACTGCTGGGTCGAGGACAGCCGCCTGGTCGTGCTCAACGCGATCGATGCCGCCGAGCGGGGGGCAAAGATCGCAACGCGTACCAAGCTGATCGACGCACAGCGCGAAGGCGATGGCTGGGTCGCGACGATCGAGGCGGCGGGCGAGACCCGCACCGTCCGCGCCCGCGCACTGGTCAATGCGGCGGGTCCCTGGGTCGCCGACGTCATCGGCCGCGCCCACGGCGCGAGGGCGGATCGCGGCGTCCGGTTGGTCAAGGGCAGCCATATCATCGTGCCCAAGCTCTACGAAGGCGACCATGCCTTCATGCTCCAGAATGACGACCGACGCATCGTCTTCGCCATACCCTATGAGGGCCGGTTCACATTGGTCGGCACCACCGACGAACCCTGGACCGACGCGCCCGCCAAGGCATCGATCAGCGGGGCGGAAACAACCTATCTGCTCGACACGGTGAACCGCTATTTTGCGAAGAAGACCGGGCAAGCCGATATCGTGTGGAGCTATGCCGGCATCCGCCCGCTCTATGACGATCATTCGGCCAATGCCTCGGCGGTGACGCGCGACTATGTGCTCGATCTCGATACGGGCGCGGAGGGCGAGAGTCGGGCACCGATGCTCAATATCTTCGGCGGCAAGATCACCACCTATCGCAAGCTCGCCGAGCACGCGATGCGCGAACTGGCGCGCTTCTTCCCCGACGCCGGGGGGGCATGGACGGCCGGGGCGGCGCTGCCCGGCGGGGATATCGCGGACGCCGACTTCGACGCCTTCCTGCGCGCCCTGACCGCCCGGCACCCCGATCTGTCCCCCGCCCTGCTGCGTCGTCTCGCCCGCGCCTATGGCACGCGCGTCAACGCGATCCTGGCGCACGGCGATCTCGGCCCCGATCTGGGGGGCGGGCTGCACACCGCCGAAGTCGACTATCTGGTGACGAGCGAATGGGCGCGGACGGTGGAGGACATTCTCTATCGCCGCAGCAAGCTGGGCCTGCACGTACCCCCCGAGACGACCGAGCGGCTGGCGGCCTATCTGGCCGGACAGGGCGTCGCGTGAAGCCCCCCGCCCCCGGATCGGCGGAGATCGTCGCAGGCCGTCATGCCGCGATCCTCGACGTGGCGCGGCGGACGGGCAGCGTCAGCGTCGATGAACTCGCCGAAAAGCTGGGCGTGACGCCGCAGACCATCCGCAAGGACCTGAACATCCTGGCGGGCCAGTCGATGCTGGCACGGGTCCATGGCGGCGCGGTCGTGACCTCTGGCACCGACAACCTCGCCTATGCCGAGCGACGCAGCGTCGCCGCCCCCGCCAAGGCCGCGATCGGGGTCGCCGCCGCCGCACTCGTGCCTAACGGGGCCAGCCTGTTCATCAATATCGGCTCCACGACCGAAGCCATTGCCCGCGCGTTGGTCGATCATCGCGACCTGATGGTCATCACCAACAATCTGAACGTCGTCGACATTCTCGGCGGTCGCCCCTCGATCGAGGTCATCGCCGCCGGGGGCCGGGTCCGCGCCAGCGACCGGGCGGTCGTGGGCGCGCTGGCGATGGACTTCATCCGGGGGTTCAAGGTCGACATGGCGCTGATCGGTGCATCGGCGATCGACCCGGACGGCAGCTTCCTCGACTTCGACGTGGACGAGGTGCGGGTGTCGCAGACGATCATCGCCCAGGCCCGGCAGGTGCTGCTGGCCATCGACGGGTCCAAGCTGGAACGCGCAGCGCCGGTGCGGGTCGGTGATATGGGCGATGTCGATTTCCTGGTCACCGACAGGGCCGATCCGCGCCTCCGCGAAGCCGCCAGCGCCGCCGGGACAACGGTCATCGAAACCGAGTCCCAATTGGTCTGACACACATTGGTCTGACACTGGCGCTTGACCAGCATCCCGCCTCGGCCCCTATAAGGGTCGGGATGGACAACAATACGACCCAGGACCGGCTCTACCGGGAACTCGCCCGCACGCTGATTACCGAGTTGCAGGAGGGCCGCTACCCGATCGGGACGCGGATGCCCGCCGAGCGCGAGCTGGCGACGCGGTTCGACGTCAGTCGTCCGGTCATCCGCGAGGCGCTGATTGCGCTGGAAGTCCAGGGTTTTATCGAGGTGCGGATCGGGTCGGGCGCGCATGTCGTGGCGTTGCCGGGCCAGGGCGAGACGCCCGACTTCGGCGTCTCCGCGATGGAAGTCGCCGAAGCGCGCCTGCTGTTCGAACCGGAGGCGGCGGCACTGGCGGCCTCGCAGATCACCGACAGCGAACTGGACGAGCTGGCGACTTTGGTCGATGCGATCGAGGAAGAGAACAACACGGTCGGCGGCGCTTTCCATGCCGACCGCGCCTTCCACACGCTGATCGCCCGCTCGACGCGCAACAGCGCGATCCTGGAAACGATCGACCGGCTATGGGAACAACGGCTGCGCTCGGCCGAGAGCGTGCTGCTCGACGCCAAGGTCCGCGAGATCGACGTCCGCCCGATCGTCGAGCATCATGCCGCCATCCTGGAAGCACTGCGTTCACGCGATCCCGTCGCGTCGCGGGTGGCGATGCAGCGGCATCTGACCGCCGCGCTCGAGGGCCTGCTGATCGCCAGCGAGGCCCGCGCCGTCGCGGAGGTGCGTCAGGCGCTGGCGGCGAAGCGCGACCGGACCGCGCATCTGAAGATTTGACAGGCGGCCCGCACCTTCACCCCGCCTCCAGCGCCAGCAGGGCGAAGGTCGCGAGCCAGTGTTCGCCCATATAATCGTCGCCCAAATGCGGCAAACTGGCGGCCAGATGCGCCTCCGCCGTCGCCTTCGCGCGATCCGCCACCGGATGCGACGGCCCCAGCTTCGCGGCGATCACCCGCCAGCACCAGGCGCGGGTCAGGTTCAGCCCGTCGAGATGCGCGATCTTGCCGTCGGTCCGGTCGGACACGATGGCGGGGGTGAAGAGCGTCGCAGGCTCGCCCGTTGCGACTTGCGGCAGGAAGTCGTCGAACCATTCGCGAAAAGCGGCGGCATTCAGCACCCGGCTCATCAGCAACGCCTCGCACAAGGCGGGCGACAGGAATTCGTCGCCGCCCGGCTCCCAGGCCTGACAGCTACGGTCCTGCCCGAACCAGCCCTGCGCCGCCGCCGCGATCCGTTCGCGCAATACAGCGTCGCGCTGCTCCGCCCAGTCGCACGCCAGCGTCAGGGCAAAGCCGCTGTTGAAATGCGTGCCGACCCGCAGGGGATAGGTCAGGCGCGGCAGAAAGTCGGCGAAACGGCGCGCGAACAACCGCGCGAGCGGCTCCAGCACCTTGGCCCAGTTCGCATCATGACGGCTCGCCTCGTCGTGCAGCGCCAGCATCCAGGCCCAGCCATAGGGCCGCTCGAACCCCGCCGCGCCTGGCCGCTCCAGATAGGCCAGCTCACCCGCCACCTTGTCGGGCACGAACACCGCATCGGCGCGGGCGCGGATCGCGGGCGCGGCCTCCAGATCGGGATAGTGGCGGATCAGGCGCAGCAACTGCCACCAGCCATGGACGCAGCTATGCCAGTCGAAACTGCCATAAAAGATCGGGTGCAGCTCGGACGGGGTGCGCGCATCCTCCGGCCCGTTCAGGACGTGCATCAGCACATTGGGATATTCGCGCCCGACATGGCCCAGCGTCATGGCGGCAAAGCGTTCGGCGGCGGATCGGTCCAACCGGGTCATGCGATCATTCCGTAGAGAAGGAGGATGTTGAAGGCGAGCAGCGGCAGCGCGGTCGGAAGCTGCGCGCGGATGACGGCATATTTGTCCTTCAGGCCGAGCAGCGCGGCGGGCAGCAGGTTGAAGTTCGCCGCCATCGGCGTCATCAACGTCCCGCAGAAACCCGCCAGCATGCCCACGGCGGCGACAATGGCGGGGTCCGCACCCATCTGGCGGATCAGGATCGGCACGCCGACCGCCGCCGCCATCACCGGAAAGGCGGCAAAGGCATTGCCCATGACGATGGTGAACAGTGCCATGCCCAGCGCATAGGCCAGCACCGCGCCGATCACGCTGCCCGCCGGGATTACCGTGCTGATCAGTGTACCGACGACGCCCCCTACCCCCGCCAGCGCAAAGACCGCGCCCAGGCTGGCCAGCATCTGCGGCATCACCGCGACCCAGCCGATATCGTCGATCAGCCCGCGCCCGGCGACGAACGGCTCTGCCACTTTCGCCCGCAACAACACCCCGCACAGGACCAGCGCGATGACGGTGCCCAGCGTCAGCGCAACGAGCGTCGCCTGCTTCGGGTCGACCAGCATCGGCGCATGCTTGAACGCCAGCGTACCGACCAGGGCGACGACCGGGATGATGAGCGCAGGAACGAAGACCTTCGCGCCGTAACGATCTTCGGCAGGCTCCACGACCTCGGCCCGACGCATCCGCCCCGAGGCCGCGATGCCGACCAGCGCCAGCACCAGCACGCCGTTGGCCACATCACCCAGCAGGTTGCCGAACAGGAAGGATATGGTGATCAGCGCATAAAAGGCGGCATTGGCAAAGCGCCGATCGCGCGCCGACAAAAGCGCGAAGACCGCAAAGACGATCCCCGCCGCAGCATAGACCAGGTTCAGACCGATCATTGCGCGCCGCCCCGCGACAGCCGCCGGTCGAGCCACCACAGCCGCGTGCCATGGATCACGAACGCCGCGATCGCCGTCGGGATCGCCCAGATCGACAGCTGGAACGGCTCCAGCAGGATACCATAGCCCTCCAGCACGCCCTTCATCAGCAGGATCGATCCGACCGCCAGGAAGATGTCCTCGCCGAAGAACAGCCCGACCGTATCGGTCGCCGCCGCCATCGCCTTGACCCCGTCGGCGTCCTCGGGCGCGCCGCCCTGACGCTCGGCGGCGGCCTCCGCCATCGGGGCGACCAGCGGGCGCACGGTCTGGGCAGGCCCCGCGACCGAGGTCAGGCCCAGCGCCGCCGTCACCTGCCGGAACAGCAGATAGCCGGTCAGCAGCCGCCCCGCCGTCGCGCCGCGAAGCCCGCCGACCAAAGCCCGCGCCCGCGCCTGTAGCCCCCGCCGCTCCAAGAGGCCGATCACGGGTAGGACCATATAGATCGCGGTCACATAGCGCGTCTCGTTAAAGGCATGGCCGAAGGTGGCGACGATGCGCATCGGGTCCAGTCCCGCCGCAAAGCCGGTGACGAGCGCCGAGACGATGATGACCAGCAGCGGGTTGAAGCGGAGCAGGAAGCCGCCCGCGATGACGACGATCCCCGCCAGCACCCACATCAGCGCGTCCCCCCTCCATAGCCGCCGCCGCCCGGCGTCTCGATGATCAGCACGTCGCCTTCGCCCATGTCGATCCCGGCGGTCGAGGCCAGTTCCTCGACCGTGCCATCGGCCCGCTCGACATGGTTATGGCCCGGCTGCCCTGCCCCGCCGCCGTTCAGGCCGAAGGGCGGCACGACGCGGCGGTTGCTGAGAATCGCGGCGCGCAAGAACTGGCGGAAGCGCAGGCGGCGGATCGTGCCGTCGCCGCCGTGCCGTTCGCCCGACCCGCCCGACCCGCGCCGGATGGCGAATTGTTCGAGCAGCACCGGATAGCGCGTCTCCAGCACCTCCGGGTCGGTCAACCGGCTGTTGGTCATGTGCGTCTGGATCGCGTCCGCGCCATCATGCCCCGGCCCGGCGCCTGCGCCGCCCGCGATGGTCTCGTAATATTGATAGCTGTCGTCGCCGAAGGTCAGGTTGTTCATCGTCCCCTGGCTGGCCGCCATCGCCCCCAGCGCGCCCAGCAGCGCGTCGGTCACGACCTGGCTGACCTCGACATTGCCCGCCACCACGGCGGCGGGGAAGCGCGGGTTGAGCATCGATCCTTCGGGCACGATCAGCGTCACGGGCCGGAGGAACCCTTCGTTCAGCGGCACCGCCTCATCGACCAGCAGACGCAGGACATAGAGGACGGCAGCGCGGGTCACGGCCAGCGGCGCGTTGAAATTGGTCGGCCGCTGCTCGCTGGTGCCGGTGAAGTCGATCGTCGCGCTGCCCCGTTCGGCATCGATCTTCACGCGGACCGCGACGACCGCGCCGTCATCGAGCGCATAGCGGAACGCGCCATCGGACAGCGTGGCGATCATCCGCCGCGCCATCGCCTCGGCATGGGCCTGAACATGCGCCATGTACCGGGTGACGACGCCCTGTCCCTGTTGCGCGGCCAATTGGCGAAGCCCGTCCGCGCCGCGTGCGCAGGCCGCGACCTGGGCGGCGAGGTCGGCGATATTCTGGTCGATATTGCGCGCCGGGTAAGGGCCGCTGGCCAGTAGATCGCGGATCGCCTGCTCGCGCATCGCGCCGTCCTCGACGATCAGCACATCGTCGAAGACCACGCCCTCATCGGCCAGCGTCCGGCTGTCCGGCGGCATCGAGCCAGGCGTCGTACCGCCGACATCGGCATGATGCCCGCGTGCCGCCACGAAGAAGGCGGGTGCCGCGCCCCCGGCAAAGACCGGCATGACGACGGTGATGTCGGGCAGGTGCGTACCGCCGCGATAGGGATCGTTCAGCGCATAGACCTGTCCCTCGCGCATCGTGCCTCCGCGCGCCCGGATCACGGTGCGGATGCTCTCGCCCATCGAACCCAGATGGACCGGGATATGCGGCGCATTGGCGACCAGCCCGCCCTCGGCGTCGAATATCGCGCAGGAGAAATCCAGCCGCTCGCGGATATTGACCGACGCCGCGCTCCGCTGAAGCGCCGCCCCCATCTCCTCGGCAATGCCCATGAACAGCCCGGCGAAGATTTCCAGCCTGACCGGATCGACGCTTTCCTCCGCCGCCTGTTCGCGCCGCGCCGCGACCCGTTCGAGGAGCAGCGTCCCCTCCGCCAGCACCCGCGCGGACCAGCCGGGTTCGACCACGACGGTCGACACCGGATCGATGATGAGGGCCGGTCCCGCCAGCACCGCGCCCGCCGCGAGTCCTTCTCGGGCGTGGACCGGCACGTCATGCCGCGCACCCGCCAGATACATGCCCACGCGATCGATCGGATCGGCGGTGCGCTCGGCCAGCATGGGCGCGGGCAGGCCTTGCACCTCGCCGCCCGCAATCGCCTCGACCCGCAACTGCTCGACGACCAGCGCATCCTCGCCGACAAAGCCGAAGCGCTGGCGATGCGCCTCGGCGAAGGATGTGGCCATCGCCTCGGGGCTATCCCAGACGACGCCGATCGTCTGGTCGTTGCGCGCATAACGAAGCTGCGCCAGCGCACCCAGCCGCACCGCCGCCGGATCGACGCCCTGCTCCGCCAGCCCCGCGACGGCGGCGGCGGACAGCTCGGCCAGCGATGCCTCCAGCGCCTCGTCGCCCAGCGGCAGGCCGACCGTCGCCTCGCGCACCACGCTGCGATCGGCTAGCCCGATGCCGACCGCCGACAGCACCCCCGCGAGCGGATGAATCAGCACCTGCGCCATGCCCAGCGCATCGGCGACCAGACAGGCATGTTGCCCACCCGCCCCGCCGAAACAGGCCAGCGCATAGGAGGCCGGGTCCTCGCCGCGCGCGACCGAGACGGCGCGGATCGCCCGCGCCATGCTCGCCACCGCGATCGCGACCAGCCCCTCGGCCGCCGCCATGGGGTCCAGCCGTTCGCCGGTCGCCGCCTCCACCTGATCGAGCAGGTCGGCCAGCGCGCGCTCGGCGGCGTCGCGGTCGGGCGGCAGGTTGCGGTCGGGGCCGAACAGCGCGGGGAAATGCCCCGGCTGGATTTTGCCCAGGATCATGTTGCAGTCGGTGACGGTCAGCGGTCCGCCGCGCCGGTAACAGGCCGGTCCCGGCTCCGCCCCCGCCGATGCCGGGCCGACCAGCAACCGCCCGCCGTCGAAATGACAGATCGACCCGCCGCCCGCCGCGACCGTATCGATCCGCATCATCGGCACCGCCACGCGCACCCCCGCCAGCACCGCGTCGGAACGACGGTCATAGCTGCCCGCAAACAGCGACACGTCGGTCGAGGTGCCGCCCATGTCGAAACCGATCACCCGGTCGAAGTGCGCGCCCATCGCCGTGCGCGCCATGCCGACGATCCCACCCGCAGGTCCCGACAACAGCGCGTCCTTGCCATGAAAACGATCGCCCGCGACCAGCCCGCCGCTCGACTGCATGAACAGCAATCCGCCCGCCGCCGCCTCGCCCAGCCCGGTTTCCAGGCCCCGCACGTAACGGCCGAGCACCGGCGACAGATACGCATCGGCCAGCGTCGTGTCGCCCCGCGCGACCAGCCGGATCAGCGGCGCGGTGCGGTGGCTGACCGAAATCTGGGTGAAGCCCGCCCCCTTGGCCAGTTCGGCCAGCGCCAGTTCGTGCGCCTGATGCTTCCACCCGTGCATCAGGACGATGGCGATCGATCGCAGTCCGCGCGAATGGGCCTGCGCAAAGGCGGCGGCGGCCGCCTCGCGGTCGAGCGGGGTCAGGACATGGCCATCCTCCGTCACCCGCTCGTCGATCTCGACGACCTCGGCGAACAGCGGCGGCGCGCGGCGGATGCCGCGCGCGAAAATATCGGGCCGGTCCTGATACCCGATCGCCAGCGCATCGCCAAAGCCGCGCGTTATCGCCAGCAGCACCGGCTCCCCCTGTCGCTCCAGCAGCGCGTTGGTCGCGATGGTCGTGCCGATGCGGACACCGCAGGCCGGAAGCGGTCCGTCGCCCACGCCGGTCAGCTGCCGGATCGCGGCTTCGGCCGCGTCGTAGCGGCGATCCGGGTCTTCGGACAGCAGCTTGGTCGTGACCACGCTCCCGTCCGGGCGGCGCGCCACCACGTCGGTGAACGTACCGCCGCGATCGATCCAGAACTGCCACCGCGTCATCGCATCCTGCATGTCATCCTCCGTCGACGCCCTTAGTATCATTTGAAACGACTTTTGCCAGTGACATGCGCGCTACACAATTGCCGCCTAAGGGCGCGGCGGCAAGACGCTGATTTGGTAGCGGCAGGAACGGCAGGGGACGAATGATTTCCGGTCCGCCAGGGGGGCGGCCATGACGATGCTCGTCGCGCTGGCGCTGGTCGCCGCGCAAGGTGATCCCCTGCTCTCCATCGATCTTCCTGCCCAGCCGGTGGGCGCGGGGCTGGACCGGCTGGCACGTCAGGCGGGCGAGGCGCTGGTCGCGCGGCCGGGCGATCTGGCGGGACGGCGCTCGCCCGCGCTCCGGGGCCGGATGCGCCTGTCGACCGCGCTGTCCCGCTGGTGCGCGCCCGCCGGTCTGTCCTGCCGCCGGATTGCGGGCGGTATCGTCGTGCGCGCCATCGGTCCCATGCCACGCATTGTCCTGCCGCACACTCGCCCCGCGCCGCCGCCCGAAGACCCGATGACCAGCCCCGACGTGATCGTCAGCGGCCGTCGCGGGACCATGGTCCAGGGTGAGCTGGAGCGCAGCTATTCCGCCTCGCACCTCGATGCGGTCGAACTGGCACGCCGCCCGCCGCAGAGCCTGGCGGAATTACTCTCGAGCCTGCCCGGCCTGTGGGTCGATACTTCCGCCGGGGTCGCGGCCAATACCATCCGGGTGCGCGGCATTCCGCTCGACGGCTATCAGGCGATCGCGGTGCAGGAGGACGGCCTGCCGGTGCAGCACGACACGCTGCCGTGGACCGATATCGACCAGTTCGTCCGCCCCGACCTGATGATCGAGAGCAGCGACTATGTGCGCGGCGGTCCCTCCGCGATCTTCGCCAGCAATGCGCCGGGCGGCGTGCTCAACCTGCGCACCCGCGCGCCCCGCGACCGTCCGGGCGGAGAGATGCGGGCAACCACGACCGATTACGGCCTGATCCGCTTCGAGGGCTATGCGACCGGGCCGGTCGGGGATGGCTGGCGGGTGATCGCGGGCGGCTCGGCGACGCGCGACCCGACGGTGCGGCGGATCGCCTCGACGCTGGGCGGCGGCCAGTTTCGGGTGCGCGCCGATCATGATCTGGGTGACGGTGGACAGCTATCGCTGGCGGTGCATGGACTGGACGACGATACGCTCAACATCTCGTCCTTTCCCATGCTCTATGCGCGCGGGCGGATCACAGTGCTTCCCGGCTTCGATCCCCGACGAGGCAGTTTCTTTGGGCCGGAGCTGGACCGACTGCGCTTCGCGGCACTGGGCGAGCGGCCGTTGGGGCACAACAACCGCAACCAGATGGTCACGCCCTCGCTGGCCTGGACGCAGCCGGTTGGGGGCGGCGTGCTGACCCTGCGCGCCCATTACCGCGCGTCGCGGACCGAACGTTACGCCCTCTCCTCCTCGGGCGGCGCGGTCCCGGCGGCGCAGGCCATGGCCGACGCGCTGCCGCGCCTGACCGCCGCCTTTACCGCCACCGCGCAGGTCAGCTTGCGCCTTGCCAGTGACGGCAGCGCCTTTACCCCGCTGCCCGGCAACGAGCGGGTCATCATGCTGAACCCGGTGGCGGCGGATACCCGGCTGAACGAGGTCATGATCGACCTGTCCTATGCCCATGCGCTGGAGGCGGCGGGGCATCACGACCTGACGCTGGGCCTCTATGCGGTGGGCTATCTATGGGATTTTCGGCGCGCGGTCGCGCGGGTGCTGCTGGAAGCACGAGAGCAGGGGCGGCGGCTCGATCTGGTCGCACTGGACGCGGGCGGGCGGGTGCTGGGGCGGGCGACCGATAACGGGCTGCTCAGCACGGGTTCGACCTATGAGGCGGTGCGCGGTCGCCAGCATATGATCGCCTTCTATGCCGCCGACGAATGGCAGCTGGCGCCACGCTGGCGGCTCGACTGGGGCCTCCGGCACGAGCGCGCCGCGCTGTCGGCCACGGTCGAGCGTACCATGATCATCGACGGCGGCGATCCGACAACACTGGCCGACGACCGGATCGCGGTCGGATCGGGGCTGTGGGACGCGCGGTCGAAGCGCATCGCCCGCACGGCCGCGACGCTGGCACTGCACTGGCGGGCGAGCGACCGGCTGGGCGGCTTTGCCCGAGCGACCCGTGCGATGCGGCTGCCCGATCCCGGCGTGTTCCGCATCGGCGGCGACGACGATCCCCGCGCGCTGACCATCGAGCAAGCCGAACTGGGGCTGATCTGGCGGCACGGCACCACCGGCCTCGACGCGACGCTCTTCGCCAGCCGCTTTCCCGACATATCCCTGCCGGACCTGTCGCTCGATCCGGCGACCGGCGCAGTGCGGGTGGGGGCGTATCAGGCGGCGGCGCGGACCATCGGTCTGGAGGTCGGGGCCGGGGCCGCCCCCCTGCCCGGCCTGTCGCTGCGCGCCACGGTGACGTGGCAGGACCCGCGCCTGCAGTCCTATCGCATCGCCAGCCTGACTGGCGGCACGCTGACCGTGACGGACCTCAGCGGACGCATCCCCCGCCGGGTGCCGCGCATCATGGCCAGCCTGTCGGCCAGCGCCGCCCTGCCCGGCACCGGCGTCACGCTGGACGGCGATGTCTCGGCAATGGGGCGGCGCTATGCCGATGACGCCAACAGCCTGGCGCTGCCCGGCTTTGCGCTGATCGGCATCGGCGCGGCGTGGGACCCGACCAAAAGGCTGACGCTGCGGCTACGCGCGACCAACCTGTTCGACCGGATCGCGATCATGCAAGGCGACGCACTGGGCGGAGAGGTGCAAGCCGGGGACAATGGCGGCGTCGTCACCGTCCGCGCGCAGCAGGGCCGGGTCGTCTCGTTCAGCGCGGACTGGCGATTTTAGCCCGGTAGCGCGCCAGTTCCTCGGCCGCCGCCGCCATGTCGCGCCGGAATGCGGCATTGCCGTGTTCGCGCGCCACGACCGCGCTCGCCGCCATGTAACCGCCCTCGACCGCGCTCTGGCTGTGCGAGCCGCAGATCCAGCGGCTGTCGCCATAGTCGCGCCCGCGCGCCAGGATCGGCTGCGCCCGGTCGGGCAGCAGCTCGGCCATCAGCAGCGCAAAGCCCCAGCCATGCGCGGTATGTCCAGACGGATAATCGCCATTGGCGATCAGCCCAGGCTTGCGCGGCTCGCAAATGGGCAGGTCGCTGCCGATAAAGGGCCGCTTCGACTGCCAATGCGCCTTGGCCGATCCGATCGCCGCCGAGCGATCCGCATCGAACTTCGCCAGCAACGCACGGGTCACGGGCAGCTTGCTCCAGTCGGGCCGGAAGCCCAGCGCGGTCGCAAAACGCTCGCCCATGTCGCTGGAGACGTCTGCCGTCGCCTGCTGCCAGCGCGCCATGCCGTTCAGCGCGCGGCTGTCACGAAAGGCCCGCGCATCGGCCAGCGCGCGCGGCGATCCCGGCGTCGGCGGTCCCGGCAGCACCGCCGCCAGGTCCAGTCCCTCGCCCGCCGCCAGATATCCCGCCGTATCGCGCGCCGCTGCTGCTGTCGGGATCGAGACGGCCAGCGCCACCGAAGCCGCCAGCCCCCACCATGTCCGCTCCGCCATGCTACCCATCCCTTCCGAAGACTTGGCCCATCGTTCCCAAGAGCCCGTAGGCAGCCTATCGGGGACAGGGTCTTTCAAAACTTTCAACGCCCAAGACAAGCGGTGCGCCGTTGTAACAAAAACGCCATAAATGTCTTAAAACTTTTACAAAATTCCTTGTCCCCGTTTGGCGGCAGGCCCCGTCTTCCCCGCGATCGTCCTCGCGGCTGGACGAGCCATTTGTCTTTTGGGGGTTTGAAGTGATGGGAACCAAGCGAACGCTGTTGCTCGCGTCGAGTGCGCTGTTTGTCGCGCAGCCGGTACTGGCCCAGGATCAGGGCGATCAGGCAACGGCGGGGGCCACCGGCGGCGCGACGACCGAGGGGGGCGATGTCGTCGTCACCGGATACCGCACCAGCCTGGCGCAGGCGCGCAATTCCAAGCGCGACGCGACGATCATCAAGGACTCGATCTCGGCCTCCGACATCGCCGCCTTCCCCGACCTGAACCTCGCCGAAGCGCTGCAGCGCCTGCCCGGCGTCGCGATCAACCGCGAGGCGGGCGAAGGGCGCCGCATCTCCTTGCGCGGTCTGGGTCCCGATTTCACCCGCGTCCAGCTGAACGGCATGGAAGTGCTGGGCAATGTCGACTCGCCGCAGGACAGCCGGGGCCAGACGACGCGCGACCGCGCCTTCGACTTCAACCTGTTCGCCGCCGAACTGTTCAACCATGTCGATGTCGAGAAGTCGTACCAGGCGCAGCAGACCGAGGGCGGTCTGGCGGGCACCGTCGGCCTCTTCACCGCGCGTCCCTTCGATTACAAGGGCACCAAGATCGCGCTGTCGGCGCAAGGCGGCAGCAACACGCTGACCCGCGATTTCCAGCCGCGCCTGACCGGCCTGATCTCCAAAAACTGGGGCAATTTCGGCATCCTGGTGTCGGGTGCCTATAGCCGCCGAAACACCCGCGAAGAGGGCTTCGACACCTATCGCTGGCGTCGTAACAAGGCGAATGGCAGCGATATCAGCCGCCTGACCGCCGCCGAGCAGGCCAAGATCAACTCGGGCGACCTGCTGTTCGCGCGCGGCAACCGCCTTTCGGTGTGGGACAGCAAGCAGGAGCGGATCGGCCTGACCTCGTCGATCCAGTGGGCGCCGACCGACAAGGTCCATGTCACGCTCGACGGCTTGTACGGCCAGTTCAAGGGCGACCGTTTCGAGACCCACCTCGCCTCGCGCGGCGGCGGCAGCTCGACCTGGCTGGGCGGCGGCGAAACCTTTGCAGGGATCGTCTATCCCAACTCGCGGGTCAACGCGATCCAGTGGAACGATCGCAACGAGGTGACCTATCTCGACGTGTCGGGCGGCAAGGCGTCGACCGAGACCCGCGTCCAGAACACCAAGAACGTCTTCAAGCAGGTGGTGCTGAGCGGCGATGCCGAGCTGGTCGACGGGCTGACCTTCACCTGGCTGGGCGGTGTCGAGCGGTCGCGCTACGACATGCCGGTCAACGACAAGTTCACCCTCGAAGGGTTTGGCGACGTCACCTCCGACTATCGCGGCGGCACCTATTCGCTGGTCAACACCTATAAGTTCAACACGACCGACCCGAATTTCTGGCACGCCAAGCGCCTCTACGCAAACAACACGTTCCAGGATTCGGCGTTCGACAACATCAAGGGGCGGTTCGACTATAAATTCACCTCCGACGACACGATCAGCGTCGGCGGCGAATGGCGGCGCTTCGCCAATGGCGGCTATTATGCGGAAGCCGACAATATCGGGACCAGCGGCTTCGTGTCGGGCAAGGTCAACGCCAATCCCAGCGCCTATGCCCGGACCTATACCGGCTATTCGGGGCAGGACTGGACGATCGTCGACTTCCCCAAGATGCTCCAGACGCTGGGCATCAACCGCGCGCAATATCTGACCAACAAGATCGGCGTATACGCGGTCGAGGAGCGGACCAGCGCCGCCTTCGTCCAGTATGACTGGAACCATATCCTGGGCGGCATCCCGTTCCGCGGCAATATCGGTGCGCGCTATTACCGTACCAATGTCACCTCCAACGGTACGGCCAATGTCGGCCCCGTCACGGTGCGCGGCGAATATGAAGGCGTGCTCCCGGCCGCCAACCTGATCTTCGAGCTGGACCGCGGCCTGATGCTGCGCTTCGCCGCCTCGAAGAACATCAACCGCCCGGCGCTGGGCGCGCTGGCGGTCAACGGGTCGGTGACGAACGACAATGGCAATGTCACCGTGTCGATCGGCAACCCGAACCTGCGCCCGTACAAGTCGAACGACTATAATATCTCCACCGAATATTATTTCGGATCGGTCGGTTACGTCGCCGCCGCCTTGTTCTACAAGAATCTGGACGGCTATATCTCGACCCAGACGATCAACAACGTGCCCTATTCGCAGACGGGCCTGCCCGACAATCTCTATCCGGGCGTGACCGGATCGACCGTGGTCGACAGCTATTCGCGCCCCGTGAACTTGGCCAAGACCAACCTGTTCGGCATCGAGCTGTCGGGCCAGACCGACTTCAAGTTCCTGCCCGCCCCGTTCGACCGGCTGGGCACGGCGGTGAACTTCACCTATGTCGACTCGCGACTGGATTACTCCAAAATCTATCAGGGCAGCATCCCGACCACGCTGGAGGGGCTGAGCAAGTATAACGCCAACGCCACCCTTTATTATCAGGACAAGGCGTTCGACGCCCGCGTCTCGGCCAATTACCGCAGCGGCTATATCTTCAGCGCTTCGCCGGTGCTGACCGCGCTGGGGCCGGACCAGGACGTGACCGGGTTCGAGGGCACGGTCTATGTCGACATGTCGGCGCATTATGCGGTCACGAAGAACGTCCAGCTGACGCTGAACGGCATCAACCTGACCAACCAGCGCGAAAAGCAATATTCGAACAGCACGAAGCGACTCTATGTCGTGACCCGCTCGGGCACGACGCTGCTGGGCGGTGTCCGCGTTACCTTCTGATCATGATCCCCGAACGCCCTTGATGTCCGGCCCGTGCGGGATATCAAGGGCACCTCTCCCGCGTCGGCCCGCCCAAGGGCTGGCGCGGTGTTTTTTCGATAAGGATTGTCCCCGGATGCGATGCAACCGGCTCTTCCTGAACGGGACCGAATGACCGACGCGAGCGCCTGGATCGCGGAGGGACGGACGCGTCTGCTGACCTATGTCCGCAGGCGCATACGCGACCCCGAACAGGCGGAGGATATCGTGCAGGAGGCGATCATGCGGGTCATCGAGCAGGAGCGGAAGCAGGTCATCGACCAGCCGCTCGCCTATGGCTTTCGCGTGGCGGACTCGGTCATCTACAATCGCGGGCGGCGGGGGAGCGGGACCCACGCGCCGGTCGACCCCGAACTCGCCTGCGCCCTGCCGCTGGCCGATGAGATCCTCGACTATCGCCAGCGCTACGACCGCTTCCAGGCCGCGCTGTCGCGACTCCCTGCGCAACGCCGCGCGGTCTTTGTCGAGCGGCATCTGGAGGGCAAGTCGCGCCAGCAGATCGCCGAGGACATGGGCCTCAGCGTCGAAGCGGTGAAGAAGCATCTGGTCCGCGCGATGATCGATCTGGACGGCTGTATCGACGACCTGCCCGTGCGGGGAGGTCACCTGCATGGCTGATTGCGACACCATGCTGGAGCAGGCCGCCGACTGGGCCGACCGGCTCGACACGCTATCGCGCGATGAACGGGCCGAGCTGGGCGCATGGCTGAATGCGGCGCCCGAGCACCGCGCGGCGCTGTCGCGGATGGTGCGCCTGCTCGGCGATCCGGCGCTGTTCGATGTGGTCGAGCAGGCCACACGCGACGTTGCGCCTCCCCCACCCCTTCCCCGCGCACGACCGCGCCGCTGGGCCGCATCGGGAATGGTGCGTCCCCGTCGCCGGGTCGCGGTCGCCCTCGCCGCCGCGCTGGCCGCTGTCGTGGCGGCGCCGATCGTCTGGCATGTCGCCACCCCGGACGCGACGGTCGAGCGGGTCTATGCCTCCTCGGTCGGCCAGCAGCGTCAGGTGGCGCTGCCCGATGGCTCGGACATGACGCTGGATGCCGACTCGCGCGTCGCCATCGCCTTTTCGGATAGCGGCCGCGACCTGACGCTCGAGAGCGGCGCGGCGCGGTTCGAGGTGCGCCATGACGCCGCCCGCCCCTTTGCCGTGACCACGCCGGAGGGACAGATGGTCGCGCTGGGCACCAATTTCAGCGTCGATCGCGGCGCGGGGCATAGCGAATTGCGCGTCTATCGCGGGCGCGTCAGGCTGACCGTGCCCGGCCAGGCGGCGGTGGTCGTGACGGGCGGGCACTGGGCGGAGGCGGGTGCGGGGCGGATCATGGTCCATGACTTCGATGTCGCCCGCTATCAGGGGTGGCAGGATCGCTGGCTGAGCGGCGACCGGATCCGGCTGGGCGATGCGGTCGCCCGGCTCGGCCGCTACAGCGCGCGGCCCATCCGGCTGGCCGATCCGGCGCTGGCGGACGAGACGTTCAACGGCCGCTTCCGGCTGGACACGCCGGTCGAAAGCCTCACGCTGATCGGTGCGCTGTTCGACCTGTCCGTCAAGGACGACGGGCGGACCATCCGGGTGGCGCGACCCGCCCGAACCAGCCAGGCCAATTGGCCGAACCAATAAGCGCAATACCAATCCAGACTCGGCGTTCGGAATGGTGCCCGCTCGGCATGGATTGATCGTTGCTCTACCCACCAGGGTCGCCTTCCGACCTGAAATGACAAAATATTCACAATCGTAAAATATTGATATTAAACGGCTATTTTCTGCCAGCCATTGTCCTGACCAATTTCCGCGTGAAACCGCTTTCCACCCCGTTGACAGGCATGACCATTCCATGTCACCGATAAGACCATAAGATTACAACACCGCGATGCAGGAAGAAATATTCGGTCTTTCGGCGTGATGGGCGCACATGATCCAAAGGATCAGGCGGCCTTTATGACGGCGGACTTCGGACAGGCTCCGCGTCCCGACGCAGCAGATGAGACGGCCGATCCCGGTCCGTGAACGCTCACCCCGTTCCGGCCGCCGACGCCCCCTGCTTCCCGCCGGCCGCCGATAGCCCGTCCGGCAAAGTCTCGGGGAAGCCCGGCGCGATGTGCCCCGCGTCGGGATCAGAGGGAGGGAAAGAGCATGACCATGTCACCGTGCCACGACGCGTCGCGTCTCCGGCGCAAATGCCTGCTTCACACGACCGCCTTTACCGCGGCCTGGGCCGCATCGGCGATGATCGCCGCGCCCGCCATGGCACAGACCGGCGGCCCCGTCGCTACCTCGACCACCAGCATCGCCGCCGCCGCCGATGCCGCGCAGGCGACGCCCCAGACCGACACCGCCGGGGCCGATGCCCAGAACGAGATCACCGTCACCGGCTATCGCCAGAGCATCGCCTCGGCGCTCACCGCCAAGCGCAACGACATCCGCATCACCGACGGCATCTCGTCGGAGGATATCGGCAAGTTTCCCGCCCAGAACATCACCGAGGCGATCCAGCGTATCGCGGGCGTCCAGATGTCCAACATCAACGGTCGCGGCTCGACGATCAGCATCCGTGGCCTGGGTCCGCAATATGCGCGCACCACGATCAACGGCCAGACCTTCGCCAGCGCCGACTTCAAGGACGGCTTCCGTTACGACATCATCCAGACCGATCTGGCGAGCGCGATCCAGGTCATCAAATCGCCGACCGCCGACATGGATACGGGCGGGCTGGCCGGCACCGTCAACATCGATACGGTCAAGCCGCTCGCCTATAAGGGGCCGAGCTTCATCGCGGGCATCAAGGGCTATTATTCCGACTATCGCAAGGCCGCGACGCCCAAGGTCAACGCCGCCTATATCAAGCGCTTCGCCGACGACACGATCGGCGTCATGCTGGATGTCGGCTATCAGAAGCTGAAGGATCGCGGCGACTATCTGTTCATCAAGAACTGGTATCAGCCGGGCACCGTCGCCGGGGCCTCCGATGCGCAGGTGCCGGGCAATCTCCGCTATCGCCGGATCGACCGCGACACCGAACAGCTGATGGGCAGCGGCGCGATCCAGTGGAAGCCGCAGGACAATTTCGAGGTCCTGTTGCAGGGCGAATATTCGCGCGACCATACCCGTTACGACACGCGCCAGATGGTGTTCGGCCGCTGGGCCGCCTCGGCGGTGACGGTCAACAGCAAGGCCAACGGCGTCGCGAACAATATCAACATCAGCAACTTCAACGTCGACAACAACGACCAGCCGGAACTGCGCAACCTCCAGACCCAGGCCTATACCGGCACCGTCAACTGGAGCCCGACCGACACCACCCATATCAAGGCGATCGGCCATTATACCCAGGGCGATGCCAAGCTGTACGAATGGGCGACCATCGACGAGGTGCGCTTCGCGAACGGCGGCCAGCTCGACATCTCCGATCCGTTCAACGTCAAGTGGAACACCGCCAGCCTGACCGACGGGTCGATCTACAATATGGCGAACCGCACCTGGTACGCCTTTGTCGACGGCGCGACGCATATCCAGTCGGCCCGCGACCGCGCGGTCCAGACCGACCTGACCCAGGACCTCGACTGGCACGGGATCAAGGCGCTGGTCTTCGGCGCGAAATACCATCACGAGAGCTTCGACACCAAGGCGTATCGCCACGACCGCGACGCCGATGTCAGCGATCCCGTCACGTACCCCGAGTTCGCCTGGATCCCCGATCTGTCGAAGACCGGCGTGCTGGTGAACAACTTCCTGGGCGGGTCGATGGCGATCCCCAGCAGTTTCCTGTCGGTCAATGCCCCGCTGTGGCAGCAGATACTGCGCGACGAGGGCATCAGCGTGCCCGATACGCCCGACTGGCCCAACACCTACCGCGTCGATCGTTATATCCCGGCGGTCTATGCGATGGCGAATATCGACGGCACGATCTTCAACCTGCCCGTGCGCGGCAATGTCGGCGTCCGCTACGAACATACCCACCAGAACGTCACCAGCAGCCTGACCAACGGCACCGGCAGCGACGCGACCCTTCTCGGCCAGCAGCATGTCGTACAGGATTATGGCAACGTCCTGCCCAGCGCGAGCTTCGCACTGGACGTGACCCCGCACCTCGTCGCCCGCATCGCGGCGGCCAAGGTGCTGGTCCGCCCGCTGCTCAACAGCCAGACGCAGATGGCCGACACCATCACCCGCGTCACCACCAGCCTGCGCCCCAGCGTCTCGGTCGCGCAGGGCGAGAGCCGATTGAAGCCGCTGACCGCCAACCAGCTGGACGTCAGCCTGGAATATTATCACGGCAAGGGTAATTCGATCACGCTGGCCGGTTTCTACAAGGCGGTGAAGAACGGCACCTTCACACAATTCTACTGCCCCGGCTCGTTCGACGGCGTCGCGCTGAACGGCGTGGTCAGCGACTGCCAGTCGGCCGACTTGAAGACCGATTACAGCTTCAGCCGGGTGCTGAACGACGACCGGGTCATCCATATCAAGGGCCTGGAGCTGGGCGCGTCGCAGAATTTCGACATGATCCTGCCGGTGAAGGGCTTCGGCGCGGTCGGCAACGTCACCGTGGTCGATACCGATGCCAGCGCGATCGGCACCGGCTTCAACCTGCGCGACCTGTCGAAGCTGACCTGGAACCTGACGCCCTATTGGGAAAACGAGATGTTCAGCGTCCGGCTGTCGGTCAACCACCGCAGTTCCTATGTCCAGGACGCGGCGTCGAGTTTCTTCGTCAATGGCGGCCTGACCCATGTGGTGCGCCCGCGCACCCAGATGGACCTGGCGCTGGGCTACACGCCCGCCAGCTATTTCAGCTTCACGGCGGGCATCATCAACCTGAACAACACCCACGAAGACGCCTATCAGACGAATGCGAACACCTTCCAGCTCGCCAGCCGGACGGGTCGCACCATCTACCTCTCAGCGTCGACGCGCTTCTAGACCTCCCCTCTGGAAGGCGGGCCAGCCATGGTCCGCCCTTCCCTTTTGGTATGAACCGGGGACAATGAAGTCCGTGATGACCTATCCCAAGACGCTCGGCCTGATCGGCACCCTGTTTCTCACCGCCTCGATGGCCCATGCGCAGGGCGATGGCGGGCAGGCGGCGCGCGCCGCGCTCCAGCGGCTGGGCGTGCCGGAGCGACAGGTTTCGGTGGCGATCCGGCCCTCGACCGATTCCCGCTACCGCGTCCGGGTCGATCATGACCGGCTGAATGTCGAAGCCTCCTCACCCGTCGCGGCAGTGCGCGGGGCGGCGGCGATGCTGAATGCGCAAGGACGGCTCGCGATCAGCTGGGAGGGCAATCGGGTCGGCCCGATGACCCGCCTGACGCCCGGTGACAGCGGCTGGGTGGCCTCACCCTTCAACGTCCGCGCCTATCTGAACACCTGTACCTTCGGCTATACCACGCCCTGGTGGAGCTGGCCGCGCTGGGAGCGCGAGATCGACGCGATGGCGGTCCACGGCGTCGACATGCCGCTGGCGATGGAGGGGCAGGATTATGTCTGGCGCCAGCTCTGGCGCGAACAGGGGTTGAGCGAGGCGCAGCTCGCCCAGCACTTCTCCGGCCCCGCCTTCCTGCCATGGCAGCGCATGGGCAATATCGAGGGCTATCGCGCGCCCCTGCCGACCGGGTGGATCGACAAGAAGCACGACCTGCAAAAGCGTATCCTCACCCGGATGCGCGACCTGGGCATGACGCCGATCCTGCCTGCCTTTGCGGGTTACGTGCCCAAGGCCTTTGCCGAGGCGCATCCGAAGGCGCGCATCTACCAGATGCGGTCGTGGGAGGGGTTCGAGGGGACCTATTGGCTCGACCCGTCCGATCCGCTCTTCGCGCCGCTCGCCAAGCGGTTCCTGCAACTCTACACCGCCGAGTACGGGCCGGGGAAATACTACCTGGCCGACGCCTTCAACGAGATGGTGCCGCCCATCGCCGAGGATGGCAGCGACACCGCCCATGCCGCCTATGGCGACGCGACCGCCAACACCCCCGCGCTCGACGCCGCGACCAAGGCAGCCGCCCTGCCCCGCGAGGTCCGCGACGCCCGGCTGGCGGCCTATGGCCAGCGGCTCTATGCCTCGATCGCCGCCGCCGCGTCGGGGGCGACCTGGGTGATGCAGGGCTGGTTGTTCGGCGCGGACAAGAAATTCTGGACGCCCGACGCCATCGCCGCCTTCCTGCGTGACGTGCCGGATGAGAAGATGCTGATCCTCGACATCGGCAATGACCGCTATCCCGGCATCTGGAAGAAGACGAACGGCTTCGACGGCAAGAACTGGGTTTATGGCTATGTCCATAATTATGGCGGCAGCAACCCGGTCTACGGCGCGCCCGATTTCTACCGCCGGGATGTGGCGGCGATGTTCGCCGACAAGGGGCGCGGGAATGTCCGCGGCTTCGGTATGTTCCCGGAGGGGCTGCACAGCAACAGCCTGGTCTATGACTATGCCTATGACGTGGCGTGGCCGGGCGGCGACATGGCGCTTGGCCCCTGGCTGAGCCGCTACACCGCCGCGCGCTATGGCCGCAGCGACCCGGCGATGGTCACGGCGTGGCAGGATGTGGTCGCGGGTGCCTATGACGTGCGCTACTGGACCCCGCGCTGGTGGAACGAGCGGGCGGGCGCGTACCTCTTCTTCAAGCGCCCTGCCGCCGACGCACCGACCTATCCCGCCGAGCCGGGCGACCGGGGGAAGCTGCGTGCCGGGATCGCGGCGATGCTGAAACTCGCGCCCGCTTATGGTCAGAGCACGCTCTATCGGTATGATCTGGTCGACCTGACCCGCCACGCCGCCAGCCTGTCGCTGGACGACAGCGTGAAGGCCGCCGTCGCCGCCTATCAAAAAAGCGATATCTCCGCCGGAGACCGCGAGACCGCGCGGATCAAGGCGCTGGCGCTGGCCATCGACCATCTGATCGGCGGGCAGCAGGAAAGCCTGGCCAGCTGGATCGCGGATGCGCGCGCCTATGGCGACACGCCCGCCGAAAAGGCCGCCTATGAACAGAATGCCAAGGCGCAGGTAACGATCTGGGGCGGGCGCGGCCATCTGGGCGATTACGCGTCCAAGGCCTGGGCGGGCATGTATGCCGATTATTACCTGCCGCGCTGGACCGCCTATCTCACCGAAGCGCGCGCCGCCGCGCTCGCCAGGCGGCCGGTCGACGATGCCGCCTTCACGGCCAAACTGCTCGACTGGGAAAAGGCATGGGTCGCTTCTCCCCGCAGCTACAAGACCGCCGCGCCCACCGATCCGGTGGCCGAGGCCCGCGCGCTGATGCAGGAGACCGCCCGATGACCACCGCCAGACCCGAGCGTTTCGCCTCGCTCGATATGTTCCGGGGCGCGACCATCTTCCTGATGATCGTGGTCAACACGGCGGGCGCGGGCGGAGCCTTTACCCAGTTGCAGCACGCGCCGTGGATCGGCTTCACGCTGGCCGACCTGATCTATCCGACCTTCCTGTTCGCAGTCGGCAATGCGATGAGTTTCGCGCTGACCCGGCCGATGGCCGAGCATGTCTTCCTGCGCCGGGTGTTCAAGCGCGCCGCGCTGATCTTCCTGCTCGGCGTGTTGATGTACTGGTTCCCCTTCGTCACGCATCAGGCGGACGGCAGCTGGGTCGCCAAGCCCTTTGCCGACACCCGGCTGACCGGCGTGCTGCAACGTATCGCGCTCTGCTATCTGCTGGGGGCGCTGCTCGCGCGCTATCTGCGGCCGAGCCACCTGCTCATCGCCGCCATCGGCCTGGTCGTCGCGCACTGGGCGATCCTCGTCGGCCTCAGCCCGACGGGCGAGGCGTTCGGGCGGTACAGGAATGCGGGGACGCTGTTCGACCTGTGGCTGATCGGGCTGGAGCATCTCTACAAGAAGGATCATGGCTTCGATCCCGAGGGGCTGCTCGGCACATTGCCCGCGACCGCCAATGTGATCGCGGGCTATCTGACGGGCCTCGCCATCCAGCGCTGGGGCAAGCATGGCGCGACGGTCGGGAAGCTGGCGGCTGTCGGGGCCGCGCTGGTCGTCATCGCGCTGCTGTTCGCGCCGGTCCTGCCGGTGGCGAAGAAGCTGTGGACCGGCTCGTTCGTCGCGCTGACGGTCGGGCTGGACCTGATCCTGCTCGGCGCGACGCTGTGGCTGGTCGAGGTGCGCGGCGTAACGCTCGGGCGGTCCTTCCTTCAGATGCTGGGGCGCAATCCGCTCGCCATCTACCTCTTTTCCGAGCTGCTCGTCCTCGTGCTGGAACTGGTCCATATCGATGGCGAGGGGCTTTACACCTGGGTCGGCCTCAACGCGTTCCAGCCGATCGCGCCCGGGCCGGTCGGGTCGCTGCTCTGCGCGTTGGTCTATACGTTGATCTGCTGCGCGTTCGGCTGGGTGCTGGATCGCAAGGGGATTATCTTGAAGGTTTGACCCGTGCGCTGCGACTTCGCTCAGCGTGAACGGAGCGGGGGGCTTATACCCAACCCCCGTTCAGCCTGAGCCCTTCGGCTGGCTGGCAAGCCAGCTGCTCAGGATAAACTTCGGCGCTTTGCGCCGAAGTCGAAGGCCAAGGGATCACCTCTCCCGAACCGAAATCGTCCGCCCCAATCCCGAAGCCTTGCCCGGCTCTGCTTCCACCAAAAGCACCACCTGCCGCTCCCCCGCCCCGGCTGGGAACGGCACGACCAGCGGCGCGCCTGCAAAGTCCGCCTTCTCCGCCTGCTTCACCCCGTCGACCCAGGCCTCGGCCCGCCCGACGACCTCGGCAAAGACCACCGCGCCGCCCTGCTCGGCCACCCGGCGGCGGGGCTTGAAGCTGGTGCGATAGGTCGACCAGACGCCCTCGCCCGGCCCCTCCAGCCGACCGGGCCGCGCATAGACCAGGCTGTTCATGTCATTGCCCGCATAGCGCCGCAGCGGGTCGGGCCGGGTCGCGGTGAAGTCGCTCCGCTTCCAGTCGGTCAGCATCGCGACGGGGCGCGTCGCGGGCAGCATGGGCAAAGGCTCGGCCGCGATCACCCGCACCGACGCGCGCGCCGGTTTCAGGCCCGGCGCGGTCACCTCGACCATCAGCGTACCCGCCCCCGCCTCGGCCCGGACCAGCGCCTGGGCCAGGCCATGGAAAAGGCGGCGCGCGGGCACGACCTCGGAGTCATGGTCGTTCGGGTCGCCATTGCCGACGCCGATCACCACGCCCTTCGTCACCCGAAAGCTGACCGGCGCATCGGCGTCCGGCACCACCCGCCCCTTCGCATCGACGGCCATCACGGTGAAGGGCTGCACATCGCTGCCCGTCCCCAGCATCCCGCGCCGATCCGCGACCAGCTTCAGCGCGACGGCCTTGCCCGTCGTCTCGACGGCGGTGCGAGACACCTCGCGCCCGCCGCGATAGCCGACCGCCTCAAGCCGTCCGGCGCTATAGGGCACCTGCCATTCGGGCATCGCCAGCCGGTCGACCGTCTTCCGGCCCAGCGACTGGCCGTTCAGACGCAACTCCACCGTATCGGCATTGGTCAGCGCCATCACCCGGATCGCCTGCCCCTCGCGCCCCGGCCAGGTCCAGTGCGGCGCGATGGCGAGCGCGGGCGCATCGTCGACCCATTGCGCGCGGCGCAGGTGGAAGGCCATCTTGGCGAAACCGCACAGGTCCATGATGCCGAACACGCTGCTGGTCGTCGGCCATTCGAACGGCGTCGGCTCGCCATGATAGTCGAAGCCGGTCCACACAAACGTCCCCGCGACAAAGGGCCGCGTATCGATCATCCGCCAGCTCTCGTGATGGGTCAGTCCCCATTCGGCGGCGTCGGTATCGTAGGAGCTGACCTCATGCGCGGCCATGTCGGTCTTCCACACGCCACGCGTCATGAATGCGCTGGTATCCTCCGAACTGGTCATCGGCTTGGTCGGGTGGGCGGCGTGGAATGTGTCGTAGCGGCGATGCTGGTAGTTGAAGCCCATCACATCGACCGCGTCCGAGACGTTCAGCGGCGAGAACATGCCGTCATTCATCGCCGCCGTGACCGGGCGCGAGGTGTCGAGTTCCTTCACCGCCTCGGCCATGCGGCGGACCATCTCGTATCCCTGTTCGGTGCCCTGCATCGGTTCCTCGTTGAACACCGACCAGAGGAAGACGGAGGGATGGTTGCGATCGCGGCGAACCAGCCATTGCAGCTGCCGCAGATAATCGGGGCTGGGGTTGAAGTTGCGGTTTTCGTCCATGACCAGCATCCCCAGCCGGTCGCACGCATCGAGCAGTTCGGGCGCGGGCGCATGGTGCGAGCAGCGCAGCGCGTTGCAGCCCATCGCCTTCAACCGCCGGATGCGCCACTCCCACATCGTATCGGGCATGGCGACGCCGACACCGGCATGATCCTGATGGACGCAGACGCCCTTGATCTTGGTCGCCACGCCGTTGAGGTAAAAGCCGGTGGCTGCGTCGAAGCGGATCTCCCGAAAGCCGATCCGGGTGGCGCGGGCATCGATCGCCTTGCCGTCGCGCAGCAGCTGGGTCTCCACCCGGTAGAGGGTCGGCTGGTCGACCGACCAGAGCTGCGGCGACGTAACCGGGATGGTCATCATCGCCTCGGCGGTCCTGAGCGGATCGACGGTCACGTCCGTCTCCGCCCGTCCGATGGTGCGGCCCGCCGGGTCGATCAGCACCGCCTCGGCCCGCACGGTCGCGGGGGCTTTCAGGATGTTGGAGACGGTCAGCGCGACCGGCACCGTCCAGCCCGCACCGTCGCGGCGCGGATCGGCGTGCAGGCCATCGGTGACGATGCTCACCCCGTCGCGCACCGCCAGCCAGTTGTGGCGGTACAGCCCCGCGCCCTCATACCACCAACCCTCCATCGTCTCGGCATCGACGCGGACGGCCAGCGTGTTCAGCTCCTCGCCGAACCGGGCATAGGGCGTGATATCGATCAGGATCGCGGTGTATCCGCTGAAGCTGTGCGCGACGAGGACGCCGTTGAACCAGACCTTGGCGTTGGTCGCCGCTGCGCCCAGCTGCACCTCCAGATAGCGCCCGCGCCATTCGCTCGGCAGCTTCAGCGTGCGGCGATACCAGCCGATCCCGCGCCGCCGATAGCCTTGCGCGACATTGGCCTTGGGGTCGACCACCTCCTCCATCGCCCAGTCATGCGGCAGTTCGACCGCGTGCCAGTCGCTGTCGTCATAGCTGACCGCCGCCGCGCCCTGTGCGATCCCGGCCTTGGCATTCTGATAGCTTTCCTCATGCCCCAGGATCGGCGGAACGGCGATGTCGCCCTTGTGGAACAGCCAACCGTCATTCATCCGCAGCAGGCCGGGATCGGCGATAAAGGGCGGCTCGGGCATAATGTCGAACGGCGCGGGCGCATCGCCGCTGTCCAGTTCCATCGGACGGTCGACCGCCAATGCGGGCGTTCCCAGCGCGGGTGCGGCCAGCCCGCTGGCCAGAAGAGTGCGGCGGGTCACGGTCATCGGGCAGTCTCCGGCCAAGAATCAGAGGGGAGCGGCGCGTAGAGCGGGCGGGCGCCGTCGAGCACCAGCTCGACACGATCGAGGATCAGGCCGGGGTCGAGCGGCACGATCGCCACCCGGTGCTGTCCGGCGGGAAAGCTCTTGAGCGGGATGTCGGCGATCGCAGTGTTGGTCAGCACATTCTGCCGCCACTGGTCGCTGCGCCCGGTGGTCGCGAAATCGACCGTCTGCCAGTCGCCGTCGTCCAGCCGGACGGCGGCGCGAAGTCCGTGCGCGGGATCGCGCGGATGGGTCGGCAGCGCGACGATATGCAGGGTCGCCCCCGCCTCGGTCATGGTCGCAAACCGCCATGTTGCGTGCGTGCCCTGCGCCGCCGAACCGCGCCTCGGCAGGTTCAGCTTCGCCCGCAGCGCACCATGCTGGCTGCCCAGATCGGGGATCGCTTGCCAATCCGCGCCATAACTGGCGGTCAGCGCAGGCATGGTGACGCGGCGTTCGTCCTCGATGGCCGTGCCCGGCTCAACCTTGGGCGGGGTCAGCGCGGCCGCATGGACGACCACCGGCTGATCGCCGCAGCGCAGCGTCACCGGCCCGACCGCGCCCTTGCCGTCATAGCGCAGGATCAGCCGCTGCTCGTAACCCCCGCGCGCGTTCAATTCGCCCTTGTTTTGCGACAAGGACAGACCGGCGGGCATATCGCTCACCGCCCAGGCCGTCGCCTGCGGCTGATGCTGGTACAGCGTCACGGGCCGCGCGGCGGGAATGCCGCGGGTGAAGGTCAGGACATTCTCGTCCCCGATCCACGCGCCCCACAGCCCGGTGGCGCAGCCGCCTTGCGTCGAGAACTGCCAGTTCGGCCACATCGGCTCGGCAAAGACCGGCAGGCGGCGCGGCGCCATGTCCATCATCCCGCGCCACTTGCCGCCAGCCAGCGCATTGTAGCGCGCCGTATCCGCGACCAGCCCGGCATGGGCCGCCTTCGCCCCCGCGACATAGGCATTGGCGCTGGCCCGCTGATCGCGCGCGTACAGCTCGGCCAGATCGAGTGACAGGATACGTGTGTTCAGCCCCGCCGCGCCGCGCACCGGGTAGAGGACCAGCTCGTAAAAGGCATCCTGCCGGTCCTTCGCGATACGCGTGCCGATCGCCTCCGCCTGCGCCGCGAGCGCCTGATAGGCCGCGATGCGCGCCTGCGCTTCTTCGCCATCCGATCGGACATAGCCGCTCGGGCGGTTGGGCGTGACCCATTCGGTCTGGCCGAAGCCCATGAATTCGGGCTTTCGCGGCCAGGCGAGGTCGTAGAAGCGCATCATCACATCGGCGATCGCACCCGCCTCCGCCTCGTCGAACTGCTCGGCCATGAAGCGGCGCAGATGCTCGCGCGGTGCCTCGTCCAGCAGCTTCGCGTCGAAGGCGAGGTCGAGGAAATATTGCGAGAGATACTCGATCGGCTTGATGTCGCCAACATTGACCACCCAGATGCGCCGCGCATCGGTATCCCAGGCGCGCCCCATCTCTTCGCGGATCAGCGCGGGATGCGTGGTGCCCAGCCACAGATAGTCGTGCGGACGCCCCCAATAAGACAGGTGGTAATAGACCCCCGCCCCGCCCGGCCGTTTCTGCTCCTCGGCCGTGCTGAGCCGACGCAGATAGCCGTAATTGTCGTCCGTCCACATCAGCGTGACGTCACCGGGCAGGGTCAGCCCGGCGTCATAGGCCTCCTGCAATTCATGATAAGCGACATAAAGCTGCGGAACCTGTGTAGCCGGTCTGCCCAGCGTGTCGGCCAGAAGCCCGCGCTGCCGCCCGACCACATCCTCCAGTATGCTGCGCCGCGCCGCCGTGGTCGTCACCCCCTGCATCGGCCCGTCATGCAGCCCCCGCAGGCCGACCGTATAGATCGCCTCCTGCCCCCTGGTCTCACCCACCCGTTCGCGCCAATAATCCAGGATCGCCTGGGGCCGCCGAGTGAAGTCGAACCCGCCGCGTTGCCCCTCGTCCCATTCGCGCAAGTTGTTGCGGAGCATCGGCTCGGCGTGCGAACTGCCGATGACGATCGCATAGCGTTTTGCGAGCGGCGCATTGCCCGGATCGCCGAAAAACGGCGTCGAGACCGAGTGCATCGCGGGCCACAGCGTATTGGCCTTCAACCGCCACATCAGCTCAAAGACGCGTTGATAGGTCTTGGGGCCGATATTGCCCTTTTCCGGATCGAAGGTCTTGGCCGCCCAAGGCTCCAGCCCCCAATCCTCGTCGTTCAGGAAGATGCCGCGATACTTCACCGACGGCGCGCGCGAGACGAAGGCGGCGTCATCGATGGCGATCCGGTTGCGACGGCGCGGGGTGACGTCCGCCCACCATTCCCAGGGCGACACACCCAGCGCGCGGGACAGGTCGGTCACGCCATAAGCGGCACCGCGCGCGTCCGATCCGACGATCAGCAGATAGCGCCGCCCGGCCACGCGGAACCCGGCCCGGACATAACGTTCCCAGCCGCCGGAGATCGGCGACAGGTCGACGCCGCCCTGCGCCGCCAGCCGCTGGACGATCGGGGAAGCCGTCGTTCCGATCACGACGCACATCGCGGCACAGTTCGCCGCATCCTCGACGATCGCGCCCGGCCGCCCGTCCAGCGCAGTCAGGTCGCGGGCCAGAAGTTCGGCGGCGATACGGGTGGCCCCCTCGCCGTCCGGGGCCGCGAGCAGGCTCGCTCGCGTCAGGTCGAACTCGGCGGCCGGGGCGGGAGCGGCGAGGCCCAGCAACGATGCCAGGCCCGCCCCCATGACCATGATCCCCGCCCGTTTCATCCGCCCACCCCCATGGTTATCGGATCAGTCTAACCCGGCGGCTCAAGCTGTAAAGCTCATTTGCCTGACCAATTAGAGGCCTTTTCCAGTCCAGGGAAAGCGACCACCCCAGGTGGCGCCTTCCATCATCAGGCGGTGACGCCGTGGCCTGAAATCACCAGCGCGACGCCGATCTCATGCCGCGCGCCCGGCGGCAGCGTGACTTCCAGCGCCTCGGCGGTGCGCTTGAACGGCAGCGGGCTGTTGTCGCCCTGCAGCGTCACGCGCTGGATCTGGCCCGGCATGGTCGGGTTGCCCTGCGCCAGCAGGGTCATGCGCGCAACATTGTCCTCGGGCCAGCCCATCACCAGCGCATGGAGATTGCCGTTGCGCGTCACATACCGCACGTCGCGCGCGGTATAGGCGGACTTGGGACCCCCTTCGGAGAAATTGCCCGAATTGCCGCGCGTCGGGCCTTCGCCGTTCAGCTTCCACGGGCGGCTGGCATAGATCGCCTCGCCATAACGGCCCATCCATTCGGCGATATCGTTGACGATCTTCTCTTCCTTGTCGTCGATCGTCCCGTCCCCGCGCATCGGCACCGACAGCATCAGATTGCCGTTCTTGGACACCACGTCGCACAAGGTATGGATGACGGTCGCCGCCGACTTGTAGCCATCGTTCCGATAGGTCTCGATATCGTAATGCCAGTTGCCGATGCAGGTGTCGGTCTGCCACGGGAAGCGCTCGATATAATTTTTACCGCCACGCTCGACGTCGTCGACGATACCCGTGCGCCGCTGCGGCGGCGTCATCTTACTGGTGACGACGGCTTCCAGGCGACCGCCATTCCACTGCATCGACTGGTTGTAGAACCAGGACGTGAAATCCAGGCCATATTGCTCCAGGGGCAGGTCGAAATTGTCGAAATAGACCATGTCCGGCCGGTATTTCTCGACCAGATCCCTGGCGCGGAGCAGCCAGTTGGCCGCGAAGTTCGACTTCGCCGGAACCCCCTCGTTCCACAGGCGGTCGGTCGCTTCGTGCCAGGCGTTCGCCTCGGCCTCGGTACGGATGCCATCGGGCATCGGCATGTGGCGGCCAGTATAAAGCTGTTGCGGGTCCAGCCCCTCCCACCATTGCCCGCGTCCTTGCGCCGCGGTCAGCTTATAGGCGTCGTAGCGTTCGCCCGCCCGCGGGCCGGTCGGGTCATAGCCATAAGCGGGCTGGTTCCAGTGCCAGGCATGGGCCGAGTGGTTCGACACGGCGAAGCGCAGCCCCCGGGCGCGGGCGCCCTTCGCCCATTCGCCGACGATATCCCGGCGCGGTCCCACCCGCGTCGTGTTCCAGGCATGGTATTGGGAATCATACGCGTCGAGATTGTCGTGATGGTTGGCCAGCGCCATGAAATATTTCGCGCCCGCCTTCTTGTAGAGGTCGAGCAAGCGGCCGGGGTCCCAGCGATCCGCCTTCCACCTGTTCTGGATCTGCATGAAGCCGACATCGGCCGGATGGCCATAAGTCTTGAGGTGATGGTTATAGGCGCGGCTGCCGGGCAGATACATCTCGCGGGCGTACCAGTCGCCCTGTTCGGGCACGCACTGCGCGGTCCAGTGCGCCCACATGCCGAACTTGGCGTCGCGGAACCAGTCGGGCACGCTGTAACCCGCGGTCAGCGACGCCCAGTCCGGCGTAAAGCGGGAGGGCGGCGGCACCTTCAGCGCACGCCCCGCTCCCATGGCCTGCGGCGCCGTCGGCACCGCCGAGGCCGCGGCGGGCGCCAGTGCCGCCGCCGCGATCGCCCCCCCGATCATCTCGCGTCTGTTCGCCTTCATCCCTCGCTCTCCCTGCCATCGATGCCGTCACGCACACGGCCGCTTTCCGAGCCTGTACGCTCGGGCCGCGCTACCCTTCGCCGCTCTCTTCTGTGAAAGCTCTATATTATAAGCGCGATCCTAATTCACATTTGTCGGAGTTTGCAAGGCGTGTGGCGGAGGAGCGCCGGATACGGCCCACGATCCTCGATCCGGTTGCCGATCCGGCGCTACCGCACTGCACAATGCAATCGATGACTGTAATCGGGTTAACTCGCTTTGCCGCAGAGACCCGGTTTTCTAATCGCGCCCCGCACCACGAATAACAAACCAAAGGGGCCACCATGCCGATTGCACCCGTTTCCCTGATCGCGATGATCGCCGCGCTGACCAGCGCGCCGCAGCAGACCGACCGCCCCCAGCCCAAAGCCCCGACCGCCGCCAAGACCGTGACCCAGGACCCGCCCGCGCCGGTGGTCGCCCGCCCCGGCGGCATGACGAACCGCGACTGGTGGCCCAGCCGCCTGGACCTGACGGCGCTGCGCCAGCATGAGGACACCCGCGCCAATCCTTATGGTGCGGACTATGACTATCGGAAGGAATTCAACAGCCTGGACCTGGATGCGGTCAAGGCCGATATCCGCCGTGTCCTGCACAGCTCGCAGCCCTGGTGGCCGTCCGACTATGGCAATTACGGCCCCTTCTTCATCCGCATGGCTTGGCACAGTGCGGGGACCTATCGCGCTGGTGACGGGCGTGGCGGCTCGGACGGCGGCGAGCAGCGCTTCGACCCGCTGAACAGCTGGCCCGACAATGTCAGCCTGGACAAGGCCCGCCGCCTGGTCTGGCCGATCAAGCAGAAATATGGCCGCAAGCTCAGCTGGGGCGACCTGATGGTGCTTAGCGGCAATGTCGCGCTGGAGGATATGGGCTTCAAGACGGTCGGCTTTGCCGGCGGTCGCGTCGATGCGTGGCAGCCGGACGTCGTCTTCTGGGGGCCTGAGACCAAGATGATGGGAACCGAGCGCAGCAACGCGGACGGCACGTTGAAGCGGCCGCTGGCGGCGACCACCATGGGCCTGATCTATGTCAACCCGGAAGGGCCGAACGGCAATCACGATCCGATCGGCGCCGCCGCCGATATCCGCCGCGCCTTCGGCAACATGGCGATGAACGACGAGGAGACGCTGGCGCTGATCGCGGGCGGCCACACCTTCGGCAAGGCGCATGGCGCGCATGCCCCGAAGGATTGCGTCGGGGCCGAACCGGCGGCGGGTGCCATCGAGCAGCAGGGCCTGGGCTGGGCCAATAAGTGCGGCAAGGGCAATGCCCAGGACACCGTGACCTCGGGCCTGGAGGGCGCCTGGTCGGCCTCACCCACCCAGTTCACCACCCAATATATCGACAATCTGCTCAATTATGACTGGGTGAAGACCAAGAGCCCGGCGGGCGCGACCCAGTGGATTCCGACCGACCCGGCGGCGGCGCAGCTGGTGCCCGACGCGCATCTGCCGGGTGTCCGCCACGCGCCGATCATGTTCACCACCGACATGGCGCTGAAGGACGATCCTGCCTTCCGCAAGATTCTGGAGAGCTGGCAGAAGAACCCCGACCTGTTCGCACAGGCCTTTGCCCGCGCGTGGTTCAAGCTGACCCATCGCGACCTCGGCCCGCGTGCCCGCTATCTGGGCAAGGACGTCCCGACCGAGTCCTATGCGTGGCAGGATGTCCTGCCCGCCGCCAGCTTCGCACCGATCGGTGCGGAGGATCAGGCCCGGCTGAAGTCGATGGTGCTCGCATCGGGCCTTTCGGGTCCGGCGCTGATCCGCACGGCCTGGGCCTCGGCCTCGACCTTCCGCAGCACCGACATGCGCGGCGGGGCGAACGGCGCGCGGCTACGCCTCGACCCGCAGCAGGGCTGGACGGTCAACGATCCGGCCGAGCTGAAGACGGTGCTGGCGAAGCTGACCGCGATCCAGAAGGACTTTGCGCGCAGCGGACGTCAGGTGTCGATGGCCGACCTGATCGTATTGGGCGGCAATGCCGCGATCGAGCAGGCGGCGCGGGCCGGGGGCATGACGGTCACCGTGCCGTTCAAGCCCGGTCGCGTCGACGCCACCCAGGCACAGACCGATCCGAAGTCCTTCGCCCATCTCGAGCCGGTCGCCGATGGCTTCCGCAACTATTACGGGCCGAAGGCAGAGGTCAGCGCACCCGAAGCGCTGGTCGACAAGGCGGACTCGCTGGACCTGACCGTGCCGGAAATGACCGTGCTGGTCGGCGGAATGCGCGCGCTGGCCGCCAATAGCGCCGGATCGAAGAACGGCGTGCTGACGACCCGTCCGGGAACGCTCAGCAACGACTTCTTCGTCAACCTGCTGTCGATGGACACGGTATGGACAAAGTCGGCGACACCGGGCCTGTATGAGGGCAAGGACCGGGCGACGGGCGCTGCCCGCTGGACCGCGACGCCGGTCGACCTGATCTTCGGCTCGAACTCCGAACTGCGCGCCGTGGCGGAGGTCTATGCCGCCGACGATGCCAGGGAGAAGTTCGTGAACGACTTCATCGCCGCCTGGACGAAGGTGATGGACGCGGATCGCTTCTGAAGCGGGATGCATGAGATGCCCCCCTCCCCTTCAGGGGAGGGGATCGCCCTGACTATTGCAATGTCATCACGGTCCGAGCACAGCACCAAAGCGCAACGTGATGCGCAGGCCCGGGCGGGTATTCACGATCTCCAATGCGGCATCGAGCCGCGATGCGGCCGAGCGGACGATGGCGAGGCCCAGTCCGCTGCCCTCGCTGTCGCGGGCGGTCGACAGGCGGGTGAAGCGCTCGCCCAGCCGGGCCAGATCGGCATCGGGCAGACCGGGGCCGTCATCGGCCACGTCGATCCTGATCCCCTCCCCCGCTTCGTCGGACACCGTCAGCATCACCTGACCGCCGCGACGATTATAGCGGATCGCATTGTCGAGCAGGTTGGACAGGATCTCGAACAACAGGGTGCGGTGGCTGGCGATCGCGATGTCGGCGGGTGCGTCGAGATGGATTTCCACCCCCGCCTCGATCGCCTGGGCGATGCGGCGGTTGATGACGGCGACCGCCACCTCGCGCAGGTCGACCCGTTCACGCGGCGGCGCGGCCCCTGCCTCCTCGGCACGGGCGAGCGCCAGCAACTGCGTCACCAGATGTTCCAGCCGATCGGCGGCGTCGGCGATCTCGCCCAGTGCCGCCGGACTGCCACGTCTTGCCAGGGCGACCTGCACCTTGAGCACCGCCAGCGGCGTGCGCATCTGGTGCGAGGCATCGGCGGTAAAGCGCCGCATCCCCGCCGTCGCGCTGTCCAGCCGGGCGAGCAGATGGTCGAACGCATCGGCAAGCGGGCGAAGCTCGACCGGCAGCGGCCCGGTATCGAGCGGCGACAGGTCCGGCGTCGCGCGCGTGTCCCGCGCCGCCACCGCGCCGCGCAAGCCCGCCAGCGGCCGCAGGCTCCAGGCGAGCGCGGGGCGGATCAGCAGCATGGCGACGCCCACCAGCAGCAACTCTCCCAGCACCAGCGCGACCACCAGCCGCCGTTGCAGCGCACGGCGACCGTCGAGCGTCTCGGCCACCTGCACGATGACCGGCGCGTCGATGCGGGGCAGCGCGCGGCGCACTTCGGCGATGCGGATATCCTGATCGCGGTAGCGGGCGAAGCGGAAGCGCGGCGTGTCGAGTGCCAGTTCACCGGTGTTCGGCGCGGACAGATCGGCATAGCCGGTCAGCAGCCGTCCCCCTACCGCGATCCGGTAATAGACATTGTCGCGCTCGCTATTCTCCAGCATCCCGAAAGCGGCGGCAGGCAGGTCCAGCGTCACCTCGCCGCGCTCCACCTGCACCGTCTCGGCCACTGCGCCCAGCGCGCCACCCAGCACGCGGTCGTTGGTCCGGCGAACCACATCGGCGATCAGCGTCGCCCCCGCCAGCCCCAGCAGCACCGCGATCGCCAGCATCGGCGCCAGCATCGCGGCAAGCAGCCGGGTGCGCAGCGCTACGGCGCGCCCGCGTGGAGGCTCAATGGGCATCGAGCATATAGCCGACCCCGCGCACGGTGCGGATCGCCGGGCCATCGGGGGCCAGCTTGCCGCGCAGCCGGGTGATGTTCACCTCGATGGCGTTGGGGCCGACCGGCTCGTCATAGCCGAACACCTCGGATTGCAGTGTCTCGCGCGGCACGATCTGCCCGGCGCGGGTGGCCAGCGCGTCGAGCACCGCCCATTCGCGGCGACGCAAGTCGAGTGTCCGCTCCCCCACCCTTGCCGCGCCGCGCGAACGGTCGAGGACGAGCGCGCCGACCACCAGCTCGGGCGTGGGATCGCCCCCGCGCCGCCGCCCCAGCGCGCGAATGCGGGCCTCCAGTTCCTCCGGCGCGAAGGGCTTGCGCAGATAATCGTCCGCGCCGAGGTCCAGTCCGCGCACCCGGTCGTCCAGCGCATCGCGCGCGGTCAGCATCATCACCGGCACCCGGTTGCCCTGCCGCCGGAGCGTCTGGAGCACCGAGAAGCCGTCAATATCGGGCAGCCCGACATCCAGGACGACAAGGGCATAGGCTTCATCCGCCGCGACCATCAGCGCGTCCTCGCCCGTCGCGACATGATCGACCGCATGGCCCGCCGCGCGCAACAACGCGACGATCCCGCGCGCCAGCGCCGCATCGTCCTCGACGATCAGAATCCGCATGGCGCGGGCCTTGCGTGAAAGGCGGATGACAGCTTGGCGGGATAATCCATGGCATTGAGCTTACCCGAACCCAGAGGCGGGAAGCGAGAGGACCTGAACGATGCGAATGGTAATTCTATCGATGCTGATGCTGGGTGCCGTCGCGCCCGCTCACGCCGATGCGCAGCGCCCGGCCGGTTATCCCCGCTCCTATGACGCGCTGGTCGACGAGGCACGCGGCGAGCGCATGGTGCGCATCTATGGCAATGCCGACACTTCCGCGATGCAGCCGCTGATCGCCGCGTTTCGCCGCACTTATCCCGGCGTCCAGGTCCGCTATGACGATCTGGAATCGAGCATCATCTACGACCGCGTCGTCGCCGAGGCGCGCCGCCGCGCCGCCGGAGCCGATCTGGTCTGGTCCTCGGCGATGGACCTGCAGGCCAAGCTGATCAACGACGGTTATGCGCAAGGCTATCTCAGCCCGGAAAAACCCGCGCTCCCCGCCACGGCGGTGTGGAAGAATATGGGTTACGGCGTCACCGCCGAGCCGGTCGCCTTCGTCGTCAATCGCCGCCTGATCCCCGCCGCGCAAGTGCCGCGCACCCATGAGGCGTTCGAGCAATTGCTCCGCACCCGTCGCGGCGCGCTGATGGGCAAGGTCGCGACCTATGACCCCGCCCGGTCCAATGTCGGCTATCTCTATCTGACCGAGGATCATGCGATCACCCGCGACACCCGCTCGCTGGTGCAGGCGATCGCGGCGACCCGGCCGATACTTTCACGAACGACCGAGCCGATGCTGGATGCGGTGTCGGCGGGGCGGATCGCCATCGCGTACAATGTGGTCGGCCCCTATGCGCTGACCCGGGCGATGCGCGACCCGAATATCCGGGTGGTCTTCCCGCGCGACTATACGATCATCGCCTCGCGCGTCGCCTTCATCGCGCGCGACGCCCGGCATCCGGCGGCGGCGCGGCTGTTCCTCGACTTCCTGTTGTCGCGCACAGGGCAGACGCTGCTCGCGAAGCAATGGCTTTTGCCGGTGCGGGCCGATGTCCGTGCGCCCCGCCTGTCGCGCGAACAGCAGCGCCCGATCCGCGTCGGGCCACAGCTTCTCGTCAATCTCGACACCATCAAGCGCCGCCGCTTCCTGGCCGACTGGCGCGCCACTCTTGCTCAAGAGGCCCCCAAATGATGACCCCGATCCGAACTGCCACCGCGCTGGTCGCCCTGTTGGCCGCCACCCCCGCGCTCGCCCAGACGCCGAGCAACGACGACCTCGCAGCGCTGGTCCGCCAGCAGGCCGCCGAGATCGCGACCTTGCGGGCGAGGCTCGACCGGCTGGAGGGGACGACCGCCGCCGCGCCCGCTCCGGTTGCCGCCCCTGCCCCGACCACCTCGCCCACGCCGCAACTGGCGCAAACCGACACGATCGGCCGCGATACCGTCACCCGCCCCTTCGCGCCGCAGCTGGTCCCCCCCGGCCCCGCCGAACGCGACGTCGCGCAGGCTCGCCAGGCCAATGCGGCGGGGGTCACCACCGAATGGGGTGCGGGCCTGCCCGTCTTCCACTCGGCGGACGGCATCTACACTTTCAAGCCGCGCGGCCGCATCCTGACCGATGTCAGCTCGACCTTCGGATCGGCCTATGACGGGCGCAACATCACGACGACCGGCATGCGCGCGCTGCGCCTGGGTCTGGAAGGCGGGGTCGGCACCCATTTCTTCTACCAGTTCGAGTCCGACTTCTCGGAGAATGAGGTCGATATCGTCACCGCCTTTATCGGCTGGCGCAACCGCATCCGGCCGGGCCTGGATTACGACCTGCGCGCCGGGCATCTGTTCAACGATCGCGGGTTCGAGGGCTCGACGGGATCGGACTCGACGCCGTTCATGGAGCGCACCGTCGTCTCCACCGCGATCATCCCACAGCGCGGCTTCTACGGCGTCGGCATCATGCCGCGCCTGTTCTGGAAGACCGGCCACGCCTCGCTGACGCTGACCGGCGACCGGATCGACGGCAACCAGGGCGGCAATGACAGCCGCACGGTGCTGGGCCGCGCGCACTGGAACCCGATCAAGAGCGACCATTCGGTCCTGCATGTCGGCCTCTGGGGCTTCGACGAGGCGTTGTCCGCCAACGCGACCACGCTGACCCGCAATACGGTGATCGGCGGCCGCTTCAACGGCGCGCTGCGCGTGTCGACCGGCGCGCTGCTGGGCGGGCGCAGCACCACCGGTTACGGCGCGGAGCTGGGCGGCTATGTCGGCCCGGTCTGGGTCATGGCGGAAGCGGGCGAGCGCCGCGCGCGTCTGACCGGCGGACGCCCCGATTTCCTCAGCAAGGCATGGAGCCTGTCGGGCGGCTGGTTCGTCACCGGCGACCTGCCCCCCTATAACCCGCGCCTCGGCAGCTTCGGCCAGCCGCGCGTCCTGAAGCCGATCTTCGAGGGCGGACCGGGCGCGATCGAGCTGACCGCGCGCTACGAAAATCTCGACTATACCAGCCTGTTGACCGGCGGGCGCGGCTGGGCCGCGACGGCGGGCGTGAACTGGTATCTCAACAGCTTCACCCGGCTCCAGTTCAACTGGGTCCATTGGGATACCGACAATCGCGCAGGGACCTATACCGGCCCCGACAGCGGCGAGACGATCGGCACCCGCATCGCCGTCACCTTCTAAACACCCCTTTCTCCTCTCACGGAGCATCCTTCGATGGATCTTGCCCTGCTTGGCTTCCTGATGGTCGCCACCTTCATGACGCTCATCATGACGAAGCGGATGACCCCGCTGGTCGCGCTGATCGTCGTGCCCACCGCCTTCGCGCTGATCGCCGGTTTCGCCTCGGGCCTGGGCGACATGATGATCGACGGCATCAAGAACCTCGCGCCGACCGGCGTGATGCTGCTGTTCGCGATCCTGTTCTTCTCGATCATGACCGATACCGGGCTGTTCGATCCTTTGGTCAACCGGCTGTTGCGGGTCGTGCACGGCGATCCGATGGCGATCCTGATCGGCACGGTCGTGCTGTGCGCGATCGTCAGCCTGGATGGCGACGGGTCGACGACCTACATCATCACCATCGCCGCGCTGCTGCCACTGTACAAGCGGTACGACATGAACCGGCTATACCTGTGCTGTTTGCTCATGAGCACCAGCGGCATCATGAACCTGACGCCCTGGGGCGGTCCGACCGCCCGCGCCGCCAGCGCGCTGAAGCTCGATCCCGCCACGCTGTTCCTGCCGCTGATCCCCGGCATGATCGCGGGCCTCGCCTTCCTGATCGGCCTGGCGATCTGGTTCGGCCGCAAGGAGCGTCACCGCATCGGCCATGTGAAGGCCAACGAGCCGACCGCCTTCACCGGCATGGCCGTGTCGCAATTCCCCGAGGCGCGCCGCCCGCATCTGCGCTGGTTCAACGGTGCGCTGACGCTGGCGCTGATCGCGGGACTGGTCTCGGGCATCCTGCCGCTGTCGGTCCTGATGATGCTGGCCTTCGCCATCGCCATGATCGTCAACTATCCGCAGGTCGCCGAGCAGAAGGAGCGGATTGCCGCCCATGCCGGTAACGTCATGTCGGTCGTCTCGCTGATCTTCGCCGCCGGTATCTTTACCGGCATCCTGTCGGGCACCGGCATGGTTGAGGCCATGAGCAAGGAAGTCGTCGGCTTCATCCCGCCGGTCCTGGGGCCCTATATGGCGCCGATCACCGCGATGCTCAGCCTGCCCTTCACCTTCTTCATCTCGAACGACGCCTTCTATTTCGGAATGCTCCCGATCCTGGCCGAGGCGGGCGCGCATTACGGCGTGTCGCCGATGGCGATCGCGCGTGCCTCGCTGATGGGCCAGCCGGTCCATCTGCTCAGCCCGCTGGTGCCGTCGACCTATCTGTTGGTCAGCCTGGCGGGCATCGACCTTGCCGATCACCAGCGCTTCACGCTGGTTCCGGCCGCCGTGGTGTGCGTGGTGATGACGCTGGTCGGGATGGCGGTCCTCGCCTTCCCGCTAGTGGGCTGATCCGATGGCAACGCTCTGGCAGCATATCGTCGCCGACTTCGCCGCAATCGGCTCTCCGGCCGCGCTCGCCGCCTTTGCCCAGGTCGTCATGATCGACGTGTTGCTGGCCGCCGACAACGCCATCGTCGTCGGCGCGCTGGCGGCGGGGCTGCCCCCGGCGATGCGGCGCAAGGTGATCCTGGTCGGGGTCATCGCCGCGCTCGTCCTGCGTATCGGTTTCGCGCTGGTGGTGACGCAGTTGCTCCAGATCGTCGGGCTGGTGCTGGCGGGCGGGTTGCTGCTGGTCTGGGTCGCCTGGAAGATGTGGCGCGAGCTGCGCGGCGGTGCGGGCGAGGATCCCCTCGCCGAACAGGCCCCGCGCCGCTTCTGGGCCGCCGCCTGGGCGGTGGCGGTCGCCGACATCTCAATGAGCCTCGACAATGTCCTGGCGGTCGCGGGCGCGGCGCGCGACCATCCCGGCATCCTCGCCATCGGCCTGATCCTGTCGGTCGCGCTGATGGGCCTCGCCGCCAATGTCCTGGCGCGCGTGATCGAGCGCTATCGCTGGCTCGCCTATGTCGGACTGCTCGTCATCCTGTGGGTCGCGGGCAAGATGATCTGGGAAGGACTGACCGACCCGTCGCGCGGCCTCCTGTCCCTGTTCGCCTGACGCCTCTACGCAACCTCATTCTCCGGGAGACATAGCCATGATCCGCAACGCGCCGCCCCTCGTCCTGCTGCCCGCCATGGGATGCGACGGACAGCTTTGGGCAAGACAGGTCGTCGACCTGAGCGACATCACCCATCCGATGCTGGGCGACCTGACCGTCGACGACACGCTGGAGGCGATGGCGGCGCGCGTGCTGGCCCATGCCCCGCCGCGCTTCGCGGTCGCGGGCGTCAGCCTGGGCGGCTATGTCGCGCTGGAGATCGTCCGCCAGGCCCCCGACCGGGTGCAGCGGGTGGCGCTGTTCGGCACGCGCGCCTCGATGCAGATGCGCCCGCGTACCGTCGCCGACCAGGGCCTGCTCGCCACCGCGCCGCATGCCGACCCGGCCCTCACCCCGATCGTCAGCGGCCCGGTGCAGGCCATGGCCGAGCGCGTCGGGGCCGCCGTGTTCGAGCGGCAGCAACGCGCCCTGCTCGCCCGTCCCGACATCGCCCCCGCCATCGCGGCGGTGCGGGTGCCGACACTGGTCGCGGTCGGCGATCGCGACCGCATCTGCCTGCCCGCCGATGCGCGCGAGCTGGCCGATCGCATCACGGATGCGCGCTTTCATGAAATCCGCAATTGCGGCCATCTGGCCCCGATCGAGCGCCCCGGCGAGGTGACCATGTTGCTGCGCGACTGGTTGCAAGGCTGACCAGCACTTCGCGGCGCCGCCGCAAACCATGGTTGCACCCCCAAGCTATAGACGTTACTGCGAGTCGATAGCGATAAGGGGGTTGAGCCATGAATGTCTTGAACGGTGCGGCCAGCCTGGCCGCCTTGCTGGTCTGTGCGCCCGCCATGGCGGCCACGACGGACCCCATCGGGGACACCCCTCCGCCCGGCGAGGACATCGTCGTGACCGGGCGGGCGCAGCATCTCTACCGCGTCGATACGACGACCGTCGGCAAGACGGCCGAAGACCCGCTGAATATTCCGCAGGCCCTTCAGGTCATCAACGAGGAGCTGTTCACCGATCAGGGGGCGCGCGACGCGACCGATATCTATCGCAACATCTCAGGCGTCAGCGCCTTCAGCTATGCGGGCATCACCTTTCGCGGCTTTCGGCAGGACCAGTCCTTCTATGACGGTCAGCGCGGCAATCCCTTTATCGGCTTTTCGGTGCCGCAATTGTTCACCGTCAGCCGGGTCGAGGTGCTGAAGGGACCGGCGGGCCTGTTCTTCGGCCCCGGTTCGCCCGGCGGCATCATCAACTACGTCTCGAAGACGCCCAGCGAGGTCAGTGCGTTGCGCACGGTCGCGACGCTGGGCAATTACGATCGCGCGGGCCTTTCGTCGGAGGCGACGGGCAAGGTCGATGCGGACGGCGTCGTCACCTATCGCCTGGGCGGCTTCTACGAGGCGATGAAGCCCTTTCGCTACAATACGAAGAACACGTCGCTGATCGGCGATGGCGGCCTTTCCTTCCGCACCAACCAGGGCGGCAAGCTGACCGTGCAGGCCACGGTCTATGACAATTTCCTGCGCGGCAATCGGCTGCGCGGCGTGCCGGTCGACAATGACGGCAATTTCCTGGGCGATATCCGCTGGAACGCCAATGAACCCACCGACTTCCTCCATCTGAAGTCGCAGGCCTATCAGGCGCGCTACGCCACCGCGATCGGCGACGCGATCACTTTCGACGCGGGCGCGCGCTATTTCAAGGCGACGGAAACCCAGCAATATCACGAGGCCCGCGGCTTCGTGAGCGGCAGCTCCGACCTGATCGCGCGCGAGTTCCGCGACCAGATCCGCGACGTCGACGGCCTGTCCTTCATGGCCAACGCAACCGCAAAAGTGCCGCTGTTCGGCATGGTCCACAAATTCCAGACGGGTGCCGACTGGTATGACGAAACCAGCATCCTCAACTCGCGCATCCTGCGCTCGGGCGTCACGCCGCTGAGCCTCGGCAAGCCGGTCTATACCGCGACCGGCCGCGACGTGGCCCGCGCCGCCGCCCTGCCCTTCGCCAAGACGGATACCCGCACCCGGCGCAAGGGCGCCTATCTTCAGGATCAGGTCAGCGTCACCGACGCGCTGCTGCTGGTCGGCGGTGTCCGTTACGACCAGTTCGACGACGCGGTGACCACCACCACCGCCGGGCGGGTGACCGCGAACCCGTCCTACAGCGACGGCCGCTTCACCTATCGCGCCGGAGCGATCGTCAAGCCGCGCAAGGACGTGTCGCTCTACGCCAGCTGGTCGGGCAGTTTCGAGCCGCAAAGCGCTGCCAACCAGAATCCCGATGCGGGCGGCCCCTTCGCGCCGGTCACGGGCGGGCAGGTCGAAGGCGGCGTCAAGTCGGTGCTGCTGGGCGGGCGGCTCCAGGCCAATGCGGCGGTCTATCGGATCATCCGTCGCAACATGCTTCAGGTCGATCCCAGCCTCGCACCCGTCAACGGGCAGGATCAGCTGCGCCCCATCGGCCAGGTGACGAGCAAGGGGATCGAGATCGACCTGGCGACCGACATCACGCCCAGCTGGGCGCTGATGGCCAATTACGCCTATAACGACACCCGGATCACCGGCACCGTTGCGGGCCAGTCGCTGACCAATGCGGTCGGCAACCGCTTCGCCAATGCGCCGCAGCACCAGCTCGGCTTCTGGACCCGTTATCAGGTCGCCCCGATCGGCACCGCGATCGGCTTTGGTGGCGAATATCTGTCGAGCCGGATCAGCCTGTCCGGCCAGGCGGTACAGCCCTATACGATCTTCGATGCCTCGATCACCAAGTCGCTGGGCATCATGGAACTGATGCTGCGCGTCGATAACCTGTTCGACAGACGCTATGCCGCCTCCGGCTTCTCGCTGCAAAGCGGCAGCTTCCCGGGCGAACCCCGGACCATGCTGGCGGAATTGCGCTTTCGCTTCTGACCGGAGGCCGGTCGGTCGACGAGAGAAACGACGCCGTGAAGGCCGAAGTCATGGTCGTCACCATCGGCCGGATCGACCACATGTCGCGACCAGACACCTAATGAACGGTGCCGACCGCCTCCTGGCAGGACAGTAGGTCGATCAGCCGCTCGATCTGGCGCCAGCGACAGAAATGGATGTGATTGCCCTGGTCGCGGCTGCGATCGGCACGGGCAGCGGCTTCGCCGCTCGCCGCCAGGCCAAAGGTTTCCATCATCTCGGCGGCGTCCGCCACATCTCGACCGGTCAGAAATGGCGCGACATAAGCGTCGCGAAAATCGCGCATGGAATCTCCCCCCGGAACCGCGCCGTGAAACTTCGGAGGGCACCCCTAAGCATAGGTTATGAATTTAACCACCCCCCGAGATGGTTAACCCGGTTTCGACCATGGATGGCTGGTTTCGTGCCCCCGCACATGGCAGGAATGGCGGCATGATCGACCCGCAAACGCCGCGCCCGCCCCAATCGTCTGCTCATGCCGGCGGCATCTTCATCGCGCTCGGCGTGGTGGGTGGGATCGTCGCGGGGCTGGCGACCGGCGAAGTCACCATGGGGGTACTGATCGGCCTGGCGGTCGGGATCGTCGCGGCGCTGCTGGTATGGTGGCGGGGTAGGTAAATCATAATCCTCCCCGGTTCGGGGAGGTGGCAGGCCGAAGGCCTGACGGAGGGGGGCTTCCACAAAGGTCGTCCCTCGTCGCAATCCCCCTCCACCGTCGCTGACGCGACGGTCCCCCTCCCCGCGAGCGGGGAGGATCAGCTCGGCAGCCGCATCTGCCAGACGACGCGACCGATCACCGCGATCGGACCGTCCGGCACCGGCGGCGCGGCGGGGTTGTCGCTGGTCGCGACCAGCCCCCCTGCCGCCAGCCGCACCCGCTTGACCATCAGCACTTCGCCGACCCGGATCACGTAAAGCCCGCCGCGCGCATTGGGCCGGACGTCGCGCTGATCGACCACCAGATGATCGCCGTCGAGCAACCCCGGCGCCATCGAATCCCCCCGCACCCGGATCACCGAAGCCGCCCCGTCGCTGAGCCCCAGCCGCCTCGCCAGCCCGCGATCGATCGCCTCGACGCCGATCATCACCTCGTCATCGACCGTCGCCCCCGGCCCCGCCGACGCCGCGACCGCCAGCCGGGGGACCAGCATCGGTCCGGTTTCGGGAAGCGCGCCCAGCCGCGCCTCGGCCACCCCGAAAAACTCCGCCAGCTGCCGCCGGTCGGCTTCCGCCAGCACACGTGGGCTGCCGCGCTGCACGAACTGCTGGAGATAGGCGTCGTTGCGGCCGATCATCCGCGACAAGGCCGCCAGGCTGACCCCGGCATCCGCCGCAAGCGCCTGTAATGTCGTCCTGATGTCCATGCCTGCCATGCTCCCGAATATAGGCATAGGAATTTTCCTAGACAAGTTGGAAATCAGAACAGATCATGAACATCGGAACAAGAATCGGACTTTGGGAGAATGTCCATGGAATTGTTGGGAGTGATCGACCGCTATCTGAAGGCCAGCCTCATGCCCGAGACGAAGTTCGGGCGGCTGGCGGTCAACGATCCCCGGCTGGTCAGCGACCTGCGCAAGGGACGCGAGCCGGGGCCTGAGATGATCGCGCGCGTCACCGCCTTCATCAAGGGACAGACCGCATGACCGTTCATGCCCGGATCGAGCGCGCCCCGTCGCCGCGCACCACCTCCAGCCGCCGCCCCGCCGATCGCGGCGAACGGCTGGCCCGCACGCTGGTCGCCCATGCGGCGCGCGCCGGATGCGCGGTCCGGTTGACGGTCGCCATGGTCGAACCCTGGTGTTCGGCGACGTTCAGCGGATCGGTGATCGTCCTGACGCTCGACGCCATGCCCGGCCCCGCCCTGACCCGCTGGCTGGCCGCCCTGCCCGAGGCGGACATTCCGCTCGGCCGCGACCTGATCGCCGATATCGCGCTGGAGACGGAACCGCGCGGGTTGCGCGTCCTGCTATGCCTGGACGCGGCGAACGGATGACAGGCGCATGAATTTTTCCTTGATATGTTGTAACAAGACTGTAGTCGGCAAGGCATCACAAATCGGAGCCGTCCCTTGTTCAAGCCCGTTCTCCTGTCCGGCCTGTCCGTCACCGCGCTTGCCAGCCTGCTGGCCGCTCCCGCCGCCGCGCAGACCACCAACGCCACGGCGGCCAATCGCGGCCGCGAGATCGTCGTGACCGCGCCGGTCCAGCAGTCGGAGGCCGATGTGCTGTCGGGCACCTCGATCGTCACCGGCGCGGAACTGGAACGCTCGATCCGCCCGACCATCGGCGAGACGCTGGCGCGCCAGCCGGGCGTGTCGGCGACCTCGTTCGGCCCCAACGCCTCGCGCCCCGTGCTGCGCGGTTTCCAGGGCGAGCGTATCCGCGTGCTGACCGACGGCATCGGCTCGATCGACGTGTCGAACACCAGCGTCGACCATGCGGTGGTCATCAACCCGCTGCTCGCCGAGCGGGTCGAGGTGCTGCGCGGTCCCTCGGCGCTGCTGTTCGGATCGTCGGCGGTGGGCGGCGTGGTCAACGTCATCGACACGCGCATCCCGCGCTCGGTGCCGGAAAAGGGTTATCGCCTGTCGGGCATGGCGACCTATGGCTCGGCCGCGACCGAGCGTTCGGTGGCGGGCGCGACGGATGTCGCGGTCGGCAAGCAGTTCGTGCTGCACGCCGATGGCTCGTACCTGAAGACCGACGACCTGAAGATCGGCGGCTATGTCCTGTCCCCGCGTGCCCGTGCCGAGGCGCAGGCGTCGGCGGCGCAGGCCCCCAATGACCCGCTCGACTTCGGCCGGGTCGCGAACCTTCGCGGTCGCCTGCCCAACACCGCCAGCGAGACCTGGACGGCAGGACTGGGCGGTGCGCTGATCACCGACACCGGATCGCTGGGCATCGCCTATAGCCATTATGACAGCCTGTACGGCGTGCCGGTCCGCTACACCCTGACGCCGGGGGGCGAGGAACCCGAAGCCCCGCGCCTCAGCCTGGTCCAGAACCGCCTCGACCTGCGCGGCGAGATCGAGACGGGCGGCGGATTCCTCGACCGCATCCGCCTGCGCGCCGGGGCGGCCGAATATCGCCATTTCGAGCTGGAGGAGAGTGGCGAGGTCGGCACGGCCTTCTACAACAAGGGTATCGAGAGCCGCTTGGAACTGGTCCAGACCAAGCGGAACGGCTGGCAGGGCGCGTCCGGCGTCCAGTTCTTCAACCGCGACTTCGATGTGCGCGGCGAGGAGGCGTTCCTGCCGCGCAACAACACCGCGCAGGTCGGCCTGTTCACCCTGCAACAGCTGGATCGCGGCGCCTTCAAGATGGAGGCGGGTGCGCGCTACGAGCACACCTCGCTGACTGCGCGCACGGCCGTCAGCGACGACCGCTTCTTCCGGGGGCAGCGCAGCTTCGACGCCTTTTCAGGCTCGATCGGCGCCAGCTACGGCTTCGCGCCCGACTGGCGGGCGGGCCTGAACCTGTCGCGCACCGAGCGCGCGCCGTCCGCCGAGGAGCTGTTCGCCAACGGCCCCCATGCCGGGACCGAAGCCTATGAACTGGGCAATCCGGACTTCAAGAAGGAGTCGAGCTGGGGTATCGAGGCGACCGTCCACGGGCATGGCGAAGGCTATAGCTTCGACGCCTCGGCCTATTACAACCGCTTCTCCAACTATATCTATGACGCCTTGGTCCAGCAGGGTCCGTGCGAAGCCGCCGCCGCGCCCTCGGGCCGCGAGGTCGACCTGCCCTGCTTCGCCTATGCCCAAGCCGATGCCCGCTATTACGGCATCGAGGCGGAGGGCTCGCTGCGCCTCGCCACGATCGGCCAATATGCGATCAATGCCGACCTGCTGGGCGATTATGTCCATGCCCAGATCATCGGCACCGGCCCCGCCCCGCGCATCCCGCCGCTGCGCCTGCTCGGCGGGCTGGAAGCGCACTCTGAGAGCGTGAATGCGCGCGTCGAGGTGGAGCGCAGCTTCAAGCAGACCCGCGTGCTGGGCCTGGAAACGCCGACCGACGGCTTCACGCTGGTCAACGCCTCGGTCCAGTTGAAGCCCTGGGGCGCGGTCAATCCGACGACACTGACCCTGTCGGCGAACAACATCTTCGACGTGGATGCGCGCCGCCATGCCAGCGTCCTGAAGGACTTCGCGCCTTTGGCCGGTCGCGACCTGCGCGCGACGCTCAGCTTCAGGCTGTAAGCCGGTCTTTCCTCCCCTTGCACGGGAGGTGGCAGGCCGCAGGCCTGTCGGAGGGGTGTCCAGGTCGGCGAGGTTTCCTGCCCTCATCACGGGTGACACCCCTCCACCATTCTGCGCATGGTTCCCCTCCCCTTGCAGGGGAGGAATAGGGACCGGGGGTGGACAAAACCCCCGGCCTTCCCGAGAAGCGGCGGACATAAGGAGAGAAACCAATGTCCCCGATGGGCAAGTTCGACTGGGCGGACCCGTTCCTGCTCGACGACCAGCTGACCGATGACGAGCGGATGATCCGCGACACCGCGCGCGCCTATGCCGACGACCGGCTGGCGCCGCGCATCATCGACGCCTTTGCGCAGGAACATACCGATCCCGAAATCTTCCGCGAGATGGGTCAGCTGGGCCTGCTTGGCCCCACCATTCCCGAAGAGTTCGGCGGCGTCGGCGCATCCTATGTCGCTTACGGCCTGATCGCGCGCGAGGTGGAACGGATCGACAGCGGATACCGCTCGATGATGAGCGTGCAGTCCAGCCTGGTCATGTATCCGATCCATGCCTACGGCTCCGACGAACAGAAGAGCCGTTACCTGCCCAAGCTGGCGAGCGGCGAGTGGATCGGCTGTTTCGGCCTGACCGAACCCGATGCCGGTTCCGATCCCGGGGGCATGCGCACCACGGCGAAAAAGGTCGATGGCGGCTATGTCCTGTCGGGCGCCAAGACCTGGATCTCCAACTCCCCCATCGCCGATGTCTTCGTGATCTGGGCCAAGTCGGAAGCGCATGGCGGCGCGATCCGGGGCTTCGTGCTGGAAAAGGGCATGAAGGGCCTGTCCGCACCCAAGATCGAGAACAAGCTGTCCCTGCGCGCCTCGATCACCGGCATGGTGATGATGGACGAGGTCGCTGTCGGCGAAGACGCACTGCTGCCGCATGTCGAGGGACTGAAGGGGCCGTTCGGCTGCCTCAACCGCGCGCGCTACGGCATCAGCTGGGGCGCGCTGGGCGCGGCGGAGTTCTGCTTCCACGCGGCACGCCAATATGGCCTGGACCGCAAGCAGTTCGGACGGCCGCTGGCCGCGACCCAGCTGTACCAGAAGAAGCTGGCCGACATGGAAACCGAGATCGCGCTGGGCCTGCAGGCGTCGCTTCGTGTCGGACGGCTGATGGACGAAGGCCGGTTCGCGCCCGAGATGATCTCGATCGTGAAGCGCAACAATGTCGGCAAGGCCCTGGACGTTGCCCGTGTCGCCCGCGACATGCATGGCGGCAACGGCATTTCGGGTGAATA
>Ga0308159_1000546_pt1 | contig 82161 bp, 79 predicted proteins | sample PhyCR1_FD_201040 | JGI IMG/M metagenome (GOLD analysis project Ga0308159, IMG submission 201040) | Phyllosphere microbial communities from UC Gill Tract Community Farm, Albany, California, United States - DLSLC.R1 | ecosystem: Host-associated > Plants > Phyllosphere > Unclassified | place: USA...
GACGCGGAGCGTCACAGGATGCATGCCCACGCGGAGCGTGGGCACGATCAGTTTCCTGTAGCGGATTCCAGATTGATTGATCGTTCCCACGCTCTGCGTGGTAACGCAGCTCCAGACGCTCTGCGTCCGCCGTTGGTGACGCGGAGCGTCACAGGATGCATGCCCACGCGGAGCGTGGGCACGATCAGTTTCCTGTAGCGGATTCCAGATTGATTGATCGTTCCCACGCTTTGCGTGGTAACGCAGCTCCAGACGCTCTGCGTCTGCCGTTGGTGACGCGGAGCGTCACAGGATGCATGCCCACGCGGAGCGTGGGCACGATCAGTTTCCTGTAGCTCAGCGCCTCAATCCCTTCCTCACCTGCGCAGGGCTCACGCCGTATGCGTTCTGGAAGTACAGACAGAACCTGCCGACATTGCTGAACCCCAGCTTTAGGGCGACGTCCGTCACCGAAGGCGGGGTGCCCTGCATCAACAGGTCATGAGCCCGTTGCAGGCGTACCTGGCGCTGATACTCGATGATCGACATACCCATGAACCGCCGAAAACCTTCCTGCAAGGCTCGCAAACTGGTGTTGCTCAAACGAGCCAGATCCGTACCGCTGACCAGCGCATCCGGATGCTCTTGCAGAAATTCGGCGGCCATTTTTACATGGCGCGGCGCGATGGCAGCGGCGGGGCGGCGAAGCGCTTCGCTGAAGTTGTGTGGCCAGGCTTCCAGTACCGCGTCGATCAGCATTTCCCTAAGCCGAGAAGGCATCAGCGTCCCGGTGTTGATCAGCAGATCGAATTCGGTCCCGGTGGCAAGGTCGATCAGTGCCTTGATCCCCTGAAACGTCGGGATTTTCAGATCTACCGTCGGCTCGAAATGCAGCTTCTTCAGGATCGGTCTTTGCAGCAGCGTCGACAGCCGTTCGGTGAGCAGGGCGCGGCTGACCGACATGCCGTGCTGGGAGTGATTGTCGAGAAACCGCGTTGAGCGGATATCGGCCTTGTCGATGGCGAGTCCCACATGGGACATGCCGACCGATTCGGTGGCGTGATCGAAGACGATCTTGCCCGACGTGGGGATGACAAAGGTGATTTCTTCCTGAAGGTCCGGGAGCACCACGGTGAAGTCCCAGTGGTAGTGCATTCGACGGAAACTCACGCCTTCATGCCTGCCGTAGACGCCGCCGATGACGATGTTCTTCGGCAGCGGCTGTGAGTCGGAGTACCGATTGCCGAACATTTGCGAAAACAGCGCGCCGAAGTCGTCGGAACGCATGGCGTCGGATCGCAAGATGATCGGACTGCGGGTCGTGGCGGGGTTCACCTTGAATGTCGTCCTGAGCAAGGGTAGAGCGGGCGTTACAACGGCGGGACGCTATCAGGCCAATGTGTCAGAGCCGTGACATTATCTCTGCGGTCGATAGTCAGCATTACCCATTACAAGTTCTGTTGCGGCGGCAGAACTGGAAAATGGCCCCTGCATTGAAGCTCTGCCAGACCGGCAGCATTTTTTTACAGGTATCCGCCGATGCGTAATTTGTTTGCCCCAGCCCTGTTGATTGCCAGCTCGCTTCTGGCGGCTTGCGCCTCCGCCCCCAACGAACCGACCCTGACCCTGGAAACCGCGAAGTCCCCCGAGCAGTTCACCGCGTGCGTGATGCCCAGACTGCAAGGCCCGGTTCTCTCTCAGACGCAGCGGCATTACCGCATCGTTGTCCCCAGCTCAGTGGCGGCCGACAACGTGATCGAGGCTTACAAGGCCAATGGCGGCGGCAAGGTCTTCGTGTATGAGCGAAGCCTGCTGACATCGGGGTTCGGCCAGGCAGCGAAGGCCTGCGTGTAATCGCCACTGCTGAACGCCCTGGCGAGGAGGTGTCAGCCTTGCGCGCACGACCACAACTGCACGCTTGGCTGGCTGGTATTCGGGTCGCCGATCCATTGGCTCATCGCGTGGCACTGGCCGTCGAAACACAGTTGGTAATCGCCGGCCTCGGGAGTGCGCCCAAGGCTCAAGGGTTGCAGGGGCGGCAGGTGGCGATGGTAGTGCCAGCTGCCGTTTTCCAGCCGCGCGTCATCGGGGATTTCCATCCCTGCGCCGTTGCCGCGCACGCGGGCTTCGGCCAGTAGCAGGCCTTGTGCGGTGACGCGGTAGTCTTCTTCCCAGCGGATTTTTTCGATGGTGTGGTTCCACGCCAGAGTAAAACTGGACACCGGGAGTTGGGCCCAGACCACACCGGCCAGGCCCAGACACAGTCCAATCATGCCTTGGCCAGTGCCGTATGACGCGAGCGCCAGAAGTGCAGGCCGATAACCAGCGCGCCGAGCACGAAGCCCGCTTCGTCGGTCAAGGGCAACGCTACCACCAGCAAAGCGCCTGCGGCGAAGGCGAGCAAGCGTTCCCACAACGGCATTTTCTGTTGCAGGTAGCCGGTCGAAGCCATACCCCACAATCCTACCGCCAGAGTCGTCTTGATCAGCATGTAGGCGGTCATCCACAGGTTGTCGCCTTGCAGCATCAGCGCCGGGTTGTAGACCGCCATGAATGGAATGACGAAACCCGCCAGAGCGATCCTCACCGCCCAGAGGCTGATCTTGAAGCCGGTCTCCTTGGCGATGGGCGCCGCCGCGAAACAGGCCAGTGCGACAGGCGGCGTGAGGTCGGCGAGGATGCCGAAATAGAACACGAACATGTGCGAGACGATCAGCGGCACCCCCAGTTCCAGAAGCGCGGGCGCCGCGATAGAGCTGGTGATGATGTAATTGGGAATGGTCGGAATGCCCATGCCCAGAATCAGGCAAGTGATCATCGTCAGTACCAGCGACAGCAGCAGGTTGTCGCGACCGATTGCCAGAATGTACCCGGCGAAGGTCGATGCTATACCGGTCAGCGACACGACGCCGATGATGATCCCGACCAGCGCGCAGGCGATCCCCACCGGCACCGCGTGACGTGCGCCGTCGACCAGCGCGTGCAGGCAGATCACCAGGGTTTCGTGCCCGCCCTTGATGAACCAACAGGCAACCACCAGCGCCGCGATGACCGCGAAAATAACGCTGATACCCAACTGAAAGAACCCGACGCAGAGCACCCCCAGCGCAATCCAGAAGGCGCAACGCAGGGCGAAGCTGGACACCCTGAGGATGATCGCCGAGCCGAGAATCACGATGGCAGTGAGTGCCAGGCCGACCATCCCGGAAAACAGCGGGGTGCGCCCGGAGAACAGCAGATAGACCAGGACCAGCAATGGGATCAGCAGATACCAGTTTTCTTTCACGGCGCCCAATGCGCTGGGGCATTGGTCTTTGGGCAGGCCTTTGAGGTTCGAGCGCTTGGCCTCCAGATGCACCATCCAGAACACCGAACCGAAGTACAGAATCGCCGGGATGAGCGCCGCCTTGGCGATCTCCACGAAGGGCACGTTGATGGTTTCGGCCATGATGAATGCCACGGCGCCCATCACCGGTGGCATCAACTGGCTGCCCATGCTGGACGTCGCCTCGACCCCTCCGGCGAACGCCGCCCGATAGCCGAAGCGCTTCATCAATGGGATGGTGAACTGGCCGGTGGTCACCACGTTGGCGATCCCGGAACCGGTGATGGTGCCCATCAACGCTGACGAGACCACCGCGACTTTGGCCGGCCCGCCGAGTTTGTGACCGAACAGGCCCATGGCGAAGTCGGTGAACAGCTTGATCATCCCGGCCTGCTCCAGGAAGGCGCCGAACAGGATGAACAGAAAGATATAGGTTGCCGAAACGTAGGTCGGCGTGCCGTACAGCCCCTCGGTGCCAAAGGCCAGTTGGTTGACGATCTGGTCGAAGCCGTAGCCACGGTGCGCAAGGTCGCCGGGCAGGTATTCGCCAAACAGGCCATACGCCAGGAACAGGCCACAGATGATGGGCAACGCAATGCCCATCACCCGCCGTGCGGCTTCAAAGACTAGCGCGATCAAGATCAGCCCGATCAGCATGTCGCCGGTGGTCAGGTCTCCTGAGCGCTGAATCAGATCCGCTTCGAACACCCATTGGTACGCCGCCGTGGCGATGCCCGCCAGGCTGAGCAGCCAGGCCATGGGTTGCCAGGGGCGGTTTGTGCCATAGGCGGGGTAACTCAGAAACACCACCCACAGCAGAAAGCCAACGTGCACGGCGCGCAGCACCTGGCTTGAAATCGGAGAAAACGCAGCGGTCACGATCTGAAAGATCGAAAACGCCAACGCCACGTAAAACAGTGTTCTTGGCCAGTCCCGGGGGTTCGCGGGGATGCCGTGCTGATCTTCACTCATTGGCTGCCTGCCTCATGACCACATCGAAAAAAGGACGTAAACAGGCCGCGGTGTCGTGGAGGACACCGCGGCCGTATTCGTTACAGCGCGCCTTTTTCCTTGTAGTAGCGTTCGGCACCGGGGTGCAGCGGGATCGGCAGGTTCTTGGCTGCCGTTTCAAGCTTGATGTCCTTTGCCGCCGAATGCGAATTACCCAGGCGGGGGAGGTTGTCGAACATCAGTTTGGTCATCTCGTACGCCACCTCATCCGGGACGTCTGCCCGGGTGACGAGGATGTTGGTGATCGCCACCGTGGGCACCGCTTCCGGTTGGCCGTCATAGGTGTTGGCGGGGATCATCGCGCTTTGATAGGCCGGATTACCGATCTTGGCGACGACGTCAGTGGGAATCGACACGTAATTGAGTGGCATCACCGATGACAGGTCACGAATGGCCGCCATGCCAAGCCCCGACGATTGCAGCGTCGCGTCCAGTTGCCGATTCTTGATCAGCTCGACCGACTCGGCGAACGGCAGGTATTGCACCTTGCCCATGTCCTCATAGGTCAAACCTGCTGCCTTGAAAATCGCCCGTGCGTTCAGCTCGGTGCCGGATTTGGGTGCTCCGACGGAAATGGTCTTGCCCTTGAGGTCAGCCAGGGTCTTGATCCCCGATTCTTTGCTGGCGACGATCTGGATGTAATTGGGATAGGCGCCGCCAATGGCCCGCAGTTTGGTCAACGGTGCCTTGAAGCCTGCGTCCTCGACACCGTTTTTGGCATCGGCCACGGAGTCGCCCAGTGCCAGCGCGAGCTCACCGCGACCCGCTTGCAGCAGGTTGAGGTTCTCCACTGAGGCCTTGGTGGCCTGAACCGACGTCTTGGACCCCGGAATGCCGTCGCTGTAAATCTGCGACAGCCCCACGCCAATCGGGTAATAGACCCCGCTGGTGCCGCCGGTCAGGATGTTGATGAATACAGGCGCTGCCTGTGCTGCGGTGGTAACTGCCAGTGCGGCCGCAGCGGCCAGCAGGGTAAAACGGGTGTTTACTCGCATTGGGGAACTCTCCGTCTTGTTATGGCTTTATGCAGAGTTATTCCAATGTAGTAGATAGTTGAGGAGAAGGTGGCGAGTTGATAGCCAATCTGTGAGTTCATATGTCCCAGACGTATTCAGGATCTACGTTTTTGCCGCGAAGTGCTTGGTCAGCCTCGAAATAGAGCCATTTGGAGGTCGCCGACAATTTGGTTAGTCTTGCCGTCACAATCATGTCGTACTGCAACAGGAACTCCCTCGGGTGATCAAACCGATAACGCTGCTCCGTCGTCGTTTCGCCTCCATGCGCTGGCGCACTCGCGTCACCCTCTGGGCCGCTGCCACCATTGCCGGGCTGCTGGTGGTGATGTTCGCCCGGTTGGCCGACATGGCCCTGGCGCAATTTGCCCAACAGACCGCTGACCGCCCCTGGCTGCCATTCATTTACACCCCTCTGGTCGGCATGCTGGTGGTCTGGCTCACCACGCGCTTCTTTGTCGGCGCGCAAGGCAGTGGCATTCCGCAGGTCATTGCCGCGACCCGGCTGGTTCATCAGGGAAAGTCCATCGACAAACTGGTTTCACTGCGCATCGCCTTCGGCAAGATCGGCCTCGGTACGCTGGCGCTGACCGGTGGTTTCTCGGCGGGGCGCGAAGGCCCGTCGGTGCAGGTCGCGGCATCGATCATGCACTTCTTCCACCGATTTTTGCCCAACGCGCGCATCGTGCGGGTCGAGGACTTGATTCTGGCTGGCGGTGCGGCGGGTATCGCTGCTGCGTTCAATACACCCCTGGCGGGTATCGCTTTTGCGGTGGAGGAGTTGGGACGCAAGCTTGAAACCCGTACCAGCGGGGTCTTGCTCAGCACCATCATTCTTTCGGGGATGGTCGCCATCGCGTTGCAGGGCAACTACAACTATTTTGGTCACTTCGATGGGCAGGGCGTCAGCCTCGACATCGTCGCTCCGGCCTTGGCTATAGGGATTGGTTGCGGCCTGCTCGGCGGACTGTTCAGCCGCATGCTCTTATGGCCGCAGCGGCATAGCCGGTTCGTGCTCTGGGAGTGGCGCCGCGCTCACCCGGTCCTGTTCGCCGGCATCTGCGGGTTGATCGTGGCGATACTCGGCTGGATCAGCGGCGGGATGTCATTCGGCAGCGGTTACGGCATCACCTCACAGGTCATCGCCTCCGATGTCGGCTTGCCGTGGCATGCGCCGATCACCCGGTTTCTGGCGACAGTCGTGACCTATTTCTCCGGTATTCCGGGCGGTATTTTCGCGCCGTCGCTGGCGGTCGGGGCCGCTGTGGGCAGCAATATCGCCGACCTTTTTCATCTGGCTGCACAGCCGATCATCGCGCTGTGCATGGTCGGTTTTCTCGCCGCTGTCACCCAGTCGCCGATCACTTCCGCGATCATCGTCATGGAAATGATCGACAGTCATGGCCTGGTCATTAGCCTTATGGCCGTGGCCCTGATCGCCAAGGCGGTCAGCTCCAGAATGGGGCCGGAGCTTTACCAGCAACTGGCGAAAGGATTTCTGCAGGCGGCGGAGACGAAGACCACGCCGCCCAGGAAGGCTGAGTAACAAGTTTTACAGCGTCCGGCTCAGTTCGACGAGCCTGTCTTTCTCTTCCTGTAGCACCAGGAGGGCATCTGATCGTTTGAGCAAAAGGTCGGCCTGGCGGGCGCAGGCTCCCCGGAACCTTTCGGGGTTGATTCCCGCGAGCGTGATGAGGGCCTTGAGCACACGCAGATTCACCTCTATCAGCCCGGCGCCATCGCGGCTGATGGGGGCGAAGAAGTCGTCGAACAGGTCATCTACCTCCAGGCCGCGGATATACACCTGTTCGCACGCAGGCTCGATGTCCCGCACGGGCAGCCGTGACTTGCCCCACGCGGTCAAAGTCCTGACGCCGCGGCCAATCACGTCAATCGCTGTGCCCGGGTCGTTGACTGCCGGGGACAAGGCCCGTGATGCGATTTCCGACAATACCGACAGCCCGAACCTGGGGTCGTGCTCGAACGTGCGTCGAACGCCGATGCTCAGGGTGGCCATGATCTTTTCGGCGATCGCCTCTGGCGCTTCGAGGGTCCCTGAGTTCATTGCGACGCAGTACGCCAGCGGCATGTCCTGATGTACGAAACTTCCAGGCACCACATCGACGTAGATCCGGATGTTGTGCGTCTCGGTGATGAGACCCAGTGCACTGACGTCGACGTGCTGGATGTATCCGGTACAAGGGCACATCACTGGCTGGGCCGAAGCGGGCAGCCGGAGATCGGCGGGATAGGCAACACCTCCCAGGAACGGCCATTGCACACGATGCTCGATGGCTAAGATTGCCGCGGTCTCGACCCGGTCGATGGTTTCACCGACGCGTCCGAGCCTGGACAGATGATCGATCCAGCGCAGCAGGGTGTAGACGATCAGAATCACCACCGCGATGGTCACGGCGAACAGCAGCACTCGACCTTGCGTGCCGTATGCGCCCGTGCTCAGCGCGATGATGCCCACCAGGCTGAACAGGAAAGAACCGATAAAAGTCGCCAGGGCATTCTGCGTGGTGGTGTCTTCCATCACCAGCGTGGTGGCGCGGGGTGTCACGCCGGTGCTCGCGGCACCGTACGCGGTCACCATGGTGCTCAATGAAAAAGTGGTCACGGCCAACATGCTGGACGCAATGATGCCCAAGATCTTGTCGACGGCATCGGCGCCGATGCGGGCGGGCAGTGACGCAGGAATGAAGTCGTTGAAGACCACTGCCAGCAGCGCCGTCACTATGCCGAGTAAAGAGAACAGGCTTGCCCGGAACCACAGTCGTTTGGTGATTTGATGAAACAGCCAGCGCCAGCGAGCGATCATGTTCAGTACCCGGATCAAAAGAGCGAGTCGCGACCGACTCGATAACGAATACGCTCGCTACGGCAGATTGATTGATCCCTCGCGTAGAAGTTTCATCCGGCGCCATCAAATAGCCATTTGCATCTGCTGCCTCAGCTTCTTATCATCGCCGTGGGTGCGCTGTTGCATACGGCACTGCGCAGGTTAAAGCTCAAGCGTTGGTCGGGCCGCCAACGGAGAGTGATCGTGCCTGATAAAACCCCGGCCCCCGCGGCCATTCCTCGCCCACAGGCTTTGACCGAACGCGCGCTGTCAGCGCTCGAACGGTTCTCCCATATCGAAGCCGTCAGCGGCATCGTCCTTTTACTCGCTGCCGTAATCGCACTGGTCTGGGCCAACAGTCCATACGCCGCGAGCTACGAGCATTTCTGGAACACTCAGCTCACGATTGGGTTGGGCGATTTCACTGTTTCCAGGTCGCTGCACTTTCTGGTGAACGACGGACTCATGACCATCTTCTTTCTGGTGGTGGGCGCCGAGATACGCCAGGAAATCAAGGACGGCGCGCTTGCCAGTCTGAAGCTTGCGACGTTGCCGCTGGGTGCTGCGCTGGGCGGGGTGATGATGCCAGCGATCATCTACATGCTGCTCAATCACGGCACAGAGGCCAGTGCCGGTTGGGCGATTCCGACGGCGACGGACATCGCGTTCGCGGTGGGCGTGTTGGCGCTGCTGGGCAAATCGATCCCCAGCGGCGTGCGTATCTTGCTGCTGGCGCTGGCGATCATCGATGACATCGTGGCCATTTTGATCATTGCCGTGGGTTACACCGTCAGCCTGGATTACCACGGGTTACTCGTCGCTGTCGGCGGGCTTGCGCTGGTGCTGGTGTTTCAACGTATGGGCATCAGCAAGGCCTACGCGTATTTGCTGCCCGGCGCTATTGTCTGGTTCGGCCTGTTGAAGACCGGAGTGCATCCTACCCTTGCCGGGGTGATTCTCGGGTTGATGACGCCGGTCAATCGCAAACCCGCCACCGAGCGGCCGCTGGAGACGATCGGTCGTACCCTTCACGAACTGATGGAGCGCGTGTCTCATTCCTATGAAGGCGCGCAGTCCGTCGCCAAACCCCTGAAGCAACTGCGTCATGCGCAACGGGAGGTCCTGCCACCGGTCCAGCGTATTCAGGTCGGGCTGCATCCCTGGGTCGCGTTTGGTGTGATGCCGCTCTTCGCACTGGCCAACGCTGGCGTCAGCCTGGCGGGCGCCAATCTGAACGAGGCCCTGTCGCAAAGTGTTTTCGTCGGCGTCATGCTGGCGTTGGTACTGGGCAAGCCCATCGGTGTAATTCTGGCCAGCGTGGCCCTGGTCAAACTGAATATCTGCAGGCTGCCAGATGGTGTCACCTGGACCGGCGTTGTGCTGGTGGGGTTGCTGGCGGGGATCGGCTTCACGATGTCCATCTTCATTTCGTCGCTGGCATTCACCGATCAGGCGCTGTTGTCAGCGGCCAAACTCAGCGTGCTGGCAGCGTCGTCCATGGCGGCGGTGATCGGATTGATCTGGGGGAAAGCGAAATTCTCCCCCCGTCAGCCATAACGGCTTAGACGCTGCCTTCGCTCTCCACCACCAGAATGCGCGCCACCCCTAGAGGATGGGCAACGTGGGCGGTGCCGACCGAGGCGTAGAACACGTCGCCAGTTTCGAGGATCGTCGAGTGCTCGACACCGTTGTCCTTGAAGTGCATTTCCACTCGCCCGTCCAGCACGGCGAACACTTCCTGCCCGTCGTTCACATGCCATTTGTAGGGCTGATTGGTCCAGTGCAGGCGCGTGGTGATGCCGTTCATGTTGGCGATGTCCAGTGCGGCCCAGGCGCGCTCGCCGGTGAAGGATTTACTGCGGATGATCTTCACGGTTCTTACCTTTTATTCAGGCCAGCCGACGGCACAGGTAGGCTTGGGTTTGATAGGGGAAGGCAATGGTCTCGCGCCCACGCAGCGCCGGGTGGGTGTTGATCAGTTCCCGTAGCTGTTCGGTGACCGTGGCCTTTTCGGCAGCCGGAAGCGCTGCGATGAAACTCACCGACAGAAAGCGGTTCATGATCACTGTCTCGGCATTGCCGGTGTGGCTGTAGTTGAAGCAGGTCATTTCAGGCGCGGAAAAATAACGGCCGTCGAAGGGGAGGCGCCAGTTGCCGGTGTGAAAGCGCGGCGTGTCGCCTTCGTAAGGGGTAATGATGCGGGTGATCTCGGCGACCCAGTCCACTGACTCATCGCGCACGTTCCAGACCAGCCCCAGCTTGCCGCCAGGCTTGAGCACGCGGTGGATTTGCGCAAGCGCTGCCGAGTCTGCGAACCAGTGAAAGGCCTGAGCGCAGACCACTGCATCAGCGCTCGAGTCGGGCAGCGGGATGGATTGCGCGGTGCCTGGCACGATCTGCACATCCGGCAGATGCGCGGCGAACTCACTGCGCATGGCGTCTACCGGTTCTACGCCGATCAAGTGTTCGGTCAGCGGCTTGAGCAACCGGGTGAACTTGCCGGTGCCGGCACCCAGATCGACGACCGCGGACGTGGCGCCTATGCCCAGCGCGCCCGTGAGCCATGTGTTCAATTCATGCGGATAGTCCGGACGGCCCTGAGTGTAGGCACCCGCCTGAGTTGAAAACCCCACCTGAGCAGCGTTGTGAACGACTGTCATGATCAGCAATCCCCTGCGTGGAAAATGGCCGGCGCATTATGCGCTTCGTGTCATCGATCAGCCATTGGCAGTCGTAGATTCATCCTGATTTCGTCAACAGTCTTTGTCCCGTGGACCGCTATTTGGCCCATGAGCAAACACCTAGTATCGGTTCTACCCACCGAGCAAACGAAACTTCTTTCCAGTAGCTCACGGGATCAACCCGACACTTTCAGACGATAAGGTGAATGCGATGAGCTTTTCAAAAATTGCGACGTTCCTGGTACTGGGCGGCCTGTTTGCACCGGCTTTTGCAGATGACAGTCCTGCCACTTCCACTCCGGTAGAAACTTACACTTACCAGACAAAACTGGATATTCACAAAGTGCTTGCAGTCACCGATATCTCGGACCACTGCGGCCCGATCCCGGTACAGATGACCTATGAAGATTCCAAGGGTCAACGTCACGTTATCGAGTATCAGGCCATGGGAACTGCCTGTTCCAACGGCTGATTGTGGTGCGGGCGATGGAGGGTCGACACTCCATACCGGCTGCGAAAACCTTGAACCGTTTCGTTATTGTTTTCTTTTAGAACCCGCCACTTTTTCATCCGCTGCCAACAACTCGGGAATGGTGTTTTTCAGAAACTCCACCCAGGTTTTTATTTTTGCATCGAGAAACTTTCGCGACGGATAGATCGCGTACAGGTTCAACTCCTCCAGATGATATTCCTGTAATACCCGCACTAACGTCCCCGCTTTAAGTCCCTCCACGGCCGACGCAACAGGCTGAATGCCGATTCCCATTCCATTCTTGATCGCCACCGTCATGGCATCGGCCGTATTCAAGTGCAGCGGCGACAGCGCGATGTTCACCGTTTCAACACCCTGCGGCCCTTCGAATGCCCAGTTTTCGGCGGGCATGACCGTGTTCACGATTCGCAGGCAGTCATGTTGATGCAGGTCGTCGGGCGAATGCGGCATACCGCTTTTTTTCACGTAGCCCGGTGAGGCGCAGAGAATGTTGTAGGTGATGCCCAGGCGCTGGGCCACGAACCCCGAGTCGGGTAGGTCTCGGGCGAGCACGATGGACATGTCGTAGCCTTCTTCGAGCATGTCCGGCACCCGATTGGTCAGGTTCAGATCGAACATCACCGAGGGATGAATCTCCCGGTAGCGAGCAATTGCGCCGATCACGTAATGGTTGCCAATCGCCGACATCGCGTGAATCTTCAAGCGACCCGAAGGTTTGATGTGAGTGGTGCCGGCTTCTTCGTCGGCTTCGCGCACTTCTTCAAGGATCCTTTCGCAGCGTTGCAGATAGCGTGTGCCGGCCTCGGTCAATGCCAGGCGGCGCGTGGTGCGATTGATCAAGCGTGTCTGCAGCCTGGCCTCCAGGCTGGAAATGGCCTTGGAGACGTTGGTCGTGGTGGTGTTCAGCAATGCCGCCGCTGCGGTGAAACTGCCGCTTTGCGCCACCGCGATAAAAAAACGCATGGTCTGGAAGGTGTCCATCGATCAGGCCTTGAGAGATGACTAGAGCTGGGCTGGTGACAAGTCGTGGAATCGAGCAGGTGCAGGGTAGCCGTTTTCACGGAGAGGCGGATGACGCCGCACAGGCGAGTTTCCCGGGGGGTGGGAAACCTGCCTGATGACGCTGAATCAGTTGGCTGCCTGACTGGCGTTGCGGTAGGAAGCGCGTTGATCGAACACACCTGCCGAATTGCCGCCCAGCGCAACAAACAGACGTACGGTGTCCAGATACTGCGCAGTCTTCACGCGGATCTGCCCCAGTAATGCCTGTTCGTACGCACGTTCTGCTTCCAGCACTTGCAGGATGCTGTTTTCGCCTTGGGCATATGCCTGCTGGTTCAAGCGCAAACTGGTTTCGGCGGAGCGCAATGCGTCGTCCTGGGCCTGGAATTGCTCGGCATCGTGGTTGATCGCCTGCAGGGTGTCGGCAACCTGGCCGAACGATTTGATCACGGTCTGCTGATACCCGGCGAGCGTCGCCTTGTAACCATCGACCGCCGCTTGACGCTCGGCTTCCAGCGTACCGCCGCTGAAGATCGGCGCGGTCAAGCCCGCCGCCAGACCCCAGAGTGCTGCGCCGCCATTGCCCGACGCGGACTGCGCGAGGGCGGCGGACAGCTCGACGTGGGGGTAGAGATTGGCGGTGGCGATACCGATCTCGGCGCTGGCCATGTGCAGTTCGGCTTCGGCCTGGCGCACATCGGGCCGGTTGTGCGCGGTTTCCGAAGGCAGGCTGACGGGCACGTTCGCGGGCAACACGAACTCGGCAAAATCGAACTCCGGCGCGGTCCAGTCGCCAGGACCTTTGCCAGTCAGAATGGCCAGGGCATGGCGCGCCGAGTCCCGTTGTTGGGCCAGTGGCGGCAGCAGCGTGCGGTCCTGCGCGAGTCGGGTTTCGGCCAGCGATACGTCGATCTGCGTGGTGCTGCCACTCTGCTGGGCCATGCGCACCAGCTTGAGGTTTTTCTCGTCGTTGGCCAGCAGGTTCTGCACCGCCGCCATCTGCGCGTCGGCCGAGGCAATCAGGATCGCCTGACTGCTCACGTCGCCGGTCAAGGTCAACCAGGCGGCTTCGTAGCGATGTTTCTGCAACTCGGTGAACGCGGCCTGTTGTTCGACCCGACGCTTGTTGCCGCCGAAAACGTCCAGATCGAAACTCACCCGTGGGCCGATGGCGTAGAAGTTGTCGACCGATGCCTCAGGCGCGTTGTGAGTTTTTTGTCGACCGCCCTGAGCGGCGAAATCGACTTGCGGGTACAGCGCACCTTCCGCCGCCGCCACAGAGGACGCAGCCTGGCGAATCGTGGCGTCGGCTGCCACCAGTTCCAGGTTGCCGTCGATGGCGCGGCGCATCACCTGATCGAGCCTGGGCGACTTGAAGGTCGTCCACCAATTGCCGCTCACCGACTTGCCCAGCTCGATGTGCTGACTGCCAGTGGTATCGCCGTTCTGAGCAAGCCGCTGTTCGGCCTGTTGGTCGTAGTGTTGCGAGGTGCCTGGGGTGGGCGCCTGGAAGTCCGGGCCCACGCTGCACGCCGAGATGAGCAGAGCGAGTGACAGGGCACCGATCCGGAACGGGAAGGGCGGTCTTCTGAATGCGAGGATGTTGAAGTTCATTTGGCTGACTCCACGAAAATTAGTTGGTCGCAACGGGTTTGCGAAGAAACGCCACCAGCGGGATCACCACCACCATCGCCAGCATCAGAATCTTGAACTGGTCGACGACCGCGATGAAGGCCGCCTGGCCCGTGATCATTTCGTTGAGCGCCCCAAAGGCTTGCGCAGGTGTCGAGGCCGTCAGGGAATGCACGGCGCTGCGATAGGGCGTCAGATGGCTGGCAAGCGCCTGGTGCATCGCTTGCGTGTTGTTGTAGAAGTACGTCTGCACGATGGCGATGCCCAGGGTGCTGCCGTACACCCGCGACAGGTTGAAGAGTCCGGTACCTTCCGGGCGAAACTTCGGGTCGAGGGTGCTGAACGCGGCTTTGCTGATCGCAGGCATCAGGATGCCCATGCCCACGCCTTGCACGAACCCGGCGATGGCCACCGGCGTCCAGTCCATCAGCGGTGAGTAACCCAGCATCAGCCAGTTGGCGTAGATGACGATGAGCATGCCGATGGCGATCATCAATCGGCTGTCGATTCGCGCAGGCAGTTTGCTCATCAGCAGGAACGTGCCCACCAGCCCGACGCCACGGGGAATTGTCAGGTAGCCGGTGGTGATCGGCGGGTAGCCGAGGATCTCGTCGAGCATCGGCGAGGTGAGGGCCAGGGTCGGCAGCAGCACGAAGCCGAATGCGAAGAACATGATCGTCGACAGCACGAAATTGCGATCCTTGAACAGGTGCTTGCCGAGGAAATGCGCGTTGGCGGTCCAGCGGTGGGCGAAGAACAGATAGAAGCCGAGCGCCGATGCCATCGCTTCGATCCAGATCTCCCGCGACTCGAACCACTCCATGCGTTCGCCACGGTCGAGCAGCATCTGCAGCGCGATCACCCCGACCGTGAAGCTGGCGTAGCCAAAGAAGTCGAACACCGCGAGCGCCGCAGCCTTTCTCCGCTCCATGGCCGATTGCGCAATGAAGAAGATCAGCGCGGCGATCGGCATGCTGGCGTAGAACATCATGTGCCAGCCGTGATACTCGGCGATCAGGCCGCCGATGGCTGGGCCGCTGACGATGCCCAACAGCACCGCTGCGCCATAGGGCACGCCGAATTTTGGCCGTTGCGCGGCGGGCACTGTTTCCAGCGCGATGCCCAGCGACAACGGGGCGATCAGCCCGGCGGCGATGCCTTGAACGATCCGCGCGGCCATGAACTCCAGCGGCGTGGTGGTCAAGGTCGCCAGCCACAGGCCGACGGCGAACAGCACCAATGCCGCCTGATACACGGTCTTTACGCCAAAACGGGCTGCCAGCCATTGGGCCACCGGCATCGAAATCGCCGTCGCCGCCAGGTATGACGTGAAGATCCAGCCGGCCTGATCGTCGGTCATTGAGGTGCTGGCCTGGATAAACCGCAATACCGCGTTCGGAATCGAGACGTTCACCGATTGTAGGTAGGTCGCGAGCAGGGCTGCGTACCTCAAGGTGCGCAGGGCGCCTGCCGCAGGGGTTCCCGCAGCACTGGCGTTCATCGGAAGTTACCTGCGGTCAGCAAGCTTTTCAAAGGCGTCCACCAAGGGCTGCGAAAACCGGTGTCGACCTTGACCGTCGCACTGATGCCCGAATACAGCGGATGCTGGTGGTCGACCGCTTCGAGTTCCAGGCGAACCGGTACTCGCTGAACCACTTTGACCCAGTTACCGGTGGCATTTTCCGGGGGCAGCAGGGCGAAGTCCGATCCGGCGCCAGGGCTCATGCTGATGACGCGGGCCTTGAACACGTGACCGGGGTAGGTATCGATACTGATGTCGGCTTCCTGACCGGGGCGCATGTGCGTGACTTCGGTCTCGCGGAAGTTGGCCTCGACCCAGATCTGTTTGTCGGAGAGCAAGGCAAAGGCTGGCGCGCCGTTGTTGACGAAGCTGCCGAGTTGCAGATCGTCGACCTTGGCGACGATGCCGTCTTCGGGCGCATAAACCGTTGCATAGGAGAGGTAGAGCCTGGCCTCGTCGAGCTGCGCCCTGGCCTCACGAACGCTCGGGTGGCTGTCGACCTCGACGTTGGGATTGCCGTTCAGCGCGACAACCGTGTTGGCGATCTGCTGTTCAACGGCGTTGATCCGTTGACGCGACACCTTGAGGTCGGTGTCGGCGCGTTCGTAGATGGCCCGGGAAACGAACTCGGTGGCGACCAGAGCCTTTTTACGGGCGAATTCCTTCTGGTCGAAGTCCGCCTGTTCCTTCGCCGATTGCAGTTCGGCCTGCTGCTGGCGATAGCTGGCCTTGAGGCTGTCGATGCGCAAGCGCGCCATGCTCAGTTGCGCTTCGGCGCGGTTGACGGCGATCTGGAAAGGGTCCGGGTTGATGCGAAACAGCACGTCGCCCTTGTGCACCTGCTGGTTGTCCTCGACAGCAATGTCCACGACCTGGCCGGAAACCCGTGCATTGATCGAGGTTTTGGCGATGCGCGCGTAAGCGTTGTCGGTCGAAACGTATGGAACGCCGGCGGTGTAGTGGGCGATGCCCGCGACAGCGGCGACCAGCGGCACGCCGAACATCAGCCAGGGACGCAGCTTTGCCTTGAACGGTTTGTTCGCAGGAGCGATCTGGCCGGGGCCGGGATGCTCGATGGCGGGTGTCGCTGAGTTGTCGAACTGTTGAGTCATGATCGAATTCACCTGTTAACCGGGGAAAACGGGCGGCAGCGCTGCTGGCGACCCTGATGTCTTGAATTGCTGTGAGGACTCAGGCCCTGAACAACCGGCCTTTCTCACAAAAAAACAGCCATTGTCGCGTGCGGTCTGGAGGGTCGCTCCACCGCACCTGTTTCGTTGCCGCAACACTCAGTTCAAGCTCGGCCACAACAAACCGTGGATTCAGAAATTTCTGGTTTCTGAATTTTGTGCGATGGTGTAAAAATATAGCCACATCCATCGCGACGCAAGGATTTTGTACGACATGGCACAAAATAAAACCGGAGAGGGAAAAGGCCGCGGCCGCCCTCGTGCGTACGACCCCGATGCGGCGCTGCAAAAGGCGCTGGGGGTGTTCTGGAGCACTGGCTACTCAGGCTCTTCACTGGACAGCATCGCCATCGCGGCCGGCATGAACCGCCCAAGCCTGTACGCGGCATTCGGCGACAAGCACGCGATCTATCTCAAGGCGCTGGAGCAGTACTGGGATTTCGCCGCCGCAGACATGCACCAGGCGCTGACCAGTACCGAATTGACCCTGCCCGAAGCGTTGATGCGTTTTTATGAGGGGCAACTGTCGATCTATTATTCCGGCGAAGGTCAGCCTCGAGGTTGCTTCGCCATCGGTACGGCGACAGCAGAGGCGGTGGAGCATGCGCAGATTCGCGAGCTGTTGGCGGAGCGATTGAGCCGACTGGACGCCGAACTTGAAGCTCGGTTGCGATCAGCGGTCGAGTCCGGCGAACTGGACACCGAGGCCGACCCAGCGGCGTTGGCCGTACTGGCATCGGCAATGCTGCACAGCATTTCTATCCGCGCCCGAGCCGGCAAACCCCGCGAAGAACTCACCGAGCTGGCGCGCAACGCCGTCAACGTCCTTTGCGGATAACGATCCCCCCGATCCTTGTCGGTTGAACGAGGTGTGCATTGGCTGAAGGCCTGAAAGACATCGTCGCAGGAAATCTGGCCGTGATTTTCTGTGGCATCAACCCGGGCATCACCGCCGCTGCCCAAGGGCGGCATTTCGCGGGTCGGGGCAATCGTTTCTGGCGCACGTTGCATCTGGCCGGTTTTACGTTAGAAGAACTGCGCCCTGAGGATGACCGCTCGATTCTGCACTATCGATGCGGGCTCACAGCGGTGGTCGCGCGGCCCACTGCGCGGGCGGATCAGCTCTCGTTACAGGAGTTCAAGGCAGCGGCGGCGGATTTCGAACAGAAGATCGCCCGCTGCGCGCCGCGTTTCGTGGCTTTTCTGGGCAAGGCTGCGTATGCCGCATTATCCGGACAGAATGAGCTGAAATGGGGGCGTCAGGGTGTGACGTTCGGCAATGCCGAGGTTTGGGTGCTGCCTAATCCCAGCGGGCGAAACCTGGGGTTCTCGCTGGAGCAACTGGTGAGCGCCTATCGCGATTTGTATCTCGCAGCGCTGGAACCTGAAGCCGCCTGAGCCATTGTCATCGCGCCCTTGGCGCCGCTTCCATCATGCGCAGCAGGGGCGCGTATTCGGCGTGGCTGACCGGGACGATGCCGGAGGCTTCCTGGGAGTCGAGAAATTGCGCCAGGCCTTGCTGATCGTTGAGCATTGCGTTGCGGATGCGTTCCTTGAGAGCGCCGCATAAGGTGCCGCTGAAGACGAACGGGTCGTAATAGATCGGCGCCGAACGCCACAGGACCTTGAAGGTGTCGCGCCCGATCAGGCCCCGGTTGATGTATTCGTCGGCTCGCACGCTTGAGACAAACACCGCGTCCGCCTTGCCAGCCAGTAGCGCATCCAGCGATTTGTCGTGGGAGCCTGAGTACGCGACAGCACCGAAAAACTGCGCCAGCGGCAGGCCCACTACGGCCGAGAACTCGGCGTTTGGCACGATATTGCCCGAGGTGCTGGCCGGGTCCGTCAATACCACTCGCTTGCCGCGAAGTGCCTCGATGTCGGGGACTTTGCTTCCAGCCAGCAGCAGCGCCTGATAGTGATGACCGGCCGGTGTGAAATAGCCGTGGCTGATGGTGAGGCTGGCGAAGGGCTCGATGCGCGGATCACGCTGGTAGGCGAGCATGTAGGACGCCGGCCCCAGCCAGGCAATGTCGACGCCGCCAGAGACAATCGCATCGACCACGCTTTCGTAAGACGAGGAGGGCACGATTTCCACCGCAATACCGGTCGCCTTGCTGAGCCGCTCGATCAACGGCCTCTGCTCCTGGAGCAATTCTTCCATGCTTTTTTTCGGGATGACGGCGATGCGCAGGCTCTGTTGCGTGCATTGAGCGGCTTGAACCACAGGCGCCAGCAACAGCGCTGCCAGCAAAGCGATGAGACAGGTTACGGAACGCATGTTTTTTCCCGTTCATCCTTGAGTGCCGCATTGGCGAACGGCGGGTATTCACGCAGTTGTGGCACCGATAACGGCCGGCTGAAGTGATAGCCCTGGGCGATATCGCAGCCAGCCAGCTTCAGGCACACCACTTGCTCGCGGGTTTCCACGCCTTCGGCGACCACCACCAGTCCCAGGCGCTTGGCGAGAATAATGGTGGACGAGACGATGGGGCTGTCGTCGGGGCTGTTGGACAGTGGGGCGATCAGTGTGCGGTCGATCTTCAGCTTGGTCAGTGGCAGCGATTGCAGGTGAGCGAACCCGGCGTAACCCTTGCCGAAATCGTCGAGGCTGATGTTCATCCCGGCATCGCGCAGGCGTTGCAGATGCTCGATGGCGCGTCCCTCCTGATCGAGCAAGGCAGTCTCGGTGATCTCCAGCTCCATCCACTGCGGTTCGATGCCGTGACGGGCGAGCTTGGCGAGCACCCGGTCGCTGAAATCGTGCTGGTGCAATTGCAGCGCCGAGACGTTGACTGCCAGTCGCAGTTCGCGCCCTTCCGACTGCCAGAGTTCCAGGGTTTCGCAGGCCAGGCGCAGCACTTCCCAACCCAGTGCGATGATGAAACCGCTGCGCTCGGCCAGTGAGATAAAGCGGTCGGGATAGAGCAGGCCGAACTCGGGATGTTCCCAGCGCACCAACGCCTCGTAGCCATCGACGAGCATCGAGTCCAGACGAACCTGTGGCTGGTAATGCAGGACGAATTGGCGTTCCTTCAGCGCGCTGCCGAAAGCCTGCTCCAGAATGAATTCCTCGACGTCGGCCACGTTCAGCGAGGGGTCGAAGAAGCGGTATTGCCCACGGCCTGCACGCTTGGCCGAGTACATGGCGGCATCGGCGCTGCGAATCAGGTCTTCGACATCCTGACCGTCGCGCGGGCAAATGCTCACGCCGACGCTTGGGCTCGTGGTGACTTCGTGTTCGCCGAGGGAGTAGATCGCCGACAGTTTTTGCACCAATGTCCGGACCCAGGCATCGATCTGATCTTCGGAGCGCTCGCCCGCCAGCAGCACGACGAATTCATCGCCGCCAAACCGCGCAGCCTCATCGTCGGTCTCCAGCATACGGCTGATGCGCCCGGCCACGGCTTGCAGCAGCATGTCGCCGACCTTGTGGCCCAGCGAATCGTTGATCGATTTGAAGCGGTCCATGTCGATGAACAGAATGGCCATCAGGCGCCGCTTACCGCGCTGGGTGGACAGGGTGCGCGCAGCGACATCAAGGAACTGACGTCGGTTGTGCAACCCGCTCAGGTGGTCGGTGGCGGCGGCGTGACTGCTGCGCCGGTGCTCTTCTTCGAGGCGATCGATCAACTGCTGATTCACCTGCTGCGCGTCTTCCAGCGCATTGAACGCCTCCTGACGGTTGCGCAGTACGCGCAAGGTCCAGAACAGACTGCCCAGCAACAGCACCGTCATGCACAGGTTCAGCCACAGTTGGCGCTGATAGGTAAGGCGCGAAGAGGCGAGAATCTCGTCCTCGGCCTGGCTCACCATCACGCTGAAACCGCGCTGTGGCACCCGCAGATACATGCTCTGGTAAACGCTGGGCCCGGCCTGTTGAACCAGCCTGCCTGACGATTCGCCTTTGCCTGGCAGGTCAGGTGCCATCGACTCACCGGCCACCACCACGCCGCTGCTGCTGATGCGCAGCCGTTCGCGGCCGTCGTTGTCCAGCAGACGCATCAGGCCGGTCAGGCCTAGATCGATGTGTTCGAACAGCGCAGCGATGTAGCCCACATCCAGCTGCACCACCAGAATGCTGTCCATCTTGCCGGTTGCAGAGTCGATCAGCGGCAACAGAAACGGCAAGCGCCAACTGGGCAACAACGCATTGGTCTGGGAGGGCGCGATATCGGGCAAGAGCGCTTTGTAGCCATAGTGCTCGGCGTGTGTTTGCAACTGCGCCAGCCAATCGGCAGACAACTGGCGAGGCTCGTCGAAATGGCTGGCGGATAACAATTGGCCGTCGTTGTCGTACAGGCTCATGCGTTTGAACACCGGGTCTTCGGCGAGCATGCGCACCAGCCCGCGATGGCGTTGGCCGAGGTCATCCATGTCGCCGCGAGTGACCCTGCCGATGGCCTGGGCGCGGTCGACGAGCTGGCGCAGGTTCTCTGCGGCGATCGTTGCCAGGTTCAGGTGTTCAGCGGATTTGGCCGCCAGCGCTTCATGGTGCGACGTGGCTTTTTGCTGAAAATACAGCGCCCACAGAAACACCAGCGTTGCGGCGCACAGGGTCATGAGCAGCAGTTGCAGAAAGCTGAGGGAAGAGAAAGATCGGCGGATCACTGCTTGAATTTCCTGCCGCGAGATGATGGCAGAATACTACTAGTTTATGACTGATTCGTGACGGCCACGCCTGACCCCTCAAGTGCGCACCACCAAGCGATGAATCATGAATCGATGATCCGCCGAGAACAGCCGCCGAAACGTCAGCAACACCGCGCAGACAGTACCCAACGCCGAGCCGGCAGCGATCAGGAACATGATCATGATCTGATAACGCACTGCGCTTTCGGGGTCCTGTCCGGCCAGGACCTGACCGGTCATCATGCCTGGCAGGCTGACGATGCCGACCACGGTCATCTGGTTCAGCGTCGGCATCATCCCGGCTCGCACTGCTGATCGCGCCGCCGATTGCGCGGCTTCCCAACGGGTTCCACCCAGCGCAAGAATCATCTCGATGGTAGTGCGACCTGAGGTCAATTCCTGAGTCATGCGCTCCATTCCCAGTGAAACGGCGGTCAGCGTATTGCCCAGAACCATCCCCAGAATCGGGATCGCATATTGCGGCTCGTACCACGGGCGGATGTGAATGATCACGAACAAACCGATGGCGGCGACCAGCCAGGAACTGCTCCAGACCGACAGCACGCTGTCGATCAATTGCCCGGCGTAGGTGCGTTTGCCTCGGCCTGCCGCCGAAATCCCAGCGACCAGAGTCATCAGGCACATCAGCGGCAACACCACGTACCAGTGCGCATTGGCGAACACCCAGCCGAGGACGTAACCCACGGCCAACAGCTGGACCACGGTACGAATCGAGGCCCAGAGTAGCTGGCGCTCCAGACCGAGCTTGAGCATCACCGACAGCGCGCCATTGATGAGCATCAGCGTGGCGGCGATGGCCAGGTCGATGGCGGTCAGATTCTGATAATTCATGGGGCATCTCCCGACAGCAACACGCCTCTGTTCATCGTCAGGTGCACTGTGCTCATGCGCCTGGCCTGTTGCGGGTCGTGGGACACCCAGATATAAGCGCGCGAGCCAGCGCCAGCGTCGAACCAGTGCCGCACCAGGGATTCGACTGCGCCCGCCGATTGCGGGTCGAGGGCCGAGGTGGGTTCGTCGAAGAGCATCACCTGCGGCTCCAGTTGTAGTGCGCGTACCAGCGCGATGATCTGCGATTCGCCACCGGAAAGATCCCCGGCAGGCTTGCTCAGGAATGACGCGTCCTTGCCAGCCTTAGCCAGCAGATCGGTCGCGACGTTCAGGTTGAAGGTGCGTTTGCGCAGGCTTCTCAGGGTGTACGGGAACTGCAGGTTGTCCAGCACCGTGCCTTCGATCAATGCCGGGCGCTGTGCCAGATAGCAAACGCAGGTGCGGTAGGCAGGAATCATGTCGTTCGGCACAGGTTGATGCTGCCACAGAATCTCGCCGCTGGCCGGTGCGTCGAGCATTGCCAGCGTGCGCAGGAACACGCTTTTGCCAGATCCCGAGGAGCCGGTGATCGCAATCTGCGCGCCAGGCATCAGCACAAAGTCGGTAGGTTTGAGGAGTTGGGTGACGCCGGTCGGGTCGAGACGACTCAATTGCCTGACATCGAGCAGGGCCTGGGGTTTCGGGGTAGGAAATGAGGTGCTCGACGACACAGTGATTCCTTACCGGGCGGGCATGGGCATGGGCAGAGGTTTTGTATTATTGCCCATTCAGCCGTAGCAGACACGGGGGCTGAATGAATCAATGGGAGGGAGCTTGCTCGCGAAGACGGTGGATCAGAGGCATTGATGCCGACTGACCCGGCGCCGTCGCGGCCCTCGTAACCTCGGAACCCTCCCACGGGATGGTTGTGAGCCGCAGAAGTACGGTCCATTTTCGGCATGTGGCCGTCCTTGCCCATCAGCCCTGCGCAAGGCCCTGGATTTGATGTGATCCACAATATCCAGGCCAGACACACATCAACCGTGGGAGGGAGATTGCTCGCGAAGGCGGTGGATCAGAGACATTGATGCCACTGACCCGCGCCTTCGCAGCCCTCGTAACCTCGGAACCCTCCCACGGGATGGGTCATGAGCCGCAGCTGTGCGGCAGGCCCTGGATTTGATGTGATCCACAATATCCAGGCCAGACACACATCAACCGTGGGAGGGAGCTTGCTCGCGAAGGCGGTGGATCAGAGACATCGATGCCGACTGACCCGCCGCCTTCGCGGCCCTCGTAACCTCGGAACCCTCCCACGGGTTGGGTGGTGAACCGTAGATGCTCGGTAAACCCTGGATTTGATGTGATCCTACGATATCCAACCCAGACACACATCAACCGTGGCAGGGAGCTTGCTCGCGAAGGCGGTGGATCAGAGACATTGATGCCGACTGACCCGCCGCCTTCGCGGCCCTCGTAACCTCGGAACCCTCCCACGGGATGGGTCATGAGCCACAGAGGTGCGGCAGACCCTGGATTTGATGTGATCCCACGATATCCAACCCAGACACACATCAACCGTGGGAGGGAGCTTGCTCGCGAAGGCGGTGGATCAGAGACATTGATGCCACTGACCCGCCGCCTTCGCGGCGCTCGTAACCTCGGAACCCTCCCACGGGTTGGGTGGTGAACCGTAGATGCTCGGTAAACCCTGGATTTGATGTGATCCACGATATCCAACCCAGACACACATCAACCGTGGGAGGGAGCTTGCTCGCGAAGACGTAAGTACCTCCAACGTTCATTTAGCGGATGTACGTCAGCTCTCGCGAGCAAGCTCCCTCCCACAGGTTCAGCGTTTGTGCCGTGCCGTGCCGTGCCGTTCAGACGCTACACCACCGCTGCCTTGGCGATATCCCCCGCATTGGCCAGTTTCTCCACCGACCAGCAGGTGTCGATCAATTTGCGCACTTGAGCGTCGGGCAGGATGCCCTTGGCCAGGTCAGTGAATTTGGCCTCCAACTGCTGATCGCTCATCGGTACTTCCAGACTGCCGATCGCATGTTCGATGAATTTATGCAGCACGCGGCCGTCTTTCAGGGTGATGGTCATGTCCACCTGTTCCGGTTTGATCGCCGGGTCGACCGTCGCCGTGACCCGTTCGCGCAAAGCGATTACCTTCGGATCGTTGACCGCGCGGTCGCTGTACTGCCGTTCTCCCGCCGCGCCTTCGATGATCGCCACGGCCACGGAGTGGTAAATGCTGAACTTGCCCTCCAGACCGATTTTCGGCGTCTTCTTGCCCGTCAGCTCGATGACCAGCGGATGCACCTTGAGGTCGATGCGCGCGATCTGATCCTCGGTCAGCTTGTTCTGATTGCGCAGCTGGATCGCCGCGTCCAGCGCCGGGTGGATCACGATGCCGCAGGCGAAAGGCTTGTAGGTGTTGAGCGCTGCTTCATAACGCTGGCCCAGGCCCTCGGTGATCTCCCGATAATCCTGCTTGGTGCTGATGGTGTTGGCCCATCCGCGTTTGGCTTCGATCATGCCGTCGGAACTGGTGTAGTCCTTGGAGGCCAGCAGCGCTGCGAACAGGCCGTTGCTGGCGGCGCGACCGGGGTTGAAACTCTTGTTCATCGAGCCGAACGATTCACGCAGGCCCACCGGTTGCGAGGCCGCGAGCCCCAGCGCCCAGACCATCTGCTGCTCGGTTAGGCCCAGAATCTTCCCGGCCGCCGCTGCTGCGCCGAACACCCCGGCGGTCCCGGTGATGTGCCAGCCCACGTCGTAGTGGTTGGGGTAGACCGCGTTGCCGATCCGGCATTCGGTCTCGACGCCCAGCACCACCGCGTTGAGGAAGTCCTTGCCCGACACCGGGTGGTATTCAGAGAGCGCAAGAATCGCTGACACCACCGGGCCTGCGGGGTGAATGATGGTTTTCAGGTGGGTGTCATCGAAATCGAAAATGTGGCTGGCCACGCCGTTCAGGAACGCCGTGTTCATGATGTCCAGACGCTCAGAGCGGCCCAGAAGACTCGCCTGCGCCGGGCCGGAAAACGGCTTGAGCGCAGACAGCGCGCGCTCCACCGTTTCATGGTGAGAGCCACCGACCGCCACGCCGACCCAGTTCAACAACGTGCGCGTACTTTCCTTGCGCACGTTGGCGGGAAGGTCTTCATAGCGGGCGTTGACCAGGTAACGGGCCAGGATGTGGGTCACAGGTTCAGGCGCTGAAACGGGCGCGGGTGCAGGATCGGCAGCTTTCATTTTCTCCCCCTGGGCCAAGGCTGAAAGGGACAGGCCGGGTGTCGCAGCGGCGACCGAGGCGATGGCGCCAGCCTTGAGCAGGCAGCGTCGATTGATCGTAGTCATGAGGTGCGCTCCATTATTTATGATTGTTTGAGGACACGTGCCGAGCAGCACCCAGCGATCATGAAGCAGCGGTGCTAGCATTTGAATTGCAAGAATCTGATGGATCTATGCATGCCAAACATGAATCTGGAAATGAGCGATTTGCGCGCCTTTGTCGCGGTCGCCGAGTTGGGAACCTTCAGTGCAGCCGCGCTGGACCTCCATTTATCGCAACCCGCGCTGTCGCGGCGGATCTCTAAACTGGAAGCGAAGATGGGCGTGCGCCTGCTCGAACGCACCACGCGCCGGGTCGACCTCACTGCCTTCGGCCGCGACTTTGCGCGCAAGGCGCGGGACATCCTCAATAGCCTCGATGAGTCGTTGATCGGACTGGGAGAGGTGGCCGCACGCATGACTGGCGAAGTCACCGTGGCTTGCGTGCCGTCAGTGGTGCGTTATTTCCTGCCGCAAGTGCTCAAGGACTTTCATGAGCCATACCCGCGCATCGTCATCCGCATCATGGACGAGGGCGCCAGCGATGTGCTGTCCAGCGTGGTGCGCAACGAGGCTGATTTCGGCCTGAATTACATCGGTGTTCAGGAAGCCAACATCGACTTTCAGGCGGTGCTGAAAGAAGCCTTCGTCGTCGCCTGCCGCCGCGATCATGCCTTGGCCAAACGCAAAAAAGTCAGCTGGGCAGAGCTCAAAGCGTACGACTACATGAGCGTCGCCAAAGCCAGCGGAAATCGCTTGCTGCTCGATCTGGCCCTGGCGGACAGTGCCGACCTGCCGCGTTCGTTCTGCGAAGTGCGGCATGTGATGAGCGTGGTCAGCCTGGTGGAAGCCGGCGTGGGCATCGCCGCGGTGCCTCGCCTTGCGATGCCTGATGACGACCACCCGCTGCTGGTGAGCGTGCCGTTGGTCGATCCTGTGGTCAGCCGCACGGTCGGTTTGATCAGGCGTCGCGGGCGCGTGCTGTCGGCAGCGGCGCAACAGCTTTACGACATGATCGGGGAGCGTGGACGCGAATGAAGGTCGAGGGCTGAGTCATTGGGGCGCAGTCAGGGTCGGTAGATCCGTTGATCGTTCCCGCGCTCCACGTCGTAACGCCTCTGGTAAAGCTGTAGGCGTTACCTCACCCCGCCCTGATGAAATCCACGAACGCTCTCAGCGGCGACGGCAGATATTTGCGGCCGGGGTAGTAGAGAAACGGGCCGCTGAAGCTTTGCCACCAGGGTTCGAGGATGGGTTCCAGTGCGCCGCTTTCGAGATGTGGGCGCAGCCAGTCTTCGAAGAGGAAGACGATGCCCAGGCCGTCAATGGCAGCCTGGACGGCGAGGTCGACGGCGCCGGAGATGTTGACGAGCAAGGGGCCGGTGGGGTCGACGCGGATGGTATCGCCGTTGCGCTCGTATTCCCACAAGGGCATCGCGCCGCTGGGGAATTTGCCGCGCAGGCAGTCGTGGTTGAGCAGGTCCCGAGGATGTCGGGGGCGGCCTCGGGCATCGAGGTAGGCAGGGGAGGCGGCGGTGGCGAAGCGCTGGAAACGTGGGCCGATGGGGACCGCGATCATGTCTTGTTCCAGGCGTTCGTCGTAGCGAATCCCGGCATCGCAACCGGCGGCGAGCATGTCGACGAAGCTCTCTTCGACGATCACCTCCAGGCGGATATCCGGATGCGCTTGCAGGAACGGCGTGATGATCGCAGGCAGCACCAGCCTCGCCGCACTGGCAGGCACGTTGAGTTTCAGGGTGCCGGAAGGGCGGTCGCGAAAGTCGTTCACCACATCCAGCGCCGATTCGACTTCACCCAGGGCAGGCACGATGCGCTCCATCAGCCGAGCCCCGGCCTCGGTGGGCACCACGCTTCGGGTCGTGCGATTGAGCAAGCGCACCCCCAGCCGGGCTTCCATGCGCCGCACCGCATCACTCAGGCTCGACGCCGATTTGCCGCTCACCCGCGCGCCTTCGCGAAAGCCGCCTGCTTTGACCACGGCCACGAAGGCCAACACATCTTGAATATCCGCCGCCATTGTTCGCTCATCCGTACAACCTGTGCCGATTGCACCTGATTATCAGTGAAGTGGTCAACGCCTATAGTGGCACCACCTACCTTGATAGAGGCAAACGACATGAGCGACGCCAGTAAAGCAGGCACTTTTCAATTGGGCGGGCGCAGCGTGAACCGCATGGGCTACGGCGCCATGCAACTGGCAGGTCCCGGCGTGTTCGGGCCGCCGAAGGACCCTGCTGCCGCCGTCGCAGTCTTGCGCGAAGCCTTGGCATTGGGCGTGAACCACATCGACACGTCCGACTTCTATGGCCCACACGTCACCAATAAGCTGATCCGCGAAGCGCTGCATCCTTATGCAGAAGAGCTGGTGATCGTCACCAAGGTCGGTGCGCAGCGTGGCGCGGATGGTTCGTGGAATCCTGCGCAAAGCCCCGAAGAGCTGACTCGCGCGGTACACGACAACCTGCGCAATCTTGGCCTGGATGCGCTGGAAGTCGTGAACATGCGAGCGTGGGGCAATATGCATTCGCCGGGCGAGGAGTCCATCGAAGCGCAGTTCACCGCGCTGGCCGAACTGCAACGCCAGGGCCTGATTCGTCATCTGGGCCTGAGCAACGTCACGGCGGCGCAGGTGAAGCAGGCGCAGAGCATCGCCAAGGTCGTATGCGTGCAGAACTACTACAACCTGTCCCATCGCAACGACGAACAACTGATCGCCGAGCTCGGCAAACAGGGCATTGCCTACGTGCCGTTCTTCCCGCTGGGCGGTTTCACGCCGCTGCAATCGGACACGCTGGCCAGCGTCGCCCAGCGCATGGGCGCGTCGCAGCTGTGCATTGCGTTGGCCTGGCTGCTGCAACGTGCGCCGAACATCCTGCTGATACCGGGCACTTCGTCGGTGGCTCATTTGCGGGAAAACCTGACTGCCAGTGAGCGAGTGATTCCTGCTGATTTGCTGGCTGAGCTGGATGCCGTGGGATAGTAGGGAGCGGCGCTGTGGCATCGGTTTAACGGCCATGACGGCACCGATGCCACGGGAGAGGACTTGCGATGCTGCTTAGCTCGGCGACACTTCCCGGCTGAACGCCGCAAGTTCTTTGATCAGGCCTTGCGCCGCGAGCCGCACCAATTCTCCGCCTTTTTCCGGGCTTGCCAGATCCGGGTCGGAACCCATACGGCCGTCCGGGAAGCGGGCGCGGAAGTCGTGGGCTTCACGAATCGGGCCCATGTTGGCGATCTGTGGGGAGTAGGACGCGGACTTGATCGCATCTGGATAGGCCCACTGGGTCACGGCGATCTCCGAGGGCGTGGCGTGGACACCATGGCCTGTCGGGAATTGCTCGTGGGCCAGTTTGCCAACGCCTTCAAGGTCCCACCAGTTGCACAGCTTCAGGGCGAATCCTGCGGGGCGGCGGGCGAAGCTGGCTTCGGCGTAAAGCTCGGAAAACGCAGCCTCGATGGAGGCGACGTTACCGCCGTGACCGTTGAGGAACAGGATCTTCTCCAAGCCGTGGCCCACCAGAGAACGTGTCCAGTCGCCGATGGCGGCGATAAACGTCGAAGGGCGCAGGGAAATGGTGCCCGGGAAACCCAGGTGGTGTTGCGCCATGCCGATATTGAAAGTCGGTGCGATCAGAATGTCGGCGTTCTTCTGGGCTTCTTCAGCGATGATCTGCGGGCACATCCAGTCGGTGCCCAGCAGGCCGGTCGGGCCATGCTGTTCGTTGGAACCGATGGGGACCACGATGGTGCGGCTGCGGGTCAGGAATTGTTCGATCTCGCGCCAGGTCGACAGGTGTAAAAGCATGATTGTTTCCTCTCTCGGGCTTGCCCGTTCTGGTTGATGACGGGTTGGAGTGGGTGGTCGAAACTGTCACACGGTACGGACAGCCCGGCAATGACACCTAAGTGCAGGTGTCGGGTTCTTCGTTGAACGACAGGGATCGCATCGACGATCCAGGGGCGGGGAAGGGGTTGGCGCCATTGCGGCGCCAAGCCCTTTTGCGTTTAGCGTTTTGCCGATGACAGCGCTGGCGTACGCGGCGGAATCAGTCGCTTGCTGCCGGTCGATTCGAAGGCCGAAGCCAGCTTTAGCAGCGTCGAATCATCGTAGGCGCGCCCGGCGAACGTCAGGCCTACCGGCATGCCGATGTCCGGCATCACGCCCATCGGTACGGTGACAGTCGGCACGCCCAAGTGGCGAATGGCGAGGTTGCCGTTAGCCACCCAGACGCCGTTGCTCCAGGCGATATCCGCCGAGTTGGGGTTGACGTCGGCATCCGCAGGGCCGACATCGGCCACCGTCGGGAACAGCACCGCGTCCAGTCCCAGTCGATCCATCCAGTCTTCCAGATCCATCTTGCGGGTCTTTTCCAGGCCGCGCAGGCCGTCGGCCAGCGTGGGGATCTCGTCCCACGGTGTGATGCCGCGCTCGGCCATGCGCACGTATTCGTCCATGCCAGCGGCGAGATCGCCCTCGCGATTCGGCAAGGTGCCGGGGTCATGGGGGAAGATCTTCGGACCGTCCACATCCACCAGACGGTTCAGCTTCGGATCACCGTTGGCCCGCAAAAAGTCATCGAAGGCCCAGGCCGACAGATCCCACAACTCGTGGTGCAGGAACTCCTTGGAGACGATGCCGCGATTGAACACGGTCGGCGCACCGGGGCGGTCGCCCTCGCAATTGGAAACCAGCGGGAAATCGACTTCGATGACTTCGGCGCCTGCTGCTTCGAGGGCCTTGCGCGCTTCCTGCCAAAGCCCGATGACCGAAGGGCGGGTATTGATGCGTTGCCCGGTGGGGCCGCCGATGCCCGGCGCGTCACTGGTGCCGGCTTGCGGGTCGGCATTGATGTACATGCGCGGTATGCCCAGACGCTTGCCGGCCAGCGCGTCGGCTTTCACGGCGAGTTCGGCATAAGAAGCAGGACGCACCGACTCAACGGCCGGAATCGGCACCCACGGCTGCAAACGCCACAGGTCGCCACGGGTGTCGGAATCGGGTGCCACGACCACGTCGAGGACTTCCAGCAGGTCGGCCATGGTCCGGGCGAACGGCACGACCACGTCCATGGTCGGCGTCAGCGGCCAGTTGCCGCGCACCGAAATCACTCCGCGCGAAGGCGTGTAGGCACATAAACCGTTGTTCGACGCCGGGCCGCGTCCGCTCGACCAGGTTTCTTCCGCCAGACCGAATGCCGCAAAGCTGGCCGCGGTTGCGGTGCCAGCGCCGTTGGACGAGCCGGAGGCGAAGGGGGCGGTGAGGTAGTCGCCGTTGTACGGGCTCTGCGCACGGCCATAGACGCCGCGCTGCATTCCGCCGTTGGCCATCGGCGGCATGTTGGTCTTGCCCAGGCAGATCGCCCCGGCGCCGCGCAACCGTTCGATGGTGAAGGCATCGCGACAGGCGACCAGGTCGGCGAAGGCCGGGCTTCCGGAAGCAGCGGTGAGGCCCTTGACCAGATAGCTGTCTTTGGCAGTGTAGGGAATGCCGTCCAGGGGGCCTAGGGTTTCGCCTTTGGCGCGGCGGGCGTCGGCGGCTTGCGCTTCTTTGAGTGCCTCGGGGTTGCGCACCACCACGGCATTCAGCGCGGTCGGCGTGTCCGGGCCATCGTAGGCGTCGATCCGAGCCAGATACGCCTTGACCAGTTCAACCGACGTGGTCTGCCCGGACTCCAGCGCTGCGCGCAGTTGGGCGATGGAAACTTCGGTGACTTCGATCATGCGGTCACCGCCATAGGCAGGGAGGAGAGGCCGAGAGGTGTTTCAAAATGGTTTTTCATATCGCTTTCCGTTTCTGCGCCGTGCGACGGGGGCTGACGTACAACCTGAAGGCGGTATTTAACACCAAGTGCGGGGTCGCAGGCATGGGGGTAAAACGCCAGACCTGAACATATCCGCTTTTTGTAACATCACTTTAATATCACCTTGATAGTCTCCGCGCTTTAGTCTGGCGCGGTGGCACGAGCATGCAGGCAGAACATTTCATATTCATGCGTCCGGCATTGCCGAGGGATCACCGGTGCGCCGGCGATCTGTGCAATGAAGTGCCCGGTATCGACTCCGACAGCACCAACAGCCGGGTCATGGAAATCTTCTCGGCCCATCGCGATCGGGCCAGCCTGGCGGTGGTGGAGGGCGAGCGGCCAATCGGGCTGATCAACCGCAACATCTTTCTGTCGCAGATGAGCAAGCCGTTTCACCGCGAGCTGTACGACAAGAAAAGCTGCATCGCCTTCATGGACAAGGAACCGCTGATCGTCGATGCGCAGATGAGCATTGAAGAACTGACGTTCAAGACCGTGGAGTTCGGTGAAAAGGCCCTGGCGGACGGCTTCATCGTCACCCGCAACGGGCGTTTCGCAGGGCTCGGCAATGGCCTGGAATTGATGGCGGTGGTCGCGGCCATGCAGGCCGAGAAAAACCGCCAGATGATGCAGAGCATCGAATACGCCAGCGTCATCCAACGCGCCATGCTGCGCGCCTCCCGTGAGGCGCTGACCTCGACCCTGGACGATGCCTCGCTGTTGTGGGAGCCGCGAGATGTAGTGGGCGGCGATTTCTATCATTTCTGCGCCTATCCGGACGGCTGGTTTGGCGCCATTGCCGACTGCACCGGGCACGGCGTGCCGGGGGCGTTCATGACCCTGATCGCCTCCTCGTCGCTGACGCAGGCATTGAACCAGCTGGGGCCACGCAACCCCGCGCGGCTGTTGTCGGCGGTCAACCGCAGCGTCAAGGAGCTGCTGGGGCAGGTCGACGGACTGGACGGCACCCCCGAATCCGACGACGGCCTGGACGCCGCGTTCTTCTGGTTCGAGAACGCCACGCAGATCCTCAACTTCGCTGGCGCACGCATGGCCCTGCACGTGCTGCAACCCGATGCCGAACAGCTGCAGACCATCGCCGGACAGCGCATGGGCGTGGGTTACGTGGACAGCGATTTCGACTACGAGTGGTCGATCAGCACCGCGCAGATGCAGCGCGGCAGCCTGATGTTCGTTGCCACTGACGGCTTGACCGATCAAATCGGCGGCCCGAAGAAAATCGCCTTCGGCAAACGCAAGGCGTTCGACACCATCGTCGAGCACCGCACCCAGTCATCGAGCGCTGTCTGCGAAGCGCTGCAAGCGGCACTGGCCGTGTGGCAGGGCGAGCAGACCCGTCGTGACGACCTGACCTTATTCTGTGCCCGTCTTTAGGAATGATGATGTTCAACTCACCCACTGCTCAGCAGGACTGCACGTTCTTCGATCTCGCCCAACAGCGGAACGTGATTTTCTATCACATGGGGTATTTCTCCCATCACATCATTTCGGCAATGGCCGAGGTGGTGAAGTTGCAGCTGGAAATCTCGGGCGTCAGTGGCCCCACGCGGCGCAAGCTGTTTTCCTCATTCGTCGAACTCTCGCAGAACATCATTCATTACTCCTCCGATGCCCTCAGCGCATCGGTTGCCGATGAGTCCGGACTGCGTCAGGGCGCGGTGTGCATCAGCAGTGACGGCGAGCGCCATCTGATGCTCTGCGCCAACCCGATCGCTACCGTCGACATCGAACGCCTGCGTGAAAAACTCGAGCCGCTGCGCAACATGTCGATCGAAGAAATCAAGCAGGCCTACAAAGTGACGCTGCGCGCCGAGACACCGGAAGACAGTAAGGGCGCGGGCCTGGGCTTTCTGACCATGGCCCGCGACGCCTGCGCGCCTCTGGAATTCGGTTTTCATCCGCGCGCCGACGACCCGGACACCACTCTGTTTTGCCTTAAAGCCACTATCTGAATTGAGCGACGCCTAGCCATGGACAACTTCTACATCGAAGCAACGGCCACTTCGCCGGAAATCGATTTTCGTTTCGACCAGCACCTTCTTTCGATGAAAGGCGAGTCCTACCCGGAAAACGCCGCGGCCTTCTATGCACCCATCGTGCAGCAACTGCGCAGTTATCTGGCGAGCAAGGAAGGAGCGACGATCACCGCCAACATCGCGCTGGCGTACTTCAACAGCTCAAGTACCAAGATGCTGTTCAGCATTTTCGATGCCCTGGATCAGGCCGCCGAAGCCGGTAATCAGATCATCGTGAACTGGTACCACGAAGAAGAAGACGAAACCATCTTCGAGTTCGGCGAAGAGTTGAAGGCCGATTTCACCTCGATCATCTTCAACGACCATCCCGTAACGACGTGAACAGGATCATGGACATGGCAGCTTCAGTGGCTTCCTTCGGGGCTTCCAAAGATCCGGCTCCGGACCTGTTCAAAAGCGAGGCCGAGGCGCTGGAGCAGGCGCGCTCAACGCTGGCGCAGACCCACGCGGACGCGCAGGTGTATCGCCAGTCGCTGTCCGAGCTGGCGTCCCACTACGAGCGGCTCATGCGCGAAACCCGGCGCCTGATCGGTCGCAGTGACCGCGCAGAGCGTGAGATGAATGCGCTCAACGCCCAGTTGCAGACCCTGGCCCGGCAGTTGGAATACCGTGCTACGCACGACGCACTGACAGGTGTGCTGAACCGCGGTGCGATCATCGAGATGACCACCCAGGCCTTGTTGCGCACGGGCGCGGTGATGATCGTGCTGGACATCGATCACTTCAAGCATGTGAACGATGAGTTTGGCCATCCTGCAGGCGATGCGGTGATACAGGGCATCGTCGACTGCCTGCGGCGCATCGTTGGCGAACACGCCGCGATTGGCCGGGTCGGCGGGGAAGAATTCACGGTGTTGATCCCCGGCGGGCAACTCGAAGAAGGCCTGACACTGGCCGAAGCCATGCGTCAGGCCATCGCCGATCACGTATTCGGCCACCCGGTGCACCGCTGCATCACGGCCAGCTTTGGCGTCAGCGCCAATCCCACGGGCACGCGCTTCGATGATGCCTATGGCCTGGCGGACACGGCGCTTTATCACGCCAAGCGGGCGGGGCGAAATCGTGTGGAAGTGGCGGACTGAAAGCTCTACGCTTTTTGATCATTCCCACGCTCCGCGTGGTAACGCCGATCTGGATGTTCCGTGCCCGTTGCCCCGTTGCTCCGTTGTCCCGTTGACGCAGAGCGTCTGACGCTGCATTCCCACGCAGAGCGCGGGAACGATCACGGCGTGAGCCGTCACCCGCAATCGCCACGCGGTATTCGCCGTCTAGACTGACTTCTCCATTCCCCGATCTGGAGAGCCAACATGGTCAGCAAGAACACAATCTGCCTCTGGTACGAAGGCACCGCTGAAGAAGCCGCGAACTTTTATGCCAGGACATTCCCGGACAGCGCAGTGACCGCCGTGCACCTCGCGCCTGACGACTACCCCTCGGGCAAGCAGGGCGATGTGATTACGGTTGAATTCACCGTGATGGGCATCCCGTGCATCGGCTTGAATGGCGGCCCGGTGTTCAAGCACAACGAGTCTTTTTCATTCCAGGTGGCGACCGATGATCAGGTGGAAACCGACCAACTGTGGGACGCGATCATCGGCCACGGCGGCGAGGCCAGTGTGTGCGGCTGGTGCAAGGACAAATATGGTATTTCCTGGCAAATCACCCCGCGGGTCCTCACGGCAGCGATTGCCAATCCTGATCGCGCAGCGGCCAAACGTGCATTCAACGCGATGATGGGCATGAGCAAAATCGACATTGCGGCGATAGAGGCGGCGGTGAGGGGCTAAGCCTGCTTCCTGTCACATGCCATCACTTTGAGATACCCTCGGCGCCTGCGCTTCGGGGCGGGCGTCGCGGTTGCCTGTTCCCGCTATCCTCTGAAAGGCCTGCGGACGGGATTCAATACTTCAAGTTATGGTCAAGCACATCGATCCAGACATGACGCTGCTGAAAATGCCTTCGCTCAAGGCGGTGAAGTCATTTGTGGCAGCGGCCAAGTACCAGAGTTTTACCCGTGCCGCAGAGGCGCTCTGCGTGACGCAGGCGGCGATCAGCCGGCAGATCCGCGAGCTGGAAACCTACCTGGGCGTGGCGCTGTTCAAGCGGGTAGGGCGCGCTGTCGAGCTGACCGAAGCGGGCGTAATTTTCTTCGACGCGGCGCAGATGTCCTTCGTCAATATCTCCCAGGCCGCCGAGCGCATCCGCACCCATAACGCCGGGAAGCGCGTACTGACGCTGTGCTGTTCCCCCGCGTTCTCTGCCCTTTGGCTGTCGGCGAAACTGCCGACCTTTTTCAGCCAGAATCCTGATATCGACCTGAACCTGATCACCACCCAGAACTTTCTGTCGATGGAGCCCGGCATTCGCCCGGACATTTTCATCACCAAGATGGCGCGGATCCAGGATGGCTATCGTAGCTATCCACTGTTTCACGACGTGATCTATCCGGTCTGTACCCCGCAATACCGAGACGCTCACCCTGAGTTGTCGAGCCTGGAAGGGCTGCGCAACGGCGTGCTGCTCAATCTGAGCCCCTACGGCCGTTCGCAGGTGGCGGAACATGTTGACTGGAGCGTGTGGTTCGCCTTCCACAACATCAACCTGGACGAGCGCCCTCACGACAGCCCGCATGTGCTGAACGCTAACGACTACAACCTGATCATCAGCATGGTGCTCACCGATCAGGGCGTGTCTCTGGGCTGGAACCACTTGGTGACAAAGCTCATTGAGGAAGGGCGGCTGGTGCGGCCGGTCGCCGAAGAGGTGGTGCTCAAGGAAAGCCAGCATTACCTGACGTTCAGGGAAGACCGCGAGCACGACGAGGCCTGTTGTCGGTTCAGGGACTGGGTGCTGTCGCAGTTCGAATGAACCGGGTATCAGCTGCGCGAACGACGTCCTGGAGTCCAATCGATAACATTTTTTTATGCATTGCCCAGTGAAAAGGTTTCTTGTTGGCAAACGCGTTCGACACGTAATCTTCACACAAGCCGCCAGCAATCCTCAGGCCCGACGGTAGAGGATTCGAGACGTGCAAAAGCCGATGGAAACTGTCCATACGTGCTGAAAATAAGAAACCGTCGTCACTGCCAATTGGGATAGATACGGTCTGACTATGTTTACTGAAGCTATTGCTCATCTGCCCCGTGTCGAACAGATCCTGCCTGATTCGAAGGCGTTGTCTCGACCGAACGATTTCTAAGGACTCAGCGTTTTTCTATCGCCTGCTCGGTGCCACTTGAGCCGGTTTTGAAATGTGCTTCGCTGCGCGCTGAATAAAGAACATTGACGTTCTGATTGATGCTCAGATGAAAATCCAGGTCTTGATCTAACGGCGCTGTTGCACCTGCACAATTTGTTTTGAAGTCGGGATTTATCCCTGAACCAAACGGCATTTTATTTCGCGTTCCATGGCTTCGGCCGCGTACAGCTTCGCCTGTTGTTTATTGTCCGTTGTTCGTTAAACGCTACGGCCATTCTATTCGGAGAATATCGTCTTGAAATTCGAAGGCATTTACACACCGGCAGTTACGCCACACACCCCTGACGGTGAAATCGACTGGAGCGTGTTTTCGGAGGTTCTCGAATCTCTGATCGAAGCGAAAGTGCACGGGATCATCATTGGCGGTTCCACCGGGGAATATTATGCGCAGACGGCTGAAGAACGCCTCAAACTCGCCGCACACGCCAAGGAAGTCATCGGCTCCCGCGTGCAGTTGATCATCGGCACCGGCGCCATCCGCACCGAAGACGCGGTGCTGTTTGCCGAAGACGCCAAGCGGATCAAGGCCGACGCGATCCTCGTCACCACACCGCCATACGCGCTGCCCACCGATCAGGAAAACGCCATTCACGCGTTGACCATCGACCGCGCGGCCAACATGCCGATCATGTTGTACAACTATCCAGGTCGCATGTGCGTGCAAATGAACGAGGAGTACCTCGCTCGTGTCGGCAAGTCCAAAAACGTAAAAGCCATTAAAGAAAGTTCTGGCGACATGGGCCGTGTTCATTTACTGGCTCGTGAATTCCCTCATATAGCGCTCTCTTGCGGCTGGGACGATCAGGCACTGGAGTTCTTTGCCTGGGGTGCCAGAAGTTGGGTATGTGCCGGTTCCAACTTCCTGCCCAAAGAGCATGTTGCGTTATATGAAGCCTGTGCCGTCGAGAAGAACTTCGACAAGGGCCGCCAGATCATGTCGGCGATGATGCCGCTAATGAATGCCCTGGACGGCGGCAAGTTCGTGCAGTGCATCAAGTTCGGTTGCGAGTTGAACGGGCTCAAGGTCGGCGACGTGCGTGCGCCACTGCGTCCGCTCAATGCGGACGACAAACGTAGCCTGCAGACCGTCATCACCAACGTGAAACGTACCGTCGCCCACATCACCTCGGGAGCCAACAATGCGTGATCTTCTGACTGCGGCCGAATATGCCGCCATCGCAAAGTCGATGTCGTTTCCGAACACCGCCTTTATCAACGGCGCTTTCAAACCTGCGATTTCCGGCAGCACCTTTTCTACCGCCAATCCTGCCACCGGTGAGCTGTTGACCGAGGTCTCGGCCTGCGCTTCGGACGACGTGGACTACGCCGTCAGCAAAGCCCGAGAAGCCTTCGAAGATGGCCGTTGGAGGCTGCTGCCGCCCGGCGAGCGCAAGGCCGTGCTGCTCAAGTTCGCCAAACTGCTGGAAAACAATCGTCATGAACTGGCGGTGCTGGAAAGCCTGGACAGCGGCAAACCGGTGCGTGAGTGCCAACTGGTCGACGTGCCAGACACCATCCACACCCTGCGCTGGCACGCCGAGGTCATCGACAAGCTCTACGATCACACCGCGCCGGTCGGCAACGATGCCCTGACCATGGTGGTGCGCGAGCCGATTGGTGTTGTGGGCTGCGTGCTGCCGTGGAACTTCCCGCTATTGATGCTCGCGTGGAAGATCGGCCCTGCGCTGGCCGCCGGTTGTTCGGTGATCGTCAAGCCTGCTGAACAAACCACCCTGACCACCCTTCGCGTCGCCGAGCTTGCGTTCGAAGCGGGCGTTCCGGCTGGCGTGCTGAACATTGTCACCGGTACTGGCAAGGACGTTGGCGAACCCCTCGGCCTGCACCCGGATGTCGACATGGTGAGCTTCACCGGTTCCACCGCTACCGGTCGCCGCTTCCTGCATTACGCCGCCGATTCCAATCTCAAGCGTGTAGTGCTCGAGTGTGGCGGCAAGAACCCGGCCGTGGTCATGGACGACGCCGAGGACCTGGACCTGGTCGCCGAACAGGTGGTCAATGGCGCGTTCTGGAACATGGGCGAGAACTGCTCGGCCACTTCGCGTTTGCTGGTTCATGCCTCGGTCAAAGACGAACTGCTCCAGCGCATGGGCGCCTATATCCGCGAGTGGAAAATGGGCGATCCGCTGGACCCGCAGAATCGCGTGGGCGCACTGGTCAGCAGCGACCATTTCGAGAAAGTGAAGTCGTACCTGGACTACGCCAGTGCGAGCAATCTGGAAGCCGTTTACGGCGGCGACACACAGGACGGCGCCTTCATTCAGCCCACCGTCATCGACGGCGTGGACCGCGACAGCCGGCTGTTCCAGGAAGAGATCTTCGGCCCGGTGCTGTCGGTCACGACCTTCAACTCAATCTCGGAAGCCATCGCTCTGGCCAATGACACGAACTATGGCCTGGCCGCCTCGGTGTACACCGGCAACCTGCGCCGGGCGATCAAGCTGGCTCGCGAAATTCGCGCCGGGATCGTCACCGTCAACTGTTTCGGCGAAGGCGACGCGTCCACGCCGTTCGGGGGCTACAAGGAATCCGGTTTCGGTGGTCGTGACAAGTCGGTGTTCGCGCACGACCAGTACACCGAAATCAAAACCATCTGGATCGATGTGTCTGATCGGTCGGTTGACGAGACCGTAAAATGAGCGATCACACCATCAAGCGGCTGCCGGTAGACACCGGGGTTTCAGGCTGGGAGGCGATCTCCACGCGTTCTGCCCCTGTGCGAATGCTTGATGGGAACGTATCGGCGGACTGGCTGATCATCGGTGCGGGATTCGCCGGTCTGTCGGCGGCGCGTCGGCTGTCCCAGTTGCGCCCGGACGACAGCATCATGGTGGTCGACGCCCATGAAATCGCCAAAGGCCCTGCGGGGCGCAACTCCGGTTTCATGATCGACGTGCCTCACAGCCTGTCCTCCGGCGAATATTCGGTGGCCGGTGAGTCGGCCACCGCGCTGGAGATCGCGCAGAACCGCTTTGCCATCGACTTTGCGGCTCAGGCTGCGGCCGAATATGGTATGTCGCCGCAGACCTTCGACCCGTCCGGGAAGATCAATGCGGCGGCCACCGAGCGCGGTTTGAAGCTGAACCTCAAGTACGCGAAATCCCTGGCAGGGATCGGCGAACGGCATGAGTTGTACGACGCAAAGCAGATGCTGGAAATCACCGGTTCCAATTACTACCACGGCGGCTTGTACACCCCAGGCGCGGTGATGATTCAGCCGGCCCAGTACATCCGCGATCTGGCGCAGGGGCTGGGGCAGAAGATCAGCCTCTACGAGCGCTCGCCGATTGTCGAGCTCTCGAAGTCCGGAACGGGCTGGGTAGCGAAATCCCACAAGGGCCGGGTCTCGGCACCGAAAGTCATTCTGGCGGTCAACGGTCACATCGAAGACTTCGGGCACTTCAAGGGGCGGTTGCTGCACGTCTTCACCTACGCCTCGATGACTGCCGGGTTCAGCCACGACGAATTCAAACGCAACGTCACCGGTCACGACCGCTGGGCGCTGCTGCCCGCCGATCCGATGGGCGCAACGGTGCGCAAGATCACTTCGAACGGGCAATCGCGAATCGTTATTCGCACCAAGTTCACCTACGACCCGAACATCACCGTGACGCCCATGCGGGTTGCGGCGGTGGCCGAAGAACAGCGGCATTCGCTGGACGCACGTTTCCCGGAGCTGAAGTCGACGCCCATCGAATTCAGTTGGGCGGGGCGCCTGTGCCTGAGCCGCAACAGCGCCCCAGCGTTTGGCGAAGTGGAAGAAAACCTCTACGCCGCGTGCTGCGAAAACGGTTTGGGCACGGTGAAAAGCACGCTGGCCGGGGTCATGGCAGCAGAGCTGGCAACCGGCACGCAGTCGGAGTTTTTGCAGCGTTACAGCCAGGCTCCTGGGCCGAGCAAGTTACCACCCAGGTTGCTGACGCAGCTGGGTGTCAGTTCAGTCATTCGCTGGCAGGCACTTCGGGCCGGTCGGGAAGGTTGAGGTCGAGTCGCAATACCGAGTTTTGTAAAACACCCATAACCAGTTTGATAAACGTAGATCGGGGAACGCCATGAAGAAAATCTGGAAGGCAGTCTGTGCGGTTGCGGTAGCAGGCATGATGAGTCTGCCGGTTCACGCCGAAGAGAAAACCATCACCATGGGCACCATGAACTGGGAAGACTTGACCCCCATCACCGGCATCACCAAGAAGGTCCTTGAGGACTCGGGTTACACGGTCAAAGTGGTGGAGTTTTCGGAGTGGGGCATTGCCTATGCAGCCTTGACCAAAGGTGATGTTCAAGTCCTGGCTTCGCAGACCGATTACGCCGCCTCCGATTACTGGAACAAGAACAAGAACAGGATCGAAAAACTGTCGCCTGTCTCGTTCGGTCTGTACCAGGGGCTGGCAGTGCCCAGCTACGTCGACATCGATTCGATCGATCAACTCAATGCCAACGCCGACAAGCTCGGCGGCAAGATCATCGGCATCGAGCCCGGTTCAGGTTTGATGAGCGATGCCAACAATGTGGTCAAGGCTTATGACCTCAAGCTGAAGCTGGTCGAAGGCAGTACCGCTGCGATGACCGCGGCGCTGAAGTCTGCCGTGGACCGCAAGGAGTGGGTGGCAGTCACCGTGTGGGATCCGTCCTGGATGACCAAGAAGTTTGATCTGAAATTTCTGAAAGACCCCAAAGCCATCTTCCCGCCGCTGCAAGGCTATTACTGGATCGGCCACAAAGGCTTCGCCGAGGGCAACCCGCGTGCCCGTGAGCTGATGGCCAGTGTTTACGTGCCCATCGCCGACATCACTGCCATGAACGCCGAGGTCAAGGACGGCAAAACCATGGATGAGGCCGTCAAGGGCTGGACCGACAGCCACGCCGATTTGTTGAAGCGCTGGGAAAACGTCAAGAACTGATACGCAACGCTTTTTTGCCACTGCCGCCTTTTGATCAATGAGAGAAGTCAGCCAAAAACTGACTCGACGGGTTACGACATGACAACGGCTAAAATTGACACTAACGAAGTGCTGGTAGATTGCCAGAACGTCTGGAAAATCTTCGGGAAAAGCGCACCTGCCGCGATGCAAGCTGTCGTGCAACAGGGCCTCACCAAGACCCGGATTCTGCAAGATTACAGCTGCGTGGTCGGGGTCTCGGACGTCAGTCTCCAGGTCCGCCGTGGAGAAATCTTTTGCATCATGGGGTTGTCCGGCAGTGGCAAATCCACCCTGATCAGGTTGCTCAACAAGCTGATCACCCCAAGTTCCGGAAAGGTCCTGGTCAAGGGCAAGGATCTTTCCACGCTTTCAGCGGCACAATTGCGCGAAGTCCGCGCCCGGCACATCGGCATGGTGTTCCAGAGCGTGGCCTTGCTGCCCAACCGCACGGTGCTGGAAAACACCGCGTTCGGCCTGGAAGTGCAGGGCATCGGCAAGGCTGAGCGTTACAAGGTGGCCGAGCGTGCGTTGGCGAAAGTGGGCCTGAGTGAATGGTCGCAGCGTTACCCCAGCGAGTTGTCCGGGGGCATGCAGCAGCGGGTCGGTCTGGCCCGGGCGATCACCGCCGACCCGGAAGTGATCCTGATGGACGAGCCGTTCAGCGCCCTCGACCCGTTGATTCGCCGCCAGCTGCAGGACGAGTTCCGCCAGCTGACCAAAGAGCTCGGCAAATCTGCGGTGTTCATTACCCACGATCTCGATGAAGCGATCCGCATCGGCGACCGCATTGCGATCATGAAAGACGGCGTGATCATTCAGGTCGGTACCGCCGAAGACATCGTGCTCAACCCGGCCGATGATTACGTGGCCGAGTTCGTCGCGGGCATCTCACGCCTGCATCTGGTCAAGGCCCACTCGGTGATGACTCCGGTCGAGCCGTTCAGGGCGGCCAATCCCGGCTGCGATATCTCGCGCTTGATCAAGACCACGCTCGATGCGGACATCAACGAGCTGATCGGGCTGACCATGAAATCCGAGCGCGATGCCTTGGCGGTGGTCGATAACGGCGCTGTGGTCGGGATCATCACCCCGCGTGATCTGCTGCGCGGCGTGCAGGGGATTCCGAACGAATTCTCAGCCTCGTCAGCCACTGCTGCGCTGGAGGCTTCGGCATGAACACCCCAGACTTTTCCAGTCAGTTCGATTTGGCCATCGATTCCAGTCTGGAGTGGCTGGCCGACCATGGCGAGTTCCTGTTCAGCGCGGCCAACGATGCGCTGACGGCGGTCTACAAGGGCGTGCTCTGGTGCATCGCATTGCCGCCGTTTTACGTCGTTGCGCTGCTGTTCGCAGTGATCGGCTGGCGCCTGATTGGCGTGCGTTTCGCGGTTCTGTCGGGGCTGGCACTGGTGTTTTGCGCCCTGATCGGATTGTGGCCGGAGACCGTGAGCACCCTGGCTCTTGTCCTTACCGCGACCATTCTGGCGCTGTTGGTCGCCATTCCGTTGGGCGTGGTCGCGGGGCTCGCGCCGGCATTCGACCGGGTGGTCGATCCGTGTCTGGACCTGGTGCAGACCATGCCGCCCTATATCTATCTGCTGCCGGCCATTGCGCTGTTGGGTTATGGCCCGGCCACTGCGCTGCTGGCGACGTTCATTGTCGCGTTGCCACCGGCCTTGCGCCTGACTTCGCTGGGCATTCGCATGACCCCCAAGGAGTTCATCGAGCTTGGCGACGCCAGCGGGGTGACCGGGATGCAGATGTTCTTCAAGATCCGCCTGCCATTCGCCATGCCGAGCATCATGGCAGGCGTCAACCAGAGCCTGATGATGGCCTTCGGCATGGTAGTGATCGCCGGCATTGTCGGTTCCGGCGGCCTCGGTGAGTCGATCTACGGCGCGGTCCGAACGCTGGACATCGCCAAGTCGATCAACGCGGCCATCGCCATCGTCATCCTGACCATGATCCTCGACCGTCTGGCGCAAAGCGCCGCGCGGTCTCGTGTGGGAGCAAGCCAATGAGCATCGCCGACCTGCGTTTTTCTCCCGGCGAGTTTCTCGCCCCCGCGGTGGACTGGCTGAACGCCAACCTGCATGGCTTGTTCGTTGCCATCAGCCAAGTGGTAGAGGCGGTACTGGGGCTGGTCGAGCGCCTGTTGCTGGCGCCTCATCCCTACATAATGATCGCCCTCGTCTTCGTCGCAGCGTTCATCTTCGCCACCAAACGCGTGGCGGTGTTCGCGGCGCTGATGTTGGCGTTCTGTCTGTTCTCTGGCTTGTGGGTTGCCTCGATGCAGACCATCGCGCTGGTGTCGGTGTCGGTGCTGATTTCGGTGGCGATTGCCTTCCCGCTGGGCGTGCTGGCGGCTCGGGTCAAGCGCGTCGACGATGCGTTTCTGCCGATCCTCAACATCATGCAGACGGTTCCGCCGTGGGTGTACCTGATTCCGGCAGTGATCCTGTTCAGCCTGGGTCGTGTTCCGGCGATCATCGCCACCATCGTTTACGGCATTCCGCCGATGCTGCGCCTGACCACCCTTGCGTTCAAACAACTGCCCAAGGACCTGCTGGAACTGGGTCAGGCATCCGGTGCTTCGCCGAAGGACATCCTGTTCAAGATCGAACTGCCGACCGCCGCGCCGACGCTGTTGGTGGGCCTGAACCAGTGCATCCTGATGTCGCTGGCGATGGTGGTCCTCGCCGGTCTGGTGGGGGCGGGTGGCTTGGGGGCTGAAGTCACTCGCGGGCTGTCGCGGATGGAAATGGGCCTGGGCCTGCGCGCCGGCCTTGCCATCGTCGCCATCGCCTTGCTGCTGGATCGTCTGTCTCGCGGCGCGCTGCAGCGCCATTCTCCAAGCAAAATGGTTTAACAGGACGTCACCATGAGACGCAGTTTTTTCTGTATCGACTCCCACGCCTGCGGTAACCCGGTTCGTGTCGTGGCCGGCGGTGGCCCGTTGCTGCCATCGGTTTCCATGGCCGAGCGACGGGAGATATTCGTCCGTGATCATGACTGGGTTCGCACCGCGTTGATGTTCGAGCCTCGCGGCCACGACATCATGTCCGGGGTGATCATCTACCCCTCGGTGCGCGAGGATTGCGATTTTGGTGCGCTGTTCATCGAAGTCAGCGGCTGTCTGCCGATGTGCGGCGCGGGGACCATCGGGCTGTCGACGGTGGTCATCGAAGAGGGCCTGGTAACGCCGAAACAGCCGGGCAAGCTGGCCATCGAAACCCCGGCAGGCCGGGTCGATGTCGAGTACACCCTGGGCGGTGAGTACGTCGAGTCGATCACGCTGTTCAACGTCGCCAGTTACTTGCACAGCGCTGACGTCGTGGTGGATGTGCCGGGTGTAGGCCAACTGACTGTCGACATCGCCTATGGCGGCAACTTTTATGCAGTGGTCGAGCCGCAGCAATGCTGGGCGGGGTTTGAAGGGCAGAGCACCGCTGACATCGTCGGTCTGAGCGTGAAACTGCGTGCGGCACTGGCCGAAATCTGCAATCCGCTGCACCCGGAAAATGACCGGATCAGCGGCGTTCATCACGTTATCTGGTGTGACAAACCGCAGAACAGTACGGCGGATGGTCGTTGCGCAGTGTTCTACGGCGACAAGGCCATCGATCGTTCTCCTGGTGGCACCGGAACTTCCGCTAGAATGGCCCAGTTGTTCGGCAAGGGGCGGCTGAACGTCGGCGACACCTATCGACACGAGAGCCCGATCGGCACGCTGTACGAGGGCAAGGTCGAGGCGGCGGTCAAGGTCGGCGACTTCGACGGCATGCGGCCGAGCATTACGGGTTGGGCGCAGGTGATCGGCCACAACACTATATTTGTCGATGACCGAGACCCGCTCGCTCACGGTTTTCAGCTCCCATAGTGGGTATCCGGGATGCACGGCGCGTCATCCCGGTTTTGACTTTGATTGGCAGGCGCGTACGTGAAAGGCACCAGAAGATTGACCGTTGAAACAACAGGGCGAGGCGTGGGTTGAGCGAAAGACGAGAGTTCAGCGGAGGCATGAAGGGCAAAAACCTTCGCTATCTGGAAGAGAACAGAAAACAGCCTTGCTCGCATACCCGGACCGGGTTCCTGCTGCTGGAGAACTTTTCCCTGCCTGCGTTTACCCAGGCACTGGATACCATCGTCACGGCGAACCTGCTGAGACCCAAACTCTTCACCTCGAAAACCTTCGGTTTGCAGGAGGGCGAGGTCACCAGTGATCTGGGCCTGGTCATCCGGCCCGACGCGCGTCTTGAACTGCCTTGGCTCAAGGACCTCGATCTACTGGTCATCTGCGGTGGCTATCGAACGGAACTCAACGTCGATGAAGACTTGATCAACCTCCTTATCACCGCCGCTGAACTGGGGATCACCTTGGCTGGCCTGTGGAACGGCGCCTGGTTTCTGGGCGCCGCCGGGTTGCTCGAAGGCTACCGTTGCGCGATCCATCCCGAGCACCGTCCGGCACTGGCCGAAATCTGCAAAGTCACTCATGTGACCAGCGAACCTTTTGTCGTCGACCGCGACCGCCTTACCGCGTCCAGCCCATCCGGCGCCTTTCACATGGCGCTGGAGTGGATCAAGGAACTGCACGACAAAGCGTTGGTGGAAGGCATCGAAGACATTCTGTCGTTCGAAGAATCCCGCTATCGCCGCATCAAACCCAGCCGCCATATCTCGGTCAGCGCGCCGCTCAAGGAAGTCGTCAAACTGATGGACGCCAACCTCGAAGAGCCGCTGGAGATGGAGCAACTGGCGGTCTACGCGGGCCGCTCGCGCCGGCAGATCGAGCGCCTGTTCAAGGAACAGCTCGGCACCACACCCCAGCGCTACTACCTCGAATTGCGCATCACCGAAGCCCGGCGATTACTGCAGCACACCGAGCTGTCACAAGTGGAAGTGCTGGTGGCCTGCGGCTTCGTTTCCCCCAGCCATTTCAGCAAGTGCTACAGCTCCTACTTCGGCTACCGGCCCTCGAAAGAAAAGCGCTTGGTGAAGTAAAGGCGACCCGACGATGGGCTTGAGCTTCTGACTTGAAGTTGACTCGATTTATTGCGGGAGGGAGCTTGCTCGCGCAAGCGTGGTGTCAGTCGATAGTGTGGTCACTGCCCCCCAGGACGCAGAGCGTCCGGCTATGCATTCCCGCGCAGGCTTGGGAACGATCAGCTGAAGAGCGATGCGATCCCTGTGGGAGAAGCCGGAGCTGTGCGACGGCAGCGATGCGGTGGGTCAGTTGACGAACGGGTACCTGAACCACCGCATCGTCCGATCGCGGCCCGGGCTGTCGCACAGCTCCAGCTTCTCCCACAGGATCGGGATTGAATTCCAACCCTCGACCCAGCACAGAACCCTTGTAGCAGCCGGCTTGCCGGCTTCACTCGCAGCGGCCCGAACCCTCACGGTCTCGCTCATACCGTTGTTTGAGTGCAAATGCCGGCAGCCACGATTCCCGGCGAACCGTCCAGCATTCGTAGGTCGGTGTCAGTTGATCAGGCGCATCGAGTGAGCCCAGGTTCACCTCGACCTCATCTTCATATCGAGCGAATAACGACGAGCCGCAATTGGGGCAGAAGAAGCGCCCGGCGTAGTCGCGGGTTTCGCCTTCGACGCTCACCGCGTCCTGAGGGAAGATCGCCGAGGCGTAGAACAGCGCGCCATGATGTTTGCGGCAATCCAGACAGTGGCAGAGGCCGACCCGAAAGGGCTGCCCCGATGCTACGAATCGAACCTCGCCGCACAAGCATCCGCCAGTGTAACCATCCATACTCGATCTCCACTCATCAGGACGAGAACCCCATCCACAGCGCCATGACCACCATCATCAGGTTCTCGGTCAGCGAAACGAAACCCAACGGCACGTTGCTGCCGCCTCCGACGCAGGCGCATTTGATGTCGCGTTTTTCCATATACACCGCCTGAAAAACCGACCACGCACCGACGCTGCCGATGAATAGCGCGACCGCTGCGGCGAGCCATGTCAGCGCCCCTGCAATCATCAACACTCCGGCGAAGGCTTCTGCGAACGGATAGACATAGGCGTAAAGGACGACTCTGCGCGCGAGCAGGTCATAGCCGAGGAACATGTTGCTGAAGCTTTCGAGATCGCGGAGCTTGAGAATCGCCAGAATGCACATACTGAAGGCGATGAACCACTTGATGACCTGTGCTGTAAGCAGGCTGTGTGACGCTGCCCAGCCGGTGGCGCTTGCCATCAGGGCCGCAACGACGAATACCGCGATGACCGGTTGATACGTCACCTCGTTCGGGTTACGCACGGGTTTGCCCAGATAGCGGCGCAGGTCATCATGACCACCGATGCGAACGCCCTGGATGAAGACTTGGGGTGTAGTCTCGACCCCCTGTTCACGCATGAAAGCGTCGGTCTGTTCCCGCGTGCGTAGCCAGTGGTCGTCAACCTCGAAACCATTACTCACCAGCAGATCGCGGGCCTTCAATCCGAATGGGCAGATGTGTTCCTTCATGACCATGCGATAGATCGTCGCTTTTTGGCCCATAGGCGCCTCCTTGCTACATGTGGAATCTCACTTGCTTTCGTCCGGTTTCTGCATCTGCACAGATGCCTTGCTCTGGTCTTTGTCCTTGGCCTGATCGTTGTCAAAACACCCAGGCAGCGAGAGCACGCAGCACAGGCCCAGAAGCGCACAGATTTTCTTCTTCATGGCGGTTTGCCTCCTTATCCAGATACCGACGCCGTTCCGCGTACTCCAGCGATTGTCGGTATGAAATGGAGATGTCGGTGGTACAGAAAGATTCCGGATTTTTGCCAAGTGGCTGACACACGCCGTTCAGATGGCTGTTTCAAGGCCTCAAACCGCCGGCTGGTTTATCTTTTCAGCACAGTTTCAGCTTGTGTCTATGCTTGAGCGGACGAATGGATCTGCCTCATTCGCCACTCCGCTCTCGACAAGGAAAGTTGTCATGAATCTGCATTCGCTCGCCAAAGCCGTTGCCTTGGCCACCGCTTTATCTACTGTCAGCCTGACGGTGCATGCCGCCGATATACCGTTGTCTTCCGTCGTGGAGGCCGATCAGGTGGTTACCAAAGTCCTGGCCGTTGACGCCGCAGCGCACCAGGTCACCCTCGAAGGGCCGCAAGGCAAACCGGTCCATGTACAACTGACTGACAAGGCGAAGGACCTGGGCCATCTGAAGGTGGGTGATCAGGTTCAGGTGCAAGTGACGCATTCGATCGCCGCTTATCTGGATACCGATGTCCAGAAAGCCGCCCCCGGTGCCCAGGCAAGCAGCGGCGAGCTTCGTGCCACCAAGGACAACCCGAACCCTGGCGGCGAAGCGTTTCGTCAGGTTCAGGTGCAGTTGAAGATCACCCACATCGACCTGAAAAAGAACCAGGTGACGTTCGAAGGTCCGGCAGGCAAGAGCAAGACAGTGGACGTTATGCGGCCTGAAGTGCAGGCGAAACTCAAGAACCTGAAAGTCGGCCAGACCGTCGTCGTGACCTACACCGACGTGCTCAAGGTGATCACTCAGCATCAGGGGTGAACAGCGGTTTCTGTCCCGCAAAGTCAGGTGCATTAGCCAAGGCAGGCGTTCGGGCCTGCCTTGTGTAATGGAGGCTACGCATGATGGTTTCGAATGATTGGAGAAACGTGGCGGCATCGGGAGTGATCTTCACGTTCGGGTGGGTGCCTGCCGCTTATGCCGAGGACTCCGCAGAGCTTGCGAAAAAGGCGCTCAACCCGGTCGCGGCGATGTACAGCCTGCCGGTGCAATACAACTGGGACCAGAAAATGGGCTCGACCGGTGACGGCATGCGTAGCGTGACCAATATCCAGCCGGTGCTGCCGTTCAGCCTGAACGAGGACTGGAACCTGATTTCACGTACGATTTTGCCGATCATCGACCAACACGGTCTGGCGCCAGGCGGCGCGGCTGACAAATCAGGCACGGGCGACATCACCCAGAGTTTTTTCTTTTCACCGAAAAAGGAGACGGATAACGGCTGGATTGTCGGAGCTGGCCCGGCGATCCTGATTCCTACCGGCAGCGACGAGTTGCTGGGCAATGAACAATGGGGGCTGGGGCCCACCGCCGTTGCGCTGAAGCAATCCAATGGCTGGACCCGGGGCATCCTCGCCAACCATATCTGGGGGCTCGACAGCCATCCGGGTCATGACAAGGACAAGGTCAATCAGACCTTTCTGCAACCCTTCCTTTCCTACACCACCAGCACGTTCACCACCTACGGTGTAAACACCGAATCGACCTACAACTGGCAGTCCCGGGAGTGGTCGGTGCCGGTCAACCTGACGGTGACTCAGTTACTGAAAATCGGTGGGCAACCGCTGACGATTCAGGCAGGCCCGCGCTACTGGATGGACCGCGATGGCGATGGTGCGCAGGGCTGGGGTTTCCGGGCTGCGGTGACGTTGCTGTTTCCGCGCTGACCGCCGTCAGGCTTTATGACTTTGCACCAGCGCCCGAATCCGCTCGGCGGTTTCGGGCGTAGCGGGGTTGTAGACGATCATTCCCAGATCCGGACGTCCGTCCACTGCAAAACCCGAGTACTCCAGCTCGATCACGCCATGGGTTTCATGGTGCAGTCGTTTGGTGCCTTCGCCATGAACGCGCACATCGTTGTCGCTCCAGAAGGTTGCGAACTCCGGGCTCTGGCTGCACAGCTCCTCGACCAGCCTGCTGACTTGCGAGGCGGCGCCGGCGCGTACGGCGTCCGCGCGAAAGGTCGCAACGATGAAGCGCGCCATGCTTTCCCAGTCATCCTGCCTCGCACGTGCGCCAGGGTTGAGAAACATCAGCTTGAGGATGTTGCGCTGCGATGTCGGCAACAGGCTGTAATCGGTGAACACTGCCGCCGCTGCGCGATTCCAGGCCAGTACGTCCCAGGTCGCGGTCTTGATCAGGGCCGGGCTGAATTCGAGGGTGTCCAGCAAACGTTGCAGGCGCGGTGTCACGCCCTCCGGCGCGTGATAGACGACCTCCGGCGGATGGCCGAAGGCGAGCATGAACAGGTGCTCGCGCTCGGGCTCGGTCATCAGCAGGCCTTGGGCGATCCGGTTCAGGACCTCGGTTGAAGGCGCGCCGCCACGGCCCTGTTCCAGCCAGGTGTACCAGGTCGGACTGATATTCGCGCGGTGGGCCACCTCCTCCCGGCGCAGGCCCGGCGTGCGCCGACGGCTGCTGGAAAAGCCGAAGCTGGCCGGGTCCAGCCGCGCACGGCAATCCTTCAGATAGGTGCCCAAGAGATGAATCGACTGATCTGCCATGCTGAGCCTGTTAGTTCCTATACCCTGATAACGTCACGTCTTTTACCGGATAAACACTACGCGCACGCTGGCACCTTCAGCAAAGAGAGATTTGACCCATGCGCGTATTTCTTACCGGTTCAACAGGCTTCATAGGCTCCCAAGTCGCCCAGGAATTGCTCCACGCAGGTCACCAGGTTCTGGGGCTGACGCGTTCGCAGGAGGGGGCACGCAAGCTGCTGGCCATGGGCGCCGAATCCCATCAAGGTGACATTGAAGACCTTGCGAGTTTGCAGCGCGGAGCGGAGCAGTGCGATGCGGTCATTCATGCCGCCTTCGATCATGACTTCGCGAATTTCATCGCCAACTGTCAGAAGGATGCGCGGGTCATTGCCGCGTTGGGTTCCGCACTGGCGGGGTCGCAACGCCCACTGATCATCACTTCCGGTACGGCGATGGGCTCAACGGGGTTTGGGCAGGCTGCGGACGAAGATCATTTCGACCCTGATCATCCCAACTCACGGGTGGCGTCCGAGCTGGCCGGGCGCGAGCTGACACAACGCGGCATCAACGTGGTGGTCATGCGTTTGTCGCAGATTCACAACCCGGTCAAACAGGGGCTGGTCAGTTACCTGATCGAACTGGCGCGGCAAACAGGGCTGTCCGCCTACGTCGACGAGGGGCTCAATCAATGGTCGGCGGCGCACCTCGCAGACACCGCGCACCTGTACCGACTGGCGCTGGAAAAGCACCAGCCGGGTACTCGCTATCATGGCGTCACCGAGGAAGGCATCGCCTTTCGCGACATCGCTCAGACGATTGGTCAGGGTCTCGGCATACCGACCGTGGCATTGTCAGGGGAAGCAGCAGCGGCGCATTTCGGCTGGATGTCAGCCTTCGCTGGCAAAGACATGTCTGCGCATAACAGCAAGACCCGGCAACGGCTTGGCTGGCAGCCAACCGGGCCGGGTCTGATCGCCGACCTCGAAACGTTCTTCGGCCGTTAGCCTACAGCGTCCAGCCCAAGCCGAGGGATTTGTGCAAGGAAGCAAAATCCTTGAGCAGGGCGGCGTCGCCGGATATCCGGCTTTCCTGCGCCTGATAGCGGGTGCGTTCGGCGTCCAGCCAGTCCAGGGTGCTGGCGGTGCCTGCGCGATAGCGCTGCCGTGTGAGATCGGCGGCGCGCACTGCCGAAGACTCGACGCTGCGCAACAGCACCACGTTTTCCCGTTGATGCCCGTAGCGCGCCAATGCCACATCGGCATCACGCAGCGCGCTCAACACCACACTCTTGTATTGCGCCAGCGCTTCATCTCGCCCGGCTTCAGCGCCTTCGACACTGGCCGCAACTCGCCCGAAATCAAGGATGTTCCAGGTCAGCCTGGGCAGCAGCAGCCAAGTGCCGTTGTCCTTGCGCGCTAGGTGCCCAGGGTCTGCAGCGGAGAACGATAAGTCTCCGGTCAGGCTGAGCTTGGGAAACCAGTCGGCCTTTTTCTCGCCGATCTGGGCGTTGCTCGACGCCAGTGCCCGCTCGGCGACGCGGATGTCAGGGCGAGCCTTGAGAATGGCTGCGGGGTCGGCGAACGGCACCTGGCTGGGAATCGAAGGCAGGGGACGTGCTGGATCGAGGCGCGCATCCAGTTCGCCGGGTTCCAGCCCGCAGAGCAGTCCCAGTTGATCCACTGACTCGACAATCGAGGCTCGCAACGGCAAACGCTGGGCGCGAGTGTTATCGGCCTGAGTCAGCACCTGTTCCAGCTGCAACTGGGAGGCGACGCCTCGGCTGCGCCGTTGCCGGGTGAGGTCCAGGGCCTGATCTTCGATGTCGACACTGGCATCGATCAGCGCCAGTCGCGCTTGTTGATCGCGCAGGTCGGCGTAGGTCTGTACCACTTCGGCTGCCAGTTGCACCTGTGCGTCGGCCAACCGCGCCTGAGAAGACTCGGCTTCGGCCTGCGCCGCTTCGATCGCCCGGCGCGTGCCGCCGAACAGGTCGGCTTCCCAACTGGCGTCGAAGCCGGCGAGGTACAGCGTCAACGGGCCGCGTCCGCCACCGCCGCTGCCACCCAGGGCCGAGGTGTCGGGGGAGCGCAGTTTCAGCATCGCGGCATCGGCGCTCAGCTTTGGCATCGCATCGGCGTTGGCGCCACTGAGGCTGGCGCGGGACTGCCTTAATCGCGCCTGGGCGGTAGTGATGTCCGGGCTGTTTTGCAGTGCCTGGTTGATCAAATCATTGAGCTGAGTATCGCCCAGGGACTGCCACCACTGGGCGACACCGGGCTCGCGCGATGCCGTGTTGTCGGCATGGGGCAACCGCCCGGCGGCCAGGGTTTTCGGGGCGACGGCAGGGGCGCCATGATAGTCCGGCCCGACGGTGCAGGCAGAGAGCAGGCCAACGGTCAGCGATATAGCAAGTGAGCGAGAAATCATGTTCGTGGGCCTGCCTGCGCCGCGCGCTTTTTCAGGATGAAGATCAGGGGCAGACAGGCAATCATCGCCAGGCCCAGCACGTAGAACGCATCGTTGTAAGCCATCACGGCAGCTTGTTGGGCGATGTCGTTGGCCAGTTGGGCGAATGCCTGCAACTGCGCCGTGGAAGCATCGCCGGTCTGAGCGAGGTAGCTGGCGGTGTTGCTTGCCATTTGGTCCTGCGCCAGTTGACTGTTGGCCAGAATGCCTTCGCGCAGGGCGTCGTCATGGAAGTGGCTGCGGCGATCCATCAGTACCCCGAGCAGCGCCAGGCCGAGGGTGCCGCCCAGATTGCGCGACATGTTGTAGAGCCCTGAGGCGTCGCCAGCATCCTTGGTCTCGACCGATCGCATCGACAACTGGCTGAGCGGCATCATCACCAGGATTTGGCCGAAGCCGCGTAACAGTTGCGAGAGGACGAAGTCATGGCCGACGCTTTCGACGGTCAATTGCGTGTCGAGAAAGCAACTGGCCCAGTACAGCAACAGCCCTGCGCCGACCATCAGGCGCAGGTCGTAACGGCCGAGCATTTTCGGCAGAAACGCCATGAGCACAAATGCAGGAATGCCCGACAGCAGCATGATCGAACCCGACTGCTCGGCGTTGTAGCCTGAGAGCACGCCAAGGAATTGCGGCACCAGATAAGCGGTTCCGTAAAGCCCGGCGCCGACGGTGGTAGCGATCAGCAGGACGCCGCCAAAACTGCCGTTGAGCACCAGTTGCAGGCGCAGGATCGGCGTGCTCGACCTGATTTGGCCGACTGCGATCAGAAAGAACCCGACCAGCATGGCAATGCTCAGCCAGATGATCAGCAGCGAATCGAACCAGTGCTCGCGCTGACCTTCTTCCAGTACCACGGTCATGGAACTCAAGCCCATGGCCAAACCGAGGATGCCCAGCCAGTCGGCCTTGATGAAACGCTCCAGGTTCATGCGCTCGGCAGGCAGCCCGGTGAACAGTAGCGCGATCAGTGCGATGGCGATGGGCAGGTTGAGAAAGAAGCACCAGCGCCAGTCGATGTTTTCTGTCAGCCAGCCGCCCACGACCGGGCCCAGCAGCGGCCCGAGAATCGCCGTCATGCCGAACAGGGTGGTGCCGATGGGCAACTGATGCGTAGGCAGGCGTGTGCGAACGATGGTCTGCGCCGTCGGGATCATCGCGCCGCCGGCAAAGCCCTGGCCGATTCGCCCGGCAATCATGGCGCCGAGGCTGGACGACAGGCCGCAGAACATCGAAAAGAAGGTGAACATCAGCGCGGTGCCGATCAGGAACCGGCGCAGGCCGAAGACGCGGGTCAGCCAGGCGGCGAGGGGAATCATCACGATTTCCGACATCAGGTAGCCGGTGGCAATCCAGGTCCCCTCAGTGCCGGTTGCGCCGATCTGCCCCTGAATCTGCGGCAACGCCGAGTTGGTGATCGAGATATCCAGCGTCGCCAGCAGTGCGCCCAGCGAGCCGGCGGCGACGGCGATCCAGTCGGTCAGGGACGCGTTTCGCGGCCGGTCCGCAGGGACCTCGCTCACGAGCGCCTCAGCCATGATTGATTTCTGCCTTCTTGGTGCGCGTATCGACCTCCACCGTGGCCGACAGGCCGGGAACCAGGGCGGTGCGCACGTCATCGGTCACGTCCAGCGCAATGCGCACCGGCACGCGCTGAACGATCTTGGTGAAGTTGCCGGTGGCGTTGGACGGCGGCAGAAGGGCGAACTGGGCGCCGGTGCCGGGCGCCAGGCTGTCGATGTGGCCGTTCAGTGCATGCCCTGGCAGAGCGTCTACGTGGACGGTGACGGTCTGACCGGCGCGCATGTCGCCAATCTGCGTTTCCTTGTAGTTGGCCGTCAGGTAGATCGAATTTACCGGCACTACCGTCAACAGCCGCGTGCCCGGCTGAACGTACTGACCGATACGCACGCCGCGATCCGCCACCCGGCCATCCAGCGGGCTGCGGATCACCGCGTCGTCGACATCCAGTTGGCTTTGCGCTTCGCTGGCCCTGGCGACGCCGAGCTGGGCCTGCGCCTGCTTGAGTTGGGCCTGCAAGGTTCCATAACGGGTTTCACTGGAGCGCAACGCCGCCTGCTTTGCCGCCACGGTACTGCGGGCCTGGGCGAGCTGGTTGTTCAGCTGCGCCAGGCGTTCTTCCGGCTCGGCCCCCGAGCGCGCCAGCGGCGCATATCGGGCGACTTCGGTCTGGGCGTGGCGAGCATCAGCCTCGGCGCCTTGCAGCTGCGCGCGGGCCTCGGCAATCGTCGAATCCTGCTGCACGAGATCCGCCTGCGCCTTGGCCAGATCGGCGTTGCGTGCGGCGATGGTCGCGGAGGCTTCGTCGCTGATCGCCTGATACTTGCGGGCGTCCAGCCGCACCAGCACGTCGCCGCGCTTCACGGTCTGGTTATCGGCCACCAGCACTTCACCCACGTAGCCGCTGATCTTCGGCGCCACGCTGATGCTGTCCGCCTGAAGGTAGGCGTCGTCGGTGCTTTCAATGAAACGGCCGTTGATCCACCACCACGCGGCCCAGGCAACGCCGATCAGTAAAGCGATCGTCACCAGCGTCAGCAGTACTCGCCGGGCTTTGCCGCGGTGGCTGTTGACTGTGTTTTCAGGAATGACCTGAGGGGAGGGGGGCGCAGCGGACATCGGGTCACTCCAGATTTATATCAGGTGGAATAAATTCGTGTGTTCGCGAATTTTTGTCAACTGGTATATTTTGGCCGGGTCCCGAAATGGAGCAGCACATGGCACGACACAAACCTGCGGCCGAGGGTGGTTACCAACGCGGTGAAGAAACCCGCGCGCGCATCGTCGAGGCGGCCATCGCGGTATTTGGCGAACGCGGCTACGAGGGCGCATCCACTCGCGACATCGCCAACGCCGCGGGAGTCAATGCCCCTGCGCTCCAGTACTACTTCGATGGCAAGGAAGGGGTTTACCTCGAGTGCGTCGAGCACCTGATCACCCTGATGTGGCGAATGATGGGCGACACCGTGGAGGCGGCCGAACGCACACTGGCTGACGAAAACACCAACGACCAGGCATTGATCGAAGCGGCGTTGGGCATGCTCAGCGCGGTAGTCTCGACCATTCAGGACAGCACCAGGGCCACGGCCCTGAGGGCGTTTCTCGATCGCCACCAGGCCGGCCTGTGTCCCGAAAGCGCTTCTATGGCCTTCGAAGAACGCTTCAAACGCCGCGTCGGCACCGTCATCCGCCTGTTGATCGCCCGCCTGTCCGGGCTCGCAGTCGACGATGAGCGCACGATCATTCACTCCATGGCGCTGTTCACCCAAGGGCTTGCGTTCAGAGTGCAAAAACCCAAGCTGCTCGAAGCGCTGAAATGGACCGAGATCAACCAGAAGGAAATGGAACTGGTGCGCGGGGTCGTGTTGACTCAAGCGCGGTTTACGCTGGAAGGGTTGGTGAGGGAGCGGGATTTACGCATCGGATGAAATGGGGGTTGCGGGATATTCGGAAAATTCGTTGCTCTGCGCTAGCCGTCTCTATTACTGATTACAAATGCGGCTACGATGATTTTTCAAACGCTGACGGAAGCTTTTTCTGACGCTCTCTGTCGTTTTTTCTTGTCGCTGCGAGGAAAACACTTCCCAGCGTGCGGCATTCCAAGGCGTCGCTGTCATTACGTTCTCTTCCCGCAATACCACCGCGATCTTGTCGCTGTCCGAGTAGATCGTTGTGAGTTCGAGTTCCAGCGTGTCTTTGTCACGGTAGCCGCTGAGCGTCGGCAAAAAGCTGAATGTTCTTTGCGGGGACTCTTTCTCACTGGCTTCGCCGAGTGAGTCGACCAGACCAATGTAGACCTTACGATCATTCATGGTGAGCATAAGGATCTGGCGTGTCCTGGAAACGGAATCAAACAGCAATTCGCCCAACGGTGTGCCGATCAGCAGTCGTGCGCGGTGATACGCTGAGGCCGATTCGAAATGGGTGAATTTTCCCTTCAAGAAGCCCAGGAAGCGGGCCGTTAACACCCACGGAACGGGTATGAAAAACGACAGTATGGCAACTTCAAGGAGGAATGCGTAATGCGCGACATCGGCCTCATTGGCAATTCCCATCGTGAGCAGGGTCGACGCCGCATACTCCTGAGGTTCGAACCATTCATGATGGCGGGACAGGTACACCACGCCGCCCCATGCAAAGAAAGCAAACAGCAGGCAATAGAGACCAAGTTTGGCAACCAACAGATAGAGCAACTGACCATCGTAGCGGTGCAGTCGAGAGAAATGATAAGGGTGGTTCATACAGACCAGATAGCCATTCACCAAAAGCGGGAGTATTAATAGCAGCCCCATGATTACGCTTGCTTGGCGGCGATGCGTTTGGCCATCTCACAGGCTTGTTTGTAGCTTTCGGAGCTGTAAATTTCGTTCCGATCCACTTTGAGCATGCCTCGGCCCACGACACGGATACCTTTGCCTCCGCCCTTAGCCCTCATGTACATGTCCGTCTCGTCCAGTATCCCAAGAAATTTCATAACGCTCGCGACTGACATAGGCTTCTCCCTTTTCCGTGAACGAAGCTTCTTCTCCAGTCACAGCCTTGTCAAACCCTCAAACGGTACTCCGGCCTCGCCTGGCAACCGTTCCGAGACGGTCGAACTGACCAACACGACCATAAACTTCGTGGATGTCATGGACAAACCACCCGAAAAACCGGGTTAGGTAACCCGCTGAACCTCACTCTCGCTATTGTTTCAGAATATGAGGCCCGTGCGCGGACAGGCTGCTTTTGGAACGTCCTGCCGAAAGCGACGTCAACTCTCAGAGCTCGTCCACGCACTCATCTCCGGAGGCCGCACACATGTCAGACACCGCTCCTCTCACCATCGCCGTGTTGCTGGGTTCGGTACGCGTGGATCGTCAAGGTATCAAGGCCGCTCGTTTACTGGTCTCAGCGCTTGAAAATAGAGGGCATGAGGCGGTGCTGGTCGACCCCATGGAGATTCGGCTACCTCTGCTCGATCGCATGTACAAGGAGTATCCGAAAGGTGGCGCGCCTGCCGAGCTTGAGCACCTTGCCAGCCTTTACCGACGTGCCGATGGCTTTCTATTGGTCAGCGCCGAGTACAACCACGGTGTGCCTCCGGCGTTGAAGAATCTGCTCGATCACTTTCTCGAAGAGTACTTCTGGCGGCCTTCGGCGATTGCCTGTTATTCGGCAGGGGGATTCGGGGGCGTGCGAGCGGCCATGCAACTGCGGATGATTCTTGGCGAACTGGGCATGCCGAGCATCCCGAGCCTGTTTTCCATCCCGCGCATTGGCGAAGCGCTCGCCGATGACGGGCAGCCTAAAGATGAACGCACGACGAAACAGATGGAGCGTTTTCTCGACGAATTCGAGTGGTACGCGCACGCCTTACGGCGCCAACGGGCGAGCGGCACGCCGTATTGACTGTTTTCGCGAGAATCGCAGGTCAGCCCATCCGCTGCATCTGGTCGATAAACACCAGCAGCGTGCCGCCCACCATCAGCAACACAATCACGGCAGTAAACAGGATCAATCCGAGTTCATCGCGGCTGGAGCGTTGGGTGCCGATGTGGAGAAAGCAGTACAGGTGAACGGCAATCTGTATGAGCACCAGAGCCAGAACCCACATCAACGTTGCAGACGCAGAAAAACCACCCCAGCGCACCATAACGGTCGGGACGGCGGTCAGGATGATCGCCAGCAACAGCCCCGCGCGATAGCGCCTCAGTTCCTGGCGATAACCTGCTAGCCTGTCCATCAGATCAACCCCTGCAAATAGACGATTCCGTAGATTGCGACCCAGATGACGTCGAGGAAGTGCCAGAACAGGGCCAGACACTTCAGGCGCAGTCTGACCCTGGCATCCAGACCGAACACCTTCAGTTGTACCAACATCAGCAACAGCCACACACAACCCGCCGTGACATGCAGGCCATGGGTGGACACCAGCGCGTAAAAAGCCGACAGAAACCCGCTGCGTTGTGCGCTCGCGCCTTGGGCAATCAGCAGGCGGAAATCGTTGAGCTCCATGGCGAGGAAGGCCAGCCCCAGCGCCAGTGTTACCCCTAGCCAGCCGACCAGCATCCGAAGCCGCTGCGGACGATACATCACGTTCAGCGAGGCCATGCCGAAGGTAAAACTGCTGACCAGCAACAGCAGGGTTTCGATCAGGCTCGCCTTGAGGTCGAACAGCTGTTTGCCGGTAGGGCCGCCGTCAGTGGCGTGGGTCATCATCGTGGCGTAGACGGCGAACAGCAGCGCGAAGATCAGCGCGTCGCTCATCAGAAACACCCAGAAACCCAAGAGTCTTGGCTGTTCTTCGCGTTGCTTGTCGATCACGTGGTCGGGATTCATCGGCACTGGAATGGTCGGCGTGCTGCTGCTCATGTTCTCACCTGCGCCAGGCCAGCGTTAAGGCCGCTGTCCTCCTCGTCCCGGGCGACGGCGGCTGCGCCTCGAAGTTGTTGGCCATCACGGTGTCGTCGTTCACGGTATGGCTGCATCACTTCTTCACCATGGGCCAGAGCGCGGGCGTCAATGCCGCGTTCGGCATCGCGACCATGCTCATTGGCATTCCCACCGGAGTGAAGATCTACGACTGGATGCTCACTGTGTTCCGCGGACGAGTGCGGTTCTCGGTGCCGATCCTCTATTCAGCGATGTTCCTGATGCTGAGTTGACCGCGAGTGCTTGCTGGGTCCGCATCATCACGGCCTCGATGATGCCGCGCATCAGCATGATCAGCGACAACGCCACATACATAATGCCGATGCGCTTGTGGTCCAGGCTGGTGAACCATTCCCGCCACAGGTACGGCCACCAGCGCTTGACGGTGATCAGGATCAGCGCAGCGATGATTACCAGCAGCACCAGTGACGCTGCGGCGGTCGCAACCTTGCTGTACAGCGGCAGGGCGTTGAGGTCGAGCCTGCCGAGCAGAGAGGACCAGACCGCGCCCGACTCATTCATGGGGATTCTCCAGACCGGGCGCCTCGCAAGCCCGGCTGGAAGCGCCATGAAACGAATGCATTACCCAGTCGAACAAGCCCGGCTGGAGGCTGCTGTAGCGAGAAGGGGGAGCCAGCGACCGGGTCTGGCTCAGTTGTAGATAGCTGGTGCAATTCAGCGTCGCCTGGGCTTGCCGGGTTTCTTCCAGCCATTGCTCGAACCCTTGAGGCTCGAGTGCGCGGGTCTTGAAGTTTTGCTCCTGAAAACCGAAACCGTTGAACTGAGTATTGCGACCGGCGAACTCTCCAGGGGCATCAGCCTGGAGATACTGTTCAGTTTGCATCCCGGCCATGGCGTACATCTGCCCGGCCAGACGCGGGATCATCAACGACTGCATCACCGTTGCGCTGGTCATGCTCAGATGCACGCTTCGACCGCTCGGGATGACCAGTTCGTTGACCGTTGCGACGCCTTGCTGGGGGTAGATGAACAGCCATTTCCAGTCCAGTGCGATGGCCTGAACCTCAAACGCCGGCGCAGGGCCGGGTAACGGCCGATAAGGGTCGAGCTGGCGAGTCCGTTCCCAGGTCAAGACGCCGAGCAGAACCACCACCAGCACCGGCACGCCCCAACTGAGGGTTTCCAGCGGCAGGGAAAACTCCCAGCGTGGCCGGTACGCAGCCTGGCGCTGCCCATAGCGATATCGCCAAAGCAGCACAGGCGTCAGTAGCAGAACCGGAAGCACAACCACTAAAGACAGGCCCACTATCCAGAAAAACAGCTCGCGCTGGGCGCTGGCGACGGGACCCGCCGGGTGCAGGAAACCAAAGCCCACCGGCGAGCACCCGCTGACGCAAACAGCGAGCGCCCCGACCAGGGGCGCTCGCATGGTTGTGCTATCTGGCAGTGGAGTCGGCATGGGCGAGCATCCAGCGTCCAACTCGGTTGCCGATCACTCTTTGGCAGCGTCACCACCGTGTGCTGCGGCCAGTTTCTTCGCCTCGTCCAAGTGATGTTTCAGCTTTGGAAGGGTATCTGAAGCGAACTTTTTCAGGTCCGCGTCCTTGCCGTTGGCGGCTTCTTCCTCGAACAGCGCGATGGTCGCTTCGTGAGCCTTGACCTGGTTATTGGCATAGGCCTGATCGAACGATTTGGCGCTGCGCAGTTCAAGAATCATTGCCTTGGCCTTGTCCATGAGCTGCGGGTAGCTTGAGACCTCAAGCTTCTTCTGCTGGGCAATAGCCTTGAGCTTGTCGTTGGCCGCGGTGTGGTCTGAGACCATCATCTTCGCAAACGACTTCACATCCGCAGCGACGCCTTTTTCCTGGGCGAGTTTGCCCGCTTCCACTTCCGCAACCCCTTTGGCGGACGCATCGTCAACGAAGTCATCCGGATCCTGAGCTGCGAATGCGCTGCCGCATCCCAGAGAAAGCACAGCTGCCAGCGCACCGACGTGCACGCAATTTCGCAAGTAATTGGCCATATCGAACATTCCTTATTGTTGGACGAGTACTGCTTTGGGCTACGTCCTTGGGGACGGCTTGAAAATGTCGACTGAGGGTGTTTTCGATGGTTCAGCTTTTCGGCCATGTGGTCGGCCCTGTGGCTTCGACGTCATGCCTTCCAGAGCCTGCGGCGCAAATAGTGCGAACTCCGTCGAAGCGGGCAGAGTCCACTCCTCAGATTGAGTCATTTGCCATTCAGACCATCAGGAGACCAGACATGAGCGACTATCCAACGCCGCCGTTCGAGCCCCAACAGCAGTCAGTCCCCGGCGATCAGGGCCGGATGAATCCTTATCCCGATTGCGGTGAGACGAGCTACAAGGGCTCGGGCAGGATGGCCGGCAAGATTGCCTTGATCACCGGCGCCGACAGCGGCATTGGCCGGGCAGTGGCCATCGCTTTTGCTCGGGAGGGCGCCGACGTCGCGATCTCCTATCTGGACGAGCACGAGGACGCAAAAGAGACAGCGCGCTGGGTGGAAGAGGCGGGCAGGCAGTGCCTGCTGTTGCCCGGCGATCTGGCCGACAAGGCGCATTGCGTGGCGATCGTCAACGACACCGTCGCGAAGTTCGGGCGCATCGATGTGCTGGTCAACAACGCAGCGTTCCAGATGACCCACGAGACGCTGGAAGAAATTCCCGATGAAGAATGGGTCAAGACGTTCGATATCAACGTTACCGCCATGTTCCGGATCTGCAAGGCGGCATTGCCGTCGATGGCGCGTGGTAGCTCGATCATCAACACCAGTTCGGTCAATTCCGATGCGCCCAAACCCACCCTGCTGGCGTACGCGACCACCAAGGGTGCGATTGCCAACTTCACCGCAGGCCTGGCGCAACTGCTGGGCGAGCGGGGGATACGGGTGAACAGCGTGGCACCGGGCCCGATCTGGACGCCGTTGATTGTGTCGACCATGCCGGAAGACGAGGTGAAGAACTTCGGCTCGCAGACGCCCCTTGGCCGGCCGGGGCAGCCTGTGGAAGTCGCGCCGATTTACGTGCTGCTGGCCTCTGATGAGGGCAGCTACATCTCCGGTTCACGCTATGGCGTTACAGGCGGCAGGCCGATCCTCTGATCAGCTTCGTGACCGGTGCTCGCACCCTGATGGCCGTCTGTCGTCGTGGGCGAGTGCTGGTCTGAACGAGGCAGGATCAGGCGCAGTCAGCAGCATGAGGCCCGTTGTCCCCGACCTCCCAGACGAAGGATTTCCCATGTCGCTCATTCACCCCGCTGCGCATTACCACCCTTATCGCTCCGCGTCCGGTGGCTGGGGGTCGGCGCATGCCGTGATGAACATCCTCTGGCGCGAGCAAGCGCTGTTCAGCACGCCGCTCGCGTTGATGAGGCAGAACAAGCCCAAGGGGTTCGCGTGCGTGCCTGGGCGAAACCGGGCAACCCTCATGCGCTGGAGTTCTGTGAGAACGGAGCGAAGGCCACCGCCTGGGAGCTGACGTCTTCCAGGACATCGCCGGCATTTTTCGAGGAGCATTCGCTGACCGAACTTCGGGACTGGAGTGACTACGCGTTGGAGCAGCACGGGCGGCTGACGCACCCTCTGCGCTACGACGCGAACAGCGACCGCTATCGCCAGACCACTTGGGAGCAAGCGTACCTCGACATTGGGGACCAACTGCGGCAGTTAAGCGCTGATGAAGTGGTGTTCTATGCCTCAGGCCGCGCCTCGCTCGAAGCCTCGTTCATGTATCAACTGTTCGCTCGCGCCTACGGCACTAATAACCTGCCGGACAGCTCGAACATGTGCCACGAAAGCACCTCGGTCGGCCTTCAGGAGAGTATCGGCGTGCCGGTCGGCACCGTCACGCTGGCGGATTTCGAACACACCGATTGCATCTTTTTCTTTGGCCAGAACGTTGGCAGCAACAGCCCGCGTATGCTTCATCCCTTGCAGGAAGCGCGCAAGCGCAACGTCCCGATCATCACCTTCAACCCGATCCGCGAGCGCGGGCTGGAACGCTTCGTCAACCCGCAATCCCCTCGGGAAATGGTCGGGCCCGAGTCGACTGTAATCAGCACCCAATACCATCAGGTCGCGATAGGTGGAGACACGGCAGCGGTGATGGGGATGATCAAGGCGCTGCTGGTCATGGAGCGCACGGCTTGCGAGCATCAGACTGAGAAAGTGCTCGATCATGCATTCATCGCCGAACACACGGACGGTTTCGATTCGCTCGTGGCAGAGGTCGAGGGCCATTCATGGGAGGCACTGGAGCGCCGGGCCGGGCTCAGTCGCAGCGCGATGGAAGCCGCAGCGACGGTGTACGCTCGCAGTGAGCGAGTGATGGTGATTTACGGCATGGGCATGACCCAGCATCGTCATGGCGTCGAGAATGTGCAGATGCTGGTCAACCTGCTGCTGCTGCGCGGCAACATCGGCAAGGCTGGCGCCGGCATTTGCCCAGTGCGCGGGCACTCCAACGTGCAAGGGCAGCGTACGGTGGGCATCACTGAAGATCCGGCCAAGGTCCCCAAGGACAAGATCGAGTCGCTCTTCGGTTTCAAGGTCCCCGAGCGCAAGGGCCTTGCAACCGTTGACACCTGCGAGGGCATGCTGGACGGGAGCGTCAAAGGCTTCATCGCCCTGGGCGGCAACTTTCTTCGGGCGATCCCCGACACCGATCGAATGGAGCCAGCGTGGGCCGGGCTGACGCTGAACGTCCAGATCGCCACCAAGCTCAACCGCAGTCATCTGCTGCCGGGCAAGCACGCCTGGTTGTTGCCGTGTCTGGGGCGTATCGAGATGGATCGCCAGGACGGTGTCGAACAGGTCTACAGCACCGAGGACAGCACCGGATGCATTCGCGGCTGGCAAGGAAGGGCGGATCCTGCCAGCGATCAACTGCGCTCGGAAACCGCCATCATCGCAGGCATTGCCCAAGCGACGCTGGACGGAAACGAAGGTGTTCCGTGGGAGGCGTGGCGTCGAGACTATGCGTTGATTCGCGCGTCTATCGCTCAGGTGTATCCCGAGATCTTTCACGACATGGAAACGCGCATGTGGGAGCCGGGCGGATTTCACCGCCCGCTACCAGCGGCGCAGCGGCAGTGGAAGACCGAGACCGGCAAGGCGCGGTTCATTGCGCCTCGCACCCTCGATGAAGATGACGACGTCTCCCCCGGCCACGGTGCGCACGATGTCATACAGTTGATGACGCTGCGCAGCAACGACCAGTTCAACACCACGGTGTACGGTTACAACGACCGTTTTCGCGGTGTTCACGGTACCCGCAGCGTGGTCTTCATGAACCGCAATGACGTGGTGCGCCTGGGTTTTGCCGCGGGTGACTGGGTGACGCTGCGCACGGCCATAGAGCCTGAAGTTCGGCGCGAGGTCGGGCCGCTGCAGATCATCGCCTACGACATTCCCGAAGGGTGCGCGGCGGCCTACTACCCGGAATGCAATCCGCTGGTCCCGCTCTGGCATCACGCTGAGCGCAGCAAGGTACCGGCGGCCAAATCCGTTCCCGTCACGCTTCACCCGACATTCCCGGACAAACAAGCGCAAGCGCACGCATTGCCGCGAAAGGATCAGGTGGTTTAGTCCGGGCCGAAAACCGTGGCCGGTTTTGGCCCGGACCGCTGGCTTACGTCCCAGCCTGTTGCAGGATGACCGTCTGCGACGGCATCGGTGCCGGGAAGCCTGCTTCGCCGAGGGCGTCCTTGATGGTGCGGTTGGTGTCGAAATACACCTGCCAGTAATGCTCGTTATGGCAGTAAGGACGCACCGCCAGCACCGGGCCGACCAGATTGAAGTCCAGAATTTCGACATCGACCGGCGGATCGGCGAGGACGTTGGGCAGGGCTGCGATCTTCTCCTTGAGCAAAGCTGCTGCCGCTTTCCAGTCCGCACTCCCCGACAACTGCGCCTTGAGTTCGACGCGGCGGAACGGGTTATGAGTGAAGTTCTGGATGTTGTCGCTGAAGATCTTGTTGTTGCCCACCAGGGTGAGCACGTTGTCGGGGGTGTTGATGGCGGTGGCGAACAGGCCGATTTCCGTGACCGTGCCGGTGACGCCACCGGCGCAGATGAAATCGCCGACCTTGAACGGTCGTAGCACGATGATGAAGGCGCCGGCTGCCAGGTTTGCCAGCAACCCGGACCAGGCCATGCCGATGGCCAGCCCGACGGCGGCGAGGAGGGCGGCGAAGGTGGTGGTCTGCATCCCGAGGTAGCCGAGGATGCCGATGACCAGGATGATATTGAGTGTCACGGTGATGGCCGAGCCGACGTAACGCAGAACGGTCGGGTCGACCTTTTGTTTGCCTAACGCTTTCTGGACCATGCTGACGGCAAAACCGATCAGCCAGCGGCCGACAATCCAGAAGGCGATTGCGGAGAGGATTTTGACTGCAAAAGCAGCACCGTACAGCTGCACTACTGCCAGGAGCGCGTTGAACTTCTCGGTGGTGAGATTAACGATGGTTTCGTCCATGGCGGGGCTCGCATAAGGGGGGCGGCTTTCAAACGCTAGCACAGGGATCGCGCCAGGATGCGAAAACTGTGTTCGGTTTTGATCTTGCTCTTAAGCGCCCGTCATATCAGACGACACCAATATTCCTGCCATACACCGCTAAACCTGCTCACAAAACCGGATCCGGTTCCCGAAGGGATCTGCAATCTCCATCACCTTGCCCCAATCCATCTCCTGAATTGCCGGTTTGGCGTAGGTGTAGTCCCTGGCGTTCAGCTCCTCATGCAGCTGCACAATCCCCACAATTGGCACGAACAACGTCGAGCCAGGCGTTGCGTCGCCATGATGACCTGTGAGGTGAATGATCAAATCCCCCCGGCGAGCCTGAAGGTACAGCGGAAAGTTGTCGCCGAAACGATGCTCCCAATCGACGCTGAACCCCAGAAAGTCGAGGTAAAACTCCTTGGCTTTTTCTTCGGAAAATATTCGAATCAATGGTATGGCAGCGGAAATCTGCATCGCCCACGCTCCTTGATGGCTTGAGCGGCGATTCTAACCGAGACAGCGTCCTCTGGCTCGGACCCACCGGGAGGTTGCATCGCTGACGTTTCCGACCGGAGGTGTCATTTGCGCAAACAGGTTCTCAAGCACCGGCACATTGCCATAGGTATAGTGGCGGCATTCCCCGCCCCCTGGCATCGTCCATGAAATACCTGTGCGCTCTGTGGTTCATGTTTTGCGCCGTTTTCGCATCGATGCAGGCCAGCGGCGCCGAGCAGACGCTGCGCGTGCTGGCGTGGCCGGGTTATGCCGACAGCGATCTGGTGGAGGTTTTCCAGAAGCGCTACAAGGTCAAGGTCGAGATCACACTGGTGGGCAGCGATGAAGTGCTGCGCAGCAAACTTGCCGAGAATCGGGGGGGCGATTTCGATGTCATCGCCGCCAACACCGCCGAAATCCACAACTACGTGAATCAGGGCCTGCTACAGCCGCTGCACCCTGAACACATCGCTAATACCGCACGCCAGCTGCCGCGCTTTCGGGATTATTCGAGAATCCCCGACATTGTCGTCGACGGCGAGATTTATGCCGTTCCTTACGTGTGGTCGGACATGGGCCTGATCTATGATCGCAAGCAATTCAGCCAGCCCCCGGGGTCGATCGAGAGCATGTGGGACCCCAGGTTTCAAGGTCGGGTATTGGCGTTCAACACCGGTAACCACAACTTTTCCATCGCAAGCCTGGCGTTGGGTGGCGATCCGTTTCAGATCAAGGCTGCCGACTTCCCGCAGGTCACCGACAAGCTGATCGCCTTGCGGCGCAACGTCCTGACCTTCTACTCGCTGCCGGAAGAGGCCGCCGAGTTGTTTCGCAGCCATTCGGTGGCGCTGATTTTCGCCAACTATGGCCGACAGCAACTCAAGCAATTGCGCGATGCCGGGGTCGATGTCGGTTATGTGGTGCCGCGCGAAGGTGCCTTGGCCTGGCTCGACTGCTGGGCAGTGAGCAAAAGGGCCCGGGACCCGGCGCTGGCCAACCTGTGGATCAACTACATGCTCGAACCCGAGGTCAGCAAGGCACTGACCGAGCGCCAGGACCTGTCCAACACCCTGCAGGAGCCCAAGGATGCCAGTCCTTCCAGCCGGCTGATCTGGCTGCGCCCGGTCGAAGACGACCAACGTCGGGCAGCCTTGTGGCAACGCATCGTCTCCGGTGAGCGACCGCCGTTGAGGGAGCAGCGATGAGGTTCGGCATCTCCTTCAAACTCGGGTGCCTCATGGCCCTGTTCGGCATGTTGCCCACCGGGCTTGCCGGTTATTACATCTATAACAGCAGCCGGGAAATGCTGCTGCACGCCGCCGAGCGCGATTTGCTCACTTCGGTGCAGGTGCTGGGGCGCAACCTGCACGCCAGCCTGCGCAATATTTCCCTGGACGCCGCCGTGCTGACCAACGGGCCGCAGGTGCACGATCTCGGTGACATGGCCGATGCGAACGAACGTACTCACGCCGAGAACGATCTGGCCGAGTCGTTTCGGGCGATGTTGCTGGCGCATCCGGATTACATGCAGATCCGCCTGATCAGCGCGACCGACCATGGCCTGGAGCTGGTACGCGAGGACCGCGACGGACGACGCATCGTCAGGGTCGAGGGCAACGATTTGCAGGAAAAGGCGCATTACGCCTACGTGTTCGAGACGCTGCGTCTGGCACCGGGCGAGGTACGTATTTCGCCCATTGTCATCAACCACGAGCAGGGTGCGCATTCGGGGCTCGGCAAGCCGACCCTGCACGTTTCGACCCCGGTGGCGGACGCGGGTGGCAAGGTCTTTGCGCTGCTGGTGATCAACGTCGACCTCGACCAATTGTTCAGCCAGTTGCAGAGCGACTTGCCCAAGGAATATCAGGTTTACCTGAGCAATCGCTGGGGCGATCTGCTGGTGCATCCGGACCACCGTCGCACCTTTGGTTTCGATCAGGGGCGCCGGTTGTTCCTGCAGGACGAGTTTCCCGACGTCTCCCGCCTGCTCAACGAAACCGGTCCCAACAGTCTGATCAGCCGCAGTGTCGAGCAGAGCCAGCAGGATCGCCTGGTGGCTGCGTTCGTCCGGCTTTCTCACAACGGCGCATCCGAACCTTTCGTGGTGCTGGGGCTGGGCCAGCCGCAGAGTCACGTTCTGGCCCAGGCGTCGCGGGCCGGAACCAACATTGCGCAAATCGCGCTGCTGTTCAGTCTGTTGGCGGTGCTGGCCGCGTTCATTGCATCGCGCACGCTGATCCGGCCGCTGCGCAGCATGACCGATGCGGTGGAGCTGTTTTCCCGCGAGCGCAGAATCAGCGAACTGCCGCCCCGAGACGATGAGTTGGGGCTGCTGGCCCGTCGCTTTCAGTCGATGAAGCAAGAGATTCTTGGCCAGCTCGATGACCTGACCTGCAGCCGCGCGGCGTTCGAGCACCTGGCGCGGCACGATCCGTTGACCGAACTGCCTAACCGCCGCCGTTGCTTCGAGCTGCTTGAGCAGGCGCTGGTCGCGGCGCGAGAGAACGGCCACAAAATGGCGCTGCTGTTCGTCGATCTGGACCACTTCAAGGAAATGAACGACCAGTACGGCCATCGCTTCGGCGATCTGGTGTTGCAGGCCGTCGCCAAACTGCTGACATCCGCCAGCGACGGCGCCGACTGCGTGGCGCGGTTGGGTGGCGACGAGTTCGTGATCTTCTTCAACGACGTCAAGGCGCCGCAGAAGATCGTCGTGCTGCTGGAAAAACTGCATCAGTGTTTCCAACTGCCGTTGTTCATCGATGGGCACCGAGTGCAGATTCACGCCAGCATGGGCGTCAGCCTGTTTCCTCGCGATGGCGACGACATCGGCGCGCTGATTCAGCATGCCGACCACGCGATGTATAAAGCCAAAAGTGCCGGGCGCAACCGTTATTCATTCGAAGTATTGGAAGAAGAGTGAAAGCCGTTGAAGGACGCCCGATAGTAAAGTGCCGATTACCCGCTGTTAATGCCGCCCTCGGTTACTTCTGTTAATACCTCATGTAATAAGTATTCCGGCTTATGATTACTGCGTGTTTTGAAGAAAGTCTTTTTCCATAACACCCGTATTTCCCATGATTGCAGTCACTTAACCTGCCTGCGAGCGCCTGCCTTGACCTGTTCGCGACTGACCGACACTGATCGGTAAAGGCTCGCTGAAGCCTGCCCGTGCCTCGCAAAAGCACATACCCCGAAGACCGATAGATCTCCAACCTGCTGCCAGCAAAACACTATAAGAGTGACAATAAACGTGAGTAAGAGAATCAGCACTTCAATCAATACTGTCGTCGCCAGTTCCGTGATCGGCGTTGCACAATTGGCCCATGCCGGCTTTATCGACGACAGCAAGCTGACCCTGGGACTGCGTAATTTCTATTACGACGCAGACAACCGTGACGGCGGCGCGAATCAACGCGAGTGGGCGCAATCGTTCAAGCTCGATTACCTCTCCGGGTTCACCGAAGGCACCGTGGGTTTCGGCGTCGATCTACAGGCGCTGGTGGGCGTGCACCTGGATGGCGGCAAGGGGCATCACCCGGACAGCAACACCTTCACACCCAGCGACAGCGATGGCTCGGCGACCCATGAATGGAGCAGCGGCGGCGCGACGGCCAAGGCGCGCTTTTCCCAGACCGAGTTTCGCTACGGCAACACGCTGACGCCGAGCCTGCCGATCCTCATCGCCAACGACGGTCGGCTGCAGCCGCAGACCTACGAAGGCGCAATGTTCACCTCCAGGGAGATCGACAACCTGACGATCACCGGCGGCCAACTGGGTCATGCCAAAGGCCGCGCTTCGACCAACAGCACAGGTTTGTCGGTGTCCGGGGCTACGGAGGAGAGCAATAAATTCACCTTCGCCGGTGCCGACTGGAAGGCGACCAAAAACCTGACGCTGCAGTACTACTACGCGAATCTGGAAGACTTCTACAAACAGCACTTTTTCGGGCTCATTCATGTGCAGCCCATCAGTGAAAACCAGAGTTTCAAGACGGACCTGCGGTATTTCAGAAGCACCTCAGACGGCGCCAACGGTGACCCCGGTTATCGCTTCAACAACAATGGCGGTTATGCGAAGAATCCGGGGGAGGTCGACAACAGCACGGCCATCGCGATGTTCACCTACACCTTCAAGAGCCACAGCCTGATGTTGGGTCACCAACGGGTTTCGGACGACGGCGGTCTGGTCTGGCTGAGTCAGGCCAATGTGGTCAATGGCCGTGGGCGCAACGAAGGCGAAGGCGGAATTTCGTTCTATTCCTTCACCGACGCCATCGTCGGCAACTTCGCCCGCGCCGGGGAAAACACCACCTTCGGCCAATACACTTTTGATTTTGCCGGGCTGGGCGTGTCCGGCCTGAAAGCATCGATTGGCTATTTGCATGGCGAAGATGCCAAGGCCGTCAACGGCAGTGGCCCGGACACCCACGAATGGGAAACCGACATGCGCGTCGATTATGTGGTGCAGGACGGGCCGCTCAAGGGCTTCGGCACCACGTTGCGTCATGGCACTTATCGTGGCGGCGGCACGGCAATCGAAGACCAGGATCAGACTCGCCTGATCTTCAACTACACCTACAAGTTCTTCTGATCGATCGGAAAGGGCCCTGCATGCGGGCCTTCTCCAGTTCCGGACAAGGCTCAGGTCAGGCTGTCGGTGCTGCCGAAGGTCTGCACGCAGGTCCAGATCGCTACCAGAATCGGCACTGCCAGACACCACAGGCCGAGCGCCAGATACAACAACGCCGCGCCGATACAACCCACGGTAAAGCCCAGCAGGTTCAGACCGATGGGTTTGAGTCGCTGCTTGATCGCCGCCCGTTGCTCCTCATCGCGCAAACCGATCAGCGCAAACACATCAATGGCGCCCTGGGTTACGTTGCCGGTCATCAAGGTGGTCGGGGGCGCGCCCTTGAGGTGCTGGCGCGAGATCGCATTCTGAATCGCCATGGCAGCAACGCCGGTCATGCCGGTGAGCAACGCGGCGCCGCTGTCGCCGTCGTTGAACGGCCCCAACCAGATCGCCAACCCGCCGAACAGTGCGAGCAACAGGGTGTGCAGAATCAGCAGAGGGCGCAGGGGTGTCAGCCCGCGACGATTGATCGAGACCGCCGCGATGTGGGTCAGCCCGACCACCAGTGCGAACACCGGCAGGGCCAGCAATTTTGCCAGCGCACCGGAAGTGCCGTGGACGATGCTCACGCCCAGGGTCACGAAGTTGCCGGTGACGTGCGCAGTGAACAGCCCTTGCAGCGCTAGAAAGCCGATGGTGTCGACGAAACCGCCGTTGAAACTGAGGGCGGGTGCCATGGAGCGATGAATCGTTGGCATGGGAATTCCTTGATTGATGGGATTGGCCAACAGCCCGGTTGCCACCGCCCAGGCTGCTACAACGGTGTGTCAGTTATCGGGTTTGTGATCGGGCTCTCGCACATAGATCGCCAGCAACATCGCCCCCAGACTCAACCCCGCCAATGCCAGCGACCCTACATCGATGGCCAGATCCAGACCCCAGGCCGTGGCGGCGCGACCCAGCAGCATCGCCACCACGCCTTGCATCAGATAGGCCACCAGAAACAGTGCCGACAGCGTCCCGGCCCGGTGATGCATCGGCGCGTGGGCGTTGATCAGGTTCAGGCCGCCCATGAACAGCAGGCTGTAACCCGCGCCGCTGGCAGCGCTGGACAGCAGGAACACCGGCAGCGCGTGCGTTGCGGTCGCCAGCATCAGCAGCAACAGGCTGACAATCGAAAAGCTCGCGCCGGCGATGATCGACAGCTTCGAGGTGAAGCGTTTGGCGACGATCCCTGTGGCACCGAGCACGATGGCGAACAGTGAAATGGCACCACCGTTGACCAGTGCATTGCTCGAACCGATCAGGTCGTGGGCGATTTGCGAACCGAGCGAGAGCATGGTCGCGCCCACCGAATAGGCGCTGAGCACTGCGCTCACCGACACCAGAAACGTACGGCGCAAAGGCTTGTGGATCTGTGGCATTTTCAGCGACCAGCGTTTGCTGCTTTCCGCTTTGGTGTGGCGTGGCAGATGCCAGACGCCGAACAGCGTGGCGATCAGCACGATCACCAGGACCCAGAAGCTCAGGCGGGTCGGGAAGGGGGCGTACTGAATCAATCCGCCGCCGATGATCAGCGCCGCCGCCAGACCGAACGCCTGCGCCGCCGTGGTGATTGCACCGGCCAGTTTCGCCTTGCCCGGCGCGCTGAACTCGACCACAGCCGCCGCCGAAGGCCCTGCCGACAGGCCGACACCGACACCCATGAATGCGCGACCGACCAGCAGCCAGGTGACGTTCGGCGCCACGGCGAACAGCAAGACGCCGATCAACGACGCGCTCAGCCCCAGCAGCATCGCGGCGCGACGTCCGATGTAGTCGGAGAGATCGCCCAGGGCAATCAGCGTTGCGACAACGAACACCGGGAACACCGCAAAGATCATCGTGGTGACGGTGGGCGTCAGTTGCCATTGATGGGCATAGAGCGGGTACATCATGGCCGGAGCGGCGCTGGTCCAGAGGGTATGGACGACGACTGCGGCGGCCACCCAGAAACTGCTCGTGCGGCCCCATGTGCGTGGAGAGTGGCTCATTTGATCGGCCTCAAGGTGTCGGTCGTGACGTTAAAGTGGGGAAGCGTGAAAAGCTTGTATCGATGTGCGTTTGTTCGGCTGGTCACAACAGACCGGCGGTCTTCTGTAGCCGTACGGCGGGGCGGAGTTCCGTTGCCGGCGGTAGCGATCATGATGATCGTCACCGCCGGCAAGCCGGACTCTACAGGGGCATCACATCGGCCTGATTCCTGACCCATTCGGTGTCCTGATCAGTTCAGGTGCACCTTCAGTTCGCCCGCCGCCTGACGCATCGCGGCCTTCACTTCGGGAATGTCGCTCAGCGGGTTGAGCAGGCCATAGTCGTGGACCATGCCGTTGTAGCGCACGGCCGTCACCTCGACACCGGCCGCGTCCAGCTTGCGGGCGTAGGCTTCACCTTCGTCACGCAGCACGTCGAGAGCGGCGGTCTGCACCAGCGCCGGTGGCAGGCCTTTCAGTTGCTCGGTGGTCGCACGCAGCGGCGAGGCATGGATCTCGGCACGCTGTTTCGCATCCGTGGTGTAGCTGTCCCAGAACCAGGTCATCATGTTTTTGGTCAGGAAGTGCCCCTCGGCGTAGGCCTGATAGGAGCCGGTGTCGAAACTGGCATCGGTTACCGGCCACAACAGTAATTGGAAGCGCAGCTTCGGCGTGTTCTGTTCCTTGGCCATCAGCGCCACGACCGCCGCCATGTTGCCGCCGACGCTGTTCCCGGCCACGGCCAGACGCGAGCCGTCGACATTGATTTGCTTGCCGTGTTCGGCCACCCATCTGGTCGCCGCGTATGCCTGATTGATTGCAGTCGGGTAATGCGCTTCCGGCGATGGCGTGTAGTCGACGTAGACCGCGACCGCGCCGGAACCCACCACCAGATCGCGAATCAGACGGGCGTGGGTCGGGTAGTCGCCGAGTACCCAGCCGCCACCATGGAAGTACATGAACACTGGCAGTTCACCCTTGACTCCTGCGGGGCGCACGATGGTCAGCTTGATGTCCTGATGGTCGGCCTTGATGGTCTTTTCGCTGACCTGAATGCCGGACATGTCCACCTTCACCGAGTTCTGCGCGCCGGTCAGCACGGCGCGGGCATCCTTGGGGCTCATCTGCTCCAGAGGTCGGCCACCGCTTGCGGCGAGCGCGTTGAGGAAGGCCTGGGTCTGGTGTTCAGGCACTGCGGTTTCTGCGGCGAAGGCGTTGCCGATGGACAGGGCGAGGAGGGTAGCGGTCAGGGCTTTTTTCAGGTTGTTCATAATGAGCTCACTTAATCCTTTGGGTGTCGCTGATGGTCAGTAGTGGTTAGCCGCTGCAACCCGTTGAGGTGTTTGCCGGCTGGCTTGGAACTCAATCTACGGACCAAACGACGATGGAACAATCAGGCTAAATAGAGACTCATTGTTTCCAAATCTGGGACATTATGGTTTGACGTTTTCTAAGGCTCGAAACGTCTGTCAGGGGATAGGAGTAGCGGGCCGCTGCTCAGGGTGTTCGCCAGAAAATCCGCAAACGCCCGAGCCGCCATGCGCGTGGTGCGGCCCAGCGGAAAGTAGGCGTGGACCGGCAGCTCGGCCATTTTCCAGTCGGGCAACAAAGGCCGACAGCCGTGGCATCACCACCCGGATGCCCATGGTCGAGGGCATGCCGATGCGCAAGAGGCCGCGCAACTCACCGGTCTCGCGCACGCTGTTTTCCGCATCGTCCACCGCTGCAAGAATCGGCTCCATCCGCGCCAGAAACTCAAGGCCAGCTTCCGTGGGCGTCACGGCGCGGGTCGTGCGCGACAGCAATCGCGCGCCGAGGCTGGCTTCAAGCTCCGCGATCATCCGCGAGACCTGAGATTGCGCCAGACCGCTCTCGCGAGCCGCCGCCGAGAAACTCCCCAGACGTGCCACGCGGGTGTACAGCCTCAGGGTGAGCAGGTCTTTGAGTGCCATTGGGGGTTCCTGGGTCTGGGGATGAACCGGCAGAGCGCGGCCCATTAATGCTGAAACGAGATAAATCTTAGCCTAATCCGACCGCTACCGGCGGCCCTGCGAAGGGCAGATATTTGACCCATCGAAACGCAGCGACCAATCAGGTTCGGCCTGTGTTTACAGCTTCATTCACTTGAATATGAGGTCACCATGGACTTTCTTGAAACCCTGCTGCAACGCAACGCCGAGTTCGCCGACAACGATTTTGCCGCCGAGCTGAAAATCATTCCTTCGCAAGAGACCATGATCATCGGCTACGTCGACCCGCGCGTCGATCCGATGGATGTACTCAAGCTCGCACCCGGCGAGCCGGCGTTGATCCGCAATGTCGGCGGCCGGGTGAATCGTGCGCTGCTCGAAACGATGGCCATCCTGCGGACGGTTTCCAAAGTGGGTGGCAACGAAGTCGGCCAGGGCTGGGACCTGATCGTGCTGCATCACACTGACTGTGGCATTTCAGGTTGCTATCACCAGGCCCCTGAACTGCTGGCCAGGTACATGGGCGTCGCCGAGGAGCACCTGGCCGCGCTGGAAATCGACGATCCGTACAAGGCGGTGGCAGTGGATGTCGCGGCACTCAAGGCCAACCCCAGACTGCCCGGCGGATTCAAGGTGTCGGGTCTGGTCTACGACGTGAAAACCGGCCGGATCGACACCGTGGTGCCTGCGCAATTGCTGCGCACCGAATAACCCTGACGACCACGTTCCTCCAGGCGCTGCTGACACCGGCGCAGTTCATCGCGCCACATCGCGGGCAACTGGCGTAACGCTCGGCCTGAGGTCGCCCGCCGATGGCATTGACCGTCGGCGGGCGCTGGCACCGATGCATTGGCGAAAGAAATACTGTGGGAGGGAGCTTGCTCGCGAATGCGTTGTGACAGTTGCCATTGTGAAAACTGACACACCCCTTTCGCGAGCAAGCTCCCTCCCAGAGTTTTTGCGTGACAGGCTGACTGTAGGAGCTGAGAAACCCCTGTCGCGAGCAGATTCCCTTCCACAACGCTTGCGGCGATCCGATCAGCTTCCGCCGAACTGAATCCCTGTAGCCGCACGGATTGCCAACGGCGTATGAAAGCTCACCGCCGCCGGCCAGTCGTAACAAGGCGATGGGGCCGCGCTTTTCTCTATTTGCGGGCCAGGGTCTGACTCGGATATTCCAGAAACAGGTTGCGGTAGGTTTCCGCGAATCGCCCCAGATGCCAGAAGGAATAGCGCATCGCAACTTCGGCAACGCTGGTGTCTTCGGTCTTGGCTGACAAGAGATCCTGACGCGCCAGGTTCAGGCGTCGAGTCCGCAGCCAGGCGGTCGGGGCCATGCCGACGCATTCATTGAAAGCCTTGCGCAACTGCTGGAACGACGTATCCGCTGTCTCGGCCAGTTGCGCCACGCTGAAGTTCTCGGTCGGGTAGGCGCTGACCTGTTCGAACACCCGTTGCACGATCTTGCGCTGATCCCGCACCCGCAGATTGCTGTCGCTCAGGCGCGTGGGGTCGGATTGCTCCAGCACGAACAGACAGTCTTCGATCAACTGATCGCCCAGGTGATTCGACTCCGATCCCTCGGCCCGAGTCATGCGCGTCAGCAGGGTGCTCAGCCAAGTGCTGAACAGGGTGCCGTGAGGGGATTTGAGCGGGGTCAGCAGCAGGTCTTCGAAGGTGCGATGCAGGTGCCGGGTGCCGAGGCTTTCCTGCCTGATCACCACGGCGATTTCGCGATAGTTTTCCGGGGTAATCCAAAGGTTCTGCGTGCTGGCGTCCAGCAGATACAACGCGCGGTCGGTCATGTCGAAACTGAACACCAAGGCATCGTTCGGCGCCTTGTAGTACTGCTCGATGCGGGTGTTCATGTGCTCTTCGTAGACTTGCACGCCGCCCAGTTCCGCCTCCACCAGACGACCCTTGAACTGTCCCGAAGACATCTGCGCGTAGTGCAGGCTCCAGCCCGCGTTCGATATGCCTTGCTGATCGGCGGCGACGGTTTCGAATACCTTGACCGACATAAATGGCCTGCGCGTTTGCGCTGTTATTAGGAGGTGCCAGCACCTTAGCAGTGCCGCTCGGGGCCGGGCAACCGGTGCGCTCAGGGATGTCGGTAATGAACGGACAGGTCGCACGCTCGCACCAAAATGAAGCGCTGGCACCGTTCGAAAGTGGATAGACCGCTGCACCGAGGATCTTCCAGGATTGGCCCAGCACAGCGTTCGGGCCCAATCTCCGCGCGCCACGATTCGTCGTCACCCCCAGAGGTCCCATGGACAGCAGCGTGAAAGACCCACTCGCCGAGTGGTTGAAGAGCTACGGCATTACCGAAGTCGAATGCGTGGTCAGCGATCTGACGGGCATCGCCCGAGGCAAGATTCTGCCGACCAACAAATTCCTCAACGAACATGGCATGCGCCTGCCGGAGAGCGTGCTGCTGCAGACCGTGACCGGCGATTACGTCGACGACGACATCTACTACAACCTGCTCGACCCCGCCGACATCGACATGACTTGCCGCCCAGATCCGCAGGCGGTCTACGTTTTACCTTGGGCGATCGAGCCCACGGCGATGGTCATTCACGACACTTTCGACCGCTACGGCAACCCCATCGAGCTGTCGCCGCGCAACGTGCTGAAGAAGGTTCTGGAACTGTACGCCGCTCAGGGCTGGCGCCCGGTGGTGGCGCCGGAAATGGAGTTTTATCTGACCCAGCGCTGCGCCGATCCGGACCTGCCGCTGCAAGTGCCGACGGGGCGTTCCGGGCGTCCGGAGAGCGGTCGTCAGTCGTTCTCCATCGAAGCGGCCAACGAGTTCGATCCGTTGTTCGAAGACGTTTACGACTGGTGCGAAGCTCAGGGTCTGGACCTGGACACGCTGATTCACGAGGACGGCCCGGCGCAGATGGAAATCAACTTCCGTCATGGTGACGCACTGGATCTGGCCGACCAGATCACCGTGTTCAAACGCACCATGCGCGAGGCGGCGCTCAAGCACGATGTGGCTGCCACATTCATGGCCAAGCCGATTACCGACGAGCCTGGCAGCGCCATGCACATCCACCAGAGCGTGGTCGACATCAAGACCGGCCTCAGCGTTTTCAGCACCTCTGAAGGCGAGCCGAGCAAGCTGTTTCTGCAGCACATCGGTGGCCTGCAGCGTTACATCCCCGAAGTGCTGCCGCTGTTCGCGCCGAACGCCAATTCGTTCCGGCGTTTTCTGCCGGACACCTCGGCGCCGGTCAACGTGGAGTGGGGCGAGGAAAACCGTACGGTGGGCCTGCGGGTCCCTGCGTCGAACGCGCAAGCCCGTCGGGTGGAGAATCGTTTGCCGGGGGCCGACGCCAACCCGTATCTGGCCATCGCCGCGAGCCTGCTGTGCGGCTACATGGGCATGATCGAAGGCTGCGATCCAAGCGCGCCCGTGCAGGGCCGAGGCTATGAACGGCGCAACCTGCGCCTGCCGCTGACCATCGAGGATGCACTGGAACGCATGGAAGCCAGCGCTGCGGTACGGCGGGTGCTGGGGGAGAAATTCGTGCAGGGTTACGTCGCGGTCAAACGCGCCGAACATGAAAACTACAAGCGCGTCATCAGCTCATGGGAACGCCAGTTCCTGATGATGAGCGTGTAAGCGCAGCCGTCTTATCCATTGATGTTGGGGGCACCATGAAGTCGATCGTTACCACGCTGTTTCTGCCGGCGATACTTGCTGGCGCCATCGCTCAGGCACATGCTGACGGCGAGACCGTGAAGATTTACAACTGGTCCGATTACATCGGCCCGACCACCCTGGCCGACTTTCAGAAGGCCACCGGGATTGCGCCGACCTACGACGTGTTCGACTCCAATGAAACCCTGGAAGGCAAGATGCTGACCGGGCGTTCCGGCTACGACGTGGTGGTGCCCTCGAACCACTTCCTCGGTCGGCAGATCAAGGCAGGCGCGTTTCAAAAGCTTGATCGCAGCCAGTTGCCGAACTGGAAAAATCTCGACCCGCAACTGATGAAGCAGCTGGAAGCCAACGACCCGGGCAACCAGTACGCGGTGCCCTATCTGTGGGGCACCAATGGCATCGGCTACAACGTGGACAAGGTCAAGGCCGTGCTGGGCGTCGACACCATCGATTCCTGGGCGGTGTTGTTCGAGCCGGAAAACATGAAGAAACTGCAAAAGTGCGGCGTGTCGTACATGGACTCGCCGGACGAAGTCTTCCCCGCGGTCCTCAACTACATGGGCCTGTCGCCGCGCAGCGAGAATGCCAAGGATTACGAAAAGGCCACTGCGAAGCTCAAGGCGGTGCGTCCGTATATCACCTATTTCCATTCATCCAAATGGGTATCGGACCTGGCCAACGGCGACATCTGCGTCGCATTCGGCTACTCCGGCGATGTGCTGCAGGCCAAGTCCCGGGCCGAGGAAGCGAAGAACGGTGTGAACATCGCCTATTCGATTCCCAAGGAAGGCGCCAACGTCTGGTTCGACATGCTGGCGATCCCCAAGGACGCCGAACACCCCAAAGAGGCGCTGGCGTTCATCAACTACCTGCTTGATCCGCAGGTCATCGCCAAAGTCAGCGAAACGGTCGGTTATGCCAACCCCAACCCTGCGTCCAATGCGCTGATGGGCACGGAAATCACCGAGAACCCATCGATCTACCCGTCGCCTGAGGTGATGAGCCGCTTCTACATTTCCTCGGAACTGAGCCCCGCGACCTTGCGCCTGATGACGCGCAAGTGGACCGACATCAAATCCAATCGGTAAGGAACGCCCCCATGCCTGCTGCACTGCCACACACCGGCTCCTACTATGCCGCCTCTGTCGGGTCGACACCCGAGCGCGCCTCGCTGGACAGCACGATCAGCGCCGACGTCTGCGTCATCGGCGGTGGCTTCACCGGGGTGAACACGGCGCTGGAACTGGCCGAACGCGGTCTGTCGGTGGTGCTGCTGGAGGCCCAGCGCATCGGCTGGGGCGCCAGCGGTCGCAACGGCGGGCAACTGATTCGCGGGCTGGGGCATGACGTCAGTGGCGTCGAGCGCTGGGTCGGAAAAGAGGGCGTGCGTTATTTGCAGCAGGCGGGGACCAAGTCGGTCGACATCGTGCGTCAACGGGTGCAGCAGAACGGGCTCGATTGCGACCTGCGCTGGGGCTATTGCGATCTGGCCAATACGCAGTCGCACTGGAAAGGGTTGCAGGAGGAATTGCAGGCGCTGACCGAGCAGGGTTACCCGCACCCGTTGCGCCTGGTGGAAAAACACGCGCTGCATGAGGTGGTGAGTTCGTCGGCCTATGCGGGCGGGCTGATCGACATGGGCTCGGGTCATCTGCATCCGCTCAAGCTGATTCTGGCCGAAGCGCGGCTGGCGGAGCAGAAGGGCGCTGTTCTGTACGAGGCGAGCCCGGTACGGCGCATCGTGCATGGCGACAAGGTGCAGGTGTTTACCGATCACGGCCAGGTGACGGCCCGTCATGTGGTGCTGGCCTGCGATGCGTTTCTGGAAAAACTGGAACCGGCGCTGACCGGCAAACTGCTGCCGGCGGGGAGTTACATCATCGCCACCGAGCCGTTGGGCACGGAGCGGGCGAGGGGGTTGATTCCCCAGGACATGGCGCTGTGTGACCAGCGGGTGGCGCTGGATTATTACCGGCTTTCGGCGGACAGCCGGCTGTTGTTCGGCGGGGCTTGCAATTATTCGGGGCGTGACCCGGCCAATATCGGCGATTACATGCGGCCGAAGATGGAGCGGGTTTTTCCGCAGTTGAAGGGGGTGAAGATCGATTATCAGTGGGGCGGGATGATCGGCATCAGTGCCAACCGGTTTCCGCAGATCGGCTATTTGCCCAAGGCGTCGAACGTGTATTACGCGCAGGGGTATTCGGGGCATGGTTTGAACGTGACGCACTTTGCGGCGCGGATTCTGGCGCAGGCGATTGCCGAGCGGGACAGTCGGGCGGTGGAGTTGTTTGCCCGTGTGCCGCATCGGACCTTTCCTGGCGGTGAGCGGCTGCGTTCGCCGCTGTTGGCGTTGGGGATGATGTGGTATCGGTTCAGGGAGTTGATGGGGTAGGGGGATGGTTTTTTGTTCTGGCTAACGCCAGACCTGTTTCGCCTTCGGCGAGTTACTTGAAAATCGGAATGCCGCACCACCACCAAGTAACCAAGTGTCCTTGCTCCTGGTTGGGCCCGACTTCGTCGGGTTCCTTCACTCCGGCGACGCTCCGTGGGCCCGCCGCCATCCGCCATCCATGGCGGGGGGCGGCTCTCGCGGCATCCATGCCGCTCGGCCCACGGAGCGCCACCTGCGTTCAGCCTGCACCCAAGTCGCGATTTGTGGTGTCTGGAATATCGCGCGCTTAGAAGCAGGATCAAAATCAAGGGCAAGGGCTGAGGTGGATGGTTTCTTTGCAGTCCGGCTTGCCGGCGGTGGCGATCTTTCGTGCGCCGCCTCCGGCAGCGATGGCATTGTGTCTGATGGCCCATCTGCTAACTGACCCACCGCTATCGCTGCCGTCGTGGCCTCCGGCGTCTCCCACAAGGGATCGCGTAAGCTTGCAGATCGGCGTTCGCTTTTGATCTTGCTTCTATGCGCGCAATAGTTCGGACGACACACATCGCGACTTGGGTGCAGGCCAAGCCAGGAGCGCCGGCAAGCCAGACTGCTGCAGGGTTATGTGTCGAGCCGTGATTTTTGAGCTCAACACCAATCCCTGTGGGAGACGCCGGAGGTCACGACGGTGCGGGCCGGGATTCGGACGATGGCAGTGTGTCTGATGGCCCATCTGCTAACTGACCCACCGCTATCGCTGCCGTCGTGGCCTCCGGCGTCTCCCACAAGGGATCGCGTAAGCTTGCAGATCGGCGTTCGCTTTTGATCTTGCTTCTATGCGCG
>Ga0308159_1000548_pt1 | contig 81837 bp, 53 predicted proteins | sample PhyCR1_FD_201040 | JGI IMG/M metagenome (GOLD analysis project Ga0308159, IMG submission 201040) | Phyllosphere microbial communities from UC Gill Tract Community Farm, Albany, California, United States - DLSLC.R1 | ecosystem: Host-associated > Plants > Phyllosphere > Unclassified | place: USA...
GGGCTAAACCTTTTTTACGGTATAACTCAAAGCTTACCTCGCCACCTCTGGCCTCACACGAACAGCCAATATATTTTGCATAACAACAATATAATGACCTTTTTAAAATTCTCAGTAAAAATAAAAGGCCACCTTTGGTCTGAGGTGCGTCCTCACAAGCCATCGCGCTTTGAAAAGTGGTAGCGCTGTTTGTCTGATACCGCCACTTTTGTTTCTATTTCAGACAAACTGATGCTTGGTCGTGCATTATTAAAGATAGTAGTTTCCACTTTTCAAAATACCAGCACTGACCAAAGGAAAACGTGCTATCAATGGAATGTTGGTTAATCAATGCCAGTTTAGCAATAGCCTCCAAATAGGTCGACGGCCTCTTGGCATATCGCCGTGAAAGCCGATAAAGTATAAGCACCAACTTTAATACAGTAACAGACAAGCAGGGTGCCGAAGTGGTGTGTTAACGTTCGAAAAGAACTAACATTCACACGTCCCAGTCTGCGCCAGCAAAGCTTTATCGAGCTGGAGCAAGATAGGACAAGCAGCCTTGATCTTTTCGTTCTTTTGTATCAAGACAAAAGAACTAGGCTGCCGCCAATGAGGCGAAAAAATAACTCCTCCCAAATACTTAGGCATTACAATGGAAGGCGTGCTATCAATGGAATGTGGGCTAATCAACGTCAGTTTAGCAAATAGCCCCTAAATAGGTCGACGGCCTCTTGGCATATCGCCGTGAAAGCCGATAAAGTGTAAGCACCAACTTTAATACAGAAACAGACAAGCAGGGTGCCGAAGTGGTGCGTTAACGTTCGAATAAGAACTAACATTCACACGTCTCAGCCTGCGCCATCAAAGCTTTATCAAGCTGGAGCAAGATAGGACAAGCAGCCTTGATCTTTTCGTTCTTTTGTATCAAGACAAAAGAACTAGGCTGCCGCCAATGAGGCGAAAAAAATAACTCTTCCCAAATACTTCGGCATTTACACTGACCAAAGGAAAACGTGCTATCAATGGAATGTGGGCTAATCAATGTCAGCTCCGAACTTGCATTTAAATTCTCGCTTACACCTTTTTCTTACGCCTAAAAACACGTTTAAACAAGCCAACAATTAACTGTTTGTAATAATCGAGATCAAACAATGCCGAATCTACAGTAGCCTTATAAGTTAAAAAAGCGCCCACTGGCGTGAGGATAATGACCGCCATCCACATTCCCATTACCGGATCTAGCGAGCCTTCTTTGGCAGATTTCTCCGCTACCGTGGAGATAATATGATAAAATAAGAAGAAAATAACGGCAATGACTACTGGCAATCCCAAACCTCCCTTACGGATGATCGCGCCCAAAGGTGCACCAATGAAGAAAAGCAATAGACAGGATACCGCCAAGGTGTATTTACGCTGGTACTCAATTTTCGCTCTTAGCACTTCTTTACTTCTAAAATCATAGTCCGTAAGCTGGGCTTTAATGGTCTGCTTTAAGGCCTCAATTTGGTCATATGCTGATTGTAAGGACTGCAGTTTTTGGTCATTTGGAATCACGTCGAGCACGCTGCCCTTAAATACCATCGGTGGTGTTTTAATTTTGGTATAACCTGCTACGTAGTTATTTTGCTTAAAATAATATTTTGCATTGGTCTCTAAGGACTTGCCCAGACTGTCCAAAGTTTTACTGATAGAATCTCTACGCTGCAATAGCTCCTTACGGTTCAGCATTGGTGCATTATTCTTGAAGTTATCTTCTTCAGTACGGGTCATCCCTTTAAAACTGCTGAAATCAAATTTCACTTCCGTCTGTTTAAAGCGCATGCGGGTCATAGATTGGCGAGGATTGTAAGCCCCGTTATTAGAAGCAGCTTCCTGATAACGAACGCCATTCACCAGATTAAGCACCATGTAATTCCCATCAGACGTTTTAGACATCTTCCCTTTTTCGGCCATAATAATCTGCGGGATGCCAGTATTGTTTCCAGACTTATGGTCGTAAATCATAATGCCATAAAGCGAATCTATTGCCCCCTCGCCTTTTCGTTCTATACGCATAGAATAGCCTGGAATACTATTGTTAAATACCCCAGCCTTAATTAAGAAGGAAAGCTTTTTATTACGAATATCCCAAAGTAGGGAGCCATATTTTAGATTGGCTTTGGGCAGCATGTAATCAGAAAAGAAAAATGAAGCGACTGATAAACCTATAATTAAGATCAGCAACGGCTGCATGGCTTTACGTAGCGAAACGCCAGCCGACTTAATCGCTACCAGCTCATAGTTCTCCCCCAGATTACCAAAAGTCATGATAGAGGAGAGCAAAATAGCCAAGGGCAAAGCCATAGCCACATTGGACGCTGAGGCATACATCATTAATTCAGCAATGACATACCACTCGAAACCTTTTCCTATGAGATCATCGACGTACTTAAATAAAAAGAACATCAATAAAATAAACATCACAATAAAGAATGTGACGGCAAAAGGCCTAATAAATGCCTTGATTAGCAGTAAATGTATCTTTTTCAACGATGCAAAGATATACGTTTTTTTTTGCAAAGAAGGCGGCTTGTATTTGGTAAGTTTTCTGTGTCTAAAGATAAAAGCAAAGTGTTCATACACCACAGCGATGAGCTGTGAAGATTGCTTTAGGCACCCAATACACTCAATAAATAGGTAATTTGATTATCCCAAATTTGTTTCCGCTCCTGTAAAGTTTCATCGGTAGCAAAATCTGTAATAGCCAAGGCTACATCGTTAGTCAGCTCATCTTGCACAATTTCCATCTCGAAGTAACAATACGGCTCGTCATCTACCCATCTAAACTTAACCAGCTTATTCTCTTTGGCACTAATTAATTTCGCTTTTTGCACTTCATCATCCCAAGTAAAAGTATAGGTTTGGTCCCTAAAGATCACATCGTCGGCAAACCATTGCGACAAGCCATTAGGCTCGCTCAAAAAACTGTATAATATACGTGGTGACGACCTGATGGCATATTCTAATGTAAATTTCTTCTTTTCTGACATCCTTACTTTATTTTTAGTACTGACTATATTTTGCTAAAGAAAAGTAATTTCTTTTATAAAAGCAAAGTTTTGTAAATAAGTATTTTTTCAACCTAATACCTAGCCTAGCATGTGATTAAGGTTAAAATTCTGCCACTGCAAAAACCTGTAACACAACTTCATACCAAAGCACATCTTTAAAGATCAAAACCTTTTAAAATATTTTTTTTGTTTGTGAGTTAAAATCCTATATTTGCATCTCGAAAAACGGCGGGGTAGCTCAGATGGTTAGAGCGCAGGATTCATAACCCTGAGGTCGGCAGTTCGATTCTGCTCCCCGCTACTAAGCAAAAGCTCACAGCAATGTGGGCTTTTTTTGCTTTAAAAACATATGTTTACCGTCTACATATTATACTCTAAACAGCTTAACAAGATCTAAGTTGGCTACACTCAACTTGACGCAAGTCTTGAGTTTCGGTTTGAGCACTTAGGAGACTTGTGCCTGTCCAAAACTATTCGCTTTAAATCATCTTCCCCTTAATTTCGATAGTTTAAAAGTACAAGTCCAGCCTCCGCTATTTTCTATGGCGCTAAGACTTGCCAAAAGGTGTGAGTTAATATCTCTTAAGTAAGGGACGATAAAAACACGCGATACCTGATATTGAAATTAAAGCCAGAAAGAGATTATTACAGTTAAAAACCAGAAAAAAAACTTAATTTGCTTTCATCAAAAATTATTAATCGCTCCATTGAACACACAGAAAAACGTACTTAAATACTGGCGGGACATAGAAATTTTCAATCTCCCGGATCTTCCAGATGATATCGGCTATCTGCAAGCTGGAAAACCACTACCCTGGACACAAAAACTGGAACCCCTTGAAGAGGCAAAAAGGCGCTACATCCTATATTTCGGAAAACAGTCCAAACCCGAACTGGTATCCATAATCGAAAAACTTACCGATGATAATGGTGAAAAGCCGGACTGGACAGAGAAAGTAAGCGGAAATTCCTGCATGGCTGTTCTGATCCTCGAAGAAAACGGACAGCTGGTCGAGGATGGTGGCTACCTTCAGGCATCCTACCTCCATGGACTCACCTGCCTTAAGAACAACAGCCCTATGGATACCGTTCCGGAAAAGCTGCAGCGTGTACAGGAAGATTTTAAGGAACGCTATAAATACGATCCCTTTTCACATGAGCAGAACCATCCATTAACAGACAAGCCCTTATCCTGGGAGGAGCTTAAAAACGAAATACAAATCCTGAATGATACCTCCATTAAAGAAATTGCCTGCGACAATACGATCTACTGCAAGACCATTATCATTTCCAAAAAAATCAAAAATTCCGACACCGCATTCCTCAACAGCTTTTATCTTGACGACCTAAATTCCCTGATTGAGCATCCCAAGCAATGGAACACCAGTCTGCAGTCATACCTAAAATCAGAAATAAGGGAAGCAGACCGAGTTAACCTGCTTCAGTCGGACAATGCCTTCTTTCAGACGCTTTCACCAGAAAACATGCCCATTGGTAAGTGGCCGTCCGACCCGGCCTATGGAGCCTATTCCGCCCAGCTTGGCGCGATGAACACCGTATTGAAAGAGCTAAAAACCGAAGGACTTACCGGAATTAACGGCCCACCGGGAACTGGAAAGACCACCCTATTGAACGACATTATTGCAGAGATCATTGTGCAGCGTGCAAAAAAACTCGCCGATTCCAATAACGTCAATATCTTCATGCCCTCACAGACCGTTTCCAGACCCGCCGGAACAATTACCTATTACCCTGTAAAACCCAGTATATTTGAAGATGCGGGAATAGTGGTGTCAAGCAACAACAATGCAGCAGTAGAAAACATTACCAAAGAGCTGCCCGATAAAAGCAAAATCCACCACAGCTTCACAGAAGCCGATTATTTTGCCGAATATAGCCAAGAACTTATCTCGAAAGAAAGCTGGGGACTGCTCTCAGCAGCTTTGGGCAATTCCGAAAACAGGAACGCCTTCAAAACCAACTTCTGGTACGGAAAGGAAAATAAACCCGGATTTGACGCCTATTTGAAATCGCTGTACGTCAATGCCGAAAACGAAGACCTGACCATTGAATATAGGGCAAAATTTGATACCGCTAAACAGGAGCTTCAATCAATGATCGAAACATTCGAGCGGTTTAGGAACGAAGCAAAAACTTTCCACGGACAGCTAGTGCAGAACATTAAAAACCTGGTCAAAAGAAACAACCTCAATATCCAGATCAATCTGCTAAAAATAGAAGAAGAGAAACTAGACCAGAGTTTAAAAGCCGAAGGAGAAAACCATAATGGTCTAAACGCAAAAAGAGTGGAGATACAGGAAAACATAAAAATCCATAATGCTTCCAAGCCACCGTTCTTCATCATACAAAAATGGTTTTCCACCAGAGCCTATAAAAACTGGAACAAACCCTACCAGCGCTATATTGACGAATTTAGTCAGATCAACCAACAGATTTCAGTTAGCGAGAAAAAACAGGAACATCTTAAAAAGAAACTCCGCGAAAACCTACAGGAATCTAGCAAACTGAACACGGCCCTGAAGCCAATTATCCAGGCAATAAACAGTTACAGCAGACAAAAGCAGCGGCTCCATGAGAAGTATGGCATCGCATACGCCAACATTCCCGATGAAAACCTATATCGCGCCTACACCAAAGACCGGGATACCTTTCACAAAGCAAACCCTTGGTCTTCAGAACAGCTCAATACCCTGCGCAGCAACATCTTTCTGAAAAGCCTAGAGCTCCACCGATATACCATACTTGCAAACGCAAGGCAGTTCAGGTCCAACATTTTCATGCTGTTCGAAATGATGGATAGCAAAGTAGAAGCCAGTCACAAAATTGCACAAACTGCTTGGAAAACTCTTTTTTTCCTCATTCCCGTCGTTTCGACTTCTCTGGCATCCGTAAGCCGGCTATTTCGTAACCTCGCACCAAACATGATCGGATACCTCCTGCTCGATGAGGCCGGACAGGCCACCCCACAATCCAGTGTGGGCATTATCAACAGATCAAAACGCAGCATCATCATCGGCGACCCCTTACAGATCGAGCCCGTACTGACCACTCCGCACAAGCTTATCCATATTTTGAACCATCCCTATCAAAATGAAGAGACTTGGTCACCACTGGATACCTCCACACAAAAGCTGGCCGACCGGGTCACAGACAAAGGCACACTTATGCCCCAGAACAACGGCAACCCTATATGGACAGGCTTTCCGCTCCGCACACATAGAAGGTGCGAAGATCCGATGTTTACCCTAGCCAATACGATCGCCTACTCCGGACAGATGGTCAAAGCAACCGAACAAAAAGAACCTGCAAACCATATCGGCCCCAGCCAGTGGTTCGACGTTAAGGATACAACCATCCAAGACCGCCATGTGGTCATAGAAGAAATAACCCTGCTCAAAGAAAAGCTCACCCTACTTGGAAAAGAACAGGAAGTCTTCGTCATCTCCCCTTTCAAATCCGTTGCCAATAGATGCAGAATGGAACTAAATATAAGTTTCCCCAATGCCAAATGCGGGACTATACACACCTTTCAAGGAAAGGAAACCGACATCGTATTTTTGATCCTCGGCAGCGACCCAAAAAGACCCGGAGCTAGAGCATGGGCCTCACAAAAGCCCAACATGCTCAACGTAGCACTGACCAGGGCAAAAAGGCGATTCTATATCATCGGCAACAGAAGCCTTTGGAAAAACCACAACTACTTTGATGAAGTTTCCAAAACACTTTCATACCACTAGTAAATTAAAAGAATACAGCCCACAGAAAAACCGAGACGTTTTAGATCCATAGAAATTACTATCGCAAGAATAACATCACGATGCCTATAAAAGGTCGACATATTGAAGCTCGACTCTACTAGGCAAAGCTCATCGAAAGATGGGCTTTTTTTGCATTATCAACAGTTCACTGTTTATATTCCTTATGCTAAACAGGCATCAAGCCGGATTCTTGAGGGGCAATTGCTTTAAGCACTATAAATCGCCAGAATTCTTTCTAATAATCGTCATCCTAACCTGTCTTTTTTATTTTTTAAATAGATGAATTATCGAAGTAGGTTGATGATTTTAATGTAATGTTACAGTTTATTAGAAGTATTTCCAGCAACGCAAAAATTTAATATAAAGGAGCGGCATCCTCACTTCATCATTTCAACTATAGTTGCTATCACTATCCCTAATGAACAACCTGATCCAACTATCAGTCAACTAGCAACCAAGTGGCGGTCAAGTAGCGGTCAGGTTCGGTAAAATGGCTATAAAACGGCCATCTCATAGCCTTCCACTCGGAAAATGGATGATTTTACGCTATAGGAATGATGGAATCGATGTTTTTGCAAACATTTACATCGATGAAATACCTGTTTGTAAGTTCTTACCAAGGCTGAATAACTTATAGCTTTCCTCGGATTAAACATTATTGCTAGGCTTTTGGCAAAACGTATAGGTAGATTTATCGCTGATTATTAGATATTTGAATTAGGAAATCCGCAGGACCAACTAACCAAATATGAACTCAGATTTCAATTGATGCAAATTTGATTGATTTCTACCTAAACCGAACCATATATGCTACGAATGATTTATCGTGCGTCTATATTTCAGTTGCTATTTTTCGCTCAACTAAATATCGCTCAAGCACAAATGACCAACGACAGTCTGTTTGTTGCCAAAGTGCTTCGCACCCTTCACGATAATTCCTTAAAAAGCCAAAAAGGCACATCGCCAATATTCAATGGCAGAGTGTACAATGCCCATCCAAAATTTAAGGATAATAAACATGCCTATTTTCAAAGCCATCAGTACACCACAGGAAGTGTAGTGTATGATGGTATTCTTTACGCTGAGTTAAGTTTGAAGTACGACATCCTACGAGATGAGCTGGTGCTTTTACATGATAATCAAATCGATGGAATTGTACTGCAACCAGCAGCTGTCGATTCCTTTTTTATACATGGCTACCAGTTTATCCATATCAAACCAGAAATCCCACATCAAGGGATTGAAGTTGGCTACTACAACCTGCTTTACAAGGGGGAGAACCTGAGTTTATTAGTTAAAAGGGCCAAAGAAGTTACGGAAAAGATAGATCAGCAGATTGAGAAAATGATCGGCGAGAAAGAAACCTATTACCTGTTAAAAAATTCCATCTATCATCCCATCAAAGGCAAAAATGATTTACTCAAGCTACTGCGTCGAACCGACGATAAGAATCAGGCGCATATCAAAACCAATCAACTCAACTTCGGTAAAGACTTTGAACATGCTGTTTTAAGTATAGTAAGATTTAATGATGGAACTGATCAGTAAAACAACCTCTAGCGCACTGCTTTTGGGCTTTTGTTTATGTTTTTTAGCATTGCGGTTAAATGCGCAGACTTTAAGCAACAAAATAAATATTACGCTCCAGCAACAGCCGATGAGTGAATTAGTGAAGCAGATCGAGGTGCAAAGTAATTATCACATCTATTATGATGAAAGCCATTTCAGTTCATTTACCATATCGATGGATATGAAGGGCGGCACCATTGAAGAGGTACTGGATAAAGCTTTTGCGGGAACTGATTTTAAGTTTGCTATTTTTGGAAAGTCGGTATTTTTAACCAAGTCTGTAAGCATTGTTACTGCACTTCCCTCCCAACTTGCTGATAGTGCTAAAAACGGCAAGGTATTGCTCGCCGCTGATCTTTCTACCCATCCGAATCCCATTCCAACCCCTGTTAAAACAAACACCAAGGCAGCATTAGTGCTAAACGAAGTGACCATCACAGGCGGTAAGTCGTCAAATGTTACTGGCACACAAATGGGGATGGAGAAACTTGACATCAAAACCATCAAACAAGTACCTACAGTTTTTGGAGAAGTGGATGTACTGAGAGTGATACTCACACTCCCAGGCGTAAAATCAGTCGGCGAATCAAGCGCCGGGTTTAATGTACGTGGAGGTTCTACCGATCAAAATCTGATTCTCTTCGATGAAGCGACTGTTTTTAACCCCACCCATTTTTTTGGCTTTTTTTCTGCTTTTAGCCCAGAGATTATCCAAGATGTTAAGTTATTTAAAAACAGCATCCCAGCCAAGTATGGCGGAAGACTCTCTTCTGTGTTGGAAATGAATTTGAGAGAAGGTAATAAAAAGAATTTTGAAGGCACTGCAGGGATTGGCCTGCTCACCAGCAGACTCAATATAGAAGGTCCAATTTTTAAGGATAAAACTTCCTTTATTGTTGGTGGCAGAACCACCTACGCTAACTGGATTACCAAATTACTGCCGAAAAATTCAGCATACAGAAGAGCCGAAGCCAGTTTCTATGATTTAAATGCGACGATTAGTCATCAGCAAGACAAAAAAAACAGTTTCAACTTTACCGCCTACTTAAGCAACGACAGGTCGAGCTTGGCAACAGATACCATCTTTCAGTATAGCAACCGAAATTTATCATTGCGCTGGAAACACATTTACAGTGAGAAAATGTATAGCCAAATTACGGCTGGCCTGGATGAATACAGCTATGACAATTTCAGCAATTATCAAGAAGAAACAGACTACCGACTAACCTACAGCATTAAACAAGCTCGCTTCAAAACCAATTTCAACTATGCCCCAAACAGGCGAATGAAGATTGAATTCGGGACGAACTCCATCTTATACAGTAATAGGCTAGGTTCGCTTCGGCCCTACAATGAAAACTCATTGGTGATTCCGGATCTGTTACCCAAAGAGCAGGGACTGGAAAATGCGCTGTTCGTTGAACAAAGTTATGAGCTTACGCCAGCAATTACGTTCAATACAGGCATCCGCTATTCTTTGTATACAAGTTTAGGTCCCTCCACCCAGCGCATCTATGCAGAAAACCTTAGTAAAAGCGATGCAAATATCGAATTGACAAGAGAGTTTGGTGCTGGAAAAGCCATTCAAACTTACCATGGGCCAGAATATAGATTAGGTGCGACTTTTTTATTGAATGCCAACCTATCTATTAAGGCAGGTTACAATACCCAAAGGCAATACATCCACATGCTGTCAAATACCACTTCGATGTCTCCAACGGATACCTGGAAGTTAAGTGATTTGAATATTGCCCCACAAACTGGCGAACAGTTTTCTTTGGGCATTTATAAGAATTTTAATTCGAACAGCATTGAAACCTCGGTTGAAGCCTATTACAAAAACATCAATAACTTTTTGGATTATAAGAGCGGTGCCCAACTGATGCTAAACCATAAGATAGAACAGGATGTTTTGCCGACGCAAGGCAAGGCCTATGGCATCGAATTTCTCCTTAAAAAATCAGTTGGCCAGCTAAATGGTTGGATCAGTTATACGTATTCGAGAACAATGCTTAAAACCGATGATGTACAGGGAACCAATTCTATTAACCAAGGAAAATTTTATCCAGCTAATTATGATAAACCTCATGATGCTACGCTCATCGGGAACTACCAATTTTCGAAACGCTTTAGTGTTTCCCTAAATGTCACCTATAGCACAGGTAGACCAATTACGCTTCCTGTCGGGAAGTATTATTCCAACGGCGGCCAGCGCTTGCTCTATTCAGAAAGAAATCAGTATCGTATTCCAGACTATTTCAGGTCCGATATTTCGATCAATATTTTGGGCAATCACAAAGTAAAGCAATTGGCACATAACTCTTGGACCATTGGCGTATACAATTTAACCAATCGAAAAAATGCATTCTCCACTTTCTTCGTCAGTGAAAACAAGGTCATCAATGGCTATCAACTTTCCATTTTTGGAACCGCAATTCCTTTTATAAACTATAATATCCGTTTTAAATGAAAGCATTAAAACTCATCATATTTGCCTGCTGTATCATCAATTTCGCTTGTAAAGATGCTTTCAGGCCTGAAATAGATCGCAACTATAAAGATTTGCTAGTAGTAGACGGGTTTATCGACATAGGAAACATCACTACCATTAAAGTAAGTCGATCCATCGACCTGTCAGATTCCAGACGATCCGCTCCAGAGAACAATGCCACCGTTTCGGTATTGGACGAAGACGGCGTTGAACTAAAAGGGACAACGAATGAACTTGGCGAGTGCCTTTTGCCCACTCAAAATCTAAGCCTTGCAAAAAAATATAAACTTAAAATTGTGCTAGCTAATACAAAGAGCTACGAAACCGGTTTTTTAACCAGCAAGGTAACACCCGAAATTGACGATCTTCGATTTTCGACCACAGCAAAGGGCTTCAACATATTGCTGAACACCCATGACCCGAGCAATACTACCAAATACTACACTTGGGATTATGAAGAAACCTGGGAGGTGAGGGTGCCTTTTATATCTACCCATGAATTTAGAAATTCCCAAGTCGTACTACGAGATCCAAACATCAACATCCAACACTGTTGGGCCAATTCGAGCTCATCAACTATCTTATTGGGTTCTACGGCGCGTTTATCTCAAGACAAAATCACTGATGCCCCAATGACTTTTGTAGCAGGCAATTCAATCAAAGTAGATTATTTATACAGCATTCTTGTGAAACAGTACGGGCTTTCAAAGGAAGCCTATGAGTATCTGGAGAACCTGAAGAAAAACACAGAGCAGATTGGTGGTATTTTTGATGCGCAGCCCTCTGAACTACGAGGCAACATCAGCTGTATTTCAGATCCAAAAGAACAGGTGATCGGTTGGATCAGTGCGGGCCGCATGGTGCAAAAGAGATTGTTTATTAGCTATAAAGATAAACCAGCCGCCGGAGAAAATTGGGTCTATATCCAGCCATGCGAATCAGTAGTAGTTCCAAAGGACAGCTTAATTAACTATATACGTGCCAGTAAGGTGATTGTAAATGAACAGACTTGGGTTGCGCCAGGAACTTTGGAACCCATATTTTATCGATATACGATGAGTACACAAGAATGTATAGACTGTCGCCTAAAGGGATCGAACATTAAACCTTCGTTTTGGCCAAATTAATATTTGCTACATGAGAAAACTAACATTTATTTTATTTGGCGTCTTCAGCATGTTATTGACCAATGGCAACGCTCAGGTGGTTGACACTACAATCTTACGTCAGTTCAATAATTACCTGCTCAATAATTTACAGGAAAAGATATATGTGCACACAGACAAGGAGTCTTATGTAGCTGGAGAAATGATTTGGTTTAAAATATCCACGGTTGAAGCCTACACCAATCGCTCGATCAACGTCAGCAGCATTGCTTATGTAGAATTGCTCGATGGCAAAAATAAGGTGGTACTGCAAGCTAAAATTTCACTTGAAAAAGGAAAGGGCAACGGCCATCTTTATCTTCCTCTTGCTATATCATCAGGAAATTTTCTATTAAGGACGTACACCAATTGGATGAAAAATTTTGATGTAAATTACTTTTTTCACAAGGAACTCACCATTTATAACACGATAAAAGCAGACGCTACAGACATAACGTCAAGATCTATTGCTGCTCCCGCTATCCAATTTTTTCCGGAAGGTGGAAACTTAGTAGCCGGCTTAACGAGCAGAATCGCATTCAAGGCGGTAGACCAGACGGGGAAGCCGCTACAATTTAATGGTGCGGTGATCAACGGTAAAAATGATACATTGTTAAGGTTTGGTCCGCAACAATTTGGCTTGGGCAGTTTTTACTTCAAACCCCAAGAAAATGAAAAATATAGCGTTTATATCCGGCCACAAGTAGGCAAGCCATTTTACACCACACTGCCCACTGTGTTTGCTCGAGGAGTGGTCATGAACGTTAAAACCCAAGGAGATTCTTTATTAAAGCTCGCTATTCAAAACAGCTTGGAGCAAAGCCAAAAGCTGAGTTTATTCGTTCATAGTGGGCAAAGGGTAATATTAAGCAGAAGCATTTCGACCGCTGAAGCACTTCAAGGGGTGAATATCCCGATAGGCTTGCTTGGTGATGGCATCACGCACTTAACTTTGTTCGATGCAGATTTACAACCACTTTGCGAGCGATTGTTCTTTAAAAAGCCAAGTTCTTTATTGGAAGTTGCGGTAAATGCAGACCGAAAAGTATTTTCGACCAGGGATCAAATCAATCTACTGATCAATCACACGCAAAGAGGACAACCCATAGCGGCAGATTTTTCCATCTCAGTTTACCAGACCAATGCTGCCGAATTGAATGATGACATTGCTACGAACTTGTGGTTAACGTCTGAATTGAAAGGCAAAATAGACTATCCTTCATGGTTCTTAAAAAATGCCTCTAGTGAAGCTACGGATATCCTCATGCTCACGCACGGATGGAGACGTTTTAACTGGAAGGATGTTTTTGAAAAAACAACGTGGAATTTTTCGTTTCAACCCGAAACCCAAATGCAAATTATCAGTGCGCAATTACTTACACCATCGCAGCAACCTCACTCAGCTAAACAATTAGCTTACCTAACCATACCTAGAAAGAACTATGGTTTTTACACTGCTCCTTTCAAAAACAATGGTGTTGTTGATTGCTATATCCCCAAGTTCTATGGAAATCAAAAAATCATATGGCAAACCGATCCTCGTGTAGATAGCTTGCAAGGAATACAAATTAAATCGCCCTACTCGAATCAATTTGCCAATCTTCAGCGACAACCATTTCGCAGCGATGAACATGTTCCAGATCTGCTAAACCGCAGCGTTGCCATGCAGGTTCACAATGCATTTCATGCCAATCAGTTAAAAAGGGAAACTACTGCATCTATAGACAGCACTGTTTTTTATCATCATACAGACAAAAGTTACCGATTAGATGATTATGTGCGCTTCCAAAAAATGGAGGAGGTACTACGCGAATATGTTTTTGAGGTGTCGATAGCCAAACGTAATAAAAATTACTATTTAAGTGCTTTCGATTCTGGAAATCGAAAATTCATGGAGCCATCTCCCCTTATCCTTGTCGATGGACTTCCGTTATTTGATGAGGGCAATACATTGATGACGATTAATCCTAAAACTATCAAAACACTAAATATTGTCACGAGTAGCTATGCCTACGGCCTCAACAAATTTGAAGGCATATTAAGCTTTCAAACTTACAACGGCAACCTAGAAGGAATATCAGTTGCAAAACATGCTTTGCAGCTCGATTATGAAGGACTACAGGCCAATAGAACTTTTTATGCACCAATGTATGACGGCGATGTCTCGAAATCGTCCCGGTTACCGGATTTTAGAAGTACTTTATTTTGGAGTGCTAATAACGAAACTGGTAATGACGGAAATGCGGCACTCAGCTTTTTCAGTGGTGATTTGGATGGAAATTATATGGTTGTCGTTCAAGCTTTATCGCCAAATGGCGGAGCTGGAAGCGGTTATACCAGTTTTAAGGTTTCGAAGAAGGATTAGCAGAGGAACTGATATACACTGTTGGAGAAGCAGGCGCCATAAGCTTCTACCGACAAATCGATGTGTAAGCTCAACGCTTGTTTAAGCATAACCTGAGTTCGATAACAATTGTAAAGACTATATTCAATCCCGAACTCAGTTTCTTTAGGCTATTTTAGTCACTAATAGTCATTCTATTTTTTGAACATTATTATCTTTAGCGAATGAAATGATGGGATTCAGGAGCTCCTGATTAGTTATCCCAGCCGATTTGTTTGATTCAAATCGGCAAAACGTAAATTAAGTCCTCATGATAACCACCGCTATGACTAAAATTAAATATTTAAAGCTGAGCTACTTAACCATTGCTTTTTTCACCTTAAGTGTAAACGTGGTTATGGCACAAAAGGCTCGCCAAGCCGAAACACTTCAATCGCCGAATGGCAAACTTTTGGTTACGTTAAGTTATTCAGACCCAAAATCAGTCTTTTACACCTTGACTGCCTACGGGAAGACCATGATTGAAACTTCAGCATTAGGTCTAGATAGTTTAAATCAAGCACAGTTTATTCGCTCAACTCGTCGTTCGGTAAATACCGTTTGGAAACCGATTTGGGGCAAAAGAACTACCGTGCCAGATCAATTCAATGAAATTACGATTGATCTGAAAGCTTACCAAATCATTGCGAGGGCTTATAATGATGGCATTGCTTTTAAATACGTACTGCCATCCGGAAACCGGAGCACGAAGGATTTAACGCAATTCAATTTTGCTGGAGATTATACCGCATGGTTTTATAACGGAGAGCGCCACAACCTTGGTCCCGACAAATTAACGGATGTAGACGGACAGCGTTTGCCGGTGATGACCATTATGGCTAATGACCAAGCTTATCTAGCCGTACATGAGGCCGATTTGCAAGAAGGTGAACCTCTGATATTAGAGAAAAAAAAGGGGCAAAAAAACTTCACGATCGCTTCAAAATCCAGTTCGGCTTGGCGGGTGGTCATGTTTGGCCGCACACCTGGTGAATTGGTAGATTCACATTTGATTGAGCTATTGAGTCCGGCACCAGCAAAAAACATGGATTTTTCATGGGTAAAGCCGGGCGTTGCCGTGTGGGATTGGCGAATTAATGGTGCTAAAGTAGATAACTTCGAGTATAAGATGTCGCTGCCGTCATGGAAGCGCATGATCGATTTCGCAGCAGAAAGTAATATGCGTTACCTCATGCTTGATGCGGATTGGTATGGTCCGGAGTTTGCCGAAGGTTCAGATCCAGTGAAGGGCGGTAAAGTTGCACAGGTGCATGAGATCATTACTTACGCTAAATCTAAAGGTGTTGGGATTTGGCTTTACATCAATGATGTAGGCGGACGTAAATATCCGATCGAGGAAACGTTGAAACAATACAGCGATTGGGGTGCAGCAGGAATAAAGTATGGCTTTATGATTGGTGATCCCGAAGAAAAAAATATTCGCACCATAATGATTACAGCACTATGCGCCAAATACCGTCTATTATGCGATTTTCATGATGGTCCCGTACACCCCAATGGCCAGATGCGCACCTGGCCGAATGCCCTGTCTCGGGAGTATGTTCAAGCGCAGCTAGATGCACATCGGGTATTTATGCCTAAAACATTTGTAACAGCGGTATATGTGAACATGCTCGCTGGCCCCGTTGACATGAACAATGGACTGGCTGACTTAACGCAGGCTGGCCGTGTTGATGAGCCCTCACCTGTGCCATCTACGTTGGTTGGTGAAGCTGCAAGGACTTTAATCGTATTTTCAGGGGTCACCGTCATCCCCGATATTCCAGAAAATTATAAAAAACATCCCGAACTACTGGAATTTTACGCTTCAGAAAAAATGCCTTGGCGTGAAAGCAAGACGATTAACGGTGTCATAGGAGAACATATCACTATGGCTAGACAGGCAGCCGATGGAACTTGGCTGGTAGGTGCGGCAACCGACGAGCAGCCTCGCGATCTAGATATCCCACTTTCGTTTCTTGGCAAAGGCAGGTACGAAGCGCTTGTAATCGAAGATAGTAAAGACTCGGACTACCGCACGCACAAAGAAGGCTATGTGTCGAAAAAATTAACGGTAAGCTCAAGCGATACCATTAAAGTTAAGCTGGCACCCGGTGGTGGCGCCTGTGTACTCTTGAAGAAAATTAAATAATTACATTCCTAAAGCCATTAGCTCAAAATGCGAGTGATATAGGTTTAAATAAATGAATACTGTAGTTAGTCCTATCAAAGCGTGACACTACCCAACAAAAGCCCTACGATTAGGGCTTTTGTTGTTAAGACCGCACCCTAATTAAACGCCTACCTCAAGCATCTATATTCAAATCGCATTTATCGCCGAGTGAAAATGAGCAGTGCAACATATTTAACCTAAGTTCGGGGATTAGCATTGGACACAGTCTTCACCGCCAAGCTAGTGCCCAATGTCATTAAGTTAGCATCTATTTCCTAAACTACTTATCATCTCAAGTTTCGAAAAATCTATTTTTGTAGGCACCGAAATAGATTTATTTCGTAGCTGCTCTGCGGTCTTCGCTGCGCTTTCCAATATGATCGCAATAGGCTTGAATGACAAGCCCCTCAACTTAATGACATTGAGCTAGTACCATAGCCGCATGACAATTTAGGCGTGAGAAAGATGGTCGTTCTTTTGTAGTGACCCTGCAAAATAGCCCCGGTTGCAGCGACACCGTAGGTACAGCGGAAAACGGGACTAACCTTACATCGTAGCTATACACTTGCGCTCCTGATCGCTAAAGTGATTTCGGGATTAGCATTGGGCACAATCTTCACCGTCAAGCTAATGCCCAATCTCATTAAGTTAGCATCTATTTCCTAAACTACTTATCATCTCAAGTTTCGAAAAATCTATTTTTGCAGGCAACGAAATAGATTTATTTTGTAGCTGCTTTGCGGTTTTTGCTACACTTTGCGATACGATCGGAACAAGCTTGAATGACAAGCCCCTCAACTTAATGACATTGAGCTAGCACCACAGCCGCATGACGAATTAGACGGGAGGAAGATAGTCGTTCTTTTGTAGTGACCCTGCAAAATAGCCCCGGTTGCAGCGACACCGTAGGTACAGCGGAAAACGGGACTAACCTTACATCGTAGCTATACACTTGCGCTCCTGATCGCTAAAGTGATTTCGGGATTAGCATTGGGCACAATCTTCACCGTCAAGCTAATGCCCAATCTCATTAAGTTAGCATCTATTTCCTAAACTACTTATCATCTCAAGTTTCGAAAAATCTATTTTTGCAGGCAACGAAATAGATTTATTTTGTAGCTGCTTTGCGGTTTTTGCTACACTTTGCGATACGATCGGAACAAGCTTGAATGACAAGCCCCTCAACTTAATGACATTGAGCTAGCACCACAGCCGCATGACGAATTAGACGGGAGGAAGATAGTCGTTCTTTTGTAGTGACCCTGCAAAATAGCCCCGGTTGCAGCGACACCGTAGGTACAGCGGAAAACGGGACTAACCTTACATCGTAGCTATACACTTGCGCTCCTGATCGCTAAAGTGATTTCGGGATTAGCATTGGGCGCGGTCTTAGCCATCAAGCTAGCACCGAAAGCAATGGTTAACGAAAGCTTGGCTACTAGTTTGTTCCGAACAAATGCCAATACCAATTTAGCACAACCAAAGTAAGCCCCTCAGGCTCCAGATCACTTCCAAGTTCATAAACTTAACGCGTTCGACCGTTACTTAGATAAAATATTTTGGTATCAAGGCAACAAGACATGCCTTTCGATTATAACACTGATACCATGGCTACCACGCTTGCTAAATCTTGATGAAGGGAACGTATCGTAGACTGGAGTTGGTTGAGCATAGCTGATCTGGCATGGAGGTCACTGGCCTTATACATTCCACCTTTTCCGAATAAAAGTTGTTCCATCGGATCATTGCTTTTTCCATCCAGTTCAAACTGTATCCATCTGTTCTTAATGCTGCTGGCCAACGTAACTTTTCCTGTATTACTGAGCGCCTTTTCTTGCAACATCCGCCAAATGAAAACTGGATAGTCGGTACTTTGGTCATTTCCCGTCCAAATATTACGTAGCAGATTTCTTTGATGGTTAAACGCGATCTGCTTTCCCTTTGGATTGATGGTCAAAGCTCCTAAACCGGCACTAAATAAACCTCCAGTTATACCAACGGTATTCTGAACACTGCTTTTACTAATGAGCGCCGTGGCCACTGTAGTTAATGCACCTGAGATGACCGAGGCTACCGTGAGCCGGGTATTACGCTTGGAATTTAATTCATCAAGGTAATTTGCAGCCATTTCGGCACGTTCACCTTCACAATCAAGCTCTGCCGCCACTGCCCCTAGCTGTGTCTGGGCGAGAATAAGTCGCTGGCTAATGATTTGTCTATATTCGGATGCTGGTCCACTATTCCCCTTACTTCCGTTGATCTGTATAGCTTTCAGCGCAGCAATATAATTTGTTATGCCCAGTATCCTACAAATGATTTCATCATGCGCAGGCATATCAACTCGCTGTTCTTTGCCGCCCTTAAGATCCACCCAAGAATCGAATTGTGGCGTATAAGAAACTGTTGGCTCGCAATAACTATTAGTTAGACTGTTCAATTTAGCGACATGGCGCTGATTCATAACTGGCGCACAAGAGGTGGCCATGATACTGATACTACAAGCGAAAAAACTGATGATATATCTGATTTGCATGTAAAATATATTTCTACTTAAATTTAAGCATTTTTTGAGCTGTCGGACAACAATTCTAATTAAAAGATTGCAGCAAGACTCCCCTTCAGAAAGCCATAGGATATTTATCTTCCTTTACCGACTGTCAGTTGATAAGTGAAACATCTTGCTAATCCACAGCGCTTATCCGACTAGACCACTAGCCGACCGCCTATCAATTCCATATCGTCCTATTAGAATGATTTTTTTTTCTAATTTTACTTTAATGAACAACCGACCAAATTATACCGACGAGGAACTATTGATCCTTCTAAAGGAACAGGATACGGTTGCATTTAAAGAAATTTACAGCAGATATTGGTATCAATTATACCTCGTTACCAATAAAAGATTAAGATCCAAGGAAGCCGCTGAAGAGATTATTCAGAATTTCTTCACTTCGTTCTGGATGAATAGAGAAAAAATAAACATCAAGGGTTCCTTAAAGGCTTACTTGCATACAGCCATCCGATACTCCATTATAGATTATCTTGCCAAAGAAGCTACCAAAAACAATTACCAAGAATTGCTTTACTTTAATTACCAAGATGTTAGCAACACCACAGAAGAAACGGTATTTTTACATGAAGTAGAAAACGGAATTAAAGAAGTGATGTCGAAGTTACCAACCAAATGCCGCAGGGTATTTGAAATGAGTAGGCAGCAGCATAAATCGAATAAAGAAATAGCCGAATTATTGGGGCTCTCGGAAAAAACAGTGGAAAACCATATTACCAATGCGCTAAAAATCTTTAGAACACATTTCAAGGCTTTTTTAATCGCTTCAGCCTATGCCTGGCTGTTACGTTAGCCTATCAATTTGATCCTACGAAGTACCTATTTTATTTTTTTTATTTTTCTTTTGGGGGCTAAAGCCCAGGTATCCGACTATACTATTAAACCAAGTATAATTATTGAACCTTATGGGCAGAACAATTGCCGTATCCTTACTTAAAAAATATCTTTCCGGCAGCTGCAGTCCAGGTGAGACCGAAGAAGTGGATTTATGGTTTGATAGCATGGACGAAGTTCCAGACAATCTGGTGGGACTATCGGCCGGAGAGCGTAGCTTAGTGGAAGCTAAAATTTTTGAGCGTATCCTCCACCAAATTCACGAGAAAGAAACAAAGTCACCAACAATAAAGATCAGTAAACCCATCTATTCCAAAGTTGCCATTTGGGCAGCGGCATCGATCGTACTGGCGTTGACCACCTTTTTGATTTGGCGATATCAAGGTGTATTTTCACAACAATCGTCGTTAAGCTCACCGCAATTTGCGATGATCAAACCTGGTGGCAATAAGGCTATACTTACTTTAGAAAACGGTGCCTCCGTGGTGCTAAATGAAGCAAATCTTGGCACTGTGATTAATGAAAGGAATGTAAATATCAGCAAAACTGCAGACGGAGAAGTCAGCTACAAAAAATTAAATACGGACAACGCTACAATCACAGCCTATCACAAACTGACTACCCCCGCAGGTGGCAAATACAGTATTGTATTACCTGACGGCACAAAGGCCTGGTTAAATTCGAAATCTAGTTTGAGATTTCCAACTTCATTTAATGGTACTGAAAGAAATGTAGAAATGACAGGTGAAGTCTATTTCGAGGTAGCCAAAAATGCAAAACAGCCCTTTAAAGTACATTCAAACGGCACACAAATTACCGTACTAGGCACACATTTCAATGTAATGGCTTACGATGATGAACCGCAGCAGAAGACGACGCTATTGGAAGGCAGCATACGATTAACCTCAGGTAAGCTAGTTAAGCTACTTCAACCGGGTCAACAAGCCACTGTAGACCCATCTGGCATACAGTTAGTGGATCATAGCGATCTAGAGGCGGTGATGGGCTGGAAAAATGACCTGTTTGTATTTAAGAACATGGAAATCAGAGAAATCGGCCTGCAATTATCGAGATGGTATGACATCAAGGTCGTATTTAAAGGAGCACCTTCAAAAATATTGTATAACGGAACCATACCAAAAGATGTCATGCTAACGGAATTGTTGAGCATGCTTCAATTTACGGGATTAAAATACGAATTAGACTATCGTGTGCTCACCATCATTGAATAATTGAGCTAGAACTGAAGATAAATTTTTACCAAATAAAACAGCTAATATGAACAACTACTACAACTCCGCTTAAACGAAAAAAAAATGTAACCATTTAAAAAAAACCGGATAGTGTTTGCACCACATCCGGTCATCGTAAAGGTTACTTACAAGCCAATTGAGATTACCTTATCATTTAACCCAAACTCCATAAAGATATGAATTTATTTTTTAGGATCGGGCAGCTATTGCGCCGTGATTCTTACCAAATTTTCTTAAAAATGAGGCTATCCATGCTTTTTTTTATTCTGACCCTCATGCAGGTTAGCGCCAAAAGCTTCAGTCAGAATTTAACCATTAAACAACAGAATTCCACCATCATTTCTGTCTTGAAACAAATAGAAAAGCAGAGTGGTTACCACTTGCTATTTAGAAGCAATGACATTGATGAGCAATACAAAGTCAGTATCAATGTGACTGACATGCCCATTGATCAGGTAATGAGCATCGTCTTGAAAAACACCAACCTGGACTTCAAGATCATCAAGCAAACGATTATCCTGAAAAAGACTGAAGATTTACCAGACTTGGTGAGCAAATTTCAGGAAATGGAAGTTCGTGGTACGGTGAGCGATGAAAAGGGGGTTACGCTTCCTGGTGTGGCGGTGAAACTGAAAGATTCCAAAATCGCTACGATAACGGACATCAACGGAAAGTATAACATCGTTGTGCCTTCTGCTACAAGTGTACTTCTCTTTTCTTTCGTTGGCATGGAAACCCAGGAAATTATTCCGGGCAAAAGAAACCTATTGAATGTCACATTGAAGACACAGACCACGGAGCTTAATGAGGTTGAGGTGAGAATTGGATATGGAACTCAAAAGCGTTCAGATCTGAATGGATCTATCTCATCTTTAAAAGCAGCGGATATTGCCAATGTACCTCAAACCAGTATTGATCAAATGTTGCAAGGCAGAGCTTCTGGACTTACCATTTCACAAAACTCGGGTGCACCTGGCAGCAACACTTCTGTTCGTGTACGCGGGGTAACTTCTTTAAGTGGAAGTAACGAGCCCTTGTACGTGATAGATGGTGTGCCCATTTCTGGTGATGCCAATAACCAAAGTACCAGCGGAAAATCTCCTTTACAGGCATCGGCATCAAATGCCAACGCACAAATTACCGTGAGCCCCCTATCCTTGATCAATCCAAATGATATTGAGTCTATAGATGTGCTAAAAGATGCTTCGGCTACCGCCATCTATGGAAACAGGGCCTCCAACGGGGTCATCATCATCACTACTAAGAGAGGAAAAAGCGGCAATTCATCCATCAATTATGATGGCTATTATGGATTTCAACGGGTAGCCAAATATATGGATGTGATGAACCTCCAACAATATGCGACTTTGCAAAATTCGTTGGGGGATATCTATGGGACTGGAAGAAGGGTAGAATTTGCAGACCCTTCTCTACTTGGTCCGGGCACCAATTGGCAAAAAGAAATTTTCCGAACCGCAGCGCAACAGAATCATCAGGTAGCCGTATCTGGTGGTAAAGACGGCCTTAACTATTATATATCAGGAGGCTATCTTGGCCAAGATGGTACAGTGATCGGTTCTGATTTTCGCAGATATAGTCTTCGTACCAATGTGGATGCGCAGGTGAAAGAATGGTTTAAGCTTGGCATCACCCTAACGGCAAGCCGTTCGGGCGAGAATGTGGTGACAAGCGATAATAACGGTATCATTTACAACGCCTTGTTGCAAGCACCCGACTTGGCGGTAACCAATCTTGATGGAAGTTACACCGGCCCGCCACTATCGGATCCTCTCGCAGCTGCAGCCGCACTAAATCCGGTAGCCCAAGCACAGCAGATCAAGAATAAGCTGAACAGGAGCAACATCAATACCAACATCTATAACGAGATCAAGATACTAAAACCACTTTACCTAAGGTCGGAAATTGGAGGGGATTTTAATTTCTCGGACAATAATGTTTTCACGCCGAGCTACTCTTGGGGACGTTTCACGAACCCTACCGCCTCACTAAAAGAGCGCCATCAGCAAAGCACCTTCTTGATCTGGAAAGAGTACTTGAACTACAACCAAACCTTTGCACAAAAACATAATCTAAATGCGATTTTGGGTTACGAAGTTCAAGAAGCTACTTGGAGGGGAATTGAAGGTACACGCCAAGGATTTTATAGCAATGACGTACAATCATTGAATTTAGGGCAGGCCATTACGGCTACCAACGATGAATATATTGGCACACAAAGACAAGAATCTATCTATGCCCGTGCCATCTATACCTATAATTCGAAATACAGTTTAACCTCTACCATCCGGAGAGACAAAACCTCGAAATTTGCCGAAGGTGCTCAATCGGGATATTTCCCATCTTTCGCCGCTTCTTGGAAATTATCCGAAGAACCGTTTATGAAAGGAATCAACAAAGTGGTAAATGGCCTAAAAATTCGTCTTGGCTATGGAGAGGTTGGTAACCAAGATGTTCCTAACTACTTATACAGCTCACTACTGAGATCTTCACAAACTGGTTTAGGCACTGGCTTCCTTGCTGGAAGAATCGACAATAAATCATTAAAATGGCAAACGTCTATTCAATACAACGGTGGGGTCGATATGAACTTCCTCAACGGAAAAATTAGCACAACGGTAGATGTTTACAAAAAAACGTCGAAAGACTTCTTATTCCAGCTGACGCTACCTGCTTATCTGATCGGTGGCCCAGACTACCTAGGCGGAATCAACCCTCCTTATGTTAACCTCGGCAAAATTGATAACGTAGGCTTTGACTTGACCATCAATTCTCATAATATCGACAATGGCTCGTTTAAATGGAATACGAGCGTAGTGCTATCGCATTATAAAAATGAAGTGAAAGAGTTAGGAAATGGGCTTACTGAACTTTTCGGCACAGTGACCAGCGCTTACCTGCAAACACCCGTTACCCGAACCGTTGTAGGCGGATCCGTAGGTGAATTTTATGGCTACAAAGTAAAAGGAATTTTCAAAACACAGGATCAACTACAAGCTGCACCAATTCAATTTGGAAGGCCAATCGCGAATAACAGTAATGGTACTTGGCTGGGCGATGTGCAGTATGAAGATGTAAATGGTGATGGAGTTATTAATGAAAAAGATCGTACAGCGATTGGCAATCCTAATCCTAAGTTTACCTATGGCATTACCAATACTTTTAATTACAAGTCATTTGATTTCACCCTATTTTTAAATGGTTCTTATGGTTCTAAAATCATGAATCTGCTTAACAATACCATGGGTAACCTGGCGGCAGTGTATCAAAATCAGTATGCTGCATACAGCAACTTCTGGACCCCTCAAAATCCAGACACGAATATTCCAGCACCAAAAATTGGCATCGATAATCCCAACTTATTTGTATCTGATAGATATGTTGAAAGTGGATCTTTCCTAAGAATACAAAATGTAAGTCTGGGCTACAAGGTTCCTTCATCTTGGATCAAGAAATATAAATTCAGTAACCTGAAAGTGTACGCTAGTGTACAGAACCTTCACACTTTTACCAAATACAAAGGCTACGATCCTGAAATTGGAGCAATGAATCAAAGTGCCATTCTCAATAACATTGATTTGGGCAGATATCCAATTGCCAGAACTTTCACTTTCGGTATAAACGCTCAATTTTAGAGACCTTCAATATTGTAATAAAATGAAATCATATCTCATATATAGCTTAATTTTTATCGCGACTATTGCTAGTGGCTGTAAAAAGAATTTTTTCAATATTCCGCCACAGGACACACTCAGTGCGGATAATTTTTATCAAAACACAGAACAGGTACAAGCAAGTACCATTGCCTTATACAACTCACCATGGTTTGATTGGAATGCAAAATCTTCTTGGTGCATTTCAGAGCTACTGAGTGGCAATGCGCATACCTACTCACCAGATGTGATCAATTTTGGTAATTTTTCGGTAACCAGCGACAACACGCAGTTGCTGTCGGCTTGGAACTCGCTATTTAGCGTAGTTGCGCAATCCAATACCCTCATTAATAATCTACAAACTAAAGTACCCGCTAGTGTACCAAAGTCGGTGGTAAATAATGCCATCGGGGAGGCGCGTTTTATGCGGGCCATAGCTTATTTTTATTTAGTGAGGACCTGGGGAAATGTTCCTATTATAGAAAACAGTCTAGATCATGTAAACAACTACCAAATCAATACCAATCCAGTAACAGACGTTTATAAATTCATTATCAATGACCTCAAATTTGCGGAAGATAATTGTGATAAATTGATCAGAAATGGTGCTGCCTCTCAGGGTAAGGTATCCAGCGGATCAGCGAGTGCATTGCTAGCAAAAGTTTACCTCTACATGCGTGATTATCCCAATGCCCGTCTCAAGGCTGAGCAGGTGATCAACAGTGGCGAGTTTAAATTATACGGGGTAGATATTTCTGGAAAGACGTATGCAGATTTATTTAAGACAGCTAACAACAACAATGAAGAGAGTATTGCAGCGATACAATGGTTAGGTGGCTCTTCTTACGGACATGGAAATGCTTTACAATCGTTTCTAGCCTTCAACTCTGAGATTACCGGTACAGGCGACGGATATGGTAGTGTAACCCCATCTATTGATCTACTCACCGCTTTTGAACCTGGTGATTTAAGAAGAAAACCGACGGTGATGATGCAGGGCGATGTGTATCCAGAAATCAACTCAGCAAAAGGTGGTTACACGCTTCCAGCAGGAGCAGTAGCGCAAGGGATGCCTATGTTCTTTAAAAAATATGTAGTAGGCACGCCAGCAGACAATGGTGGTAAGGGCGCCGCGTTTTCAACAGGCAACAATACCTACCTCATGCGTTATGCAGATGTACTTTTAATTGAAGCAGAGGCCGTATTGGCTGGAGCTGAACGCACATCTGATGATGCGGCACTGGTTCCCTTCAATAAAATTAGAAGACGTGCAGGGCTAATCCCTAAAACCTCTATAACTATTCAAGACATCTATCAGGAACGCCGTATGGAGTTTGTAATGGAGGCCGATTATTGGTTTGACTTGGGGCGCATGGACGGTTTTAACGTGACTTCACATCCTAAAGCCATTGCAATTATCGCCAATCAGGAAAGAGGTATCTATAGTAATACCACGCCTGTAGTTATCTGGGGGCAGAAATATACACCTACAGACGCGAATTTCCGTTTGCCATACCCGACCACAGAAACTACCCTGAACCCCAAATTATTGCTACCTCCAGTACCTTACAATTTTAAATAGCTAATTATGAAAATATTATCTAAAAAATATTTAGCCATCTTTTTGGCAGGTTTATCACTCCTATTGGCCGTTAACATTTCTTGTAAGAAAGATAAAGAGGGAGAGGGAGCACCTAGTATCACTAGAGTACGTACGCTGGTAAAACCTGGAGTTGATCAACCAACTGCACTCGATTCGACAGTGACCGCTGGAGATGTGGGCGTAACCTACGTGATTGAGGGCACCAATTTAAAAACCACCACTAAGGTGGAATTTAATGGCGCATCTGCTTATTTAAACACGGCGCTGTTTAGTGACCATAGTGTGATTGTGATGATTCCAGCGACAGCCTCCTGGGTAAACCAAACTGGAAAATTAACACTTACTAATCCACACGGCACGACAAGTTTTAATTTTAGTATCAAACAACCTGCCCCTTTGATTAACGACGTTAGCCAATTTGCTGGAAATGCAGGAGATATCATCACCATTACCGGACTACGTTTTGATCAGGTATCAAGTGTGAAATTTGGTACTGCGGAAGCTCAGATCATCTCTTCAAATAGTACCGAAATAAAAGTGAGTATACCGAACAATGCCTTAGGCACGGTAAGTGTAACTACCCCTGGCGGCACTGGTATAGGTCCTTATGTATCTTATGATGGTACAGCAGTACCGATTTTGTTGCCATTTGGCTTTAGACACCTGTTCTACGATGATCAAGTAACGGCCGGCTACGACTTTAATTTTGGAGGTGCAAATGCTGATTTTGCAAACACCGAAATGGTCAAACGAGGGAACCATGCCATTAAACTTACCTATACAGGAAATTATGCGGGATTCGCCGTAGGTAGCAATGACCCTGTAGATTTGAGTGATAAAACTTTTGTTAAATTCTCTATCTACGGCACAACTGGTACTGAAGGAAAAGTGGTAAAAGTTGCCTTAAATGACTTTGATAACCGACAAGTGAGTATCGTACTACGTGCTGGCAAGTGGACGACCTATGTGGTTCCTTTAGAGCGTTTCCAAAACGCCAGTCAACCTGGTAAACCGACGAGCTTAAACTGGATCGGGTTTCAGGAACTGAGTGGCAATGCTCCCACAACTATTTTCTTAGACGACATCGGTGTATATTAACCATTTATATTGATAACAATTCACGGAAGTGCGCTGGAGCAATCAGACCAAAAGTTATGCTATTGTTTCGGAGCACTTCCTATTTCAATCCTAACAAGATATTTATGATAAAGGCGAGATACCTTATAGTTAGCTTACTCATGCTAACTAACAATTATATTGCACTTGCGCAGAAAAACCTAGTCAGCAATGGCAGCTTTGAAGATGAACTTAGTGGATGGGTAGATTATTCGGCAAAAGTAACGCCCTATATTTTCAATGCAGGCAAAATGAGCTGTGCGCTGTTTTCATCAGACGCTTCTAAATGGACAGGGATCCATCAAATTGTTTCGTTACCTAAGAACACACAATATATCCTGATGACTGCCAAGCTTAAAACTGATGCCGTTAGTACGGGAAAGGAATCTTGGAATGGCGCTCTATTTCTTTTTGAAACACTCAACAAGTCGGAAGAAAAAATTGGGGAAGGGATTAATATTGCTTCCATCACGGGTGATCAGGACTGGAAATTGTATGAAAGAGCGTATATTATACCTCCAGGCGTGAGCAAAATAAAATTACTATTTGCACTTGGATATGTTACGGGCACCCTATTTATTGACGATGTCAATTTAAAAGTAATTAGTCAGGCCGAGTTTGAAAAACATCTATAAGCTTATGAAATACACATGTTATGGTTTAGCTTGTTTATCGTTATTGTTTAACACTTTTCTAGCTATGGGACAACAGGTAAGAAGTACCACCATTTTACTAGACCAATTGGGCTACTATCCCAGACTAGAGAAAAGTGCCATCCTTACTAAGGAAACCGCAGCTAACAGTTTTGAACTCTTATCTATTCCCAATCAAAAAGTCGTTTACAGCGGCGTGCTTTCCGATCAAAAAAGTACCGGTTATTCAGCTATCAAAACGAGAATAGCAGATTTCAGTAACTTCAATGAGCCAGGCGATTATATCCTGCGCATTCCAGGCATTGGCGACTCTCTGACTTTCCGAATTGGCAACAATGTTCACCAAGAATTGGCGGTAGCCGCATTAAAAGGATTTTACTATCAGCGTGCTTCATTCGCACTTGATCAAACCTATGCTGGAAAATGGTATCGGGCGGCGGGGCACCCCGATACGTCGGTGTACATCCACCCTTCAGCGGCAACTAAAAACCGAAAAGCCGATAGCCGAATCAATGTAGCAGGTGGCTGGTACGATGCTGGGGACTACAACAAATATATCGTCAACAGTGGAATTTCCACAGCGACCCTACTTTCTGCTTACGAAGACTTCCCCACCTATTTCCAAGGGTTGAAAGTCGGTATACCCCATGCGAAAAGCAATGTACCAGATATCTTGACTGAAGCGATCTATAATCTAAGATGGATGTTGAAGATGCAGGATCCTAATGATGGCGGAGTATATAACAAATGTACCAACCTCGACTTTGATGGCATGATTATGCCCGACCAAGCCATAGCGAAACGATATGTAGTAGCTAAAGGTACTGCAGCAGCGTTGAATTTAGTAGCAGTTGCGGCACAGGCCTCCCGCATTTTAAAAGCATTTCCTTCACAGTATCCAGGACTTGCAGATAGTTGCTTAGCTGCCGCAACCCACGCTTGGGACTGGGCACTAAAAAACCCTAAGCTAGCTTACGATCAAGACACGATGAACAAAATGTCAGATCTGAAAGTAAATACAGGTGCTTATGGCGATCAAGATTTTGAAGACGAATGGATCTGGGCCTCGGCGGAGCTGTTGGCATCGACCGGACAACAGCAATACTACGATGCCTTTTTTGCACGTCTAAACGCAAGTGTAAATCTGCCTAGTTGGAGTTACGTAGGGATATTGGGTTATTACACATTAATTAGACGACAATCACAGCTTTCAGCAGCTTATAGCGGTATGACTAGTATTTTAAAGAAACGAATAGTCAATATTGCCGACAGATATGTGTCCAGTCTAAAGACAAATGCTTATGGCACCGTCATGGGAAGTGCGGCTACTGATTTTAATTGGGGAAGTAATTCCGGAGCAATGAACCAAAGCATATTGTTGATCAATGCCTATCTTTTCACAAAAAACACGGCCTACCTTAATGCCGCCAGTAGCAATTTAGATTATATCCTTGGAAAAAATGCGACAGGTTATTCGTTCGTAACTGGTTTCGGCAATAAACCACCCATGCACCCCCACCACCGCTTGTCTTTTGCAGATGGTGTTGAGGAGCCTATTCCTGGCCTGTTGGTTGGAGGACCAAATCGTGAAAAACAAGATGGGTTGAAATATGAGCACGCGGCACCGGAACTTGCTTATTTGGATGATGTCAACTCCTATGCGAGCAATGAGATCGCCATTAATTGGAATGCACCGTTGGTTTACGTGGTCAATGCGCTAGCAGATCTGCAACGAACACTATCTGGATCTTCGAAATGAACCAAAAGTAAGGTCGATAATTAAAGACTTGTAACCTGAATTTGATAATTATTAATTAACTTTTTCATGTATATCTTGATGATATAACATGTGCCCAACTCAACTTATAAATGGTGTTTGGTGGAGATACCAAACACTAAATTATGCTATTGGGGGTAGTCCTTACCCCTCTTTTTGTTAGCTCTTCAATAGCTTACTTATCGAACTCAGGATTTAAGTGAGTTGTCAAGCCATGACTGACTCAGAACTACTTTTACAGCGAGTGGCTAGCATTAAAAGTATTCAAATCAGGCTATTTAAGGGCATCAGCGCTGTTTTTTAGCTATTTGATGTTCAAATACCCTAGCAGGTAGCCAGAAGTAGAAAGAAATAGTACGCCATCTATCGCGCCATCCCAAACACGGAAGCCAAGTAAGATCAACTTGGACTAAGCACAACCAAACTAGCCAAATAGTTCTTTCAAAATAGGGAATCTTTTTTCGTTGCGGACGATCAACGGTGTCAGTAAAATAGGAATGATTACCGAAACTAAGAACGCATCCCAGCCAAAATATTCAGTTTCTCTGAAAATGATGGAATATAAAAAGAACACAATCATGTGCGTAAAATACAGTACCGTACTGCATTTTCTTAAAAAAGCACCATTGTTAACGTTTTCCAATTTTAGATGTAGTGTTAAACAAAATAGCACAATAGGGAAGAAAGAAAATAACAGAGGCGAAATAATTTCAACTTGAAAAAACTGGAATACTAAAGCTACTATTACCATTAAAAATAGCACAGGCTTAGCAAAATGAATTTTCCCCAGGCCTATTAATCCGCCAATTGTTAAATAGAACATTCCAGTGAATAACCTTCCAGTTAAGAAAAGATATTTTATAGCTCTGCCCGCTGCCAACAAAAAATGATTGTCACTCTCGCCCCTAACTAAATAATTAAATACAACAGCCATGATAAATAGCAAAATAGAGAAGATAAAGATTGATCTTAGCTTAAAATTGATCAGTATCAGTAGGTAAATGAGTGCGATAGAATAGGTCATCGACAATAAAAACCAAAGTGGCCAAGAGTAGTAGTTCTCTCCGAAGAAAAAAGTTCCCCTTACAAAAAGTACGATGTTTTTCTGAAAAGTTAAATCATCAGTCACGTACCGCCAAATAGTAATTGGTAAAAATATAATTGTCCAATAGATATATAACTTAAATATCCTTTTTAGGTAAGGCAAAATGCTGGATAGCTGATAAGCTTTATCTGGTTGTTTATAAACTTTCGAAAAAAGAAAGAAACCAGCAGCCATAAAGAAGTAAGGTACCACTAATAGCAAACTATTTTCCCACAACTGCCTAAAAACAGGGTTTTGAATATCTTTAAAGGGATGTGTGTGTCCAGCTACGACAAAAAGGGCTAAAATAAATTTGGCGACGTCGATGCCTTTAAATTCTTTCCTACCGAGTGACCGAGTTATTTCCATGAGTAAGCAGTATAATTTTAGATTCGAGCCCTTAAATAGGCTATTTCTGTATTGCTACCAAACAATACTACATGACTTTGTTTGATTTGAACATCATCATAGGTAGAGGTAATTTAGTAATCAATCAAATTTATGTAGCTCTAATTTAGCAAATTACTACAAATAGTAACATCGAGATTTTAATTTTTGTTTTTGATGAGAAACAATATTGATGCAAGGGTGAATTTAGCGGAGAAGTTAAAAACCTTATATAGCACATCAAACAAATAGCCAAACATATTCCTTATCTACTTCTACCTTTTTAAAAAATAAATTAGGACTAGTTTTGGTTAATCGTTTAAAATCCTTGATTAAATGTGATTGATCATAAAAAAGGTTTTCATAAGACAATGTGGTCAAATTACGGACATCCTTACGCTTAGCGATCACGTTTCTAAAGCGATGTACTTTTCGAAATTCTATAGGTGTTTTTCCAACTGAACGCTTAAACAGCTTGTTCAAATACTGTCTCGAGTACTGATATTTTTGGGCGATGTCATCTATTTTCAAATCGGTCTCCACATCAGCAATTACTTTTTCTAACAAGGACAAATCCACCCTATAGAATTTAGAAAGCCAATATTTTTCAAGTTCATTTTGTTGATGAGCGCTATCCTCTAATTTTAGAATATCCAACATTTTTGCACTAAAATCAGGAAAAGGATTAAAATCAGTATCACTTTTATGAATAAAAAGCGGTTCTACATCTGCAATAAATTGGTTAATACCTAAAGGTTTGAAATATATGGTTACTTCATTAAATCGGCCCTGACATTGCACTTCAATTGGAGAAGTGTATCTAGAAACATAGTTAGCAACAAAGTTTTCTTTTGGGGATTCCTTTACAATAATCTTTTGATCTGATAAACAAAGATCTGCATTGGACATTGCAGATATGATAAAGAAGTTATTTGGAAAGGTCAAATAATGTAGCGTTTTGGAAGTATTTGAAGAAGAAATAAAATAATAGCCTTCGATGTATTTCTTTAAGATCTCATTTCTCGGCTTGTAAAACTGTATCTGCATCTTCTCTTGGTCTGAGCGTGGAAGCACCTACTTTCTACATATTTTATCTATAGCTTTACCCTTAGCTAATTCATCAACCAACTTATCCAAGTAACGTATCTTTTTCATCAATTCATCTTCTATTTCTTCTATACGATACCCGCAAATTGTCCCTGTAATTTGATCAGCATTAGGATGAAGTTTAGCTTGCGCAAAAAATTCTTGAAAATTAGTTTTGCGTTCGATATGCTGCTGTATTTGTTCTTCCTGGTAACCTGTTAACCAACAGATCACCTCCTTTAATTCGGACAAGGTGCGCCCTTTTTTCTCCACCTTTGCGATATAGTGTGGAAAAACGCTGGCAAAAGACATCTTATAAACTCTCTCGTTGTTATTTTTCATGACACAGCTTCTAAAATTCAAACTTAATCAAAACTTTTCATAGCATTCGGCAATAGCACGCAAAATGTTGCTCTTCGCACAGCACACCGGGACAAACAGTGAATGCACAAAAACTATGATGAATTTCATAGCATTAAGAAAGGATACAGAGTAGAGATTAGTTTGGCCGAGCCACATGGTATGTGTAAAGCTAAATTCCCGCCGGAACTAGCATTGATAAGCAATTTTAGGCAAACTGTGGCCAAAATACAGATCGACTGCCGAGCTTTTTGGACTTACAACGACAATCCATTTAAAAATTTAGCGCAGTGATCAATGATCAAAAATTACCCATAAGATGGCAAGGCCCATCTACTGAGCAAAATGCAGTACAACCCGAAATTAAGACATTAGAACTAAGCTATTTACTCCTCAGCCTTTATTCTGAAGTCGTTGTACTCCTTGAAAGCTTCATCTCCAATCGAGTCCGATGCGGAGAAAAGACTCTAAGCACCACCGGACGTTGGTGTTTCTCCAAGTTTCCGTAAGGTAATACAATCCTTATTTGATTACCGTTGTATTTGGCATCGTACACCTGCACCAAATCTTCGCTATCTGCAGATTCCATAGCATTAAAGCCCATGGAATTTACGTTTAGACATACTAAATTCACATTTTTGAGATCAATATTTTTTGCTTTTGAAAGGCAAGTGAGTTGAACACGCAGCATAGTCTCACTTCTATCTAAGACAGTAAGCTCGGCTTTGTTTCCTTGATCTTGATTTTGGAAAGTGACTTTGTTTTTCTTTGGATTTGCGCAAGATGTAATGAAAAATAACGCATAAAAACATACGATCGAGAGCGATGTTTTTCTGTTGGTAGGCATGATGGGTTTTAAAAAATGTATACTAGCTATTTAAAAATCAAGTTCACCAGCTGTTATCAAATCGATGGTAAAATTCTTACAATAAATAACTTTGACAAATATACGCCAATACTTAACATTTGGGTTGTCAAGCCAAAGTAAACAAAATTTAGACTTGACTGGCTTATTCGTTTGTCCTTAAATTTTCACCATCCTTAAAATGTAACCTCCTAAAAACAAATCCAGAAACAATCGTTAAAACCCCAATAACTAGGAAAGTATAACGAAACGCATTATGGATTTCGTTATGGATCAATTTGACATCGCCTTGAAAAATCTTTAAGACAATTAAGCCAAAAGCTACACCAAAACCAATGGCCAGCTGTTGGTTTACGGAAGCTAGAGAATTACCGCTACTGGTATGATAATGGCGTAAATCGGCTATGGAAATGGAGTTCATGGCCGTAAATTGAATGGAATTGAAGAAACCCAACACCGCAATAATTGGCATGTACCAATAAATAGAAGTTTGGATAACTGGAATTGCCATACAGCAAATGAGCGTACCAATCATAAAGGTATTGAACATCAAAGTTTTTCGATAACCGAACCTATCTAATATTTTGATTACGTTAGATTTAGCCAGCATTGCCGTAAGCGCCATGGGTGCTACAATCCAACCAGAAGTAACGGCGGATTGCCCATAGGCAATTTGAATCATCATCGGCAATAACAAAGGCACTGAGCTAATGCCCAAGCGTGTGGCCAAACTGCCTAGAATACCTACTCTAAAGGTTCGCACCTGAAACAGGTTTAAGGGAAAAATAGGATTTCTGTCTCTGCTTGCGTGTCGATAATAGAAGTAAAGCATTAAAAAGCCGAAGAAAAATGCCGCTAATACGGGTGTCATGTGGGCGGTATTGCCAAACATTTCCAAAGCTATAGACAACAGTAAAGAAGCCGCAGCGAAAATGAGGAAACCTTTTAAGTCAAAATCTATCACATCAGATTTGTAGTTGGGCATATACTTTGTACTTAACACAATACCTATCAATCCAATCGGAATATTGATAAGGAATATCCAGTGCCAAGACAAATAATCTACCATGTAGCCACCTACCAAAGGCCCTAATACGGGGCCAATTAGTGCTGGAATAATAGCAAAGTTCATGGCTTTGAGCAATTCATTTTTAGGAAAAGTTTTGATCAGTGCCAACTTCCCTATCGGCGTCATTAAGCTACCACCTATGCCCTGCAGTACCCTGGCAAAAACCAATTGCGTTAAATTTTGAGAAAGAGAACAAAACAAAGAGCCGCTAGCAAAGAGAATTAGCGAGGCGATAAAAGTACTTTTAGTTCCAAATTTATCGGCCAAAAAACCACTTACCGGCATAAACAAGGCCAATGTAAGTACATAGCTAATGATGGCATTTTGCATGTTTAAAGGCGACTCGTTTAAGTCTTTGGCAATAGTTGGCAGCGAAGTATTTAAAATAGTAGAATCCAACATCTGCATAAAAATGGATGTCGCCAGAATTACGGGCAGCAGTTTCTTAGTGGTTGCGGTATGTATATTAGGTTCGTCCATTTGTAATAGCCGATTTCATTTGTAAAACTACTAAGTAAAGACATATTGTGTGCTTTTGTTTTTTAAATTATGAAGTTCTTTCTTCATTCTATTTTCTTTAGTTTTTCATCATAGAGCCCAATCAACAAACTATTTCCATTCTGATCAACTTTAACACCACCGTATTTGGCCATTTCGTATTTCTTGCCTTGCCCTTCTTCAAAGAAAAACGACTCCGCTCCTATGTTAATGCCCCAACGGTTTGGCGATGTATATTCTACCAGATATTCACCTTTTTTTAAAGGTGTCCTATATTTTTGAAACCTTACTCTTTCTGCGATATTGTTTTTCAGTTTCACTACACAATAGCCACGTTTTGGTATTGAATCTCTATCAAAATTTTCAGAAAGCTGATAACGAAGGCTCATGTAATCGCCCTGCATCAAAGAACGTGGATCTACGGGTGCAAGTGCCAACAATACCAATTGCCCATCTTTTAACAATGTTTCTTTCTTAAAGATTGAATAATTAAAATACACCATCAATATTGCTAAGTTCAAGAGGATAATGAACCACTTATATTTTTTCATCATTTGTTAATTTTCGGTGTAATAATAAATAAAGTACCACAAAAAGCATCCCAGATGAAAACAAAAGAATGGACTTCGTTAGCAGCGTGAAATGCAAATCGTAATAATACTGCCCTATGAAATAAATTAACGAGATAACACCGATTGCAAAACCTGTTTTATAGTTTACTAAAAAGCATAGCAGCAAAATGAGCAATGCACCGCTTACCGCAGGTGCCAATAAGGTAGGTATTAACACCAAAATACTGATTACATAAACATATAGTTTCTGCTTCCTTTCATGGATATGCAATACCTCTACCACGTTAGCGAGGGTATAAACAATAATGCATACAACCACAGTGCCCGATAACCAGATAAAATCTTTTGATAAGGGCAGCAAGTCTCTTTTGCCCAATATAATTAAGCCAAAAAGGAACGAAAATACAAGTCCAATACGTACAGGCTCGTAAAGTTTGCTAGTAGTTTTACTTTGAACAATTAGCTTTGCTTCATTAAGAATAAAATAACTCATTAAAATTGCCATTGACGCTACATATGCATTTACAAGGTTATCGCTATTACTTGAAATAATGAGTGCTAAAATACTGCCACCTGCAAGTAAAACAGCTATAAATGAGAGTATATAATTCCGCACAATGCTCAAAGAAATTAACGCGATAAAGAAAAAAATGATGCTCAAAGATTCGTCACTCATTCTCAATTTCTCTAAACCAAAACCAATCATAGTAAGGCCAATTATAAAAAAAGAAACATTGAACGTATCGATAATAATTTTATCGTAGGCTTTGCTGGTAAGTAGGACACCCGCAATAAATACAAAGCCAAACAAAGTTAGTCCAACTTTAGAATCGTAAAGCCCAGTCATCATTAAAAATCCTAAAAAAGCCAGACTTGCCAATATGCCTCCGAAAATAGATAGTACTTTTATAGCTAGGGATTGTTTTTCGCGGCTTTTCTGATAAGCCTTAGCGATAGCCTCTTCATCAACAATTAAAGGTTTTTGCATCACACTTTGCAGGTAGGCCAACAGCTGGTTAATATTAGTACTATTGCTCATTTGACCATTTCTTTTGATAACGCAATAAATTGATGACAACGCCTGTTACACTGCCAATAATGAATATACTGACAAAGAAAAACATCATTTCAGCATCCGAAATTTTAATTAGTAGCGCTGAGCCCATTACGATTAAACTAAATGGAATTGCGGCCAAATAGAATAAATTCTTTGTTGCCAAACTTTGTTTAATACTCAACGCATAAAACAGTAAAATGAAAACAATGAGCAAAGGAAAAACAATGGTATAACGACCATACAAACCCATACAAAAACCTAGAGTTGCATAGGTTATAGCTGCTAATGCAACAATCTGCAAAAACCATTTTGGTACACTTATTTCCAATCTATATTTTGCCAAACCTGTAAAAAAGAACAATGCAATAGCATTCATTGCAAAAAGCAGACTTAATATGGATACCTCAGACAAATCTTGGGCAACTTGTTGTATGTAAAGAATTAACGTAATATTCAGCAAAACAAGATAAAATAACCATAAGGGTGCAAAATTTGAAATTGCAACCCAAAGGGTAATGAAAACGGTCCAAGCTAAAAAGAAATCATAAGCATTGGCTCCAGTTTGATAAATCTGCCCGAATACGGCATACAAAACCCCAACCAGTACTGATGCAAACGTAAGCAGTATGTTTTTGACAATGCTATTTTTAATGAAGAAAACACAACTTACAGTAGAAATTAACACAGCTTCTGTAAGGCCAATTTTGACGAACTTATGTAGGCTGGCCCAATTGTAGGCGAAAAAGAAAATAATACCCGAAACTGAAAAACCAACACCCAAGGTGATGAGCATCAGTTTGACAAATGTTTCCCATGCTTTCTTGTCTGGATAGCTATTTTCTCTGAGCACCTTTTCTACCTCTTCTTCGCCGATATCGCTATGGCGGATAAGCAAGTAAAGATCTTCTCTTTCTATATTTTTCATTAATAAATTAGATTTTATCGAACATAACTTGAATATGTTCTTTAAGGTTGCGAGCTAGAAATTACTTTAGACAACAAGATAGTTCAGCATTTTAAGAATTGCAAATTTAAAGCAGGTACGCAAGAAATTCATTTAATCTTTATTCAACATCGAGTTCTCCTTCGTATCTTTCATAAAGATGTAGACGATTAATGAAAATGCAATACAAGCGGTAATGTACCAATAGTAGTAATGCTCTACATCTTTTTGCTTAAAGAGCAAAGCGACATATTCTGCCGAACCCCCAAAAACAGCTACAGTAAGCGCATAGGGCAAGCCCACACCGAGTGCTCTAATATGCGTAGGGAACAACTCAGCCTTTACCACGGCATTAATAGAAGTATAGCCAGAAACGATGAGTAAAGCAACAAGCAAATAAACAAAGGCTTCCCACATACTCGATGCCCGACTCAGTCCATTGAGCAGCGGAACGGTTAACAAAGTACCTGCTATACCAAAGCCTAGCAGCAAAGGACGGCGACCAATCTTATCTGACAAGAAGCCAAAAAGTGGCTGTATCAATGCAAAAATCAATAGTGATAAGAACGATAGGAGCGTTGCTTCTTGCTTGCTTAAATGTACCGTGTTTACTAAAAATTTCTGCATATACGTAGTATAGGTATAAAATGCAAGTGTACCACCCAACGTTAACCCTACGACCGTAATCAGTGCCTTTGGATGCTTTAGTAATTCCCTTATAGCGCCTTTTTTATTTTTAGCATCTCTAGATTGGAGCTCACTTTTCTCGAAAGATTCCGTTTCGTGCAAGCTACTTCTTAGATAAAGTGCAATTAAAGAAAGTACTGCCCCTATTACGAAGGGAATTCGCCAGCCCCAATCATGTAACTGAGTGTCAGTTAATACAAACTTTTGTAGTACCAACTGGATTCCTAGGGCCATTAACTGACCTCCAATTAAAGTAACATACTGAAAACTAGAATAAAAACCTCTCTTATCTTTCGTAGCCATCTCACTTAGATAAGTAGCTGAAACGCCATATTCTCCCCCAACGCTTAACCCTTGAATTAAACGGGCTAATAACAACATCGCCGGGGCAAAAATTCCGATAGCTTCATAAGTAGGCGTAATTGCTATGAGCAGAGAGCCAAAAGACATTAATAGTACCGAGACGGTCATCGCTTTTTTACGCCCAACTCTATCTGCTAGGGTACCAAATAGCCAACCTCCAATGGGCCGCATTAAAAAGCCTACCGCAAAGATCCCTGCGGTATTGAGCAACTGTGCGGTCTGATTGCCATTCGGAAAAAAAGAACCTGAAAAATAAATGGCAAATGCCGCGTAAGCATACCAATCGTACCACTCTACTAAATTACCTATGGAACCACCAACAATAGCTTTGATTCGGCTTCCGGTAGAAATTTCTCTATTTTTAGATGGAATGATTTCCATATTTATTGGTTCTTCTGAACCGAAATATACAATTATTATTTTGCTGTTTTTCCATTTACTTAGTTGATAAATTTTTAAATCACAGCGCACTAAAACTGAAAAGGCAAACCATCATTTCGGAATTCAGGCTGAACATCGCCGTTTATACTATAAGTCAAACCTTTCTAACAAACCTTTGTTGTCGTAATACAATAAAAAATTGTTTTTTTTTAATGTTACAGGACAGTAATATTGTCGAGACTAAGCAATTTTCTATATTGTTCTACAGCAAATAGCTTTTAATTTTGCTGAGAAGTAATCATCATATCAATTAAAAAATAAAAACATGCAAACAACAAGTGTTAAAGCTTTCGGTACTACAGCACCTGAAGCAGATTTAGCTCCTTTGCAAATCAATCGTAGAGCGGTACAGCCTAAAGATATAGAGATAGAGATTCTATACTGCGGTGTTTGTCACTCAGACTTACATACTGCGCGCAACGATTGGCGAGGTTCGATTTATCCAGTAGTACCAGGTCATGAGATTATAGGTAGAATTACTGCAGTAGGCAATGAGGTTACTAAATTTAAAGTAGGGGATTTAGCGGGAGTTGGCTGTATGGTAGATTCATGTAAAACATGTAGCAGTTGCCAACAAGATTTAGAACAGTACTGTTTAAACGGATTTACGGGCACGTACAATGGCCAAGATTTGCATTTAGGAGGTCAAACTTTTGGTGGTTATTCAGAAAAAGTAGTCGTAGATGAACATTATGTACTATCCATACCACAAAATCTTGAACTTGCAGCTGTGGCACCCCTATTATGTGCGGGAATCACGGTTTGGTCGCCATTAAAACATTGGAATGTAAATGAAGGCAGCAAAGTGGCAGTAATCGGCTTAGGTGGTTTAGGACACATGGCGATTAAATTAGCAAATGGTTTGGGTGCTGAAGTAACCTTATTCTCCAGAACACCAGACAAAGCTGAAGATGCCAAAGCGTTGGGAGCACACCATGTAGTGATTTCTACTGACGAAGCTCAAATGAAAGCGGTAAGAGGGCATTTCGATGTAATTATTGATACTGTTCCCTACGTCCACGATGTCAATCCTTATGTATCGACATTAAACATTAACGGAACCTTAGTGCTAGTGGGTTACCTTGGTGGTTTAGAACCTATCTTAAATACTGTTCCCATGATTTTGGGACGTAAGTCTGTGGCGGGCTCATTAATTGGCGGTATTGCAGAAACGCAGGAAATGCTAGATTTCTGTGGCGAAAAAGGTATCGTTTCCGAAATTGAAATCATTAAAATGCAGGACATTAATACAGCTTATGAGCGTATGCTAAAAAGCGATGTGCGTTATCGTTTTGTAATCGATATGGCTTCTTTGAAAAACAGTTAGAAAAAAAAGGGATGGCCATTCTTTTACCATCCCTTTTAAATCTTAAGGCTTATTGAATCACTTTTTTTGATAACTACCAAATAATTTAATCAGCCTATCAGGATAATCCGAGATGATTCCGTCTACCCCTAACTTACCTAAAGCAATCATATCTTCTTCGTTATTTACCGTCCAAGGAACGATCTGCATTTTATTTGCATGAACTTTTTGAACTAGCGTTTCATCTACCCCACTAAAATATGGGCTGTAGATTTCTGGAACGAAACCCAATCTTTTTAAGTCTTCATCCAAGCCACCTTTCTCTTGTTCCTTTTGCTTCAAATAAGCAGCTATTTCCTTCTCGGACAAACCATATTTTTTAAGCTCGTCTGCTGAAATATTCATTTTGCCACTCACCAATAATGATAAGCGTAGCTTAGGTTCGTCTTTATGCAATACTTGAAGCGTCCTTACATCAAAAGACTGGATCGTCACTCGCTCCTTAATGTTTCTTTTATTGATGACCTCCATCATCGTTTTGACGAAAACATCGGGGCTTGGATGATAAAACCCATCACCGCTAGGACTTGATTTTGTTTCGATGTTGTAATAAACGGGCTTTAGTCGATGAACTCTCACATAGTTCTCCACGCTATCAATCAAATCTTCCAGTAGCGGCTTGTGGATTTTCATTTTAGCCTGTTCTGGATATCTAGGATGTGGCTTGGTACCAGCATCAAAACGACGAATACTGTCATAGCTCATCTGGTACAAACTCAATTGTTTTTCTTCCTCTTTGCTAATGTCGGCTCCATCTGGCTTTCGCATAAATGCAGCTGACATAAAGTTATCATGAGAAACTACCACTTTTCCATCTTTGGAAATGACCACGTCCATCTCCAACGTTTTAGCGCCTAGCTTTACCGCATTCAGCATCGCTGGAATGGTATTCTCTGGCATGATGGCCATCCCACCTCGATGAGCCTGAACATCTATTTTTTGTTGTGCAACGGCGAGGTTAGCGCCTAGTACCGCTAATACAAACCCTATTTTTTTAATCATCATTACTTATTGTTTAATTTTTGAAAACCCTTTCCTGTAGCCGCAAAAATATTGGACATTAAGCCTATATATGGTTAAAGGAATATTAAATTTTCATGAGTTTATACCGCGCTGGATTAGCTAATTATTAAGAGACATCTGAATTACTGCAACAAATGCAGCTGTGATCAACAGCAAATCCTGCTGAGTTCATATTTTTTATTATCTTTATTTATAGGAAACTTAAACAGACTTCCTTTATAAACAAAACAATTTCATTCACAAATCCGTTGCCTTAAACGATTTTCGTCTTTATGAAGCAGGAACATAATTATTCTCGACGGTTTTTCCTGAAAACCTCGTCGATATTGGGTGCGTTGGCTTTTATACCGCGCGGTGTAAAAGCATTTTACGAAGAAGTCAAAAACTTTATCGTTCCAAAAAAAGAAGAACTCCCTATAAACGTTTCTATCAACAAAAAAAGTTATGCCATAAAGGCGGATACTCGTACCACATTGTTGGATTTGTTACGGGAAGATTTGAACTTAACCGGAGCTAAAAAGGGCTGCGACCATGGACAATGTGGCGCTTGCACCATCCATGTTAATGGCGAACGTGTTTTGAGCTGCTTGACTTTAGCTGTAACGCTACCTGGTAAGGAAATCACAACCATAGAGGGTTTAGCGGATGGCGATAAACTTCATCCTATGCAAGAAGCTTTTATCGAATGTGATGGCTTCCAATGCGGTTATTGCACGCCGGGGCAAATTATGTCGGCGGTGGCTTGTGTAAAAGAAGGCCACACCAAATCGGTAGCAGAAATTAAAGAATTTATGAGTGGCAACCTATGTCGTTGCGGTGCTTATAATGGTATTGTCGAATCTATTCAAAAAGTAGCTGCAAAATGAGACCATTTCTATTTTCAAAATCATCAGCCATCACTCAGGCATTAGCGAAGAAAAATGGCACTACGCAATATATAGCCGGTGGTACCAACTTGGTAGATTTGATGAAAAAGCACATTGCTGAGCCAGAAAGCGTGGTAGATATTACATCGGCTTTGCCTGCAAAAATTGAAGCTACTGCAAAAGGCATACAGATTGGCGCCATGATGCGCAATACGCCATTAGCGAACGATCCCATCATTTTGGCAAAATATCCCTTGATAGCAAAGGCCATTTTAGCGGGCGCTTCCCCACAAATCCGCAACATGGCTTCTACTGGCGGAAACCTATTGCAGCGAACCCGTTGCCCGTACTTTTATGATATCACTACGCCTTGCAACAAACGCGAACCGGGCTCGGGCTGTAGTGCGATTCAAGGAGAAAACCGGATGTCGGCTGTGGTAGGTTACAGCGAGCAATGCATTGCCGTGCATCCATCAGATTTATGTGTGGCTTTGGCTGCGCTAGATGCTACGGTAAAAGCCCAAGATAAAAGTGGAAAAATACAAGCCATCGCCTTTAAAGATTTTCATCGCCTACCAGGCACTACGCCCGAGAGAGACCACAACCTTCCAGCAAATGCGCTAATCCATTCGGTAGCGCTAGCCGAAAATGCTTTTGCTAAGAACTATGCTTATGTGAAAGTTCGCGATCGAGATAGCTATGCTTTTGCCTTGATCTCTGTTGCTGCAGCATTGCACTTAAATGGAAACCAGATTATCGAAGCCCGACTAGCATCAGGAGGTGTAGCACATAAACCATGGCGTTGGCTCGAAGCAGAGCAATATTTAAAAGGCAAAACCGCCAATGCAGCAACTTTCGAAGCAGCTGCAAATATCGCCATTAAAGGCTTAAAGCCACAATCGCATAACGGTTTCAAAATCCCGATGTTAAAAGGAGCAATTGAAACTGCATTACAACAATGTTTAAATCCATAAATTGACATTTGATGGGATTTTTTGATGAACCATACGATTTAATGACCGCAGCTGAGGGACGTGTAGAAGGTGTTGCCAAAGTTACCGGTAGCGGCAAATACGCAGCTGAATATAAAGTAAACGGGCTTTGCTATGCTGTTTTGGTAGGCAGTACAGTTGCTTCTGGAACAATTAAAAGCATTAACCTAGATCATGCCAAGCAGGTTGCGGGGGTGTTAAATATCATTACCCATTTGCAAAAACCACTGGTACCAGGCATGGCCGATGAAGAGAAAATCAAGGAAGCTCGCTTTGGTTTACCTATTTTTCATACCGATAAAATTTATTTCAAAGGACAGCCCATTGCTTTGGTCATTGCCGAATCTTTAGAGGATGCGACCTATGCAGCGTCATTGGTTACCGCAGCATACGAAAAAGAAGCCGCTAAATTGAATTTCGATACAGCGCTTAAAAATATTCCACTTACTCCAGCAGGAAAAGATAGAGGTGACATAGTAGCTTTAAATGATGCTCCCTATTCGGTAGAGGCCGAATATAACATCAAAGCTGAAGTGCATAATCCAATGGAAATGCATGCTACCATCGCCGAATGGACAGCAGATGATAAGCTTAAATTATTCGATAAAAACCAAGGCGTAAATAACGTGCAGCGAACCTTTGCTAAACTATTTAATATCCCTGTGGATCATATCGAAGTAATTAGTGAGTTTGTGGGCGGTGGTTTTGGTTCTGGCTTACGAGTTTGGCCTCATGCCTTGGCCTGTGTGATGGCGGCAAAGTTGGTTAAACGCCCAGTAAAACTAATGTTAACCAGACCGCAAATGTTCCACTCGGTGGGTTATCGCCCTGCGGCATGGCAAAAAATTAAGTTAGCGGCTAATGCTGATGGCAAATTCGTGGGGATTCATCATCAAGCTAAAAACGGCAGTTCCGTTTACGAAAATTTTAACGAAGGGATTACTCGTGTAACCCGACTGATTTATCATTTTGAGAACTTAAGAGCTGAAGCAGCAGTCATTCCCTTAAATTTATCTACCCCAACTTGGATGCGTGGTCCCGGCGACTGCACGGGTGATTTCGCCATAGAAAGCGCGATTGATGAATTGAGTTACAAACTCAAGATCGACCCTGTGGCTTTAAGAATGAAAAACTTGGCGCTGGACAAACATCCTGACAATGGCTTGCCTTGGTCTACCAACTATATCAATGAATGCATCGAAAAAGGCGCGCAGATGATTAACTGGAAGGATAGAAAGGCTGCACATTCGCAAACTATTGAAGGCGACTGGAGCATTGGCTATGGCATGGCTGTTGGCGCCTGGAACGCTGGTAGAGGAACTGCAAGTGCAGGCATTCAAATGCAGGAAGATGGTACGATAACGGTACAGACTGCGATGACGGATATCGGCACAGGGACAGGGATTTCGATGCAGAACATCGTTCACGAAACAACAGGAATTTCCAAAAGTAAAATTAAGATTGAGTTAGGAAACTCTAACCTACCGCCCGCACCTAGTCAGGGAGGAAGTAACGGTTTGTCTTCTATTGGCGGCGCTGTGGTTGCTGCGGTAACGGCCCTAAAATTGAAACTAGCCGAAAGTGCAGCATCGCAAAACGACGCTTATCAAAATGCTACAGCAGCTGATATTTTGTTATCGGACACTGGAGTTTCTCTGAAAACGGCAAAAAATCAGTTCATCAGTTATCATTCCCTCTGGGAGAAAAATAACCTGAACATTTTAGAGGTGGAAGCGAGTTCTGGACCAGGTGCAGAGCGACAAAAATATGCTTTCTGCTCATCGGCAGCTCATTTTTGTAAAGTAAGCGTAAATCGCAAAACAGGAAAAGTGAAGATTGAAAGGTTAGTGACTGTTTCTGATGGAGGTAAGATTATCAGTGAAAAAGCAGCTGCTAATCAGATGTCGGGAGCGGCAGTTGGCGGTATCGGCATGGCTTTAATGGAAGAGCAAGCAACAGATGAACGCTTGGGCACCTTGGTGGGCAACGACTTTGCAGGTTACCACTTTCCAGTAAATGCAGATGCGCCAATTATTGAGGTAGCATTTATTAATAAACCAGATCCTAATATCAATCCGCAAGGCTCCAAGGGTTTGGGTGAAGTTGGTATTATTGGTACTGCCGCGGCAATTGCCAACGCAATTTACAATGCTACAGGCAAGAGATTAAGAGATTTACCAATTACACCAGATAAGGTTTTGTTGGGGTAACATTTACAGTGCTCTCCTTTTCAAGGAGAGATGCCTGAAAGGCAGAGAGGTTTATATTTGCTAAGTGTAGCTTTGATAATTATTTTTTCAGTGGTCAAGCTTAGGACCTCGCTGTTCTAAGACTTCGTAAGTCTGAAATCCTGTCATGTCGAGGCTACGAGACATCTATTCTTGAATACCTTTGAAAACATAAACACTAATGAAAGAAGTGTGATGCCCACTGGCATAACTTGTGCCGATTTATCGGTAGAGGCAAAAGTAAATCCTCCTATTTGTGAGCCGAAACATCACTAACGAAAAAGTATTCGACAAGCTCAGACTGACACCAGCTATAAAAACCTACTCTTCAAATAAATAACCACTATAAGCCAAGCCCTTCGCTACACTTTTAAAGTTATCGCCAGAGTTTAAAGTGATATGCGGGAATTTATTCTTAAACAGGGATTGGATACTCGCCACCATGGATGTGCCACCAGTTAAAAATAAACTATCAATCTTTGCTACCTCAATATGATTTTGTTGCAAGAATTCTTCAAGATAAGTGGCAATCCTAGTCACATCTTTTTGGATGATTTGTTCATAATCAGTCAATGAAATGTGCTCATCTATATCTATCCCCATTTGATGATAGGTAAAGTTCGTTTCTGGCTCACTCGATAAGGCAATCTTTGTTTGCTCAATGGCTTGAAACACTGAATAGCCTAAATTATGCTCAATAAGTGTAATCAGGTTTTTAAACTTTCTATCCTTCCCAGAATAGTAGTAGTAATCGTCGATGTCTTTTCTTATCCGCTGACCGTTAAAAAAGTTCATTTGTTCCCACGAGCAAATATTAGCAAACAATGATTTGGGCACTGTCAGTACTTTCCCAGGTGTAGCTTCGTAGGTAGTATGCTTACCAAAATAAGGTGTGCCTAGCTCCCACATAAATGCTGAATCAAAACTATCGCCACCAATGTAAATACCACCCGTTGCCATCATATCTTTCTTGCGATCTTTACTACCAACTTTCGCTGGATCTAGCACCAAGTAAGTAAAATCGGTGGTACCACCACCTAAATCGCCTACCAAAACATGTTCCTTTTTAGTTAAGGTTTGCTCATAGGCAAAAGCAGCTCCAATAGGCTCGAACTGAAATCTAACTTCCTTAAAACCAGCTAACTCTGCAGCTTTATTTAATCTATTCTGTGCTAAAGTGTCTTTCTGCACATTGTCATCGTCGAAGAAAACAGGCCTGCCAATTACGGCTTTTTGTACATATTGACCAACAATTTCATCAGCCCTGCCTTTGAGTTCCTTTAAAATAATGGAAACTAAATCTGATGCATTGTATCTTCTATTGTGAATTCGAGTTTCCGAAAAACTGCTTCTCGATAGAATCTGCTTAATGGATTTAATGAAACGACCTTTCATGCCATCTTTAAGGTAAGCACTAATCGCTTCTTCACCAACCACATAACTTTTCTCGTCGCCTGTATTGAGCTGATGATAAAAGTAAATTAAGGATGGAATGATGATGGTACTGTGAATTTCTTTCGAATCTTCGTCGTAAATGGCCAAAGCAGAGTTGGTGGTACCAAAATCGATACCATATAAAAATCGTTTCATGAGAAGGAAGCTAAAACAATGAAATTTTGCAGGGCGACGAAGGTAAGGAAAAATGATTAAGAAAAGAAAACTTATCACTCTGGGTTTAAACTCGATGGTGATTGCTACCACCAGCACTTCCATTCCCAATGTCGTCATTCCCGTGAAAACGGGAATCTTACTACTGTAGCTATATCATTTTAGCCTCATTGGCGGCTGGCCTAGTTCTTTTCTCTTGAAAGAAAAGAACCAAAAGTTCAAGGCTGCTTTGCCTAGCTAGCTACAGCTCGATAAAACTTTGAAAACGCTGGCTGAAACGTGTGAATGTTAGTGGCACTTTGTAAGTTTATGAAACACTTCTGCACCCAGCTTGAATCGTTCAATTTTTTAAGGCGGTACTGAAGTTTTATCGGCTTACACTTCGCTATGCAAAGAGGCCACGTATCGTGCTTAGCAAAGGTAGCAGTAAATGTTCCCCCCACTTTTTAAGGAGTACTTGTTCCGATACATCAGAAGGGATAGGAGTTTTTTTATTTTTCGCAACCTCATATGACGCAAATTCTTTAACAAAAAACTCCCTGGCTACGCCATCTCTCCCCAAAAGGGAGAGAGTATTACTTTAGAAAAGGCGGTAATTTTATCCTTTACTTAATCCTCCCCTGCTCATTCTCCAATGCCGAACTTCTCGTTCTAGGCCCCTTAGAATTGCCACTGCTAAATCGGTAACTGAAATTCAATCGCACTTGCCTAGTTTCGTAATAGCTGTAGTTACGGATATACAGACCATCTACACTTTGAGTTGAAAATGCTTTCGTGCCTTTGTAGATATCAGCGAAGATTAGCCGCAACGTAGCTTTGTTATCCATCAAATTGCGTTGTAAACCCAGATCTATTTGCCCTGTAGCTCTCGGAAACTGATTGGCTCCTGCTAACTTCCTTGAATTATAAATTCCTACCACTTCTCCGTTAAAACCATAAGGAAGTTTAAAAGTCTGCTGCAAATTCATCCTGCCTGCAAACTGTTTCAAGTCCAACTTCCTTCCACCTCCAAAATCAATATCATTATGTAACCCGAAAAGCGTACCATTAAAAATCACATTCCACCATTTTGCCGGATTTAAAGTTTGTGTTAGCGTTAAGGCCAAATGCTGTTGCGCACCCAAATTACGAGGAACCATCACAATCTTGGTGTCATCAACCACATCGGTAACTTCTACGCTAAAGTTATTGGTATGCGTATAACTCAAACCGATAATAGTTGAGCTTTTGTAGGCATACTGCAATAACAAGCGGTGGCTTATTTGAGGTGCCAAAAACGGATTCCCCTGCCAATAAGAAAGCTCATCCAACAGATAAATAAACGGATTGAGGTTTTGATAAGCTGGTCGGTCAATTCTTTTCGAATAGCTTAGGGAAAAATTATGGTTGGCACTAGGTTTAATCGCAGCAGAAAGGAATGGGAACCAATTGGTATAATTTCTTTCGGTTACCTTCATATTTCCAGCAACTACAGAAATCTCGTCTAACTCGCCCTTTGAAGCAGTATTTTCCACGCGCAATCCGCCCTGTAGTTGCCATTTACCAAAAGTCTTTTGGTAATTTAAGTAGGCATTGGCAATTTCTTCTCTGTAAACAAACCTATTCGACCTATCGGCATCTCTAAATTCACCTTCTGGTTGGACTTCTAGAAACTCAGAGTCATTATCTGCGGAAACCGATGAAAATTTAAGCCCAGTTTCTAGTTTACCACTCCAAAGTTTGGTCGTGTAATCAGCTTTGATGGCCCGCAAGCCAATGTCGATGGCATTTACAGAACGATAAAGATTGTCACTTAAAACAGTTCCATTACTTGCAGTATATGTATTAGTTTGAAGATTACCTGAACCTTTGGTAAAATCACCGTAATCTGCATCAAAGTTGATGATATTGCCTAAGGTATCTTCGTACTTATAATTCAAATTAACATTGTAACGCTGGGTTTGCTGAAGATAGTAGTCGTTAATGGCACTCAATGTTTGGTCTATCTGGTTGCTTTGCGCAATGCCGATATCCGTTTGCGTATCTGTAATTCCACCGCCGAAAATAAAATTCCCGTTCAGTAAAACGCCAACTGTGTTTTTCTTGTCGATAGCAAAATCAGCGCCCAAACGTGAGCCCATCTTATTTCTCTTGTCCACATCATCGGTAAAGCTATCATAGAATTTTCCCTCTTGAATTCTATCTGCGCCGTACAAGTAAGAATAGTAACCAATAAAGTGACTGTAATTGCCAAAAACATTCAGTCTATTTTTTCGATAATTAAAGGATAGATCTTGATTATTTCGCAAGTACACACCATAACTTAAGCCCGTCGTAAAGCCAGCGGAAAAGCCTTGCATCGTAGATTTTAACGTTTTCACATTAATTACGCCGGCCGTACCTGCAGCATCGTATTTGGCACTTGGACTGTTCATGATCTCTATCGATTTTATCTCCGAAGCAGACATTGACTTCAATAACTCTGCTATTTCCCGATTGGAAAGATAAGTTTGTTTACCATCAATCAACAATGCAGCTCCGCCCTTACCATTCAAAGCGATATTATTATCAGTACCCACAGTAACACCGGGAGCTCTACTCAATAATTCCAAGGCATTTGTGCCTTGTGCGGTAAGACTTTTAGAAACGTTAAAAACAATATTGCTACCATCCATCTCAATTACTTTTTGCGCACCGCTAACGTTCACTTCCTTCAACACCCTAGCTTTATGCTTTAACGTGATTTTTCCGAAAGCTTTAGATGAACGATTATTTTCTACGGGATAAAAAGAGATTTGAGCAGTCTCAAAGCCCATTGAGGAAACTTTCAAAAGATAAGCAGTTCCAATTTTCAGCGATTGATAAAACTGAAATTCGCCTTTATCATTAGCAATTATCCCATTAATTTGGGTGGTATCTTGAAGTAAGGTTACCGTAGCGAACGGCACCACCGCACCATCACTACTCCTTACTTCCCCAGTTAATAAAGATTTTGCAGTTGCCTCCTGCTGTTGCAGTAAATTTTCGCTTCCAATTACTATCATCTGCTCCGAAAGCATCTGGTAAAATAATCTTCTATTTGGAAGCACTTGCTTTAAAACTTCGGAAACTGGCAAGCTATGCGCATTTAGAGTTATCATCATCGTATCCGAAACGATCTCATCGCTGTACACAAAAGTGTAGCCACATTGTGCTTGTATTTTTTTAAATAGAGATGGTAGCGATATACTTTCTTGATGTAAGCTAAACTTCTTATCCTGAGCAAAAACCGAATGATAAGCGCAACAAATTAGAGCAACTAAAATAATTCTCTTCATCCCTAATCTTTGATAATGACCAACTGTTTATTGATCGTGTAAGTTAACGGATAGGAAAGTTTCAATGCTGCTAATGCCTGATCAATAGTCTCGTTCGTGAATGTGCCACTAAATCGTGTTTCCTTTAATTTTTCGCTGCGAATCTCGATGCTCACATCGTATTTCTTAGCTAATTTGGGAGCCAAATCGATCAATTTCTCTTTATGAAAAACCAAAGTATCTGCCAACCAACTTGTTTCTTTAAGTAACAATTCTGGCTGTAGCACCATTACTTTGAAACTATTTTGATTTTGCAATGCCGATTGGCTAGAGAAAACTAACTTATCATTCGGCCTTAGCAATACACTATTTTTCGAGTTTTGACTGTCGGTAACTGCTATCGAACCTCTTACCAAAGCCACTTCGATTCCATCGTTATTTTGATAAGCATTGACATTAAATGCAGTGCCTTTAACTTCGATATTAACCCTGCCCGCATGAACAATTAAAGGAACAGCAGCGATTTTAACTACATCGAAATACGCTTCTCCTGTTAGCGTAATTTCACGTTGTTGTTTTCCAAAATCTTCATTGTAAGTTATGCTAGATTGCTTATTTAACCAAATACGAGTGCCATCTTCTAGCACTTTAAAAATCTTATGGTCTGTTGTAGCCAGTAATGTTGTTTGAGATCGATTAGCAAAATAATATCCAATCAGGCCAATGCCGAAAATAACCACAACAACCGCAGCTGCTTTAAATAAGGTGCTCGAAAACAGACTTTGTTGATGTGCAGAAAAATCAAAACCGTTAACTAAAGTTCCTTTTTCAGCTTCCGCGATTCTTGACCAAGTTGCCTCAAGCGGACCCTTAAAATTTAGTTTCTTCTTTTCAGCGAAATAAAGTTCCATTTGATCAGCCAATTGTTGGTACGCTTCATTTTGAAGGGCCTGGTCCAACTGCATTTGCTCAGTTACCGAAATTTCTTTCGAAAGCTTTTTAGATAGCAATAGGATGAATTGATCTTTTTCCATCGTTTTAACGTTATACTAACAAGACACCAATTTTTAGCAAACTACTTACGGTAACATCAAAAAAATAACAGCAAGTTGTCTCCTTGCCGTTTTAGATTGCGGATGATAGCCTAAATAAGCACTCAGAATTTCAGCGAGTGTCTTTACCGCTTTGTACAACTGATTTTCCACAGTCCTTTTAGACAAACCCAATATTTCAGCAACTTCATTAGTCTTTAATCCATCTTCCTTAATTAATTTAAATATGATTCTTCGCTGCTCGGGAAGTGAATTTACAGCATGATTTAGCAATCTTGTCAACTCTTTATCTTCCAGTTTCGATTCGACCGCCATTCCATCAGCAAGCATCGACTGATCTTCTATGTACGGTAAGACAGGTCGCTTTTTATCTGCCCTTATTAAATTTAGACAAGCATTTTTAATAGATACGTAAAGATAAACCTCCGGATTTAGCACCTTAGAAAGCTGCGCTCGCTTTAGCCATAACTTCACAAAAAGTTCAGAACTCATTTCTTCTGCACTTTCCAGTTGCTTGGTATATTGGTAAGCAAAAGCGATCAATTTTGCATAATATGTGGCAAAAAGCTCATTAAATGCGGTCTTATTTCCTTGCTGGATTTCCTGAAATAATAGCTTGATCTTTTCTTTTTCCGACATTAAAACTTGGCTTGCGAACGATTGGTTTATTCAATGACACCAAAATAGGAAGATATACTTACTCGTTTGCAAAAAAAGAATATTAAGCCCATCTGCCTGCTTACGGATTTAAATTAATTTACTACGTATCTACAACTAACGCTAACGAATACAAGACCACAAACTAATTCATTACAACTACGTTTTATCTTTAAGTAAAATTTAAACTCAAAGCCATGACCACAGCTACAGAAAACAAGAAATTAACCAAGGCACATCTTGTAGTCATTTTACTTTTCGTTGGCGCCTTATTTGCTTACGGATACTACGAGGTAGTATTAAAAACGAAGCTAAATGGTGCTACACTAATTGACAACCCAACGGCAAAAGCGATTACTGTAAAAATTGATGGACAGGAACATTCGGTGCCCGCAAACAGTTATGTGGCTGTGGAGCTTGAACTAGGTCATCATAAAATTGATTGCGAAGCTTATGGTCTAGTGGGGCAAGATTTACATTTAGATCCAACCGAGTATGGCGTAATTAATCCAACTAAATCGAAATACGTCATCTACAATATCATCTACACCAAGAAAGACTTACGAGACCAATTTAAACCTTACCAAGTTGAAGGCAAAGAAGTTTATTCGCTTTTAGGTAAACCTGAAGTAACTACCGCTTTGTTTATCCCCGATAGAACTCTAGGAAAAGGAAATATCGACACCAAAGAACCATCTTCGGAGACTTATAACAAAATGAACCAAGACTATACCTTTTTAACGAAAATATTTAGGTTGCAAGACTTCTTCGAGTTTTACGATAAGAACAATAAATAATCATCAATCTAGCCATTTCAGTAATGAGAATAATAATCTTCACCATGCTAATGTTAGGTTTAATTACGGATAAAAGCTTCGGCCAGGAGTTTTTCCCAATGAACTTAAAATCTCTTATTTCCATAGAAAAGAAGGGAGATAAAAATACCATTAAGCCTAACGATTATTTCCTGAATGAGAAAGGATTTATCTGGGCTGATGACCTTTTGTTCATCAATAAGAAAAGCAGCGAAAAAGTTAAATTCTCATCGAATTCCATTCAAGATAAAGAGGAAATTAGGATAGATTATTTTAGCACAGTAAAAGATTTAAGCAGGTTCATTAAACGAGCAGGAGAAAGCGGACTCAAAAAGATAAGCGAAAATCTTTTCGAACATAAAGATAAAAACATCACAGCCAGAATAGAAATTAAGAGAAATATCCAAGAAGGTGGAAAAACCTACAACCTGCTTAGCTTAGTGGTGATTGAGGACTCTAAAAATGGCAAAATCGCCGATAAAAATAGTACGATTAAATTTCCGGTAGATTATTCTTATCCGCTACAAAATACCAGCTATTATTTTGATGCTGACCTTAAAGATGATAAATCCTATGATGATGAATATTTCATCAACTTAAAACTTTCAAAAACTCCCAAATACGGGAATAAGATAACTTTCTTAGATGACATGAACTGGAAAGTGACTTTGGTCGATAAACAAACTTTTACGGGCACTTATAATCAAAGTACCCAAGATCGCCAAATGATTAATATTGGTCTCAATGTAACAGCGGTTGCGCCAAAAGTACCCAAAGGATATGCACAGCCAATTGCTGAAACCGGTGCTATTTATCATGCTAGTGAGTTAAAAAAATCAAAGCATAATGCCGCTTATTACAAGTTCTTTTTCACCAAAAGTTACGATTTAAGATTCGAAGGAAATGACCTCAATCTTTCCGGCAAACATTACGAGAACTATCCTACTGTAGCAGTTCCTGCTGGGAAAGGAAATTAATGGTAGTTAGAAAGCTAACACCATTCATTCCCTCTCTTTTTAAAGGAGCACTTTGTACCGACCATTCGAGAAGTTTAGGATGAGGTTTTTTTATAACCAGCAAACCCGTTTCACACGCCCGTCATTCCGTACTCGATACGGAATCTTAATGCGAAAAAAACTCAAGCGCAAAAATCCTTCATCCCACTATAACTCAATAGAAATAAAAAATCCCAGCCATTAAATAGGGTTGGGATTTTTTATTTAGAATTACTTCTTAACCGCAGCCTTAATCTTCGTCGCAATCAATCTCCAATCGTAAAAATGGAAAGTTTTATCCGTGCTCATTGCCACAAAAATACCTTCGGGATATTTCGCACCCAAATTTAATTCCGCTTGACTGGTTTTACGATCAATTCATTTACATTGAACGCGTCTATGGCGAGCCTAATCGTACTGTCCTTGATTGAATGCTTTGAGATCTCAATTTCAATCATTTTTTCATCAGCTGGCAATAGATTGACGAAATTGTCGCTGTAGAAAGCTGGTTTGACACTTTCTCCATTTTGATCCAACAAGCGCAACTGAGTCAGAAAAGCCAATGAATTACCAATGTTGGCCAATTTAACCTTCAAAATGGTTTTATTTTTCAACACAAACTGATCAGCTGTAATCTTCAATTTCGCCTCGGCTAACTTGCTGATCTCTTCAAAACCAGAAACTGCCGGCCCAGTGATTGTCCATGCACCTTGATAGGCAGCATTCGAACGCCAGTAAAAAGATTCTGCTACGTGTTTCCCCAATTCGTCAGTTAAAATGAGTTTAATAAAATGTACTGAAGATATATCGCTTGGAAAGGATATCTTCAATACGTCTTTTGCCAAACCATCAGCAGGGATGTCAATTTTAGCATCCATACTCAAAATCGGCTTGCTATCAAGATTATAAACGATGGCTTTTACCTGATAACCTTTAAAAGCTATCCTGAAATCATTTGCCACGGAAACTGTATTCTTTAAATAATCAAATTGTGGATGTAGTGGTTCAAGTGCATTTTGGGAATAGTACAATCCAGCCGTAGGTTCTAGAAACCAATCATAAAACCTACTGGAGGTTTGTGGGACAGGACTGTTGTGATACCAGAAAAGAAGTCCGCTGGCATATCGGTCGCCAGAGTTGAATTTATTGTAATTCCAAACTTCCCACAATGCCCTATAATTCATTGCCCCTACGGCTTGCGCTTTCTTCGCATATTCGGCAATGGAATTAGATTTACCGAACTCTTCTACAGCTTCGTGATATTTAGTGGTCATTTGATGAAAGCCACCACCGTCCAAATAATCCCATACTTGTTTTTGGATGGGCCACAAATCTTTTTCAGGCATCATTTTTTTCAATGAAGAGAGAATGGGAAGGATTGGCGTTCCATATTCTGGGTTAAAGCCATCTATCCTACTGCCTCGTTTTGATGCGGTATTTTCGAAATACTGCATCGGATTTTCATATTTGTAAGGACTGCCATCGTGTATGCCACAACACTCTGATTGCGATTGGTAGCCTTTAGTTGGGTCTAACTTATAAATTAACTGGCCAGCCCCATCAATTTCCTTCGATTCGTTCGCTGAAACATAATATGCAGAAGAGGCATGGTTTCTGATCCGTTTGATGGTACTCGTTAAATTCTTAAAATATAAAGCCGTATCTACTGGAAATCGGGTATCTCCAGTGATCCAAAACTCGCTCCAGACCATAATTCCCATTTCATCACAAAGGCGATAGAAATAATCAGACTCTGCTATGCCCCCGCCCCACAACCTTAAGAAATTGATGCCCGATTGCTTGGTGTACCTGAGTTCGGCATAGGTACGATTTTCATCATTCTTGAGCATCGCTTCCGGTACCCAGTTAGAGCCTTTAATAAAGATGGGCACCCCGTTCACCAAAAACCTTCTGGATTGGTCTGGTGTGTCTTGATCGGTAGAAATTTCCCTTATGCCAAATTTGGTATTCACCGCAGCACTATTCACCTTATTGATGTTAAAGGCCAACTGCAATTCGTACAAATGAGGTTTGCCTTTGTTAACCGGCCACCACAACTTTGGTTTATTGATGAGCAACTGCTTGTAGGCAGCTGAAGATAAAGTGATCAACCTCCGTTCATTGGCCTTCAACGTGATCGTCTTGCTGATGGAAATTTGGGCACCAGGAATTTTAGCTTCCAAAACACCGGTTTGAGCTTGTGCCGTGGCATTAAAAGCTTCAACCGTAATGGTCGTTTTTGCTGTACTGGTATCTGGTAAGGGCATTTTTGTCATCACAAATGGATGCTGCAGCAAAACTGGCCCAGTGGCAAAAAGTTCCACATCCTTCCATAGGCCAGTGTTTCTGTCCCTTATTCCATCTGGAGCGGTAAAATCCCAACCTACGCTCATTAACATCGTCACATTTTTCCCAATCTCACCATCACCACCATTTTTATTTTCGCCTATGGCCCCTGTTCTGTTATTGTTCTTTTTGTTACTGTTTCCGGGTGCATCTATAGGCCTGACTTTTACAGCCAAGGTATTTTGCGCAGTCTTGTTGATCAGATGGGTCACATCAAACTGCTGGTCGTTGAACATCCCATCCATTTTGCCCACTTTTTTTCCATTAATCCATATTTCCGTTCGGTAGTTGATACCGTGAAATTTCAACCAAATCCTTTTGCCTAAAAAACTCTTTGGAACCGCAAAATTTGTTCGCCACCAATAGTGGTAAAACTCAATTCCCTTATCAATGATATCTGGAATCAGTAGGTTTTCTTTCCGATTGTTATCGCCAAAATAGGGATTTGGATAAACCCCATTGGCTACCAATGAACTTAAAACTGTTCCTGGCACCATTGCAGGCAACCAGTCTTTGTCGCTATAACTTGGATTGGAAACGATAGCTGCCTCATCTTTGATTTCGCTGACCTTCTTTATTTTCCAATGGTAGCTTCCCTTTCCCAACGGCGACCGCATAAAGATGGAATGGGGTGAGGAAGGTTCACTCAGAAAGGCTTGTTGAGCTTGTGCAGCCCTTGACTGCGCAAGGTATAGGACTAAAAAAAGTAAGGTGATTCTCATTTAAATAAATTGTAGACGATTTCCATCATCTGGTGGTATTTTATAAAATTATTCTTCAACGTAAGCCAAGTCCTTGGCAAATGAATCTTTGATGTTGCGCAATGCCAATAGTGCTAAAACCATACTGATAGCGCCCACTATCATCCCGGCATGAACAATGGAACCGTTCAATACATGTGTGAAGTATTGCAACAAAAATGACAAGGGTACAACGGCACCACGCACAAAATTTGGGGCGGTAGTGGTTACGGTGGCTCGAATATTGGTTCCGAATTGCTCTGCCGCAATCGTCATGAATATGACCCAGTAGCCAACAGAAAAACCCATTAAAGTACAGATGATGTAAAAGGTGGTTGTCGAAGCACCTTGAAGCGTAAAGTAAGCAGCTACGGTAATGATGGAAAGAAAAACATAAACGTAAACAACCTTCACCCTACTTTTTAATAGCTGACTCAGTAAGCCGCTGGCAATGTCTCCCACGACCAAGCCCCCGTAACAACAAGCCACAGCTATGCCTGCATCAATATCGCCAATTACGCCAATAGCTTTGCCAAATTCTGGAGAAAGGGTAATCAATATGCCTACCACATACCATAAGGGCACGCCAATGACAATGCAACTGATGTATTTTACGAACCTTGGCCAACTTTTAAACAGAAAGAAAAAATCGCCCCTCGCCACATCTTTCTCTTTTGCCTGTCCAAAAATTCCAGATTCTGATACGCCTATCCTCAACAGCAACAAGGAAAGTCCCAATCCGCCACCTATAAAAAAGGAAGTGCGCCAATCAAATAACCTTGCAATAAAAAAAGCTGCCACAGCGCCACTTACACCTACGGCCGCTACGATGGTTGTGGCATAGCCCCTTTTTTCTTTTGGCATTAATTCTGCCACCAATGTGATCCCAGCACCCAGCTCGCCTGCCAAGCCGAAACCGGCAATGAAACGCCATACCGCATAGGCGTTAACCGAGTTGACCAAGCCATTGGCAATATTGGCAATTGAATAAATTAGTATGGAACCAAACAGCACAGTAAGCCTACCTTTTTTATCGCCCAGCATACCCCAAAATATGCCACCCAGCAAAAGTCCAATCATTTGGATATTCAATAAGAACAATCCACTTTCAGTTACCTGTTCGCTATTCAATCCTAACGATTGCAAGCTGGGCACTCGAATGATGCTGAACAATAACAGGTCGTAAATGTCAACGAAGTAACCTAGCGCTGCAACAATGATTGCTGCACCTACAAAATTCTTATGTCGTGTCATTAAATGCTTGGCTTATTATTCTTGAGATAAGGTTAACTTTTGCCCTTGTTTCAACAGTAGCGATTGCAGTTGTGCATAATCCACTTGTTGTACCGCTTGTTTTTTGTCGATGGCCAAAGCGGCTGCCGTAGCTGCCGATTCACCCAAAATCATAAATACAGGCTCCATCCTCACTGAACCATAGGCGATGTGTGAAGAGGACACGCACACAGGCACCAGTAAATTTTTACATTCTGTGATTTTTGGTACAATGGCATCATACGAAATGCCATAAGGCTTAGGGGCTTTTACGCCGATATCGCCTTCGTTCTGAACATACCCTTCGGGCGTAACGTAGCGTTGGGCGTTATGAGAATCTAATGCATAAGAACCCATACCAATTGGTTTGGGCACTTGCTTTTTTCCTAAAACCTCATTTTCGGTCATCACAAAAGCCCCAATCATTCTGCGGGCTTCCCGTACATAAATTTGGTGCGGCCAGTTGCCATTGTCTTTAAATTCATCTTTTGCTAACCCCCATTCTGCCAATCGTTGTTGTAAGTCTTTTGGTACCCTTGAATCGGTCAACATAAAGTACATTAACCCTTTTTGGTAATTTTCATGGTCTCTAATGATTTCTTTTCTCCGAGCATAGGTGGCCTCTGGATAATCGTAATTCATTCCAATAAAATCCGTACTAAATGGCCCGTGGTTATTGGTATCGGTTTTATGATTGGGCAGCGGATCGTATTTATTGAATACTTCCCTCCAACCACCATCGAAAACCCTGGCCAATAGTTCATAATCCTTTGGATTGTAACCATCAGGTTTGGGGAAGGTGATCCTGTTTTCGGGCACATTGGTTAAACACATCCTGAAACAATAGGCCTGCAATTTTGTATCCGCCGTACCATTTTCACCTGGCACCTCATTGGATATTCCTTTCAAAAGCCCACTTTTTTTGTCGCCAGGGATTTGGTATGGATCTATGTTTTTGGTAAAGTGATGTCCATGTTGAAAAACCAATGTCTGAACACCATTCCAAGTTTCGCCATAAGTTGCATTAGCCTCTCGCCCGATGTGATAACTTACCTTCGCTGCCGCCATCAGGTCACCTTCGTAAGTGGCGTCTATAAATGCCTTACCGACATATTTCCTGCCACTTAAAGTAGTGATGGATGAGATGTTCCCATTATTCATCGATACACCGTTTTCCCTATCCAAAAACTGTTCTCGGTGAACGGTCAATCGATTTTCCTTTACGAAATCTTCCATGATTTGCTCGGCCACGTGAGGTTCAAAAATCCACATCGTCCTGTTACTTCCGTCCATTGCTGGCGTACCTTGTCCCTTATTGCCATAAGCCTCTTTTTTTTGCCATTGCCAAGCGGTATTATTTTGGTAATGGAGATAAACACGATGGTAAAACTCTCTTGACAAACCGCCAATCACGCTCTTATCTCCTGTATCGGTAAAGCCCAACCCAGAAGAAGAAAGCCCACCCAAATGCTTATCTGGAGAAACGATGATCACGGATTTTTTCATCCGCACGGCCTGCACCCCAGCGGTAATGGCTGCAGAGGTGCCACCGTAAATGATGATATCAGCTTTAAATTCTGAGCCGACTTTTTGTGTCCAAGCAGAATTGATGTTTAAAAACGAAAGTGTTAAAGCAACTATAATAGAATTTGTTTTCATACTCGGGTTAAAAGTTTTTTCAAAAATGCGGGATAACTATTCTTGTCCATACTGCCATCACCTTTGGTAATGCTATCGCCAAAGCAAACGATATGGGTTGGTGGCAGCTTGGCCTGTAAAATATAATCATAAACCGTCAAGGCAATGAAGCGATAACCGTTGGCAGTTGGGTGGATACCATCTGTTTTGTTCGAATTTGCTTCATTCTGAATCAGGGAATCTTTATCCAAACCAATTTTCCCGATGGCATCAAACCGATGTCCCAAATCCAAAAAATGAAGCCGATATTTGTCAGCCACTTTACGTATAACTTGGTTAACCTGATTTCTACGCGCCTGCACACCTTCTGGTTGATAAAATTCAGCAGGATGCCGGGTTAACAGGTAAGGCTCATAAGTTGGCAATATACTCATGATCAACATCCTACTACCAATATCTTTAATCTTTTGCACAATCTTGATCAGGTTTTGTTCATATGCAGCCAATGGTACGTGTTTCACGCTATTCATATCATTGGTACCAATCATCAACACCGTTAGCTTTGGTTGATGGCTCAAGCAGTCGTTTTCTATTCTATTTAAAAGATCTATGGTGTTGTTGCCGCCTATACCGGCATTAACAATCAGCGGTTCCTTTTGTCGGTTATCTTCCTGATCTCGAAAAGGCACCCCAAGCTTTCCAAGGATTGGGGTGTTGATTAAAGAAAGCCCTAGGGCGGTAATGCCACTGGTGATCATTTTTCTTCTGGTGAATAGCATACTCGGTTTACTAAGGTGTTAAGGTGTAGGTAAATACTTTATAATTTCTATCAGTTCCTATTCCTAACTGGGTGTTGTTAGAGGCAGAAGTAAGCGTAACAATAATTGTCCTGTTGGCCGTTACTGGTGTATTAATAACGGTGATGGGAATGTCTGCATACCATTTCCCCGCGGGTATGGTTACCGTTAACGACGTTGGAGCTACGTAATTCGTACCTGCAACAGCAGTACCAGAAAGTGCATAATTAACCACAACATCTGTAGTTTTCAAGGTGTTTACATATACCCTTGCCACGGCAGGTGTTACATTTGGTTTACCTGAGGCCGAATTGGTGATGGTGGTATTTGCGCCCGTTCCGGTACCCGTTACTGCATTAGAGGTTACATATATGGCATTTGGAATTTCTCGGTAACTGTCAGGTTCATTTTTTTTACATCCCGTAAAAATCACGGCGGTGAACAATAAGAAAGCTATGGTTAGTGGTTGATAATTTTTCATCTGTCTGAAGTTTATTAATATGTATCCATTGTTTTTAATTGTCAGATGTTCCTTCCTGATCGTTAAATTAATAGCCTGGATTTTGAACTAGATTGGGGTTTCTTTGCACCTGCAGTACGGGTAGTGGCCAACGTTGCCAATTCACATTGGTAAAACCGGTTACTGCCGCATAGCGTCCGGTTCTAATTAAATCGTAGTAACGTTTCCCCTCAAAAGCCAATTCGGCAAAACGTTCACGTTCTATGGCCAACCTCACGTCGCCTTGGCTAACGGCAGTTGTTGCACCAATACCAGCCCGTATTCTAATTTGATTGAGTAATGGGATGGCCAAATCGGTTTGGCCGAGTTCATTCAAGGCCTCAGCCCTAAACAAAATCACTTCTGCCAAACGATATACAAATCGGTTATTATCGTAATATAAGGTCGATCCCACTTGTGTACCTGCGTATTTGGCAACGTATATTTTATTGGCATCCCGGTATGGTGCCGGATTGGCACCGGTATTCCTATAGGTTGCTGCCGAGCGGTTGTCATTGGCTGGTAAAGCCGCCATTAATGCGTCTGATGGCATGAAGCGAAGATCTCCTGCTGTAATGCTTCCACCAATTGGCAGAAAAAGTTGCGTTAGACCATTGCTATTGTTTTCTAAAAAGGAATAATTGAATTGCACCTCGAAAATTGATTCCGCGGTGTTTCTGGTAGCGGTTGAAAAAAGATTTCCAAAATTGGCGCCGGGTAACAAACTGTAATTGGCAGGGCTGGTGATCACCAAATTAGCCATATCCGCAGCCTGCTGATACTTCTTTTGCCATAAATAGAGATCGGCCAGCGTGGCTCGTATTGCTCCTTTAGATGCCTTTCCCTTATTTTCTAATGCCGTAGTAAAAGGTACATCGGGCACCATTCCCTCGGCTAATTTCAAGTCTTTTTCTATCTGTTCGAATATTACTGCTCGGCTAGACTTGGCCGGGAAAAAATCACCTCCCAAATCTTCGTAGGGTTGCAGGATTAGAGGAACTGTCTCAAATGTGCGGGTCAGATAAAAATAAAATAACGCTCTCAGAAAATAAGCTTCTCCCATGATCCTATCTTTTCTATTGGCTAATGCAGGATCTGTCATTAGGGGCACATTCTTGATAACGCTGTTACACCGATTGATACCCGCATAAAGGCTTCCCCAATTAGCAAACCCATTGGCTGATGAAATATTACCGGTAGTTACCTGTAACTGGTCGCTTTGCGACCGATCTGTACTTGCGATCATATCTGCACGTCCATCGCCCCAAATCACATAATTTTCAGAACCCGGTTGTAAGGCATCATAACAGGCATTGATGGCATTATCAGCATCAGACGCAGTTTTATAAAAATTGGATGGCGTGATGATACTATCTGGAACTTGATCCGTTACTTTCGAACAGCTTAAAATAGCTATACAACTTATAAGGATGAATATATTTTTGATGGTTTTCATTTCATTTACATTTAAAATCCAACATTTAACCCAAAAGTGTAAGCTCTGTATTGAGGGTACGTACCTTGATCAATTCCTATCTCTGTAACCCTATTGTTAAAGGAACTTGCTTCTGGATCATAACCTGTGTATTTGGTGAAAGTGAACAGGTTTTGCGCACTGGCATAAACCCTACAGTTTTTTAATTTTATCTTTTTCAACAATGCTGAAGGCACTTGATAACCCAACGTGATGTTTTTTGCTCTTAAATAGGAGCCATCTTCCAACCATCTATTCGAGAATCTTCTGTTACCAGCTGGATCAGCGGAGTTCACTCTTGGAATATTTGTGATGTCTCCCTCGTTGCGCCATCTGTTCAACAAAACGATGGAGCCAACAAATCCGGTTGCCGATTCTGCCGAATAACGGGTACCATTTAAAATGTCGTTGCCATAACTGAAAGTCATCAATACGTTTAAATCAAATCTGCCATATTTCAAGTTATTTGTAAATCCGCCAGTGAACTTCGGCAGGGCATTCCCTATAATCACCCTATCTTCGTTGTCTAAGGTTCCATTCCCATTGGTGTCTTGAAATATCATGTCACCGCCTTTAAACAAATAGCCATTTGTACCCGAGCTGGCATTTCTCAGTCCTGCGGCATTATCTGTCGAATATGGATAAACGCCACTCGTTCTCCAACCATAAAAGCTACCTATGGACTCGCCCACTTGAAGAATACTGAATGATTGAAGTGATCCCGTTATATTTGCACCTACTGAATTAATGATATTAGCTGAGCCTCCATATAGTTGGGTTACCTTATTTTTGTTGAAAGAGATATTAAAATTACTGCTCCAATTAAATTTGTCGGTTTTGATGTTAACGGTATTCAACCCAAATTCCAAACCTTTGTTCTCCGTAGCGCCTACGTTTTGCAATACACTACCAAATCCAGTAGTGTTAGGCACTGGCACATCCAACAATAAGTTGGATGTCTTTTTCAGGTAGGCATCCACATTCAAACTCACACGTGAATTGAAAAGCGAGATGTCCAGTCCGGCATTGTATTGAAGCGTGGTCTCCCAAGTCAAATCTGGATTGGGCAACGTACTCAAAAATGTGCCACTCTGACCTACGTAAGCTCCGCTGGTTGCATATTGCCCTTGTGCCACAAAATCGCCGATGGTTTGGTTGCCGGTTTTACCCATACTGGCACGCAACTTCAAATCGTTAACCAAGTTTGATTTTTGCCAAAATGCCTCCTTAGAAACCCTCCATGCCACAGAAACTGCAGGGAAAATAGCATAACGTTTGTTTGCGCCAAATCTGGAAGACCCGTCACGCCTGGCCGTAGCTTCTAGGTAATAACGATCGCCATAAATATAGCCCACCCTGCCAAAAGCAGATGACAAACCGTAACTAGAGGTAGTGGATATGGCCGCAGTAGGTAATACCGCTGCATTGAGGGTGTAAATATTGTTGGTGGCATAATTTGTTCCACGAGCGGTAATGGCATAAGAATTTCTGGCTTGTTGACTATAGCCTACAATACCACTCCATTGATGTTTTCCAAATGCATATGTATAGTTGAGGGTATTCTCATTGATCCAACTATCCACAGTAGAAGAGAATGTTTCGCCAAGGGCAACTCCATTTCTTCTGGCATCAGAGGGTTCGAAATATCGGTCGATGATGCTGGCATAGTTTAAACCAAGTGTGGTTTTGAAAACCAATTTTGGAACGATGGTGTACTCACCGTAAAAATTGCCGATGACGGACGAAACCTGATTCTCGTATTTTACCTTATTGGCAAATGCCACAGGATTGATGAACCCAGAAACATCATTCAGGAAATAAGTCCCATCAGGATTAAAAACCGGCATTGAAGGTGATTTTTTCAAAGCGACCTGCAAAACAGAATTGGCACCATCTTCTGTGGCTACTCTTTTGTTATTATAGCGAGATGCAAAGAAATTGGCCCCGAATTTCAATTTTTCAGAAGCGTCATAATCCAAATTCAATCTTCCAGTACCCCTTTTGTAACCAGAATTGATAATGATTCCATCTTGATCAAAAAAGCTACCGCTTAACGCATACCGCAACTTGTTTTCTCCACCCCTTACTGATGCTTCATAGTTGGAAATTGGTGCTGTTCTAAACAATTCATTTTGCCAATTGGTATTGCCCACACTGCCATCTGGTGCTGGAAGCAGAAACCCGTATAGCGCTGTTATTCCATCACTTAACGCATTTGCCCTATTTTCTTGTACCAACTCAATGGCTTGTTGATTATCCATCAGTTTTAGCCTTGTACTTTCATTGTCTTTCTGCAGGCCCGTATAATAATTCAGGCTATAGGTTGAACCTCCTTTTTTACCATGTTTGGTCGTGATCAAAACCACCCCGTTGGCTGCTCGAGAGCCATAAATGGCCAATGCACCGGCATCTTTCAATACCTCCATCGATTCGATATCATCTGCGTTGATAGAGGATAGTGCGGAGGTTTGGCTGCCCGAGAGTGTTTGGGTACTCAGCGTTCCAGATTCGATAGGTACACCGTCTACAATATATAAGGGGTCATTGCCTGCGTTAATGGAAGTTGTTCCCCTGATCCTCACCGTAACCGCACTACCCGGCGCACCCGAATTTTGCACTACTTGCACACCAGATGCCCTGCCTTGTATTAAAGATTGGGATGTGGCCACAGGCACATTTTGAATATCTTCTCCCTTGATGGAAGACACCGCTGTTGCCAAGTCTTTTCTCTTTTGAATACCATAACCTACAATCACCACATCGTTCAACACCTGTAAATCTTCGGCAAGTTGTGCGTTGACGGTATTTTTACCTGCAACGGCCATCTCTTGCGTTTTGAAACCAACTGCGATGAAAACCAGCACATCATTTTCGTTCACACGGATGGAGTAGGCCCCATCACTATTGGAAGTGACCACAGCGGTATGATTTTTTACCTTGATGGTGATGCCTGGCATGGGCTGTCCCTTTACATCTGTAACCCTGCCCTTAACTATCTTAGTGGTATCAACCACGTTGGTTGCCATGGGCAACTGTTCTGATTTGACACGAAATACGATGGTTTTATCCTTGATGGTATATTCCAAGTTCTTCAGTTTTATAATGGTTTGAAGCACCTCTTCCAATGGTGCGTTATTTACCGCTATACTGATTAAACTTTGCTCATTTAACCTTTCCGGAGACCAGATGATATTGTAGCCCGTTTGCTTTCGAATTTCATTAAATACCTGATTTAATTTTACATTCTTCTTGTTCAAGGTAATCTTTTGCCCCATAACGGAGGCACTAGCACTAGCCAAGATAAAGGTCATTAAAAACACAATCAGTTTCATTACACGCATGCATTGTTTAAGCCAAGGCGCATATGGCGCCTTTAACTTAATAAGCCCATAAAAAGTCATATATTTGGTTGTTTGATCGATTATTAAATTGTTTGCGCAGTTTTTTAAGCTCATCAAAAATTGATCTGGGGTGTTAGCGCACTCCCAGATTTTTTTTGGCCCTAGTCAAGTAGAATTTGTTACATGACCATTACCCTCCTTCCTTCTATTTTAAAGCGGACGAGACCTGTTAATTCGAGTACGTCAAACACTTGAGAAGCATTCTCAAACCGAGAAACGCTACCACTCAATAATGTCCGTTTTACTTGTTCATTTTTGAAAACCACCTCAATATCGTACCATCTTTCCAAGCTACGCATGATGGCCTCCAAACTATTATTATTGAACATAAAGTTTCCATTTTTCCAAGCTACTGCCTGTTCCAAATCTACCTCGTATACCTTAAGATTGACTTTAGCATTTAGCGCCTGCTGGCCTGGAGCCAATAGCACAGCTTGATGATCCAATAAGTTTTTTACTTTCACGGCGCCCTCTAATAGCGTGGTACGAATGGCTTTTTCGTTGCCGTAGGCATTAACGTTAAAATGGGTGCCCAAAACTTCAGTTACCTGCCCGTTAGTCATGACCTTAAAAGGAGCCTTCGCATCTTTGGCTACTTCGAAATACCCCTCCCCAGTTAACTCGACAACCCGCTCGTCCGTTTTAAAATGAACTGGATATTTCAGGGACGACATGGAATTGAGCCAAACTTTAGTGCCATCAGCCATGGTAATTTGATATTGCCCGCCTTTCGGCACCTCGATGGTATTGTACAGTAGGGCGGTTGAGTTTTTTTTGTCAACGCCCATTAATTGGTAAACCAATTGACCATTAGCAGTTTTAGAGATGGTTATCCCAGCATTTTCAGCAATCACTTTATCATTCTTACCATCCAAAACTATTTGCTTGCCATTGGCCAATGTTAAAATGGCCTTATCGCCACCGGGCACAAGTTCTCTCGCAGGTTTTACCGTGGAAGGTTGATGAGCAATGAAGGTAGTTTTAGGCCTGTAGAAATGAAAACCCAAGCCAACCGTTAGTAAAATACTTGCGGCAATGGTAATCTTTTGCCACGGTAAGGGGGATTTAACAGTCTTTGGCAGTTCATCCTTATTCAATATAGACTGATAAATCCTTTCCCAATCTGCTGTATGTTTGGTCAAGGGAGTATGGGTATTTTCCCATATTTCACGCAGGCCATCTAGTAAAACGCCGTCGTTACCCCCTGCTCTGATCAAGGAAAAAAGTTCATCAAGTTGTTCCTCCGTACATTGATTTGCCGCATAAATTTGCAGCAAAAAGTAAAGCCTTTCTTGATGACGATTCATAAGGATTAATTTGGTTTTATAGTAAGGACGAAAAAAGAAGACAGTAGGCCTAATGGAATTAAAAATATTTTTTTGCTAGCACAACAAGACTGATAATCAGCCCCATTCTTGTACTTAGATGCAACCTAATAATGCGTAATGCATCAATCATATGATTTTTAACGGTGCTTTTGGAAAGCTGAAGGTGTTTGGCAATCTGGTCATGCGACATGTATTCTTCCCTACTTAAGCGGTACACCACTTGTCTTTGTGCCGAAAGTTTATTCACCGCAGTATTTAGTTCCCGTTTCAAATCGCTCACCCTGATCAACTCGTCGGAACTGATAGTGGCTTGTAACTGGATTTCGTCCCAAATCAATTCTTGTAACACACGGTCTTTTGAGGCCTTTCTTAAAAAATCGATGGCCTTGTTTCTGGCTATCAAAAAAATGAAGGAGGGAAAATTCTCAATTTCATTCACTAATGCCTTCCCTTCCCATAATTTCAAAAACACGTCCATTACTATCTCTTCCGCAATTTCCCTAGATTTGGTCACCTTGAGCACATAACCAAAAAGCCTACTCTTATAACATTCAAAGAGTTGTTTAAAAGCTAATTCGTTGCCTTCGCTAATTTGAGCTAATAAAAGGTTTTCTGCGGGGTTCATATAGGTTTCTTAAATCTAATAGTTCAATTGATTGAATTTGCTGATTGCTTGGTATCATCGCACTTTCAACTCCTTTGGTTTATTTGATGGATTAATATTCTTGGTACCCTTTCCAGGCTTTGGCAGTTCAGCTCGGGCTTGGCCACGGTACAACTTGATTGGTCAAAATTTAACAGCTGCTGCTAGTTAGACCGCTTTTTTGGAGGCTGCCTGTGGTCTAAACCGGGCAAACCTCCTTCAAGCTGAACAACTAAACAAATCTTAATAAAACAATACCTCCGGTTTGGAATAAAAGGTATCTATAGCATTTTTGGGAATGTAAGCCGTTTTGATACTCATGCTCCCGCCGTTGATGGCATTCAATAAAATAGTTGAATCTCTATGCTTTGGCGTAAAAATTATAGCGTTGGCGCCAGTTTTCAACTTGTAGGTTACCTGTACACCCACCATGGCAGAAGCGGTGTCGGTTTCAGAATACCAAGAAACTGCCTTTTCTGCGCCGACATTTATTTTTGCCTTCATCACCCTGTTGAAAAGGGTGCTAATATAGTTGTCGCCCAAAATAGAGCCGATCTTACTTTGGATAACCGAGCGCCGTCCCTGCGCATCAAAAGTGATAGCCTCAAAGTTGTATACGCCTTCTGGTATGTTGGGAATATTGACTATTTTATTCTTTGCCATATCTACAGCGGTGATTTGAGTTTCAACAGAATCTCTCCGGTTGTTCCAATACAATCTCATTTTCACCACCCTTGGGTCTGGGCTCATCAATGCGTTGATTTGGGCACGGTTATAACCTTGAAACACGGTTAAACTTTTGGGCTTGCCCGGATACACCTTTTCTGCCAAATCTAGGTACTGATCGTATTCGCCCACATTTTTTTCACAAGCCATGCACACCACGGTTAAAAAGGTGCAAGTCAACAATTTTATCATCGTTTTATTCATTTCCCAATTTTTATAATGCACCATAAAAAGTTAATTCTGCCAACTGCAAGTAAGATACGCCCCCCCATGTGGAAATGGTCTTAAACCTCCAGTACCTGAAACTTCCGGCATTGCCTTCTATCTCAAATTCTTCTCCTTTCCTGGCCTGCGCAATATCATCTGCAGTTACTGTTCCCAATGGACTGCCAGAGGGCTTAATTGATTTAAAGGCGCCGACCAAGGTCCAGTTATCAAAAGATGCAGCAGGGTTATTACTGCCCCACAATTCAAATTCCAGCGGTTGTCCACCGTTATATACGTTACGCTCTGAGGGTGGTATATCTGCGTATAACATGAATCGGCTTAGCCTAAATGACTGTGTCATGTCAAATGTGAACCACTGGGGCATGACCGTAGAGGGTTTAGTTTGAAAGATGACGCTATTTTGCGCCCATGTACCGTCAAATAGAATCACCAATGGTCTAGCTCTTCCTTGCCCCGTATGGTGTTCCCAAGTGTCGTTAGATAACGTGAGGGCAACAAATTTTTTGCCGTCTATCAAGGCTTCCTTAAATGGCGTAAGGGTGAGGGCAACCGTATCACTTTTATTGTTCCATCGATCGGTTACATAAATGCCAAATTCGCGGGCAACTGGTTCTAGCCCACGCATTCTTACCCTACCAATTTTGGCGCTCGAATAGGAAGTTTGTATTTCCTGAAACTTGTTGTCGGCATTTTTGGCCAACAAGTGGAATACCATACTACTTCCGGTGTAATTCTTAAAGTCGACATTAACTCCTCCGAATGCCGCATACATCGAGTTGTTTATTCTTATACTATCCATCAATAGTTTATGAGATGGCCTTAATGCTTTGATTTGAGCGATGAGTGGTGCAGATTCGACGTCTCCAACCCCAATTGCGTTCAACTGGATGGCATATTCTCCTTCGTTTGCAAAACCATCTACTTGGATGGTATTTTTATATACCGTTGATTTGGCTTCACGAACCACTCCGGAATTTAAGGTATAGGTGGCCTTAACGTACCTGAGATCACTTCCTTCTGGCAAATCGTAAGTGATGATGGCCCCACCCGGAATGGATTCATAGGTGTAAGCTTTCACTGGCCCTGGTGCTGTACCTGTTTTCAAGGATTTGGGTACCAAATCGTCTTGACAGGAACTAACAGACAGTACTGTTGCTGCTAATAGCAATAGTTTAATTTTTTGTACTTTTTTCATCTTTATGGAAATAAAATTACCAACCTGGGTTTTGGATTAACTTGGCGTTACGTCGGATTTCGCCCAAGCTCAATGGCCACAAATAATCACGCAAACTGAATGTGCGGCTAAAAAGATTCACCTGTCTATAGAATAATTGGGCTTCCCTTTCTTTTACACTCCAGCCCACAATATTCGTATTCAGCGCTTGTTGTGCGGTTTTCCATCTCCTCAAATCCCAGAATCTTTTGCCCTCGAACATTAACTCTATACTTCTCTCTCTGCGAATGATGTCTTGAAGACCGATATAGTTGGTTGGCTTCGCTGGATTTCTTGAGTATTGGGCCCAAGAATTGACCACGCCATCCAATCCACTGCGTTTCCTTACCAAATCTAAGAGCCTGTAAACTTCATTACTGGGTCCAGCAGCTTCATTCAAGGCTTCCGCGTAAAGCAGGTAAAGGTCTGCCAAACGCATCATTGGATAAGCATACTCGTACACGGTGTACGTACTAGATGCCCCTGCCACATTACGGTAACTCACTAATTTTTTAGGCGTGTAACCTGTGGCAGAAAAGGCAGTGGTACTTACGGGACCAGCATTACCCCCAAGTTTATAGTTGGTATTGAAGGCCTGATCGTCATTGGTCAACGAACTCATGAAATACCTGCCTCCATCAAATGAGAGTGCGGCATAAAACCTGTCCTCTCTATCAAAATGCAATCCAATGGTGGTGTAGTTAGCGGTGAGTTTATACTTATAGTCGTTGGTGTTTGGTACTACTTTTAATTGAAATCTATTGCCATAATCATAATTCAAATCTTCCTCTATCGGCACACCATTTTTACTGTAAAACAGCAGCGCCATGTTAAGGGTTGGCGATAGATAGCCGCCTAAAGCACTGTTGTCTACAAATGCTGGATCATAACTCCTTACCGTTGCCGCAGCCTGCAAGCCGGAGGTGGCTCTAGAAGAATTATTTACCCATATCTGCTCCGAATTGTTTTGGCGTTCTGCCAAAGCTTCTCGATAGCTCATTTGACTTACCGTAGTGGCTTGTGGTACAACTGCCATATTTGCTGGCGCCACCCACTTGAAAAGTGTTCGGCCATTGAGCGTTGCTAGGTCTACTGCAATTTTACAAGCGGCTGCTGCTTGTACCCATTTCTCCTTACTTACCGTTTGGTTGAAGAAGGGTTGCTTTTGTGCATTTAAAAATCCACTGTAATCGGTATTCCCATTGAATAATGGACTGGCGGCAGTCACCAGTACTTCTGCTTTTACTGCAGCTGCGATCATTTTACTTATTCTGCCATTTTCCGTTAGTAAAGTGATGTCTTCCGGTAGCTCAGGAATGGCTTCATCAATCAGCCCCACGATATAAGTTACACACTCATCAACTGTTGAACGCTCTTGTTGTGTTTCACTGGGATCAATTGTTACCGGCAGATTTTTATCTTGAATCAGAATTGGGCCATACATTCTCAACAAATAGTAGTGGTAGTAGGCCTTCAAAACCTTTACTTCTCCGGCCCATCTTTTGATTTCAAACTCGTCCATATCTGGCACAGTACCAATGTTCTCCAGAAAAACATTGCAATCACGAATAGCTCGCCAAAGATTTTTGGCTTGGTTGGCCCCATCCCAATAATTGTTCAGCGGTCCATTGGAGTTTTGGTTACCTTTTGCAATCTTCCAATTGTTGTAACCGGTATTTTGGTCGTAGGTAGAATTGAGCCAAAGCTCGTCGCCCGCAAATAGGGCAGGATTTGATTCGAGGTCAAATCCTCCGGGGAGCCAGCTGTAACAGGTGGCTAGGTAACGCATGGCCATTACTCTCGAGGCAAACGCATTGGAAAGCTGTGGTACGTTATCTGGAACAATGTCCATGTATTTATTACAGGAAATCAAACTTCCCGTTATTAGCATGTATATGATAATGATGTGTCTTTTCATTTTGCTTATAAATCTAGTTTTAACCCAAAGTTGAACACGCGTTGAAGTGGATAGGCCAAACCGTTGCCGCCCATCTCAGGATCCCATAAATTAAACGAACTGATTTTAAACAGGTTACTACCACTCACATACATCCTAATGGCATCTACTTTAAATTTAGACGTGAAGGTTTTATTGAGGGTATAGCCCAATTCAACCTGTTTAAGGCGCAAGAAAGAGCCATTTCTCAACCAATAAGTGCTGGGTTGCGTGTTATTGCTCAATGCCGTACTACTCAATCGCGGCCATAAGGCGTACACGTTTTGGTTTTCCTCCGTCCAATGGCTGTCTGCAATTGCCTGTAATACAGCTTTTGGTGTGGTGATATTTCCAAACGGTGCTATACCTTGGGTGGCATCACCAGGTTGGGAAGATATGGGCGAGATAAATAACGACGTATTTGCAATACCAGAGAAAAAGAAAGAAAAATCAAAATTTTTATAGCCGGTGGATAATCCAAAACCGTAATTGATCACAGGCGTGGTTGGGTAACCTATAGGCACCATGTCATCCGCATTGATTCTCCCATCGCCATTTACATCCACATATTTGATATCTCCCCCTCTTACCACAGAACCAAAAGATTGTTCCGGACTATTGGCCACTTCATCATCATCAACAAACAGACGTTCGGCAATATATCCCCGTTGTTGACTGGATGCTAAACCAATTCGCGTTAAATAAGGATAATTGTAGCGAGGCTCTTCAAACTCAGTGTATTTACCTTGCGCAATAGTGAAGGTACCTCTTCCTTGAAACCATAGTTTATTATTAACAATCTTATTGAATGCAGCTTCCATATCCAAGCCCTGGCTGCTATACCTGCCCAAGTTAACTAAGGGAGCATTGACCAAACCTAAAGATGATGGCAACGAAGATCTGGACTGAACCACATCTCTTCTGTCTTGGCGATAAATATCTGCTGTAACGGTTAATGCACCCTTGAACATCCCCAGGTCTATCCCCAAATTGGTTTGGGTAGATCTTTCCCAACGTACCGTTGGATTTTCATAACGATTGACAGATACACCGCTTACGGTGGTTAAGCTGCCAGGCATGCCCCAAGAAAACCCAAAATTTGAATTGTTGACATTGACGTCTGATAGGTAAAAAAATCGTTCATCTGAGATCACATCATTACCAACTGTACCATGCGTTAACCTCAACCTCAAGGTGCTCATCAAATCCTTTAAAGGTTCCATAAACTTCTCGTTGTTCACTGTCCAAGCTATCCCTCCAGAAGGGAAAAATCCCCATCTATATTGTTGGGAAAACCGCTCAGAGCCGTTGTAACCAAATGCAAATTGGGCGTGAAAACGGTTATCGTAAGCGTAGGTAAAACTTCCTGAAAAATTTACATTTCTAAATGGGAGTGTATTTAAAAGCGAAAAATCATTCTCATTTGGTTGCGTGATATTGTTTCTCAACGTATTGATCACCATACCGGTAACTGCGTGCTTGTTTTTGAATGTACGATTATAGGAAAAGGCATTTTCCATATAAAACAATGCCGATAAGCCTCTTCCACTAGGTTGAAAACTTAGCGTTTCTGTTCCAGTATTGGGATTAAGATTGAGAAAAGTATAGGCGCCAGTAGCGGGATTGATGGTGGTTGGTGTATAGTAAAAGGGGTCATATTGCCGCACAATTCGATATTCAGACTTCCTAGTCAAATTAACTAAATTCCTGAAGCTTAAGCCTTCAATAACGAAAGAAGATAGATCTTGTCTAAACTCTACCTGTGCCTGCATGTTATTCGAATTGCGTTGCTGGTAACCTCTAACTACATTGGCGTAAGGATTTCTAAAGGTGCCATTACTAAAATTCCCGAACATGGGGTGTTTGATGTAATCCTGCTGTGGTCCTGGTTCGTAAACAGGCAGGAACATGACCGGGTTTGACGTCAATGCCTGTGCAAATGCTTCACTACCCGTTACGGGTGGCCCGGAGTAGATTTGGAAATTCCCAATCGTTCTCACCATCAATTGTGTCGACTTAGTTAAATTGAAATTGATGTTACTCCTTAAATTATAGGTTTTGAAATCAACATTTGTATTGAAATTGTTGATCGGGTTTACCTTTAACAAACCGTTATCTTGGGTTAAACTCCCACTTACGGCGTAAGTGGCCAAATTGCCACCGCCATTTACACTTAAACTGTAATTTTGGGTGGTGGTGTAATCTTTGGTCAGTATGTCCAACCAATCTACAGCGGGGTACATTAACGGATTATTTCCCGCGGCAGTGTTGGCAATTTTTTCTTCAGAATAAAATGGGACCTCTGGCTGCCGGGTCATGATCGCTTCGTTGCTCATTCGCATGAAGGTAACGGGATCGGCAATTTGCAAATCTTGCGTAGCTGCCGATAAACGTTGCTCCGCCCGAAAGCTCAATTTTGCCGGGCCGGTGGTTCCCAATTTAGTGGTCACCACAATCACGCCATTGGCACCCCTCGAACCATAAACCGCCGAAGAGGTAGCATCCTTTAAAATTGAAAAACTGGCAATATCATCTGGTGGTATCCTGGCCAATTCATCTGTAGTAACTTCCATGTTATCGATGAGAATCAATGGTCTTTTATTTACCCCAAAAGAGCCCACACCACGGATAAAAAAGTCAGCGTTGTCCAAACCTGGCTCTCCGCTTCGCTGAAAGGCAACCATACCTCCCACTCTGCCTTGCAAGGCAGCGGTTAAATTACTTGATGGAATCTTCAAATCTTTGGGAGAAATGCTACTCACCGAACCAATCAGGTCACTTTTCTTCTGCAAGTTGCCGAATGCAGTGACCACTACCTCGTCTAGGGCATCGTCTGATTCTTTCAATGTGATATTGATTACTCTGTTCTTGCCAATGGCAACTTCTTGACTTTTAAAGCTAACCATCGAAAAAACCAGTATGGATCCTTCTGGCACACTCAATATGTATCGGCCATTCATATCTGTCGAAGTACCGATGCTTGGTTTACTTTTAACTACTACCGAAACACCAGGTAAGATTGCACCTGTTGTATCTTTTACCATACCCGAAACTTGCACATCCAACTGCGTTATTGGACGTGAAATTGGAGATGTAGTGAAGCTATTTTTTTTGATGACAATGACATTTTCATTGATGGTCCAACTGATATTTTGACCTGGATAAAATTTACCCAACACGGCTTGCAGGCCCGCCTGTCTAAAATCGACATCTTTTGGTGGCGCACTGTCCATTAATTCGCCATCGCAAACTACCTGATAGGCCGTTTGTTTGGTGATCTCTTTAAATACAGTTCTGATGGAGGCGTTTTTTTGGATAAAAGTTATCTTTTGGGCAAAGCCAGCCGCACTTAGTTTTAGGCAAAGGATTAAAGTAAAAAGAAGCGTTATTTTGGATATGCGTAGTAGAAGACCATTAGGCAAGAAGGCCGTATGGCCTTGCCTAACAAATTCGTAAAAATTCATACATTTGGTTATTTGGTTTATTTGTTGATCTATTGCAAATATGTCATGGTAGACTGGAGATCAATACCGGTGGTGTTCGAGCACCGCTGGTATTACCTTGCTTTGGTAGCGATTACTTCATCACGATAAGCCTCCTTCCCTCAATTTTAAAATGGACATTCCCGGTAAGCTCCAATATGTCCAACACTTTGGAAATATCACTGAATTTATTAACCGAACCCCAAACTCTTTTATTCGGAATTTCATCTTGGTAAACGACATCCACATTGTACCATCTTGCCACTTCCCGCATGCAGTTTGTTAATGGCTCGTTCTCAAAAAAGAAAAGATCATTTTTCCAAGCCACGGCAGTTTCGACATCTACGTGAAGTACCTTAAACTGCTCGACATCTTGTCCGGCTATTGCTTGTTCCCCTGGCTGAAGCAGAACAGCTGTCTTGCCTTTCACTAAAATGCTTCCCTCCAACAAAGTGGTTTTGATCTGAGATTCGTCTTTGTAACTTTTGATATTGAAATGCGTACCCAATACCTGTACCGTTTGTTTACCAGAATTCACAATAAATGGTTTCTTTGCATTTTTGGCAACTTCAAAGTAAGCTTCACCCTCTATGTCCACCGTACGGTGGCCTGTGCCAAAAACTGTAGGAAAAGTGATTTTGGATGCCGCATTTAATTTAACCCGTGTACCGTCTGATAGCACTACATCATAGCTACCCCCATTTGGGGTGGTGATGGAGTTAAAAGCATTAATGGTTTTGCCAGATGCTGAATCCACATAAATCAACTTACCTTCTTCATCTTTCACCAGTTGAACACCTGGTTGTTTTATCGCAGCCAGTTGGTTGGAGCCTAATGGAACAACACTACCGTCTGAAAGCGTAAGTGTCGCCTGATTTTTACCAGGCGTTATGGGAGTTGAATGAGCCAAGGTTGCTGTTGGGATATTTTGGCCAGCATTGATCAAATAAAAAGAAGCGCCAATGACCAAGACAATCGCGGAAGCCGCTGCAATTCTAACGAAAAGTTTCCCTGTTTTTGGCGCTTGTGGAAGAATGGACTTCACCTCAGCAAGGTCCTCACTCAATTCTTCGGCAGAGAGGTCAAAAGGTTGCACTTCCCAGTTGGCGTACCATTTCTCAATGATCGCTCGTTCTTCTTCCGTACATTCGTCACGTCGGTATCTTTCTAAAATTTCTTCCAGTTGTCTTTTTTCCATGCAACCAGCCATTAGAAGCTGTCTTCAAACTAAGACGAACAAGTGGAGCGCATAGAGTAGAGAAAAATTATTTTTTTTTTTTTGCCAGCATGTGTTTAAAAATGACGACGACATTTACCTGACTGAATTTGGTGTGGGAACCAAACGCTAAAACCAAGCTATAGGCGGGTGTCTCCACCCGCCAAAGTAATTATTTCTTCGATTGAATTTCAATAAACTATTAGCTTGGGAATTAGCCGAGCCATCGATAAAATATGACTATTTCACATCCAAATTTCGTCGAAACCAAGCCACACTCTGGGCCACATCAACACTGTTGCTCAACCAATTGTACTCATATTCGGCAGAAATGATGCCCTTAAATTGTTGACGTTTGAGTTCTTGTATAATTTCAGGAATACCAGTCACTCCCGTTCCCCAGATGAGGTCGTGTGCGCTTTTCGTATTTTTTTTATCCAAATCTTTCATGTGCAGATGCAGTACACGGCCATCAAGTTTTTTTAAACATGCCGTCGGGTCCAAGCCGGATCTTACCCAATGTCCTACGTCAGCGCATGCCCCCAAATATTTGCTTCGTCCTTTTACCACCGCCAGAACCGAGTCTGGATGCCAATAGGGGGATGGATTGGCGTGATTGTGAATAGCAACACTGATCTTGAATTCATCGCACAATTTGGAAATCAGATCTATGTGGTTTTTATCAGGCTCGGTTACCAATGTTTGAATGCCCATGGCTTTTGCGAAAGTGAACAGTTGGCGCCATTCTGCAACATCTGCAGGTTTTACAACACCAAATGCCACCATCTTCACCTTTCTTTTTTTCAAAGCATCAAGCACGATACGTTGTTGTAGCTGATCCACTTTAAAGTCTAGCTTCCCCTTAATCCCTGCACCAAGTTCCTGTCCGGGATAACCCTCAACATACCTCAATTGACAACTGTCTATTTTTTCCACAGCTTCAAAAAAAGTAAACCTTTTAAAAGTATAGGCCTGGGCACCAAGCTTCCAGCCTAAAATGGTTTCCGGATAGTGGTTGGGCGCATCGTTTGCGCGATTCGTTCTGGGACTACAAGCGTAAATCATGATAGACATGCCTATGCCTATACTAAAAGTGAGGTGTTTCATTATTTATATTTTTTTAGCTTTAATCGTCAAATTTGCTTTGAAAATTCAGATATCCATTCCAGTAAAATATCAAGAGTTTATACTGGATATAACAAGCCTCGCTCAAAAAGCAATAGAAATCAGTAAACCAAAAGCAAAAACCTACTCAGTTTTGGTTTCAATATCTTTAAGGCATTATTAATTTGCTTTCTCACGGTCAGCTCAGAAATGTCAAGTTCTTCAGCAATTTGTTTATGGCTTAGGTGTATTTTTCTACTCATATTGAAAACCATCCTCATTTTTTCTGGCAGGGCATTGATCTCGAGCTCAATCAGCTTGACAAGTTCCTTATCCCTTGTTTGATGATCGGTATGATCTACACTCAACTCCCAATTTTCCTCCAGCGAATCTGTATAAATGGTATCCAATCGTTTACGCGTAACTAAATCGATGATTCGGTTTCTAACTGCCCTGTAAAGGTAAGAAGAAGGTTTTCCTTTGATTTTCAAGTAGGCCCTGTTGCTCCACAGCACCGTGAAGATTTCGTGAATGAGGTCTTTCGCTTCTTCTCTATGGCGAAGCCGCCTGTAGGCGTGCAAATATAATATTGCACTGTACCTATCATAAATCTCAGTATATGCAAGATGGTCATCGTTAAATAATAACTTGAACAGCTCTTCGTCCGTACTTGATTGATAGTTGGTCATATTTGGATCTAAAGAATATATACATTATTCAAGAAAACGATCTTTGATCATATGGGGAGGAACTTAATTAGCTGCACTAATCACCTGTTCTAAAGGGGGACGCTGGCAAGTTTGATGTATTTGTTAAATTACAAACTGGGTTGTCTGCCCAAGCATATCTGACTGCAATAGGCCGCTTAACTTTTTGGCTTCTTACCACTACTTTATCACCCACAATCTTTGCATCAGCCCAATAAAATCGTTGATCATCTCCAGCAATTTCAAACCCGCTCAACCTATCATTGCCCATTGCCTTAAGTCCATTCGAATGATTAAATGATATCTCAATAACATCCTTATTAACGGTAAAACCTTGATACAATGGCCCACTAAATTCCACGTCCTTTCCGTAAGTTTTTGCCAAGGCGATAAGAGCCAATCTTTTCCCAACATCCTGCTTGTTTTTGGGATGGAGGTCTAATGAATCGCCTAAATCTATTGTAACTGCCATGCCGGTATTTGGTAGATTCAACGTTTTAAATTGGGCTTCTCTCAATTCTGCCCAATCAGAAGGTGTAGGTACTTTCACTACACTTCTGAAATTAGCTAGCTGGGTAAAATAAAATGGAAAATCACCTTGTTTCCAAGTATTCCTCCAATCTTCAATTAATTTGGGAAATAGCCTCCGATACTGGTGTGCTCGAGTAGAATTTCCTTCTCCCTGATACCAAATAACACCTTTAATAGTATATTTTGATAATGGATGCACCATAGCGTTGTATAATAAAGTTGGATTATTTGGGCTATTGGGAGCGACGGGCGGTTTCGACATTTGACGCATGTCAATCCCAACACTATATTTCCAAGTTCCTGCCAACATAATACGCTCATTATCTTCGTTAATTAAGTAGATTTCTTTTGCGTCGTCATAAATACCACCATCACCCGCACCGTCAAAAACACGCACAGCTATCTCATTTTTACCTGTTTTGAGCACACCAGCGTTTACGCGATACTTCCTTTCTACCTTATACCCTGAAGTTTCTCCAATTTTCGCACCATTAATCCAAGTAATGTCTTCTTCATCCACCTGCCCTAAGTTAAGTGTCGCAGCTTTACCAGTCCAACTTGCAGGCACATCTATAATGGTACTCAACCAAAACACACCGTTGAATGCCGCTGTAGATTCTTCAATCTTACTAGGTACCTTGATATCCTTCCAATTTTTGGTTGCTAATGCTGTAAGCCATATAGGCTTTCCATCTTCAAGACCAGCATCTTTAGAATTCAATTGAACTCGCCACTGCTCTAATTTGGTCCGAAATTCTTTTAGAGCATCTTCATTGCCGACAGTCTCTATCTTATTTACCTCATTAACAAAATCTGGCATTTGTTTTAAGCTTTTTCCACTGACCCAGGCTTCTGCAACCACGCCACTCCAAGAATTCTGGATCATGCCTATTGGTATTCCAGTTCTCTGATAAACTTCTCTTGCAAAGAAATAGGCTACTGCAGAAAATTCTGGGATAGTTTTAGATGAACAAGCATTCCAACCTCCTTTTGCAACTTTAGCATCGTTTAATGGAATTTTACTCACCATGTGTTCCAACCTCAGCAGCCTAATATTGGGATAATTCGCCGCTGCTATCTCCTGTTGGTAGTTATTGATTTTACCCCAACCGGCCAATGGCATTTCCATATTTGATTGCCCAGAACAAATCCAAACATCCCCAATTAAAATATTTTTAATGTCAAGTTCATCGCCATCTGAAATTTTGATATTGTATGGACCACCATAACTTGGTGTGGGAACGCTAATTTTCCAGTAACCATCGCTATCTGCTGCCGTTATGAAATTATCTTTTGACCAACCACATTTAATCGATATTTTTCTATTAGCTGTTGCCCTGCCCCAAAGCTTGGCATTTGCTTTTTGCTGCAACACCATATGATCACCAAGAACATTTGGCAAAGTAATTTTTGCAAATGATGATGTTACATTCGTTAACACTAATAGAACCAAAACTGAAAGTTTTTTAAGCATACCAATTGGGTTAATAGGTAAAATGGAATCAAGTTATCATATTCGGCAAAATCTAGAGATAGATATATAAATTACCTACAAATCCTTTAATCAAACGTAATGGCTAAAATCAACTTTGAGACTCCCTAATATGATGAATAGAGTGGGATCACGAGGTTTACTTTACGCCTTCTGCAAAAAAATAACAAGTAGGGTTTAAAAGATTAAAATTAAGACAATAGCATTGATATGTAATGTTCAATAATTTGTCGTTTTGTCTCAACTTTAAAAAATTGAAGATATGCAACCTCTTTCACAGACGAAGAGCAACAAAGAAAACCAGAATAGTCTATATAAGTATAAAACCTATTTGTATGACAGTAAAATTGTAGTTTTTATTGATGATGAAAAATCAACTAGGTTGGCATACACATGCCTTATGTGCTGATCAACGAAGCCATGGAAAGCCTCGCAAATACCATTGGCATTGAGATAAACAACATTAACTTGGCAGGATTATATCTTCACAAATTCCAAGGTGTCTCAGCTCATTCCTGAAGTTTCTTTCTGAAGTCACTACACTTCGAACTATAGAAGAGAGGTTAATTTTTTGGCACTGATGCACGATCATCTACTGATTGTCATGCTGATTTCTATGATAAAACCAAATCATTTTTATACATGGTTTGGTTTTTTATTACTGCAAATATTCTGTGGATGATCTTGTTTCTAACGGCATTCAGTGCACTCATTTTATTTTTCCCCT
>Ga0308159_1000552_pt1 | contig 81310 bp, 66 predicted proteins | sample PhyCR1_FD_201040 | JGI IMG/M metagenome (GOLD analysis project Ga0308159, IMG submission 201040) | Phyllosphere microbial communities from UC Gill Tract Community Farm, Albany, California, United States - DLSLC.R1 | ecosystem: Host-associated > Plants > Phyllosphere > Unclassified | place: USA...
AACACCTGCAAACTGTAAATGGTGCTTCCAGCAGCAGTACAGTTTTACCTATACTAGAAAATTTTCTTTTCGAAATTAAAGACGGAAACTTAACGATCTCAGCTACCGATTTACAAACCAGCATGACTACCTCATTAGCTGTCGAGTCTAAGGAAGAAGGTAAAGTGGCTGTTCCATCGAAAATTTTATTAGATACACTTAAAACATTACCAGATCAGCCGATTTCTTTTAACATCGATGATAGCACTTTTGCCATCGAAATTAGCGCAGGTGATGGTAAATATAAATTGAGTGGAGAGAATGGTGATGATTTTCCTAAAATTCCGGTGGTAGAAAATGCTTCATCAGTTAATTTGCCTGCATCGGTTTTAACAGAAGCGATTACCAAAACGATTTTTGCAGTAAGTAATGATGAATTGCGTCCGGCAATGACAGGTGTATTTTGCCAATTGTCGCCTCAGCACATTACTTTCGTAGCAACAGATGCACATAAACTGGTTCGCTATCGCCGTATGGATAGTAAGGCAGATAAAGCAACATCATTTATTCTTCCTAAAAAAGCTTTAACGCTTTTGAAGGCTGCTTTGCCATCCACAGACATTAATGTTTCTGTAGATTACAATGCAACAAGTGCTTTTTTTAAATTTGATAACATTAATTTAGTGTGTCGTTTAATAGACGAGCGCTATCCAGATTATGAGGCAGTAATTCCACAGAATAATCCAAATAAACTAGTGATAGACAGAGGCTTGTTTTTAAATACCCTTCGTCGAGTAGTTATTTTTGCCAATAAAACTACACATCAGGTAAGGTTAAAAATCAATGGAAGCGAACTTAATATCTCTTCAGAAGATTTAGATTTTGCCAATGAAGCTCACGAACGTTTAAGCTGTCAGTATGATGGTGAGGACCTCGAAATCGGTTTTAATGCACGTTTTCTGATAGAAATGCTGACCAATTTAAGTGGTGATGAAGTAACATTAGAACTTTCTACTCCAAACAGAGCAGGCTTGTTAATTCCTCAAACTAACGATGAGAATGAAGATGTATTAATGTTAGTAATGCCTGTAATGCTTAACAACAGCTACTAGTCTGTTAAAGCTTTAGTTTTAAATATTTGAAATGGCTTGGTTTTTGACCAAGCCATTTTTGTTTATAACCAAACCAAACCTATGAAACGCTATTCTAACCAACTCTTATTCCAAATTTCTTTTGCATTCTTATTTTCAATGATATTTCAGTCGTGCAAAAAAACTGAGCCTGATGTTGTGGCAACAGGAGAATCTAAAGTAAAAATGGTTAATGCCGTACAAGCAGATAATATTGAAGATATTTTTGTTGACGGAAAGAAAGTTTCAAATACATCACTGGCATTTGCCGAAACAACCGATTATGTGAAGTTGGTATCTGGAAGCAGAAGTATCAAATTCAAAGGCACGAATGCAATAGAAACTGAAAATGAGGTAAAGTATACGCCTGCTATAACTTATACCACTTTTTTAGTAAGCGATCGGTCAGGAGTGAGGAATATTGTTTCTTATGAAGATAACCTGAGTAATATTGAAGCCGGAAAAGCTAAAATTAAACTCATCAACCTGACGCCGTATTTCGCTACCGGGATAAATGTAAGTGTACAGGCAGGTGCACTTTTTGTAAATGCACTTCAATATAAAGAGGCTTCGAGCTATTTCTCTGTAGATTCAGACTTAAATTTGCGATACAACGTTGTGGGTTCTGGCATTACAAAAACGATTGATAATGGAAATTTTGCACCTGGAAAAATTTATACAATCTGGTTCAGCGGCAATACGGCTGCAACCTTACAAGCACATGTAATCACTGATAATTAATTGCCTGTTTTAATATGGTTTCTGCTATCTTTACGTTTTAATTGTGTTTATATATTTATGAAGGTCAATTCGTTTCTAATTCCTAAACTTGTTCTCTTAGCTTTCACTACTATATGTATCAGTGCGTGTATAAAAAATGATAATTTCATCAGAGGAGATGCAAAAGTAAGGATATTCAACAATGTGATCAATGATACCTCAAGGAACTTTTTCTTTAATAATGTTCTACTTCAAACCGCGCTAACTTACAATACCAATTCAGCCTATCTGGTTGTTGAAGGTGATAAAAATTATACCATAGAAGCTAAAAATAACATCACTTCTGCTGCAAGCGGTTCTTTAGTTTTGCGTGATAGTTTCAAACTGGGAAAAAACTATTCGATATACTATACGAAAGATGATTCGTTGCCATCAACCGTTCCGAAAATGTTGATGTTTGAAGACGAGGTTAAACAAAATATAAATGAGGCCCGTGTTATGTTCATCAATTTGGGATATACGCTAGGATCGAACGTACATTTTAGAAGCGAAGACCGAAAAGTGGACTTGACCTTAAAAAAAGGTGAAAAAACGGAATATATTTCCTTCCCCAACGTAAACTCTAATGCCAGACTTTACTTCAACCTCATAGATTCTACTACGGTAATCGATACAATCTCATATACCAACTTCGTTAAAGGCAGAGTCTATACCATATTATTCGATGGTACTCGTGCCGGCAAAGTTAAGTACAGAGTGGTAACAAATTAAATTTATTAATCTAACTGTTAATCACTTTCATATTCATATTTTTGCCCAAAATAAAATAACTTGGATTTACTACATCAACTGCTGGATTTTATACTTCACATCGACGTTCATCTGGCTCAAATCGTTAACGATTATCAAACCTGGACTTATCTCATTCTGTTTCTTATCATTTTTGCCGAAACCGGGCTGGTGGTTCTACCATTCTTACCAGGCGATTCTTTATTATTCGCAATGGGCGCGTTAATTGCCGGAGAACATGAAACGGGTTTAAGCATTTGGGTAATGTTGGTTATCCTCATTATTGCTGCAATTCTAGGCAATACCGTCAACTTTAAGTTGGGTAGTGTTCTAGGTGCTGGTGTTTTTAAAGAAAGTAATAAGGTCTTAAAATTAAAATACTACGAGCAATCACACGAGTTTTTCGAAAAGCACGGCGGTAAGGCTATCATCTTCAGCCGCTTTTTGCCAATTTTCAGAACAATTGCACCCTTTGTTGCAGGGATCGCGAAGATGCCTTTCGGTCGTTTCACCTACTTTAACGTAATTGGCGGTGTAGCATGGATTGTTGCATTACTATTAGGTGGCTTTGTACTTGGACAAATTCCGATCATTAAAAATAATTTTGAACTCGTTATTGTATTCATTGCCGTGGTAACCTTCGTGCCTGCAGTTTGGGCAGCAGTGAAAAGCAGATTGCAGCCTAAAAAGATTGAAGAAATCATTGAGGGTGATGATGTCAAAAAATAATATTAAATAGCATAGCGATTTTAAGAGGCGAGCAATCATGTTCGCCTCTTTTTTTGTTAAATTTCGCGTCCGATGATCGCGCCTTTTTGATATTTCTGCTCTGTTTCCACATCCTCCTTTTTTGCATCAGGCTCAAGTTCTATTTTGATTAGGTTCTTGAGTGCAGGCTGCCCGGCATCTACCCAGGCTGAAAACCAAAAATTTCCGATTTCCAATATTGCAGATCGCATCTGTTTCTCTACCATGTGATTCATTCTGTCGTGATAAGCTTTAGAATAGGCGAGAGAATACTGTTTCAAAACTACATTGTTGCGTTCAGAAAAGCTATATTTCTGATCTGATGGGAAGGATGCAGCCAGTTGGGCCTCAAACGTTAATACTGTATCAACAAGGCTATGTGTATGTTTCAAAATTCGCCATGCTTCCTTTAGTGGATTCTCTACGTAAATGGCCCGACCAACCACGTAATTGTATTTGGTCGAAAATAGTTCTGGTAAACGGCTTTCCCAAAAGGCATGGATACCAACCTGATTGGTTAGTTGCCCATTGTGATTCGATGTGGTATGCAATGGAACATGCGCATCTCCAATGTAATGGCCAAGATCTGCTGAATATTTCAATATTTTGATGGAATCCCGCATTTTAAAAGCCTTTACTAGACTGTAGTATGTACGCTGGATTTGCCAGGGCAGCATCCCGTTAGCCTGCAGTGATTTTGTTCCATACTTAGCCACAGCATCATTCCATTTTTCTGGAATACTATCAATTTGCTGTTCGTAATTCTCCACATCCAGATAGTGCCTTGGCGGTTCGAGCGTATCTGCATACCGTCGCTTATCTGGATCTACAGCGTGCTCCGTAACATACTTGATGTTCTTTTTATAGAACCCAATCATGCCAGGCGGTAACGTGAAAATAGCGAGGTTATTGATTCTTTGGTGTGCAAAGAAACCCCAGGATGTACAAAGAAGTAGTGGGATGATTAACGCTGTCAAAATCGCTAATCTTTTCATGCCTCAAGATACATAATTTAATCTATTGTTCATCCAATCAACCTAGTTTACCTTTGTACAAAAGCTGCTTAAATATACCGGTCAAAAGAGCGCCAGTATTTGTCCTTATAAATATCGTAAGTAAGCTCAAAAGAGGTCGTCCTTTTAATTTCATACAATACTTTAGATGGCTTTCTAAAATCCTTACAGGCAAAATAAATTTCCCTAAGGCCTTCAGCAGTTTCTCTACCAATATTTAAATAACCATCTGAATCTTTAAGCGAACGCATGACGTCATCTTCCAGATTATTCAATAATTGGTAGTCTTGCTCATTCGGTAAACCGTTTTCATTCGCGGTATATTTAACATCAATACATACAATCCACGGATGTGATGCTTTGCTATCCCACTTCAATAATTCTTTATTAACGATTGCTAACAACGGCTTGCCATTTTTTAACATTGCTTCGAGCATGTCATATCGATCTTTTTCAGTATCATGTCTCGTACCTTCATATTTCTCTATAAATTCCTTTTCCCGCCAGGCTAAAAAAGCCTTTAATTTTTCAATTGGGATAAGGTCTTCGATAGCATTATTTTTCCCTGTAACACTCAGCGTATCAATAGTGGTAGTAAAATTGAGTTCCCCTAAATAGTTATCCAGGAAAATATAGGTTCCTCTATTAATTATATCTGCGTTCTCATCATTGTACTCATCATGCACGATAGTAAGGTTAATTTCATCCGGAAAATCAGGATCTTGGTGATACTTGAAACTTAAATTCTCTTTCTTAAATTCATAATCTTCCATTTTCACGTTAAAGTTCTCAATATCAACGGCGGGTTTTAAAGCAGTAAACCTCCAGCCATCTATCTTTGGTGCAGCTGCAACCAGCTCTTCCACAAATACAATATTGGAGATCAGGCCATCGGCAGTTAAGATCAGGTCTGCAGTTTGCTCGTCAATCATCCCTGTGAGAAAGAAATAGCCATCTTTTAATTCTGCCAGTTTTGGAGAAAGCTCATCAAAAAACTCCTTTTCAACGTCTCCACGATTTTTGACTACATTAAAAAATCGTTTTTCATTTTGCACGAACCAATTCCAGAAATCATCATTGGTTTTGATTGTAGTGTCTTTCTCTTTAAATATTTTGTTAAAAAAGCCCATAGTGCGTTTAATTTTTTAGCATTTTGAAAGAAAACCAGCCCAGTAAACCTATAATAATTACCATCAAGGCCCAAAGCCAGATTTTATTTTCAAATAAAGGTTTTTCTGTTTTAATAACAAAGGCTGGATTTTTTTCTTCAGCGCCAACTCCAACAGAAGTTAAGCCTTTGGGGATTTTGTCCTCAAATTTCTCAATCTCGTAACTTGGCGTATTGGCGTTTGTATTTCCGTAATAAATAGAATAGTTACCTTTAGGGTCATCGAAACGGGCTATGATTTCGTAAACATTACCTTTCAGTTCCAAATTGCTGATTCTTAAAGGCTTATTGTCATTATTCTGAATCGTTATTCTAAGCCTTGCGGTGATGGTATTAGGGAAAGCAAATACGGCCTCTTCCAGCGAGCTAATGGTGCCATCGTAAACGTCAGCATAGTTATATTGCATTCCTTTATCACTTTTGAAACTATCTGTTGCTGCCTCGATTTTAAAAGAACGGTAAAAATCGAAATCACTTTGCGCCTTCATTCTTAAGGAAGAAACAGGTGCGGGGTTCTGAAGGTTAACAGCTATAACTGTTTGTTTCTGTGCGGCATTATTTGCGATCTGGTAGCTTAAAGACTTTGCCTGTTTATATACACCGCTTACGGTGTCGGTTTTGTTTAACTTTGCTGCAACCAGATCAGGTGAGACATTACTTTTGATCGCGATGCGGAAGTATTGATATTTTGAATCTGGAAACCTGAGCTTGGTGAATTTGTAATCTGTAGCCGCATTCTGAATAGATAGAATCCGGTAGTTTTTCAAAATGGCAAACCACTCTTTATTGTCATTACTTCCCTCCAAGGTTACTTGCCAATCAAAATTATTTTGTTTAAAACTAAGGTCAATTTCATTAATTGTAGTGATGGCAGGTGATTGGAAAGTGTAGTAATACCCATTTTCGTTGGCGCTTTGGTTGAGCTCTTTAAATGAAATTTCTTGTGTATTAATCTGATCAGCCCGTTGTTTAAGTAAGTAAGGGACTTCTATCGTGTCTTTACCACTTATCCCAAAAATCCGAAGATCATCGAAACCGGTATTTGCATTTTTATAAAGTTCGTCTGGAAGTAAAATGTTATGCCAAACTGTATTTACACCAGTAATTTGTCGTTTGAACTTATATAGATTGGTTTGTGCATTTGCCGTTGCGATGCAAAAGATAAAAAATAGAAGCAGTTTAATTTTCTTTTTTAACATCATCAATAATTAAGTGTTTGTATTTATTATAGAGGAAAGAAATGATCAGTAACAATATTCCAAGCGATACAAAAACAATTGTTTTCGAAATGGTACTGAGGTAGGAAATATCGTAAATGAAGAGTTTGATCAATGTAATACCAAATAAAACCATAGCGCCGATACGTAAATGTTTTTTATTTTTTGCTATTCCCATACTGATAAGGAACAAAGCATAAATACCCCAAACAATACTTAATCCGAGTTTATAGCTATCTGTTAATCTTGATAATGATAATATATTGATCAGTTCACTGCTAATAATCCACAGTAAAGAAATGTACAGTAAATAATCGAACATTATTTTAAAATCGTTCTTTAACAGTCCTGATCTCATTAATTTATAGCATTGAAAAATCAACCCTGCAAAGAAAGCGATTGATAAATAACGGATACCAATATTAAATGAGTTAATAGAGAAATAAATGTTTTCGTTAAACAGATAGGAATCTCTTAGTTCGCTCAAAGCATATAAGCCATGCGTTAGAAATGCTGCTATTGTAACCAGATTAATTACCAGGTTGGCAATGGCTAATTCACCAATCTTGAACTTTTTAATGTTGACATAAGTTAACAGCGATACGAAAAACAACGTATAGATATAAGTCCATGCTACATCTAGTTTCTCAAAATTGTAGTTGTATTCATAATTTTCTAAACCTGTTTTAGCATTTGGAGCGATATTGATTTTTGTAAGTATAAGTTGGTTATTGAAGTAATTTGAAAGTTCAATCCTAAAGGTAAGATAGGTAACCAGCAATAAGACAGATGGAACAAAATAGGTTAAGATTTGTCGCATCCAAGGCCATTCTGCAGGTTCTACTGTAGCTTTCTTGCTTATCAGGTATATCCAGCTAAAGCCTGCGATGAAAATTGCAGCGGTTAAAAAATGGACGTTGAAGATTGGCGTAATCGTTTGATCATCATTATAATAACTTTCGTAGACCTGCCAATCCTGAATCAAACTCATAAAAGCCATAAAAATTAATGGAAATGATAGCTTTTCATAAATTGCAATGCCTTTAACCCGACCCAAATAAAACAATACGGCCGCTTCGGCAGTCCAGAAAATGGTTACCCAGCCGCCATTTAATTGTACGGGAACCGCAAGCGTAATAAAACCAATTACAACTGCAAGAATCAAGTAAAAAAGGTTTTTATCAGCAAGTTTTCTTTTATAAATAACCACGCTGACCATGAAGTGGATTACTGCATTTGCCAGTGTAAACAAACCCAGTAATTCTACACTGTTTTTATTTTGAGAAAGGATCAAATAGCCAATTCCATAATAAATAAATGCATTTAAAAGAATCAACGCCACATCACTTAAACCAAATATTTCTTGTTTGCTTACTTTGTATGCGAGATTGGTAACGTAGAACGTAACAAAGAAAACGCCAGAGAATAACAATGACAAAAGAAAGAATTGGTTTTCGTTAGGTAAATTCAGCCTCCAGGAGAGAAAAATGATCCAGGTTATGGCAAAAGATGCATATAGTAAGGGTTTCCAGAATTTTTTGAAACTGAGTATTAAAATGCCAACGTTAATGATCGCCATGTAGGTAAAAAGCACGCCAACCTGCCCGGAGCCGTTGCTTAATAAAAAAGGAACACCATATGCGCCAACCAGTCCTATGTGTGCAATAACCTGCTTGTTGTATTTGATGGCTGCAACAACAGTAAATGATGTAAAAACCACCATGAGTGCAAAAGCCAGAGGCTGAGGAATAAGTGAGTAAAAATCGTAAGCAGCATAAGTGATGAAATACATAATCGCGATAGCACCACTGACTAAAACCGCAGAAAAGTTTTCGTACTTGGCTTTCAACTTTATAGCAAATGCCATTAAACCAGCGCCCATCGCATAACCCAATACAATCCTGGTGAGTGGACTAATCATTTCGTGATCGATGGCATATTTTGCACCAATAGCTACGCCAATAACTAAAATAAGAATACCAATTTTACTGATTAGATTTTCACCAATAAACTTTTCAAAATCAGATTTAACCAGGTTTTCACGTTTAAGTTTATCTGCAAAGTTTGGCTCCTGTCGATCTCTTCTGGGTGGAACAACAACTGGCCTTGATTGTGGTGGCGTGAGGTATGGGGTTTCTGCGGCAGGCGGATTAATGACCGAAGCAGAAGGAACAATAGTTTCTGGTTTTTCCCATTCAGACTGTTGATAGCCAGGAGATTGCAAAGCAGTAACTTCAGCTTTCAAAGCTTTGATTTCTTCTTCAAAACCCTGCTGCCGAATTAGTAAATTCTCCAGCTTAATTAATAACAAATTCAACTTTTTCGAATCATCCATTCTATATTTTTAAGTGCGTTATATTTTTTAAATATAGGAATGAAGTTACAAACTAAAGAAATTAATACTATTGGATCAATGGAATGACAAAAGATAGAGATTAATGTCAAGAAGAATTTCAGTAGATGGTTGTTAGAAAAATAATATCTTAGCTTAAAATTTGTAAGATGGAAATTTCATGTCCCATATCTGCCGAACGCGTAAATGAAAAAGTGGTTAGAATAATTGCTTTCATGGTTGCTTTGACTGCTATTTGCTGTTTAGTTTTTTCAAATTACTGGGCATTTGTTTTTCTTTTATTCGATTTTGCTGCACGGGCATTTGGCTCTGGAAATTTAAGTTTGCTCAAGCTAGTCGCCATGCAAATTGCTAAAACTTTGTCGCTAAAACCACAGATAAAAGACCTGGCACCTAAAAAGTTCGCCGCAACTTTAGGCTTTGGTTTTAGCTTACTTATTACGGCGATGTTTTTATTTAATGTGCCGCTTGCTGCAATGGCTGCGACTTCGATTATGATGGTTTTCGCGTTATTAGAAAGCCTTTTTGCGGTTTGTGTAGGATGTTATGTTTACAGCTTTATGCAAACATTTAAAGGCGCAAAAAATTGACTTTATTTTGAAAGTGCTTTTCTTACAGCTGGGGCGATTTCATTTCCGAAGATCTCAATAGATTTCATCATGGCTTTGTGAGAAGGGCCGCCAACATCCATATGTGCAGAGAAACGGGTTAAGCCAAAAGTTTCTTCCATTGCTAATATTTTATCTACTGATTGATTTGCATCTCCAATAATCAAGGCCCCATCGGCGCTTCTTCCCGCTTCAAACTGGTTTCTCTGAAATGGCGCCCATCCACGTGTTTTACCGATCCTATTCATCTGTGCAGAATACAATGGGAAGTAATAATCGGAGATGTCCTGACTGTTTTCCCCGAACAAAGAGTGAACATGTACGCCAACTTCAAATTTCGCCATATCATGTCCATAGGCCTGATAAACTTTTTTGTAGTAATCAAAAAGGGGCTTAAATTGAATAGGCTGTCCGCCTATAATGGCAAACATTACGGGAAGGCCTAATCTCCCGGCACGTTCTACAGATTCGGGCGTTCCGCCAACGGCTACCCAGATTTTTAAATGATCATTCACTGCTCTTGGTAAAACTTCCTGATTTACCAAACTTGCCCGGAAATTTCCCTTCCAATTAACTTTTTTTTCACTATTAATTTTCAGAAGTAACTCTAATTTCTCTTCATAAAGTTCGTCGTAATCTTGTAAGTTATAGCCAAATAGGGGAAAAGATTCGATAAAACTCCCACGGCCTGCCATCAGTTCAGCCCTGCCGTTAGAGATTAAATCTATTGTGGCAAAGTTTTGATAGAGCTTAACCGGATCAGATGAACTCAAAACGGAAACGGCACTGCTTAGTTTAATGTTTTTTGTGACAGTTGCTGCTGCTGCCAAAATAATCTCCGGACTGGAAACTGCATAATCAGGACGATGATGTTCGCCAATCCCATAGAAATCTAAACCCACTTCATCCATGAGTTTAATCTCTTCTATAATTTCCTGAAGCCTTTGTTGTGCTGGTTGAATTTCTGCTTTTGCATTAATCTGCAAATCCCCAAACATTCCGATACCTAATTCCATAATGCTAAAATTGTTTGACAAAGTTAAGGCAATCTTAGTTGCCGGGATTTGATTTATGTTAAGAAAAAATATGAAGCTGAGCTATTCAAGTAGACTTTACACGTAATTAATTGCAAAGACTGCTAAGTTTTTGCAAAGTGCGGTAAGGGTTTAACCACTGAGGTAAAGTAGAATTTCACAGAGACCGCGAAGATTGTTTATTGCGTATAAAATTTGTATTTCAATTTAACTGCAAAGTAATCCCTCGGCTGATCATCAGGTTGGACAAAGCGATTACCATGAAATAACATAACGGTTTTTAGGCGCTATGTTATTGACTTCGGACTCCAAACTCTGGACTCTAGACATCCGACTCTAGACTCCAGGCTCCAAACTAAATTACTCAATTTTCTTACCTTTCATTGCAGTCGAAATCGCGGCATCCATTACGCGTTCGGCAAATGGGCGGGTGAATTCATTTAATTCATCAGCTTTTTTAAGGATAGTATCTTTATCTGCACCTGCTAAAGCGGTTCTTAAAGCTTCAATGTGAACTTTAGTTTCAGCTATTTCTTCTGAAGTTAAGTGTTCCGCATGCTTTTCAATAAAACGGTCTGCGGTGTAAAGCAGTTGTTCACCTTCACTTCTGGCTTCAATCAACATGCGTTGTTCTATATCGCTTTTTGCGTGTGTAATGCTGTCAATCAACATTTTTTCAACGGTATCGTCACTTAAACCGTAACTGGGCGTGATTTCGATTTCTTGTTTCACACCAGAGCGGAGTTCAATAGCCTGAACGGTTAAAATGCCATCGGCATTCAACAGAAAATTAATATCTACTTTCGGTAAACCCGCAGGCATCGCCGGGATTCCTTTTAAATCGAATTCAGCTAGTTTACGGTTCTCCTTTACTAAATCGCGCTCGCCTTGATAAACTGATATTTTCATATTTACCTGTCCATCAATCGATGTGGTATATTGTCGTCCGGCCTTTGTTGGGACTTTACTGTTTCTGGCAATAATCACATCCATTAAGCCGCCCATAGTTTCAATTCCCAAAGAAAGTGGAGTAACATCAAGCAAAAGAATATCAGAGCGGTTTCCGGCGAGCACATCAGCCTGAATTGCTGCTCCAAGAGCCACAACCTCATCTGGATTGATATTATCCTGTGGACTTTTGCCAAAGAAATTTTCTACCTGTTGTTTCACAAAAGGCGTGCGGGTAGAACCTCCAACCAAAATCACTTCGTCAATATCTGCTGCGGTCAGCTCTGCATCTTTCAACGCGTTTTTGCAGGCCGTGATGGTTTCCTCAACTTTTGCAGAAATGAGTTGTTCGAAAGTTTGTTTATCTAGTGTACACCAGATTTCCCCTACTTTTTCATTGTATAAATTTTGAGTCGAAAGTGCTTTTTTTGCCGATTCAGCTTGCAGACGTAAGGTTTGCATCAGAATATTGTCTACTGCTAATACCTTAATGTCTAAATTATTTTTTTCGATCCAGTGGTTTAATATGGCGTTATCAAAATCATCGCCACCCAAATAAGTATTCCCATTGGTTGATAGAACCTCGAAAATTCCATTTTGAATCTGAAGAATGGAAACATCGAAAGTTCCTCCACCTAAGTCGTACACAGCAATTGTTTTTTGCTGCGAAGGATCTAAGCCAATTCCATAAGCCAAACTGGCTGCGGTAGGTTCATTTACAATTCGCATCACATCTAAACCAGCAAGTTTACCAGCATCGCGGGTGGCCTGGCGCTGACTATCATTAAAATATGCTGGCACAGTGATTACGGCTCTGTTTACTGGTGTTTTTAGCGCGTGTTCTGCTCTTGCCTTCAGCTCTTTTAAAATCTCTGCTGATAATTCAATAGGGGTGTAGAACCGATTACCCGCCTGGATTTTCACCAATGCATCGCTGTCATCATCAATAATTTTATAAGAAAAAGTAGCCGCGTGGTCAGCAACGTCTTTATAAGAACGGCCCAAAAGTCTTTTTACGGAAAAAATGGTATTCGCAGGATCGGTAGTTAAAAATTCCTTTGCCTCATTACCAACAATGGCTTCGTTTTGATTATTGAAATAAACCACAGAAGGTACCAACAAGCCTTTCCCTGAATCATTGATTACCTGTGGATTTTGATCAGGATTGATAAAAGCCACCAGGCTATTGGTGGTACCTAAATCGATTCCAACTATTATTTCTTCCTTCTGAAACGAACCTGTAGCAAGGTTAATTGATATTTTTGCCATGGGAACAAAAATATGCTTTTTTAAGGAAAGGTTATGTCATTCATTTGTTAGCAAGGACAGAATCAATCAAGGTAATTACTTAGATTCAGTATCACTCATATTTATAGTTAGGTAAGAATAATTTTAGTTTTTCTCTAAAATTTTTTATTATTCTTTTTTTTCAAGTTTAAATAACGTGTTTTCGGGCATTATTTGATCCGTATTTTTATAAAAAACGTTTTCTTGTGTGAATAAATGTATTTTTATTTTATATTGCTTGTATATCTAACAATATATCTATGAAAAAAAGACTACTACACACTTTATTTTGGGTTTTTGTGCTTCCCATTGCTTCTTTTGCGCAAAATATAATCAAGGGAAAGGTTGAAACTGTGAAAGGAGAAGGTATTATTGCCGCATCTATTAAAGAAAAAGGGACAGGGAAGGGAGCAGTGACTGACCAAAGCGGCAACTTTCAAATTTCTGTAGCAGATCAGGCATTTTTGGTGATCAGCGCAATTGGTTACGAGACTAAAGTAGTAGCGGCATCATCAGCCTCAACCGTTACATTGGTAGAAAGTTCTCAAAACCTCAGCGATTTTGTGGTGGTTGGAACGCGAGGCAAAGGCCGCTCTTCTATTTTAACGCCTGTTCCGGTGGATGTAATTAAAATTAACCAGGTGAATATGCCAACTGCTAAAATGGATTTAACCTCTATTTTAAATTCTGCATCTCCATCATTTAACTTTAATAAACAAAGTGGATCTGACGGCGCTGATCAAATCGATTTGGCCACGCTCAGGGGCTTGGGGCCAGATCAGACATTGGTTTTGGTAAATGGCAAACGTAGGCACCAAACTGCATTTGTTGCGGTATTTGGATCTAGGGGCAGGGGAAATTCCGGTACAGATTTGAATGCCATTCCAGAATCTTCAATTGATCGGGTGGAGATTTTAAGAGACGGGGCTTCCGCTCAATACGGATCAGATGCAATTGCAGGTGTCATCAACCTGATCTTAAAAAAAGACGTAGGTGTTTTGAGTGTTAATACCGGGTATTCGGGCTATTACGATCCAAGGAACAATCCTTACTATGCAAAAGAACTTGGTCAATATCGCCATGGTGGTGCAATTGATGGAAATGCATTTTCTTTGGGCACGAATTATGGGGTTGCACTTGGTAAAAACAATGGTTTCATAAATTTTTCAGGAAACTTCTTTGCAAATAGTAAAACATTCCGCCAAAATTTGAACACGGATCTCAGCACTAAAGATGGTTTACCGATTAATACCGTAAGAAGAGCAACCGGAGATGGATCGGTAACTTCTGGCGGGTTGATGTATAACATGGAGTTGCCTGTTGCCCGTACAAAAACTGTAATTTATTCGTTTGGTGGTGGTAATTTTAAAGCTTCCGAATCATTTGCCTACACCAGAAACTTATCAGAAAGACCAGAGCGGTTTCCTGATGGCGTTGCGGGTAATCCTATTTTACAAACCACTATTGATGGAGAAACATATTTTGATCCGCTGATTCAGACTAAAATACTCGATTTATCTTTTGCCGCAGGTGTGAAAGGGATTTGGGGAAATGACTGGAACTGGGATCTTAGTAATACGCTGGGGCGCAATAATTTCCATTTTTATGGCGATCAAACTTTTAATGCATCACTAAATGCTGATAAAACTCATTTTGATGATGGCGGTTTCTCATTTTTACAAAACACCGTTAATTTTAATTTAAGTAAAGCGATTCCAGATGTGGCATCGGGATTAAATTTAGCTTTCGGATTGGAGCACCGATATGAAAATTACAAAATTTTTGCAGGAGAACCGGATTCTTACGCTAACTATAATCCCAATAAGGCAACAGGAGCTCAGGGTTTCCCAGGTTACCAGCCAGGTGATGAAGTCGATGCAAGCCGATCGAATGTTGCTGCTTATGTAGATGCAGAGCTAGATGCTACGGATAAGTGGCTAATTGGTGTTGCCGTACGGGCTGAAAACTATAACGATTTTGGTTTTACCAGTAACTATAAATTGGCTACCCGTTATAAATTAACCAATAATTTTAATGTTCGCGGATCCTTAAGCACTGGTTTCAGGGCGCCATCTTTGCAACAGATTAACTTCAGCAATACGTTTACAAACGTGCAGGGTGGTAATGTTTTTGAAGTAAAAATTGCTCCCAACTATAGTCCGATTACCAAAGCTGCGGGGATTCCTGATTTAAAGCAGGAGAAATCTGTTAATGCCAGTTTAGGGTTTTCATGGAAGCCAACTTCGAATATCACGGTAACCCTTGATGGCTACCGCATCAACATTAAAGATAGGGTAGTATTATCCGGTCAGTTCGACGAAAGTATCCCGGCATTGAAGCCCATCTTAAATCAATTAAATGTTACACAGGCACAATTTTTTGCAAATGCGGTTAATACCACTAACTATGGGTTAGATTTAGTGGTAGATTACACCAAACGCTTTGATAATAAAAGTATCAGGGTGTTGTTTACCGGAAACTTAAACAAGTTGAATATTGATAAAATCAATATTCCGAATGCTTTAAATGGTTCCTATGAAAACCAACAGGCTTTTTTTAGCGATCGTGAGCAGGCTTATATCAAAGCATCGGCACCTCCCGTAAAATTAGGTCTTAACTTGGATTATGGCTTCGGAAACTGGATGGTTGGAACGCACTTTTTGTATTATGGAAAGATTTCGATTTTAGGCTATGGTTTCGAAAACACCTATCCTCCTTTGGTAGCGTTGGATAATGATCCGGGTACCACTGTTTTAGAGCAATTTAATTATTCTGGAAAAATGATAAGCGATCTTTTCGCCTCTTACAAACTTTCCAAAAGGGTTACTGTGTTTTTTGGTGCAGATAATGTTTTCAATGTTCACCCAGATTACGGTTACGTTCAGGGCGCTAAACTTTCAGCTTATGATGGCGAAACAGGTGGCGCATGGGATGCAGTTCAAATGGGCTTTAACGGAAGAAGGTTATTTACGAAACTCGCATTCAACTTTTGATAGGAATTAATCATTAAAAAAGACGCTTTTGAGCTAATCAAAAGCGTCTTTTTTGTTTATCCTAACCAGGCAGTTTTTTCTTTTTCTTCTTTTTCCCTAACCAGATTAAGAAGCCTGTTGTGGGTAACGTTGCAATAATGAATGCGGCTAAAAATGCCAAAATCTTTGTCGGCCATCCAAAGATACCGCCATCATGAATATCAAGATTCGAATTTCGCCACTTCATGCCCAGTGACTTGTCCTGATGTAACATTTTATCGGTAAGCTTTCCTGTATTCGGGTTAAAATAAAAATAACTTAATCCCCGCCAGGCATCACCACTTCTGGTAATCTGAACGTTAGCCATTAAACTCACCTTTTCTTCCTCTGGATAATTAAACAAAATTATTTCAAAATTTCCATGATTTAAGCGTTTAATGGTATTCAACGCAATATCACTTACTTCTTTCGTTTTAACTTCACCAGGAAGCTGCACATATTCCTTAATTAGGTTTGGGCGTTTTGCTGTGCCTAAAGATTTATAAATACCAAGTTCCCACCACCTAAATGACCAGACTAACCCTGTGATTACAATGATGAGGGCAAATGGGATCACATAGAAGCCAAAAGTGCTGTGCAAATCCCAGTTCAGGCGTTTAAACTTCGCATTCCATTTAACGGTTAAGCGTTGCTTTAAGTTCTTTAATTTTTTCGGTAGCCAGATGATAAAGCCAGTGATAATGATGATCAGGAACATCAAAACCGAAGCGCCAACAATTAGACTTCCTACCTGCCTTTTTAACAACAGAAATTGGTGAATCATTCTAACTAGCCTGAAGAATTCATACTTGCGATTGATGACACCCGTTACCTTACCTGTAAATTGATTGATGTAAACATCCTTATTGTAAGCAACCTGATCCAGGTAAAAGATAGATTTGGAATCTTTGTTGGCTTTATTTGCTGAAAACACGTAGGCGTATTGATCTGATTTTACCTGAAGCAAATTGATCTTTTCGCCTTTAGCAAGTGCTTTTTGCGCGCTTTCTTCCAAAATGTAAAGTGGCAGGGGTTTAGCCGCTGCCTTTACATAAACAATATCCTGATGAAATGAATTGAATAACTCTTCTTCGAAAACGAAAATACAGCCGGTAATCGATACGATGGTGATGATTATTCCACTGATTATGCCTAACCATAAATGCAGAAACGCTGCTATCTTCTTAAAGTTCTTCAAAATCGTTAGAAAGTATAGCCCAAAGTAAATAGATAATTTGACGGCGTACCAGGAAATAACCTGATATAGTCGTAACCGCCAACCCAATGCACCTTATTTGTAATGTTGTTCATATTAAATTGCACCTGTACCTTACCAATGTTGTAATAAAGTGCTGCATTAAATAACGTATAGCTTGGAATGGTTTGGGTTAAGTTTTGAGAAAGGTTTCTGGAATCTACATAGTTTGAACCGCCGCCAATCCCCAGGCCTTTCAAGGTGCCACGAACAAAGTTATATTTCAGCCAAACATTGGCGGTGTTATTTGGTGCATTAGGTTTCTGTACACCAATTTCTGCTGCAATTGGGCTATCTGTAATATATGCCCTGTTATATGAATAAGAGGCCAGTATGCTTAACTCTGGTATAATGCGACCAATTAAATCAAATTCTATTCCTCTGGATCTTTCCGCGCCTACTGCACGTAAAAGGTCTGGCTGCCCTGCTACATTTGCGGGGTAAGTTACATTCTTTTGCTTAATTTGATAAATGGCAGCAGAAGCCGTTAGGCGATTATCTAACCAGCTGGTCTTTGCACCAAATTCCAGCATATCACTTTCTAAGGGATCAAACGGTCCGCCCGCATTTGGGTTTGAAAGGGTAGAAGCTGTTTGTGGTGTGTAACCCATTACATATGTTCCATATAAGTTGATGTTTTGGGTGGCAGAATAAACCAAACCAAATCTTGGTAATAACGCTTTTGAATGGGTTTTAGCTTCAGTAGGTTTAAGGTAATTGGCAAAATCTGTATAATATTCGTAGCGTAAGCCAATTAAAGCCTGTAGTTTTCCGAATTTGATATTATCTTGTACGTACGCGGCATGAAGGAAATAATAAGTTGGATCGAATGCTGCCTGAACAAAGAAGCTTTTACTATCGTCTTGCAAACGTTGTGAAGCCATCACATCATTTAAGTTAAAAGATGGTACGTTGGGAACCAATAAATTATTCACCACCAGAAAACGTTTGATATAGTTGGTTGGGTCCTTATCGTATTCAGATTTTACAAAAGCAATTGACCCCGTATTTGCTGCATTCCGATAGTTAGATGCCGTAAGTTGTGAAGCACCCACAGGAAGTTTTTCACTCGCAAAATCATATCCGGCAACAATGGTTTGTTCTATTTTTCCTGTCTTAATTTTATAATTGATAAAGCCTGAAAAGTTGTCTACATACCTTTTACGGATCCGGTTGAAGATTTGCATCGCAACCAGATTATCTACTGCTTTTCCGGTAGCGTCTAAAGCGTAGCTATTAGCGCTTCTGTGCTCATACAAGTCTTCGCTGTATCCGGTCTTCATGTAAGATGCGGTTAAATTCAAATTATCGCTGAAACGGTGGTTCAACGAAAACGACACATTATACGTTTTCTCATTTAAACGGTCGTTTCCGGTATTTAAAGAGGTTGACTGCGGTGTAGAATATAAATTTCCTGTGCCAAATACTGATTGTCCTCGGTCTAATCGGCTTTTTGAATCGTTGTAAACCAAATCAAAATTGATGCTGGTATTTTTTGAAGGTAGAAAAGTTAGCGATGGCGCAATGACAATATTTTTATCAAACTGCAGATCGCGGAATGAATTTGCATCCTCATATCCAAAGTTTAACCGATAAAGCAATGTTGTGTCTTTATTTGCTGGTCCGGTTACATCTGCAAGTGCACGAAAAGTGTTGTAGCTTCCCATAGAAAGGCTCAGTGATTTACGGCTTTCTGCCAAAGGCTTTTTAGTAACGCGGTTAAGTACACCGCCCGGGCTGGCGTTGCCATAAAGTGCAGATGACGGCCCTTTTAATACCTCAACACGCTCCAGGTAATTGGCCAAAGGCTGTTTCCAAAAGCCTGTACTGCTGCGCATCCCATTGATTAATTGTGTGCTGGTTCCGCCGTTTATTCTGAATCCACGGATGGTAATATCATCATAAAAACTGAACTGATTTACGCCACTGAAGTTTTTTACTACATCGCCAACACGCACAGCACCTTGATCTGCAATTAATTCTTTACTGGCATAGGAAACTGATTGTGGCAAGTCTTTCAGAAGGATTTCAGATTTACTCCCAATAAATGTGGCAGTGTTTTTATATGTCTTTTCTTTTCGTCCGGTAATTTCAACCTGTTGTAAGTCTGATTTTGTGGGTTGCAGGCTAACATTTAAATTAATTTTATCGCGGTTGAAATTAATAGTTCTAGTGGTAGTAATGTAGCCTACAAAGCTGAATTTAATTGTATTAGTGTTTTTATTCACTGATAAAACGAAATTACCCTTATTGTCTGTAGTCGTTTTCTCAGTTCCATTATCAGCATAAACATTTACACCTGGAATAACATCTCCAGATTCGTCGGTAACTTTCCCATTAATGGTGATAACGTCTTGAGCGGAAGCAAGGGCATAAACGCCCAGAAAAATGATCAGTAATGACAATTTTTTGTAGATATAATACATTCGATTCTGTTTGGTTTTTATTTAGACTTAATTTAAATAATGCGCAAATCTAGAATATATTTCGGAAATGTTACAAACGAAATTGAAAAATTATAGGAAGGGAGGAGTGAGGTATTAGGGTTTGGTGAAGTAATTCCATTAAATGGATTGTTTATGCTTATTTTTTTCTTCGATCCAAAGTGACATGTATTTGGTGTATTGTATAGCCTGGTGATTTAGGATTTGGCCAAAGAAGTTTTGCGCCCGATGTGCAGTTAAACCGATCAGTAAATCTGAGATTCTTGCATTAAATTCGCCTTTAAAATGGCTCGAATCATAACGTTCGTTAATGATTTTTATCCCATTTGCCTGCGCGGAAATCCACAGTGCTTTATCGGTATATAATGCGACTGAATTTTCTACAAAGGCTTGTAAATCATCCTCAATGAAGCCATTCCATGCTAGGTTACCTTTCATCGCTTCGGCACCAATTTGAGTGGTTATGGCCGGTGTTCCAACCTGCATGGAGTCAATAAACTTTCCTTTAACGCCGGCGCCAAATTGGATAGGCGCGAGCAGAACTTTATGCTTCGACAGGGTAGTACGTGCATTATCGGCTCTGCCTTTAATGAAAAATTTTTCCTGCTTATTTTCTAACTGTAGCACCTTTTGAGCTGCATAAGCGCCATAAATATTTAAACTAACACCAGGCAATCTTCTTCTTAATACTGGCCAAATCTGAGTTTTTAAGGTTTGTACCGTGTTCCAATTGGGTTCATGAAGAAAATTACCAATGAAAGCAAAGTCTGCCCTTTGCTCAAAGGGAACCCAGCCTGCTACAATTTCAGGCGTTAATCCATTCTCCAGAAAGGGAAGGTAATAAAGAATTGAAGCGTTAATTTTAAACTGTTCAAGTAAGATTTGCATCTCGGCCTCAGAGATTATTAAAGATAAATCACAGCGTAAAATGGAAGCAATTTCTCTTTTGGCTAGGTCTGAATGTAAATCTATTGCCATCTGTTTTTTAGTCCGCTCTTCGCGTGCGTTTCTTAAGAAATGGAGGTCTTCTGTATCTAGAATCCGTAAGGCATCGGGGCATTCCTGCTGAACGCGCCAACCATATTGCTCTTCCATAATAAACCTGTCGAAGAGAACGAGGTTTGGATCTAACTCTTTTATGAATGAATTGAAGCGACTATCATTCAATTTAATTTCATGTTCCAGTACATTTCTTCCTGTAAAAACGAAACTATGATCGCTTTTCGATGCAGCACAGGCAAAAGTAATTTGATAACCATTTGCCAGAAATAAATCAACCAACTGGATCATTCTGGTTCCCGCTGCAGATGATTTGGGTTCTGGCCAGACTAATCCGATAATCAATAATTTCTTTACGCTTCTATTCATTTTCTACAAAATAAGCTCTTTTTTTTTGCTCCCGCAGATAAATGTGATTTTCGCAGATTAAAATATAGATCTGTGATTATCCACTAAATCTGCGGGAGATATTAAACGTATCTTAAATATTCTTATAATTTTGCAGTTCATTTCAAGTACCACATGTTAGGATTAAAATTATTGACAGACCCACGCTGGGCAAATATTGCTGAATCAAATCTAGAAGAAATTTTATCCGATCACGCCTGGTGTGAGCAGAAAGCAGCCACAAATGCCATCACTTTAATTACGCAGAATTCTGAACACCAGGATCTTGTAGAAGAATTAACGGCTATAGCGATTGAGGAAATGCAACATTTCCAAATGGTGATTGATATTATTAAGGAACGGGGTTATACATTGAGTCGCGAGCGAAAAGATGATTATGTTGGCCGTTTAGTTAAATTCAGTAAGAAAGATGGCAGCCGTAACCAGTCGTTTATAGATCGGCTGTTGTTTGCAGCGATGATTGAAGCGAGAAGCTGTGAGCGATTTCGGGTATTGTCATTAAATATCAAAGATGAAGCACTGGCTAAGTTTTATCATGAATTGATGGTTTCTGAAGCCGGACATTATACTACTTTTTTAAACTTCGCCCGTAAATATACCATTGATGTTGATGTAGATAAACGCTGGAAAGAATGGTTGGAATTTGAAGGTGAATTGATCCAGAGCTTTGGAACGAGAGAAGCGATACATGGGTAGGAGGTTACAGGTTGCCAGTTTTAAGTAAAAGTTGTGGGTTACGGGTTGAGCGTTTGGATGCCTGGCTTTTTGAACTTTTAACCCTTAGCTTTTAACTCATCCTTATGTATATTCCATAACCAGATCACGATATCCTGATAACTGTCAATTCCCTTTTTTTGGTTGTTAAGTTTTAAAAAGCGATCAAAAGCAGCATCCATATAGGCAAACATTTCCCCGTTATATTTACGCCAGAATTCTTTTTCTGTTTTAAAATCTGCTAATACTGCCGGTGATAATTGATCATGGAGCAATTTATAATCGTCTGGCGATTTCATCCTGATTTCAAATAAGATATAGCGAAGCATCTCATAATTTGCAGAATACTGGTAATTGACATCAGGACTATTGCTTGCTGTTAAATAACCCAAAAGATTGGCCTCATCTTCATAAGCGATGCCTAGTTGGTGGGCAATTTCATGACAAGAAACATAGGGTTTAACAAAATCAGGGAGATTCATGTTCATATTGGCTTCGCCAGATAGCGGGGCGTAATAACCTTCAATGCCAACCTTACTAACGATCCAAGGAATTAAAACTGATTTTAAACAAGGGTTTGAATATTTAAATAATGAATTTTTCTTCTCCATTAAAAGGTAAGCATAAGCTGAATTTTTTTCAAGAAAAGCAATGGAATGAACGTTCTTTTCCTCTTGTTCGCGTTTCAAATTGTTCGTTTTTTCCACAAAGTAATCACCTAGTGAAACCAGCTCTTTGACGGTATACTTTTCGCTTCCGATGCCCAATTCCTCACTGATACTGGGCCTGCTGTAATTCAATCCCCAAACCAGTTTGAAAATAATATAAAGAATAAGGAAGAAGTTTAAAATTTGAACAGGAACTACGATCCTATGTTCACGTTTCAAGGTTTTCCTTTTTTTAATAAATCTGATGATTTTGTACAGTACAAAACCGATTAGTACAGCATAAATGATATCGCCAATGGCAAAGGGAAAAATGGAGGATATCAATCTTAATGAGGAGGAAATATAAGGATAAGCCCCTGTAGAATAACATTTTTGAACAAGCGCAGGAAATAGGCCGAAAATGAAAATCAGCAAGGCGATACCAATAGAAACGAGAATGGCTTTATATACGGGATGTTTAAACACTACTAATAATGGCCTTTTAAGGAGTAAATGTGCAACGTACCATCAACTACTTCGTAAACGATCCTGTGTTCCTGATTTATTCTTCTTGACCATTGTCCAGTCAATTCGTATTTTAACTGTTCTGGTTTACCGATTCCCATGAAAGGATTTTCTAAAATGGCTAATATTAACTGTTCAATCTTTTTTTGAATGGCTGTATTACCTGATTTCTTCCAAAAATCAAAATCAGTAATTGCCTGTTCATGTAATTCTACTTGCATATTGCATACCAATAAAAGGAGTTAAGTTGGGATGAAATAAGTAGGGATGTAAAAAATTATTTCCAAAGGTTTTGAGAATCCATCTTTAGCCCGGGTTTACCAGACTTTCGAGAATTTACACCAGTGAGCACTTTTTTAACAAACTCAGGATTATAAGAGTTTTCTGCTGTTTCGAAATCGATGCTCAAAACCTTCATCACCGCTTTTAAGGCTGCCGCCTGGTCTTCATTTTTTGGGTGTGCAATTAAAGTTTCCATATCATTTAAATTCTCTTACAACAAATATAGCAAACAATAATTTGAAATGATAGGTCAGTTTAAAAGTTTCAAATCTTCAATAAATTGAAAATGCTTTTGATTAAGGGTGTCGAAAGTTCGGATGTTTGCAATGGTTTCAAAAAGCGGAAGGTTATGGAATGTTTAAAAGGTTATGGAAAAGGTTAGACGGGTTATAAGGTTATCTACCCGGAACTTTTAACTTTAAAAAGGGTTTACAGAAGAGGTTAGATGTGTTATGTGGCTAGGCATCTAGACTGCAGACCAATAACCTTAAAATATTCTATTAATATAGAAGTATCAACCATTATTTGGTTCGCCATTCATTTATCGAATTGGTAGTCTTTTTTATTTTTTTGATCTGATCTTTTGAAAACACAGGCCCCTGAAGCAAGAAGTTTGTTAAATTTGGCTTTTAGGCTGTTTGAGGCTCTTCCATGGTTTCTGGAGAACTTTGTTTTAATGATTTTACAAAAACAGCTACCTGCTCCCTAAGGTTAGATGGGAGTGAAGTCATTTCAGCAAATCGTTGGAGATACTCATTGTAATTTAATCGATATACTAACAGATAAAAAGATTCTCAAAATTTGAAAAATTAAACGTCTTATAAATCTATCTCTCAAATGTTAGTCGTTGGCCAATCTGGTCTGTTGTGAATCTCCCCTTCTGGTAGGCTAAATTTCCAGATACAAAGGTATGTGTCACACTTGCCTGGAAGGTATCGCCATCAAAAGGGCTCCAGCCACATTTATAAAAGTTATTAAGCGAAGTTACTTTCCATGAATCTTTTAAGTCTACCAAAACAAGATCTGCCCAATAACCTTCGCGAATAAATCCACGTTTTTCAATATTGAAACAAATGGCCAGGTTATGCGCAGTTTTTTCGACTATCTTTTCTAGCGTGATTTTTCCTTGTAAATGCATCTCCAACAAAGCAGGCAAAGCATGTTGAACTAAAGGTCCGCCTGAAGGTGCCGATGCGTAAGCCTGTTGCTTTTCTTCGAGGGTATGAGGTGCGTGATCAGTGGCAATCACATCGATATTATCATTTAACACCCCCTGTAACACGCCATTTTGATCCGCTTCAGTTTTTACTGCAGGATTCCATTTAATAAAATTCCCTTTTGCTGCATAATCTTTATCATTAAACCACAGGTGATGAACGCAAGCCTCAGCGGTGATTTTTTTAGCTGCCAGCGGGATGGTGTTATCAAATAAAGCAATTTCTTTTGCAGTAGAAATATGAAGAATATGCAAACGTGTTTGGTAGCGTTTCGCCAGTTCTACCGCGAGTGATGAAGATTTATAACAGGCTTCTGCACTGCGAATGAGTGGATGCATATCGATTGTTAAATCGTCGCCATAACTGGCTTTGTATTCTGCCAGATTTTTTCTGATAGTTGCTTCATCCTCGCAATGTGTAGCAACTAATATCGGCGCTTTACTAAAAATATTTTCTAATGTTTTCTCATTGTCAACCAGCATATTCCCTGTAGACGAGCCCATGAAAACTTTTATACCACAAACATTTTTAGCATCTGTTTTTAGCACTTCTTCGATATTATCATTACTTGCTCCCATATAAAAGGAGTAATTCGCCAATGATGTTTCTGCCGCAATAGCATATTTATCAGCTAATAATTCTTGCGTCAGCGTGTTCGGTACGGTGTTAGGCATTTCCATAAAGGAGGTAATTCCGCCGGCTACAGCAGCCATACTTTCCGTAAAAATATCTGCTTTATGGGTCAAACCCGGCTCGCGAAAGTGAACCTGATCATCAATCATTCCTGGTAAAAGATATTGGCCTTCAGCATTAATCTCCTGCGCGTCAGGTGCGGATAGATTTTGACCAATTTTTTCAATTATTCCATCTTTTATCAATACATCAGCTACAATTTTTTGTCCTTCGTTTACAATTGTGGCGGCTTTTATCAGGTAAGAATTCATGGTTTCAAAGGTAGTAAATTAGTATTAAGTAGAGCGTATCAAGTATCAAGTAGCGAGTATCAAGTATCAAGTACAGAGTAGCGAGTATCAAGTAGCGATTATTATGGATCAAGTTTGGGCGGATGAAAGGAAGAAATTGAGCGAAGGATTGCTGTTTTACGTAAAATAAACCTGATAAAGTGGAAATACTTTTTGCTGCAGGTTTTCTACAGGCTCAGACTGATAATGGCAAAAAGATTGAAACGATAGCAGGACTACCAAAGCCGAAGAACTACTGCAATTGCTTTACCCTTAAATTTTCGAAAGTGGACTTTGAATTTACGAATGAGTTTAAACCTTATACCTTACTCCTTCAAACCCTCAACCATAATCACTATCTTTGTGCGCTATGGCAAAATCGTTCGAAGAATTTAAGTTAAACAGGCAAATTTTAAATGCAGTTGCCGATGCAGGTTATACCGTTGCCACGCCAATCCAGGAAAAAGCGATTGCCCCCGTTTTATCCGGGCAAGATATTTTCGGGATTGCAGAAACGGGAACAGGTAAAACTGCGGCTTTTGTTCTGCCAATTTTAATGCAGTTAAAATATGCGCAGGGAGAAAATCCGAGGGCATTGATTTTATCTCCGACGCGTGAATTGGCTATGCAAATTGCAGAACAAGTAAAATTATTTTCTACTTATACTGATTTGCGATCACTGGTAATTTTTGGCGGTATTGGGCCGAAAACACAGAAAGAACAAATCGCTAAAGGTGTAGATATTTTAATTGCTACTCCAGGAAGATTTTTAGATCTTTATTTAGCAGGAGACATTAATACGCAAAGTTTAAAGTTTTTAGTATTAGATGAGGCAGATAAAATGATGGATATGGGCTTTATTGGTTCCATTCACCGGATTTTAGAAATTGTGCCTCGTAAGCGTCAAAATTTACTTTTTTCTGCTACCATGAGCGATTTGGTGCAGAAAATTGCAGGCGATTTCTTAAATAACCCACTTGTAATTGAAGCATCTGCACAGGCTACTCCAGCAGCCAATGTTACACAGGCCTTGTATTATGTTCCAAACTTTAAGACAAAAATTAACTTGCTTCAGCATTTATTAAAAAATGATGAGGCCTTTAGCAGACTCATTATATTCTGTAAAACAAAAACGGTAGCCGATAATATTTTCAGCTTTATTGAGCGACGGTATGGTGCCGGGAACGTACGCGTAATTCATGCGAATAAAGGGCAGAATACCAGAATTAATTCGATTAATAGCTTTAAGGAAGGAAATATTCGTGTTTTAGTGGCAACAGATGTAGCCAGTAGGGGAATTGATGTGAGTGATGTAAGTCATGTGATTAATTTCGATGTGCCCATTATCATTGAAGATTACGTGCACAGAATTGGGCGTACGGGCAGGGCTTTCTCAAAGGGAGATGCCATTACTTTTGCTACAGATGCAGAGAAATATTATATCCGCAAGATTGAAAAACTAATTCGTCAATATATCCCGGTAGTGGAAATTCCGGAAGGAGTTTACATCGATGAAACGCCATATGAAGAACGTCAGCATATTGCTAAAGAAATAGACATGCAGAAACGTAAGGAAGACCCTGATTTTAAAGGTGCTTTCCACGAAAAGAAACATGCAGCAGCAATAGAGAAAAAAGTGAGAGAGAAGGCCAAGGCAAAAGCGGGTAAAGAAATCAAAACCTTTAAAAAAGGCAAACGTTTCGATAAGAAGAAATAGGTAATGAATCTTTATAAAAGGCTCCATCTTCAACATCACGCGATAGATACAAAGAGATGAAATTAAGGATTACACCTTTAAATATAATTGGCGCAGCTGCGGCGGTAAGCTCATGTTATTTATTCCTGACCCCGAATGCGTCATACCCCAATATGAATACAAATGGCTTATTTGCCTGGGGATTATTAATATTGGTGCTGGTTACTTTTATAACCGATCTAATTTTTCGTTTTACATTGAAAGCACTCAAAAGAATATGGATTGTTGAATCAATCTTTATCGTGATCACCATAATCTTAATGGCGATTTTACAGAAAGCAGCGTAATTCGTTGGTAAAAAAAAGGGGATAAGCTCGTCATAGATATAATCAAAATAAAAAATAAGCATCTTTGCATCCGGAAAAATAAAATAAAGCCAGGTTAATCTTTAGAATGATATTAATCTGTAAAATCAAGTTATGAAAACAGCAGAAATTAAAATAACAGTTGAACTAGACGAGGCGAATAATCCAGATAACATCCTTTGGGAAAGTACAGATTCTGGAAATGCAGATAAAGTACCGGCAAAGGCTATGTTTCTATCTGTATGGGATCATAACTACAAAAATACACTGAAGATAGATTTGTGGACTAAAGATATGCCTGTTGACGAGATGAAACGTTTTTTCTATGAAACTTTACAGACCATGGGAGATAGCTTTTTAAAGGCAACTAACGAAACTTTGATAGTGGAAGATTTACGGGATTACTGTGCACATTTTGCAGAAAAAATGGGGATTATAGAGGGGCAGTAGTTTTTCGTTTTTCGTTTTTCGTTTTTCGTTTTTCGTTTTTCGTTTTTCGTTTTTCGTTTTTCGTTTTTCGTTTTTCGTTTTTCGTTTTTCGTTTTTCGTTTTTGGAAAAAAAGCCATTAAGCTACCTATAAACTATAAGCTAAGCAAGTATTAAATTTATCAAAATCTGTGGAATGCTTACCTTTGTGTAATCAATCTGTAGGTAGATATAAAATCAAGGGAAATCATCGTTATTATGTTAATCTTAAATAAATTCAGGGCTTTTGTAGGTGTTCTACTTTGCATCATTGCCAGTTTTTCTCCGATGTTAAAGGTGCCGATTAAAGGAAACTGGAACCTTTATCAATCTGATGCTCGGCTTTTCATGATTACATATGCTATCATAGTGATCTCAGTACTTTTCTTGTTTATCAGGAAAGCTGGTGCATTTAGATTCATGAGCTTTGTAATGTCAATCTGGTATGTGCTTGCCGTTGTTGCTGTTTACTTTACTGCAAATAATTACACCAAATATGGCTTCGCAAATAAGTTAATTGGTAAGGTTGTTCACTTCCAGTGGGGCTGGATTGTATTTTTAGTTGGTGTTTTATTTATGCTATTCAGCACTAAACGCGGCGATAAGATTATCGCAGCAACTAACCCGGAAATTGTGAAGTAAGCTTACTTACCTCATAACCTTTTGCTTTACAGCGGGCAATAATTTCATCATGAGTTTTCTTCGGCATTGTTTGACTGCGACTCATGATGAACAAAAATTTATGATCAGGATGACCAACCACCACGTACGAATAATCTTCGGCGAGTTCTATAATCCAGTAGTCTATTTTAATTGGCCAGATAAACTGAGCCTGTAACTCGCCATTATGTCCATCTTCAGATGGAAACATTTTTGAATTTCTGGAGTATACTTTTTCATCGTTCGGCTTTTTATAGGTGGTTAAAACATTATAGTAGCCATCTTTATTCAGGGTATATTTAGTTGTCGTCTCACGGCTTCCCTTGTCGAAAATTGTTGGTATTGAGTACAAAGAATACCAGGTGCCGCAATATTTTTTCAAATCTAGTTTTGCTACTGGCGAATTTTTCTCCATTGGCAAAAAACTAAACAATAACAGGAGAACTGAACAAATCGTTTTCATAAGATCAAAGGTTTGGTCTTATTTACGATGTTAAAGCTGTTATGGTTCTCTTTTTTAACGATCGTTATTTTTACCACCGGGGTAAAGCAAGAGAAATACTTCGTGCCCTTTGTGCCTTTTTTCTGTGTCCGTGGGTATTTTCTTTACCTATTTAAATTCTTACATCATTCTTCTCCCTCTTTGCGCCTTCTCTTTGCTTTCTTCGCGGTTAGATTTAACCACCTTCCCCTCAATCTGCAATAAAAAGATCATCCGTATCCTCTTCCAATGGAATATAAATTCGCTCCCATTCATCTCCATCTACAATTTCCCAGGTATGACCAATGCCTGCCGTATCATTGGCAATTAAAACTATTCCAGGCTCAATAATGAACGTTTCGCCATTAGTTACGCCGAATTTTAGTTTACCTTTTATGGTAATCACGTATTGCCGTCGCGGTGCGGGATGCGGGATGCCTTCCAAAGTAGAAACATCAGTCTTAGCGAAGAAATAGCTTGCCTTAATGTTTTGTAGAACAGGGATTTTACCTGTTTCAAATGCACAATTGTTATTTTCTATATTGATCAGCCTGATGGCTTTCAGATAACCTTTGGTTTCATCTTTTTCTGATTTCATTAATCTTTATTTAAAATTTAAGCGTGGTTTGTCCTTTTTGAGCAACCTCTTGCTCATGTTCCAATAACCATTGTTTTCGCCATAAGCCACCAGCATAACCAACGAGTTTGCCGCTGCTTCCAATTACCCGATGGCAAGGGATAGCGATGGCTATGGTGTTTTTTCCATTAGCTGCGGCAATCGCCCTGATGGCTAAAGGTTGATGTTCAGCAAACTTTGCATAAGAAATAGTTTCACCATAAGGAATGTTTAATAAATTTTGCCAAACCCCTTGCTGAAATTCCGTGCCTTTTTGCCTGATTGGAAAATCAAAGGTTCTCAAATCGCCTTTAAAATATTGTTCCAGTTGGGCCGCAACTTTTCTTGTTAACTCATCGTCCGTTGGCTCAGCAATAACGACCTCCGAGAACGTCATGGTATGAACAAAGTCATCACCCGCGAGGATGGTGATTTTGCCTACAGGAGATTCGAAGGTTGATGCATAATGATTTTCCATTTGTATGCCGCAGACTCGCAGATTTTGTTTTTGATAATTATAAACCAATAATATTAAAAATAATCTGCTAATCTGCGGCTAAAAATTATTTTATGTAGAAGTTTAAGTCTAAAGTTTTAATTCTAAAATCGTAAATCTGATTGCAATATTACAACAATCCAACAAAATTACACTTCGTTAATTTATCAATAAAAGTATCTTTGCGGTTATGCAGCTGGCCAAAGAGGTTAAATATTTAATCCATAAGGAAGTACTTTTAGAGTGGCGTTCCAAATATACCATCAATGGAATTTTATTGTATGTAGTTTCTACGATTTTTACGTGCTACTTATCTTTCGTTAGTTTAAGTGATAAGCTGGCCTGGAATGCATTGTTTTGGATTATTATTCTTTTTGCATCTATCAACGGCGTTTCAAAAAGTTTCCTTCAGGAAACGAAGGGACAGCAGTTATACAACTATATATTGGCTAGTCCTGCGGCAATATTAATTTCGAAAACGGTTTATAATATTGTGTTGATGCTGGTTTTAACCACTATTGCATTGGGGTTTTATACCATGGTTTTTGATATGTTTACGCCGCCGGATTTGTTACTCTATTATGTTGCGGTAATTATGGGAAGCATTAGCTTTTCGACTGTTTTTACCATGGTGTCTGCGATTGCAAGTAAAGCCGGCAATGGCGGAATGCTGATGGCTATCCTGAGCTTTCCCATTATTATTCCGGTATTAATCCTTTTAATAAAGTTGGCTAAAAATGCCGTAGACGGTTTGCCATGGGAAAATAGCTATGATGAAATCGGGATGTTGCTTTTGGTAAATGTATTAACCGTTGCTACCTCTTTGTTGTTATTTCCCTACCTTTGGAGAGATTAAAATTAACGATTAAACATGAAAATAATTGGATGACTGAATCTCCATGTGGCAAATATTCTCTCATTCAAAATTCACTCATTCAATAATTAAATATATATGAATAAAATTTGGTGGAAAATCCTGGGATCAGTGTTGGTAATTTATACTGCAATAGCAGGGTTGTTATTGGGTGTTCCACGTTTGCCTATTATCAATGAATCAATCCGAAACTTGTATTTCCACGTACCCATGTGGTTTGCAATGATTGTATTGTTCTCCATATCCGTTTTTTACAGCATCAAATCCTTAAGTAGTAAAAGTGAAATTGACGATATCAAAGCCGTTGAAAGTGTTAATGCAGGAATCGTTTTTGGCCTATTAGGATTGGTTACCGGAGCCATCTGGGCAAAATATACCTGGGGGCAGTTTTGGAGTTTCGATCCAAAGCAAAATTTTGCGGCCATTTCCGTACTGCTTTATTTCGCTTACCTTATCCTTCGTAATGCGATAGATGAAGAGCAGAAAAGAGCCAAAATATCTGCTATTTACAACATCTTCGCTTTCCCGATGATGGTGGTTTTACTATTTGTATTGCCCCGGTTGAAAGATTCCCTTCATCCCGGTAATGGGGGCAATCCAGGCTTTAACAGTTACGATTTGGATAGTCGCATGAGAATGGTATTTTACCCTGCTTGTTTGGGCTGGATTTTAATTGGTTACTGGTTTTACACCATCCGTTTCCGGTTAAGATCAATCGAAAACGTTTTGAATAATGCAGATACTTTCGAAAGCAAAGGTATTCAAGATAGCTTCGCTACAACTAAAAATCAATCGCCAACCGGCGAAAACAAATAACAACAAAACTAACATGAAAAAGATCTTGTTCTCATTAATATTAATGCTTGCAACCTTCCAGTTATTTGCACAGGATAACGGTGTAGAAATGGCAGATAAGTTGCGTAGCGATGGTAAAATTTACGTGGTGGTTACCTGTATTGTGATCATTTTGGTCGGTTTACTGGCTTATCTTTTCTCTATTGATAAAAGATTAAAAAAAATAGAAAAAGAAAACACAGGCAAAAACTAAGCTTAAACGTTTTAAAGCTATTTTTTCTGCCATTTAAGATTGGTGTTTCCTTTACACTAAGTATTTTTTCATTTGGATATATGCATTTTTTTTAGGCAATTTTGCGGCATACTTAATTCATAAAAGATAAATAATGGCTAATCTAGCAGACGAGAACAAGTTTTTTGCAGATGTATGCAAGAACTTTGACAGTGCGGCTCAATTCACCAACCATCCGGAAGGTTTATTGAACCAGATTAAAGCGTGTAATAGTGTGTATCGTTTCCAATTTCCAATTCGTAGGGGAAACGGTTTTGAAGTGATAGATGCATGGCGTGTAGAGCATTCGCATCACATGAGTCCAACCAAAGGTGGTATTCGTTACAGCGAAATGGTTAATGAGGATGAAGTGATGGCACTTGCGGCCTTGATGACATACAAATGTGCAATCGTAAACGTACCTTTCGGAGGTGCAAAAGGTGGAATTAAAATCAACACCAAACAATATAGCGTGGCCGAGTTAGAAACCATTACTCGTCGTTATACCACAGAATTAATCAAAAAGAATTTTATCGGTCCTGGTATTGATGTTCCTGCTCCGGATTACGGATCAGGTGAACGTGAAATGAGCTGGATTGCTGATACCTACATGACGATGAATCCTGGTCAGTTAGATGCATTAGGATGCGTAACGGGTAAGCCGATTGCTTTGCACGGTATCCGCGGACGTAAAGAAGCTACCGGTCGTGGTGTTGCTTATGCCGTTCGCGAATGTGTGGATGTGGCAGAAGACATGGCTAAAATTGGCTTGAAAGCTGGTTTAGGAGATAAACGCGTAATCGTTCAGGGTTTAGGTAATGTGGGCTATCATTCCGCAAAATTCCTGGCAGAGTTTGGTGCAACAATTGTTGGTTTATGTGAGTATGAAGGTGCAATCTACAATCCAAATGGATTAAATGTAGATGAAGTTTTCGCACACCGTAAAAATACCGGCTCTATTTTAGGATTCCCTGGCGCAACAGATTTTAGAAATTCTATGGAAGGCTTGGAGCAAGAGTGCGATATTATCGTTCCGGCGGCTTTAGAAAATCAATTCACCGAATTAAACATCCGTAACGTTAAGGCTAAAATTATCGCTGAAGGTGCTAACGGACCAACTACACCAGAGGCTGAAGCTATCTTTACCGAAATGGGTGGAATCATCATTCCGGATATGTATTGTAATGCTGGTGGTGTTACGGTTTCCTATTTTGAGTGGTTAAAAAATCTTTCTCACGTGGCATTCGGACGTATGGAAAACCGTTACGCGGCAAACTCCAATGCTAACTTAATTGCGACGTTAGAAAACTTAACAGGCAAAACCATCCTTCCAGAACACCGTTTAATGATTGTTAAAGGTGCATCAGAAATGGAACTGGTAAACTCAGGTCTAGAAGATACCATGATTCATTCTTATCATGAGATCCGTGAAACTTTGAAAGTAAAACCAGGTACTGAAACGCTTAGAACGGCTGCTTTTGTAAACTCAATTGATAAAATTGCAGTTTCATACATGAACTTAGGCGTTTGGCCATAGTGGTTTAAAGCTAATAGTCTAAAACTGAAAATCCTTGCAGATGTATAATTTGCAAGGATTTTTTAGTTGGAAATGAATGGTACGGTGTGTTTTGGGTCGGGTTCGGTCCCGCTAATGTTCCAAGCACCGAAGAAAAATCGGTGGCTTTCCACTTATATCGGGTTTATAAACAAGGGTTTGCCTAGCACACCCAGATACTTAATGGTGATAAATACCAGTTATGATTTAACCGTCAGTTCTTCCAGATCCAATCTCCACTCTTCTTTTCTAATAATATCATCATCATAGCTTTTATTTCCTTTCAGGTGATGAAGTTCATCCCGCTGCACCTGGATTAAATCAAGCACAATTTCCCGATATGCTTTCAGGTCTACTTTGTTAATATCCCCTTTTTTGAAAGCGTTTATGGTATGTTTTTTTTCGGTAAGTGAATGTTGTAATTCAGCTTTCAGGTTCACCATTAACTCATTATGGGTACATTGATACTGGTAACTTGTCACTAGCTTTTCTAGCGAAAGGTCGATCAGTTTTAATTTAATCTGGCTAATCTGCTCCTGCTCAGAAAGCTTGTGCTTGGATTCAGGGATTTTCAGAAATTTGATAAATAGTGGAAGTGTTAAGCCCTGAAAAACCAGTGTAACCAAAATCACAACGAAAGTGATAAAGAGAATTAGATTTCTCAATGGGAAAGGGATTTGATCGGAGATCATCACTGGGATTGAAAGGGCAGCCGCCAACGATACTACACCTCTCATACCGGCATATACAATTACGAGAGAAGAATGCCAGGTAAGATCCTGATAGCGGATTCTGCTTCGCTTATTCAATACTCTGGTGATCGTAGAGGTAGAAAATAGCCAGACAAGACGCACAACGAGCGCCAGTACACTGATCCAAACGCCATAACCAATTGCACGGCTAATCGGGTAATCCGGACCCAAACCAGCCACAATATCTGGTAATGCCAAACCAATTAAGATGAAGACCACACCATTAAGCAAGAAGATCAGCGCAGACCATACGGAAACCGTTTTTATACGGGAGTTTGAGGTAAGGATTACGTGTGATTGACTGGAAAGCAATAAGCCTCCAGAAACCACTGCCATTACACCTGAAGCTTCAAAATGCTCGGCAACGATGTACATGAAATACGGCGTAAGTAAAGTAAGAACGGTGTCAATGTTTTCGGTGGTGGGTAACCAGCGGTGAATGGCATAAAAAATTCCGCCGATGGCTAAGCCGATTACTACTCCTAATCCTGCAACTGACACGAAGCTAACAGCGGCATCTTGTAAAATGAAAGTTCCTGTAGTTACGGTTGCCAGGGCAAATTTAAATACAATTAAACTTGAGGCATCGTTAACTAAGCTTTCTCCTTCCAGCAAGGCACTTACCGTTTTCGGAATTTTCATGCCTTTAAGCACCGCTGCTGCGGCTACCGCATCTGGAGGGGAAACGATTCCGCCCAACAGAAAGCCTAAAGCAAGGGTAAAGCCAGGAATAAACGCAACTGAAGCATAAGCAACAGCAACAGAAGTGATAAATACCAATCCTACGGCCATTAAAAAGATGGCACCTTTATATTCCCAAAATGCCTTCCATGAAGTAAACCAGGCTGCTTCGTAAAGTAGGGGAGGGAGAAAAAGGAGGAAAACGATATCAGGATCAATTTTGATGTGTGGCATACCCGGAATAAAACCGATAAATAAGCCAGCAAGCACCAAAAAGATGGGGTAAGAAATTTTAAGCTTTTGCCCAACCATTACCAAAAGGGTAACGCCAAGCAAAAGAACAAGGATGAGAATTAAATTATCGTGTAGCATGTAAAAAAGATGATCATCCAAATATCAGAAAATCGACGCTAAAAATGTAACCGCTGAAACTAAAAATCTTTCAATAGCTGGTATAAGGCATTGATATCACCATTAACGAAAGTAAGATTCCCATTCAACTGTATCGCATTTGTGCGCACAGCAGTACCTCTTAATGCTAATCTTTTCAAACTTTTTAAGTATCTGCTTGCAACAGGCAGATTTAATTGAGCATTCAATTTGCTGAAATTTACATTAAGGGCTAAGAAATCTTTCGAAGTTTCTTTCCTGGGATTTATTTTAAGATCACTATTTGTTCCCAGAAGTAAGTCTTGATTGTTGCCACCAATAAAGGTTTTGTAAAGTGGAAAGATAGATTTGTCGACGGTTCCACTATCAAGATTGATCATTTTTTGCCGACTGAGATAGCTTCTTAATCCCTTTGCATCTGCAGCAACATTTATAGTGAAATTTGGAATTTCTTTTTTCTGCAGCGATACTTTTTCAATCTTTTCGAAATCATCATTATACTCATAAGTGATAATGGAATCGGTTTGCGAAGTGCTATTGGTCCACTCAAAATCCATATATCCATGATAATATTTAAGTAGACTATCTCTTTCGATGGTAGTGTTTTTGAATCGATAAGTTTTATTTAACGTTGTTGCGAATGCTGCGTCCATCCAAATGCTGGCCGTGCTTTCGTTATTGAAAGTGCTGTGTTTCGGATTGGCTGCTGGAACAATAACAGGAGTAGATAAATCAGCATCAAAATTAATCGCGCCGGTTACGAAATCAGCACTGAAGCTATTTTTATTATCTCGATAAGCGATGTGGTGGGTAGATGCTTTTATGGCGTTAAATCTGCTTTCCTGAAGCTTCACGAATTTGTTTTGCTTCAATACGTCGATCAATACAGCGTCGAAATTTACAACTTCACCAGAAACTACCATTGCCGCCGCTTCAGTATTGTAACAAATCACCACATTGCCCAGGCTAGAAGTTGCGATGTTGATGCCTTGTTGCCGCCTGGAGATTTTAAGTCTCAACGTTGCTGTGAGAAAAGTTTCAAAATCAGGGTACGATTTAAGGTCAAAGCGCGAAAATACCGCCGTTGCAGGTTGATTTTGTATGGCATAAAAATAAATACTTGCCGGAATTTGTACGCCACTGGCCAGTTTATTTTTTTTGATACTTGTTTTCTGATTATCACTCGACTTCAAATAAAAACCAGGGTTTGAGATCATATTCGCTGCCAGTGTTTTTAAAACTTCGTCAACACTCACTTTCAGCACAGCGGTTACATTGCCCGGAATGGAAATCTGGTTCGCCTGGTACTGTCTGTATTTAAAAACGGCGACAAAAAAAATAAGCAGCGATACAAGTATCGCTGCTGTTATTTTAAAAAATTTCCTCATAGCTTATTCAATAATGATTTTGCCACGGAATCACGAGAGCAGAGAAATACTTTTGCGTGGCTTCGGCGTTTTCGTGGCAACTGTTTTTGCATCAATTAAACTGTCAACTGTTTACTTCGAAGCATTTTCAATTAACGTAAATAAATACTTCAAAGCATTCTCATGTCCGTTAGGAATCTCTGCGCTAATATCTGCAGAAACTAGGTTTCCTTTAATCGGATTTGATTTCATATATACGTTGCCCATTTTACCCAATGTTTCATTAAATTTCTTAGCTGTTTCTTCGCCACCAAATTCCTGATCAGGAACTTTTCCAACCAGATTTTTTGCATTAAATAAGAAACTGAAATTATTCTTGCTCAACAACTCTTTATGGGTTTTACTAATATTCGCCCTGAAATTATTTTGGTTAATTGCCTTCATCTCCACTAAAGAGTTTCCAAAAAACACAATGTTGTCTTTGATCATGAAGTAGATATCCACCGGACTTTTCTTTTCCTCTATTTTATAGATATTATCTTCAACGCTCACCCGTTGTTTATTAATACCATATTTAATCAGCTTGTCCATTAAACGGTGATCTTCTGAAGAAAACATGAAAAGAAAATCTGGTAGCGTTTCCTTTTTAGATTTAGTTACTTCCGTTTGATTGTAATCTTCATCATATTCGTAAGTGGTATAGTTTACATCGCGGGTGTTTAAACCGTTAATGATAAATAAGGCATCACCCTTTACTACCTTGCTAACAGCTGCTTCATCCAATAGAAGTGTGAATAAATCGGTACCTATCGAAATTTCTTCGTCCATTCTTCCGCCAAGGAAAGAACCATAGGTTTGTTGCATCAGCTTTGGAAACTCCTCTAAATAAGCTTTGGTATCAATGGCATATCCCATAAAACCAATTGCTTTATCGCTGTTAACATAGTTCAGGAATTTTTTGTTGATCTTCCTGTTCATGATTTTCTTGTAAGAGTCTGCCTGTTCTTTTGCCAGTTCTAAGCCCGTAGAAATGCGGAAACTCTTATTATCCATAAACAGTTTAGAAGTTAAACTACCATAACCTTTCATAAGGCCAGCTTTTCCATAGCTGCCAAATTCCGGTGAAATGGAATTGTAAACATCCTGCAAGCTGGAAACCCAAATTTCTGCAATTGCATTTTTATCTAAGCTAGCGTTATAGGATTTGTTGTTTTCTATCGATTCATAACTGGTATTGAAAATTTTATCTGCCTGAGCGCTGATCCAAACCAATGTCAACGCCTTCGTTTTTGCATCTTGTTCTGCTTTTTCTTTTTGATAGCCGTCATATTGGTCCGAATCAGTGGATGACCCCACCGAATCCGTTACCGCATAGGCGTCTTCCGGATATGCAGTTGTTACAGTCTCTTCCGCCTCGTTGTATTGACGGGTTTTCTTAGCTTTGACAGTCTTTTTCTTTTTTCCAGCTTTTTTCCTGGTCACTGTTTTTTTCTTGGCAGGTGTTTTATGCGCTTTCTTATGAATAACAGGAGGCGCAACATCGGTAATCACTACGGGTTCTTCGGCGTAAGCTGAATCTACCACCGCGGTAGCGCTATCGGTAAGAACAACATCACTTTGATAGCGAAGGTCTTTAATGCCATATTTTGCAGACTTCAATGAATCAGCAAAGAAAGAACTTTTGATGCTTCCAGTTACGAAATACATCATTTTGTTGTTCCACTTAATAATACTGGTACTATCAGGCAAAACCATTGTTCTTGTTTCGCCGTTAAGCGTAAATTTTTTCTCTTTATCGTTAATTAAACTTTCAAATTTTGTGGCATCCTTTATAGGAATCAGAAAGCAATTGTAAGTAATACTATCGCTTAGCTGATTAAAGTAGTACATGTTGTTTTCCAGATCAATGCCGAAATCTTCAATGCTCGTAAAGTTTTTATCGAGCGATTTGGATGTTTCTGTTAAGAGTTTTTTTCCTACAAAGGATTGATTAAAATCTTTAACAAACATGAGTTTAAATACATTGTCGCCCTTAATGGTGGCAACCGTAAAAGCATTTGCAGGAATTTTCTTTACTAAATCCTGAGCATAATTTTGAATGCCAGAGAACAGCAAAGCGAGCGCAAAAAGGAGTTTTTTCATTTTATTTTGATAGTTGTATTTGATTGGAAACGTTAATTTTTCCGTTGATTAAATTTGTGATACTGCTTTTCAGCATCACTGCTTTTTTTGTTTTAGAAAGATTGGATGCCGGGTTGGTTACATTTGTTACAGGAGATTCGAATCGGTAAATGCTGGTGTACATCGCACCGTTAAATACAGCCTTATCCTGACTTTTCAATTTGTTGAACTCAGATTTGGCCGTAGTGACTGCTTGATATTTCCTGGCGAATGTTCTGGTTGTTTTATTGAAACTATAAGAAGATGTGTTGGTTGCCTTAATTTTTTGCCTGGCAAGAATGTTTCTTGTAATATTATTGATGTTAGATACATCTTTGAATGTAAAACCAATCGTGGCGATGTAATTATTGAAGTCGCTGCTACTTTTAACGTTCGAAATCCCTTCTGATTTTTTAAGGTAGGCAACTGCTTCGGCAAGCTCTTGCTTAATTTTTTGCTTACTGGGCACCTTATAGTCCTGCACACTATCAAGAAGCATCACTGAGGCTACTTTTGTTTTGCTTTGGCTGAGATTAATCGTAAGCACCACATCTCCGGTGCCATCATTACGTAAGCTAATTTCTTCTACAATTTCGAAACAGGATGATAAAATGGGAATTAGAAAAACAAACAGGAGGAGCTTGTGACACTGCTTAATATTCATATTTATAGAATTAGGCCAATTAGTTCAGGGACAACAATTATCTGGTGGTCAAACTTACTCATTTAACTTAGTATCAAAACGTATTTTTTCTGAACTGGTGTAATTAGTACTACAAAGATAGCGCTGAAAAGTTTTTTCCAAACCGGAATTCCGGTTTCAGGATTAGTTAATTTTTTAATCGTTTTAGCGATGACTTTCGATAATCAGCTAATTGTCAATATAACGACACGAAAAAGGTAAAAGAACGTTCGCTACGGCTATTTTTCTATCTTTGTTGCCAGCTTTTACTACAATAACACAACATGAAAAAAAGTGCAATCATTGGATTAATTACTATCGCAATTTCTGTAGGGATCTTATTTAGCTTAAATGCAAATACAGATACTTATTCTAATTTTAAAGAGGCTGCTGCTTCGCAAAAGGAAGAGCATGTGATGGGCTACTGGGAAAAATCTAAAGGAATGTATTATGATGCAGTTAAAGATGCCAATCATTTTGCCTTCCATATGAAGGATGAAAAAGGAGAACTGAGGGAGGTTGTTTACAGCGGTACAAAGCCTCAGGATTTCGAAAAATCAGAGAAATTGGTATTAATAGGTAAAATGGACGGAGACAAATTTTATGCTTCAAAAATTTTAATGAAATGCCCGTCTAAATATAATGATAACCTCGTTGAGGTTAATCAGAATGGCAAGGTGGATACAGTTGGTAAGTACGGCGAGAAAAAATATAACTAATTTTAATGGATATTCAATTTGTAGGCGAAAACCTGTTGTCGGGTAAAATCGGGCAGTTTTTCATTGTGCTGGCGTTTAGTGCATCATTACTTTCAACCATATCATATTTCTTTGCCAGTCGTGATAAAGAATTACAGGATAAATCATGGCTTAATCTTGGAAGAATCGGGTTCTTTATCAATTTCGCTTCTGTTATTGGCATTGGCGTAATCCTTTTCTATTTGATTTTAAATCATCATTACGAATATAACTACGTTTACAATCACTCTTCTAAGCAGCTTCCTGTTTACTATATCGTATCTGCTTTTTGGGAAGGACAAGAGGGTAGTTTCTGGCTTTGGGCTTTCTGGCAATCTTTTTTAGGTTCGCTGTTAATTTGGAAAGCCAAAACATGGGAGCGTCCGGTAATGACAGTTGTGGCGTTTTCGCAAGTGTTTTTAACTTCGATGCTACTTGGGGTGGAAATTTTCGGCGAGCGTATTGGAAGTTCTCCTTTCATACTTTTAAGAGATGCACTGGATTTAAAAGCACAGGCACCAGTTGTTTTTGCAAATCCAGAGAATTATAAAAACTACCTTAAGTTTATTACTGATGGTAAAGGTTTAAATCCTTTATTGCAGAACTATTGGATGGTGATCCACCCGCCAACTTTATTCTTGGGTTTCGCGAGCATGGTTGTGCCATTTGCCTACGGCGTAGCAGCCCTTTGGCAAAAAAGGTATAAGGAATGGATTAAGCCTGCAATGCCATGGACGCTTTTTGCCGTAATGGTTTTAGGAACCGGGATTATCATGGGCTCTTTCTGGGCGTATGAAGCTTTAAACTTTGGTGGTTTCTGGGCTTGGGATCCGGTAGAGAATGCTTCTATCATTCCTTGGCTAACTTTAATTGGCGCAGTACACGTAATGATTGCCTATAAAAATACTGGTCATGCCTATTTTACTGCTATTGCACTGGTGTTTTTGAGTTTTTTATTGGTGCTTTATGCATCGTTCTTAACCAGAAGTGGAATTTTAGGCGATACCTCTGTACACTCTTTTACAGATATGGGTATGTTTGGTCACCTCATTCTCTATAATGTTGTATTTGCCGTAATTGCTGTGGCACTGATCATTATTAGATGGAAGGAGTTGCCGATTACCACAAAAGATGAAGAAACTTATTCGAGAGAATTCTGGATGTTTATTGGCGCCCTGGTGGTTACTGTTGCTTGTATTCAGATCATTTTCTCTACTTCCGTTCCCGTATTTAACAAGGCTTTTGGTACCAACTTTTCACCGCCAATTGATGCAGTAAAATACTACAATCAATGGCAGGCTCCATTCGCGGTGTTAATTACTTTGATTTCTGGTTTTTCTCAATATTTAAAATACAAACGTACCGATCCGCGTAAATTCTACAGCAGTTTGGTTTCGGCTGTTTTATTTGCATTGGTATTAACAGCTGGTTTGGTTTGGATAGCAGATATCTATACCAACACCATGTATATCCTAATTACATTCAGTTGTGTATTTGCGGTATTATCCAATGCAGCAATTTTATATCAGGCTTTTGGTGGCAAAGTTAAATTGGCCGGCTCTGCAGTTGCGCACATTGGTTTTGCATTTTTAATTTTAGGAGCTTTAATTTCAGCAGCTACGAATAAACCATTATCTATCAACGCGAATAACTTTATTCCGGTTAAAGATTTTGAGAAAACAGAGAAGCCTGGTGAAAACATTATGTTATACAAAAACGAGCCTAAAGAAATGGGCAAGTATACGGTAACTTATGTAAGTGATACTGTTGAGGCTCCTAATACAACCTATACACTTAACTTTAAGGTATTGGATAAGGAAACAGGTAAAGTGAAGGAAGATTTCAACTTACATCCTCATGTTCAGGATAATGAGAAAATGGGCTTAATTGCTTCGCCAGATACCAAGCATTATTTAACTTACGATGTGTATACCCACATTACCAGTGCCGCAATTAAACAAGAATCTCATGGCGATCACGAAGGTCATTCTGATGATGAAAATTATAAAGCACCTAGAATTGTTAAAGTTTCTGCCGGAGATACCATCCACACTTCAAGTGGTGTAGTTACGGTGAAAGCACTTAACAATAAACCTGTAGCGAAAGATCTGGTTTTAGCTCAGGGTGATTATGCAGTAGGCTTACCTTTAGAAATTAATTCAGCTGGTAAGATTTACAATGCTGAACCAATGTTCTTAATTAAAGGAAACAATACATTCGATTTTGCCCGTAAGGTGGAAGGATTGGATCTTAAATTCCGCTTCTCAAGGGTTTTACCAGATGAGAAGAAGGTAGAATTACAGATCTTTGAAAAGCCACAGCAAGCAAAAGACTGGGTAGTTTTTAAAGCGATCGAATTTCCATTTATCAATTTATACTGGGCCGGAACGATCGTAATGGTTGTTGGTTTCTTGCTTTCTATTTTCAGAAGAAGAAAAGAAGCAAAAATTGCATAGGTAATGAAGATTGTGCTATTGGGTTCTGGCAATGTTGCCACACATCTCGCTCAGGCTTTAGTAGCTAAAGGCGAAGAAATTGTGCAGGTGTATAGCCGAAAGCTAAATAATGCAACCTCATTAGCCAATATAGTAGGTGGAGAACCGATTAACGAGTTAACTCAAATAAATGGCAATGCCGATTTATACATCATCGCTGTTAAGGATGATGCAATTGAAAGTATTGCAGAGCAATTAAGCGCGGTTAACGGGCTTGTGGTGCATATCTCTGGAACAACTGATATCAATGTGTTAGCCTCGAAAGTGAAACATGCAGGGGTATTTTATCCTTTGCAAACCTTTTCAAAAGCTAAGGAAGTTTCTTTCGATGAGATTCCCTTATGTATTGAGGCCACTGGCGAGGAACAGTTAACAGTTTTAAAACAGCTGGCAGCCAGGATTAGCAACAAGGTGTACCAGATAGATGGAGACAAACGGAAGGCACTGCACTTAGCGGCAGTTTTTGCATGTAACTTCCCTAATCACCTTTATGCTTTGGCAAATCAGTTCCTTCAGCAACATGAACTTGATTTCGAAATGATCAGGCCGTTGATCAAAGAAACTGCCGATAAGGTAATGACTTATTTACCGGAAGACGTGCAAACCGGACCGGCGATACGTGCCGATGAAACTACTTTAAATAAGCATCTTAGCCTGTTAAACGACATGCCAGGACTGCAGAATATTTACCAAACTTTAAGCGACAGCATAAAATTAATGTCGAAATAGCATTTTTACCGCTTTAGCTTATTACTTTTGCAATATATTATGAGCATTTTTAAACTGAAAATAAATTTTGAAGAGGCCGATCACGAGTCTTTAGAGTTACCAATAGCTGCCGGAGAATCCGTATTAGATGTTTGTCTGGATAACGGAATCGACCTCCAACACAACTGTGGTGGTGTTTGTGGCTGTAGTACCTGCCATGTATACGTAACTAAAGGGATGGATAATATCGAAGAAATTTCTGATAAAGAGGAGGATTTTATTGATAGGGCAGTTCGTCCGAGAATTACCTCTCGCCTCGGTTGCCAATGCGTAGTGATTAATGGCGATATTGAAGTCACTATTCCAGATCAGTCTGGTTTTATGGGGCACTAAAGAGTCTTCAGTCAAAAGTGTTGAGTCAAAAGTCATCAGAATGATTTCTACAATCATGATGATATAGATATCGCACTCCAGACTTGTAACTTCTAACTCATAATCGGCATGCCTGAATTTTTAACCCCTCAACCTTTAACTTTCAACTTTACAACAAAAACATGAACAACGATAAATTTGCATTACCTTTTTACTGGAACGATTATGAAGATATTGCCATGTCTTTATATGAAAAATTTGGCGACGACTTCACGGAAGCTAAGATTTATCGCGTTCGTTTCACAGAACTTTTAGAATGGGTTTTAGAATTGCCTAACTTTAAAGGTACACGTGAGGAAAGCAGTGAAGGCCATTTAGAGCAAATTCAATCTGCCTGGGTTTACGAATGGCGTGATAATCAGTAATTGAGTTCTTAGTTCGGAGCCCTTAGTCTTTAGTCGGTTCCTAACGCTTAACACCAAACGCATAAATGTTTCTGCAAAAACTTATAGAAATAAATACCTTCATTTTTGATGTTGATGGTGTATTAACTGATGGCAGTGTACAGGTAACTGATAACGGGCAATCGCTACGCACATTCAATATCAAAGATGGTTATGCCATGCAACTGGCCGTTAAAAAAGGGTACAACCTCTGTATAATATCTGGTGGAGATGGTATTGCAATGGGCAGGCGCTTTGCTAATCTCGGCATAACCGATGTGTTTCTTGGTTCTGGAGATAAGGTTTCTATTTTTAACCAATATCTTAAAGATAAAAACATCACTGCCGCCGAAGTGCTTTATATGGGTGATGACATTCCTGACCTCAAGGTAATGAAACTGGTTGGGCTTCCAACTTGTCCGGCCGATGCAGTAGAAGAAATCAAAGCGATTTCTACTTTCATATCTCCCTACAATGGAGGTAAAACAGCCGTTCGTGATATTATTGAAAAAGTACTGAAAGTGCAGGGGAAATGGCACGATGAACATCCAAACGCTGCAGATTCTGGTAAGTAGATCGGCTCGTTAAATCTGTGCGTCATCATTCTTAGCAAGGTATCGCAATCCTGTAATCCTTCTGAAAGAGTCTGGTTTCTCAACCGGCACTTGTCTATTTTTCATTTGCAACGCCTACGTTACATTTCCCAATTAAACTTTGCTTCACAGGCGTACTCCAACCATTTCAAACATCAATAAAAACAACAACATGAAAAAATTAATGATGATCTGCGGATTAATGCTTGGGATAGCTGGCTTCGCTCAGGCACAACAAGGTGGCGGAAGAGGTATGATGATGAAACCTGAAGAACGGGTTAAACAGTTAGACGAAAAGTTGAAATTATCTGATGACCAAAAGACAAAGTTAACCGCTGTATTTACCGAACAGTCGGAGGCAATGAAAAAAATGCGTGAGGAGGTTCAAAGTGGTGATCGGGAGGCGATGAGAGAGAAAATTCAGAAGTTCCGTGCAGAGAATGATGTAAAAGTTGCTGCAGTATTAAATGATGAGCAAAAGAAAACTTATGAGGCCTGGCAGAAAGAGCAGCGCGCTGAAATGCAAAAACGCATGCAGGGTGGAGGAAATAACTAACTCAAGAAAATATTAAATAAGAAAAGCGGCTATTGGTCGCTTTTCTTATTTTAGCAAAAAAAATCTATGGCTACTACGTTTCCGCCAATTATCCTGGCATCAAAATCACCAAGAAGACAAGAACTCCTAACGCTGATGGGACTTAATTTCGAAGTTGTACTAAAGGATGTTGATGAAAGTTATCCAGAAGGCTTAAAACCTAATGAGATTGCAGTTTACATAGCAGAACAAAAGGCGAAAGCTTTTACAGCCGCCGATGAAATTGTCATCACCGCAGATACAATCGTAGCACTGAATGGAGAAATCCTCGGAAAACCATCCAGCAGGGAACATGCACAAGAAATGCTGGCTAAGTTATCTGGCAGCAAACACGAGGTATATACCGGCGTAACTTTGGTTAAGGGCGATAAGTTCCACTCCTTTTATGATCGAACCGAAGTCTACTGTAAATCGGTTACTAATAATGAGATAGATTTCTATATTGATAATTACCAACCTTACGATAAAGCAGGCAGTTACGGTGTGCAAGACTGGTGGGGATTGGTAGTGGTACAGCGGATTGAAGGATCTTATACCAATGTGATGGGCTTGCCCACTGAAAAGTTGTATGGTGAGCTTCAGAAGCTTTAGCGGGTTTTAATTGCGATGTCTGTTATGATGGTTATGGAATTCTATTCCAACGATCATCATACAAGCAAAACCGGAAACATGAAAGACTTAAATACTAAGATTACCATCGCTAAACCCTGCACACAAAATTGGGCAGAAATGGAAAAAGAAGCAGATTTTGGTTTCTGTACAGTCTGTTCAAAAAATGTGATGGACTTTACGAATTTCTCCAACGCAGAAATTATTTCCGTATTAACACAAGCCAGCGCTTCTGTTTGCGGTCGATTAAGTGTCATGCAACTTAACCAATTAAATCATTATCTGATCGTTAAGCCCGCCAATCGAAACTGGATGAAATACCTGGGCGTGCTGGCTATTGGCGCGGCAATTTTTGCCCAAGATGCCAGTGCTGCTATTCCACATGTGGCTACCGAAATTTCTATTGGAACGGATCAGAAAAATGGAGAAAAACCGCTACTGGTTAATAAAATTGCTGGTAGAATATTAGGTCCGAATAAAAAGCCAGTTGCCGGAATTCGTTTAGTTATTTTAAATACGTCATATTATGCAACGACAGACCAAAATGGACAATATGAGATTCTTTTAAAGAATAATTTAAATATCAAAAATAATAAACTCTCTGTTCAAAGTGCCAGGTACTCTGCTAATATGATTATCAATTATACCAAAGTACAGCAGAATGACATCTTGTTGAAAGAAGAGCCGATGATTATGGGAGAAATATTAATTCCAACACCGAAAAAAAGTTAGTGGCGCTGTATTTGGTCAGCCAGGATACCCATTTTTAAATCATACGAAGATAGTCGGAGTTGATTGATTTTTAGCCTGCCTAAAACGAAATTTGTAATCAGCGCTGCAATCACAATTAGATCTATCCTTAATGGGATAATACCAGGCATTTCAGCCCGCTGTTGATGGGTGGAGTTAATTAATTTAATGGAAAGTGCAATGTATTCATCGAAGTCGAAAGAATAAGATATAACTTTATCAATATCAATTCTTTCATTTTTTGCAGCACACACTAACTCGGCGAAGGTTTCGAAAGCACCTGCCGATCCAACTAGTGTTTTGGGTTGATAATGTTGGCAAATGGCAAACAAGTCTTCAAGCGCTTCCTGAATGTGAGCCAGAATGTTACTTTTATCCTGATCCGAAATTGGATCTGATTTAAAAAAGCGTTGCATCAATCGTGCTGCGCCTATGTCGTAGCTTTTCTTCCAGATTAACTTTTCTGTGTCGCAAAGGATAAATTCCACGCTGCCGCCACCAATATCCATTATTAAAGATAAATCATCAATCGCACCACTCAGCTTAACGCCTTCATAAATTAGCTCAGCTTCTTGTTCGCCAGATAGAATTTCGATTTCAATTTTTGTCTGTGCTTTCACCGCCGCAACAAAATCTTTTCCATTATCGGCACTGCGTACTGCAGAAGTTGCTGTTGCTTTGACAAGATCTACCTGGTAATTCAGCATGGTTTCGCTGAAAGTTTTGAGGCAGTTAATTCCCCGTTCAAAAGCAGCTGGGATAATGATATTGTCGTTTATTCGCCCTTCGCCTAATTTAACCGGAACATTGGTTTTATACAATACTTTGAAATCCCGGCCATATGTTTCTGCAATGAGCAAATGGAAAGTGTTTGTGCCGAGATCAATAACCGCTATGCGCATATCTGCTTAATTATATTTATGCTATCTGTAATTTTTGCCTTCAAATGCCAATAGCATTTTAATTGGTAATGTTTTCCAATCAAAATGCTATTGGCGCTTACAACCTGAACAATCAAGTTGGAAGAAATGTTATTAAAACTTAAAATTTCAGACCAGATTTTTCAGACCATCAAATATGCTTTCGAAGAATGTAGAAAGATTCAGGCCGGCACTGTGGTTGAAATAAACAAAAACAAGGAAGGCGATAACCACGAAAATAATCAGCTTTCTAAAAGCAAATGCAATGATTACAAGCGCAATAGGAATGATGAAGAGCCAGAGGCTATTAATGGTGTAGGGATTAAGATCGTTATCTTTTTTGTAAACATAAATGAGTTTACTATGGGTGCCGAAGTCGTTTTGATGTTTAATGTAAACAAACGTCGATTTATCTATCGGCAAAGGTAGCACCGCAATGCCATCATTAAATTTTAGCACCTGCGTAAAACCGCTCACACTAAATGTATAGGTTCCTCTGATGTTTTCGTTGGGTACGTTTAAGGAATCTGCCGCAATAATGGCAAGCTTATTATTTTTAATCAAATTTTCCTTAACAAGGAAATTATTGATGGTAGCATTTTGAGCTGAACTGATAAAACTAATTAAGCAGAGCGAGCAAAATAGGATAAGTTGTTTCATTCTATTGAACGTTTATTGTAAATTAAATAACCGATATGCAATAATACACCATTTCTTTTAATGGCGTCGTTATATAAATTATAACTTAAGCTTACCGGACCAAGTGGCGTATGGTAAACAACGCCCGCAGTTGCAGCATATCGAATTTTAGTGATGGCTTTCGCATAATCTATTCCTTGTAAATCAACCCTTTCAAATTCCTTATGAGGTAGGAACAAATAGGCTTCCCCGCGGAAGTCGAGATTTTTTTTAATGTTGTAGATATTTTTAAGTCCGCCAGCAGCATAGGTTGTGGCCCTGAATTTATCGAGAAATAATGAGCGGCTATCTTGTAGTGGATAGAAAGCAGGGGCAACCAACAAGGTAGAATAATAGTTGTTAAACAATGGCTGGTTTGATATTACACCTTCAACAATATAACCCAGGGTATATTTTTTTAAGTGTAAAAAATAATTTTCCTGGGTAATTTTAATGCTGCCCCAGTGGTGTAACTTGCTCATCTCCGGGCTGTTTACAAAACCCAGTGTGTTTCTAAAGATGTTCCCCGGATTATAATTCTCCCTGCCGGTGGTGTAGTTAAAGCTGAGCGAAAAATTTTGTCCGCTGGTGGCATACTGTTTTCGGTTTAGGGAGTTTTTTTCGAGGTTTAATGATCCTCTAAAGCCATTAAAGATAGTTTGATCAAGTAGATCACCAACAGCAAAAGTATTGTTCGGACTATAGCGGTCGTTGTTATTGATGAAAGTAGAATGAAGCACAACTTTAGTGTTGTAATTTAACGGAACGCCCATCATCAGGTCAATTTTGCGGTCTGATTGTTCAATATAAATTGGACGGGGATTTTCGATAAAAATCTGACTGGTGTTATAATAATTCCAGTGGTTATAGGTTAATTCTGCAGCCAAAAAGAGTGGGAGTTTGGTGGGGTAATCTACTCTTCCGTTTAGCTGTACAGATTCATAAAAGCGGCCAGAATAAAAGCTGGTGCCAAAAGTATAAGCTTTCCGGTTAAGGTAATTATATTGTGCGCCCAGAAAAACATTGCTTATCGGACGGCTAGAGATATTGCCGCCCAATTCCATTTTGAAGCTTTTTTTGGGTTGTGCAACCACCTCAAAAGTATAACTATCTGTTGCCGCCTGGTATGATATTTTTGGATACACGGTTTCGAAAGTCTGATCTGCAACGAGTTTGTAGTAACCGCGTTTAATATCCTGCAAATTGAAAGTAGCCTGATCACTCTTAAATAACCTTTCAATGTATTTTTTCTGCTGGCTGTTCACACCAGAAACTGAAATGGAACTGAATTTAAAATCAGGCTTTTTAGAATTAAATTTTGCTCTTTTCTGCGCCAGTTCCTCATCACTTACCCGTCTTTTAATCAATTCCTTAATCCTGGGCATATCCGCAATTGTAGCGTCGTAACCTTTTTTAATTAATTCTTTTACCGGTGCAAAATTGGTTACGCTGTAGTTTCCCAGCTCCGGCTGAATATAAACGCCGTTTTTGCCAATCATAGTTGAATCTGATTTGGAAAGAAACATGTAGACCAGAAAGCGGTTCATGAGGCGGTCATCGGTACTTTTAGGATACTCATTATAAGTTTTAGAAGAAACGTTGGCACCGATGACGTAATCAGGCTTGAATTCCCGCTCCATCACATCAGCAGGAAAATTATTGTATAAGCCGCCATCAAAAACATATTTTCCATCCAGTTTAATAGGACGATAAATAATGGGAACTGTCATTGTGGCCCGCACCGCTTCTGCTAAACTTCCTTTACCTACGGTTATGCTTTTTTGAGAAAGTACATCGGCGACCATACAACGGTAGGGCACAAAAAGGTTGTTAAAATCGTCCTTTGATACAGCCGATGCCTGAGAAAATAACTCGAGAAAAGCAAAGTTTAGCGGGATATCATTGATCAGATTAGAACGAAAACTGAAATGAAAACCGGTGTCTATCGCTACTTTGGCTGTGAGCATAGAGGCGTTGGGTGCATTTTTCTGAAAATAGTAGGTATAATCGCTCGTATAACGACCGTTTACCCAATTCTGAAAATCATTGCTTACCGCAATCTGTTCAATTTCACGCGGCGAATATCCGGCAGCATACATCGCGCCGACTATACCACCCATAGATGTTCCTGTAATATAATCTATGGGAATGTGGTTTTCTTCCAGCGCTTTTAAAGTACCAATATGTGCTAAACCCTTCGCACCGCCTCCACTAAAAACAAGCCCAACCTTTTGCGCTTGCAATTGGGTATAGCACAGAACGAAAAGGATCAGCAAAATCTTATTAAAAGCTACCACTCCTCTAAAATAGGACTTTCTTTTTAAAATTAGTTCAATATGAAGAGGTTATAATTTAAAAAAGCTGCAAAGCTTACCCAAAGTATATACGGAATGAAGATTAAGCCGGCCCATTTATCAACCCTATAAAACAAAACAGCATTTAAAATGATTACCGCAAGCAACATCAGGATTTCTGCCAATGCAAAACCGATTTCATGTAGGTAAAAGAAAATAAATGACCAGCATAGGTTTAAAATCAGCTGGATAAAGTAAATGGCTACCGTCCTCGGAACATGTGCAATTCGATCACGCTTCATCCAAACCAGATAAGCTGCAATACCTATTAAAATGTAAAGACTGGTCCAAACCGGTCCAAACAGCCAGTTTGGGGGATTGAAAGATGGTTTATTTAATGTGGGGTACCAGGTTTTAACAGATTGAGCCGTTGCCCAACCACCTAATGCACCAATGGATAAGGTGATGGCGATGCTTAAGATAAATGCTAATGGCTTAAATTTCATGGTGCTAATTTGAGGTTAAACAATGAAAAAACCTAGCTTTTTTCTAGCGGCCAATTCCAGGTACAACTGGTAAACCTTCATTATCTTCTGTACCCACGCTTTGTACAGCAAATAAATAATTGTCTTTACTATATGGAATCCTTAATTCAGTGGCAGTGGTAAAAAATTTCTTTTCCCAAACCGGGCTGCTGGTTTCACGCATTAAAACGTAGTAGCCTTTTACTGTTCCATTCGCAGGTGCTTTCCAATATAACAGGGATGAATTGCTCAGGTTTTTTACATCTATTTTTACCTCGTTTGGTGCTGAAGGCGATTTGGCCAGGTTGGCGAGAACGGCAATATTAACAGCCGTGTTCTTTCTGAGGTATTCAAAATCCATGAATTCCTGCAAATCGCCATAGCGAATGCCATTTTCTGTTCTTAAATCCTGATGCTGATGCTCAAAATTTTCATTCATTTCTGTGATTCTTACCGCTGTAAAACCATTTTCTACAAAGGGTGTATGATCGCCTCCGCGTAAAAACCTGTCATTTCTATAGATTAATTTAATTTCCAGCTGGTCAATATAGCGTTCTCCAATTTCTTTAACATATCTTGCCAACTGGCGACTTTTTCCGTCATTTTCCAAGCCAAATTGCCTGATGCTTTTTGCATTTTTATCTAACTCATAACCAGGAAGACCTTCGCTAAATACCCTTAGCCGGGTGTTGTCAATAATTTGTGTTTCGCTACTGTTGTTGCTGCCAATCATATCATTATTTAGCATGGCATCAACATTCCAGCCTTCCTTCTTTGCTTTTGCAGCCATGAAACCAGATCCAAGTAAAGACTGTTCTTCGCCGCTAACGGCTACAAAAATGATAGTTGCCGGAAATTTGTACTGGCTCATAATCCTGGCTGCTTCTATCACGCCAGCCACACCACTACCATCATCATTAGCACCTGGAGCATTGCTGGTTCTGTTCATTACATCAGTTACGCGGCTATCTAAGTGCCCGCTTACTACATAAACCCGTTTATCATTTGAATCTGTTCCTTTTAAAACAGCTACGGCATTCCCCAATAAAGTCGGTTGATCAACCCTTTTTCCGTCAGGCTTAAATGTGATGGTATCTAAATAGGCTGTAAGTCTGCCATCGGTTTGTTTTGCAAACTGGTTAAATTTACCAACTACCCAATTCCTCGCCGCACCAATCCCTTTGGTTTTACTTTTAATGTCACTTAAAGTATTTCTGGTTCCAAAAGCGACCATTTTTGAAATGTAAGCCTTTAGTGAATCCTGATTGACTGACTTCACCATTTTATCGATATCGGCATGTCGATTTACCATTGTTTGGCCATAAACTGAAGTAAGTAGCAAAGAAAGCAAAAGTATAATACAAGTTTTTTTCATGGAAAGTGGATTGATGTGCTAAGATATTGAATGTTTGCGCATTTAATTGTTTGCAACTGCAAAATCCTGTAACATTTTGAGCATAAAAAAACTCCCTGAAGCTAATCAGGGAGTTTTCCAGGGATAGACTAAATTATTTCGACACTGTATCGTTTTCAGTTTTTACCGCTTTTTTCCAGTTTCCAAAAGCTTTTTTTACTGCTGCTTTTGCGGTTTCTAATTGCACATCGCCGGCAACAGTTAAATAAGTTTTTTCTGGAGAGATTTCATTATAAAATGCTTGCACATCGGCCAGCGTTAAAGCCATTATTGAATTTTCATTAACCGATTGATCGAAATCATAATCCTGCATTTTCAAGCTGGCCAATAATTTCGCTTTGCCGTTATTAAATGTTTTCTGATTGATGGTTGCATTCTGAATTAAAGCACTCATCTCTAGTAGCCCGTTTTCTAAATTGGCGTTATTGGTTGAAAGTTTTCCACTGTTATCTTTAAATATAATATGGTCGCTTCCATTAACGCTTTCATTCAATACTGCATTTGTCAATTCAACGATACCATCTTTTTTAGCATGAAAAGATTTGGCATCTAACGTAAAGCTTGAAAAAGCGCCGGTTGATTTACTGTTTTCTGATACAATAATTTTCATACCATTTTTTAGCGTATAATCAATAGGCTCTTTCATGCCATTTTGTGCATTACTGATGTAAGCCGATAGAATTATTACTGAAAAAATAGAAATTTTCTTAAGGATGTTCATGTGTTTTTTTGTTTTTTATGTCTTGTAAAATTATTCAACCTTCTGCCTAATGTATAGCCAAGAGCGTTAGAAAGGCATGTACTATAGATGAATGGCCTTATATACGCGTTTAAATTTCTATTGGTTTTTACAAATGAACGATTTATTCATTTTGTTCATTGCGCTGATCATAATGTTATTCATCATTGGATGACTAGTTTTAACTAACTAAATTAATGCAAATGAATTGCTTGATTGTTGATGATAACGCGATTGCCAGAAGCACGCTTAGGCAACTGCTAAAAGTTGAGCGATCATTAAATCTCATTGCGGAGTGTGAGAATGCAGACGAGGCCTATCAATATCTTGCCAATCAGCATATAGATTTATTGTTGCTGGATGTAGAAATGCCAGGTATTTCGGGTTTAGATTTGGTTAAAGGGCTGGGTAAATATAAACCGCTTGTTATTTTAATAAGTTCTGAACGGAACTATGCTGCGGATGGATTCGAACTTAACGTAGTTGATTTTATAACCAAACCGGTAATGCCAGATCGATTTCTGAAATCTGTAATCAAAGCCAAAGAGATTTTTGAAAGTAAAAACCTTTATATTGCTCCTAAAAAAGACGGTTTCGTATTTATTAAAGATGGGGGAATAATCAGGCGCTTAAAGCTAGACGATGTACTTTACCTCGAAGCTCAGGGGGATTATGTGAAGATATTTATTCAGGGAAAGAACTTTTCCATCTATTCTACTTTGAAAGCAGTTGAAGATAAATTACCTATTGAAACGTTTGTTCGAGTACATCGTTCATTTATCGTAAATGTGGAGAAGATTGATACCATTGAAGGGAACACATTGATTATGGCGAAAAATTTTATTCCGGTATCTGAAGCGTATAAAGTGGCGCTGGCTAAACGCATGCACATTTTGTAAGGATATGCTTTTAGTAAACAATGAATCTGATGTCGGGAAAAGGAATCTACACGAAAGGCCTGTGTTGATTATTGATCATGAAGGTGCAAATCAGGAAATAATCATCAACTATTTAAAGGCATATCATATTACCGCAGTAACGGTTTCCGCGGCAACCGAAGCCCTGAACCAAATTGATAAAGATATCTTTGCATTAATCTTCCTCAATCTGGATTTTTCAGCACTTGATGCATTTGAGTTTGTGCATGCAGCAAGGCATAATAATCACAATTTGCCCCTGGTTGGTTTTAGTATACAGAACCTAGAGGCCATTAGTTTAAGGTGTTTCGAATCCGGAATAAATGCGATTTTATCCAAACCTTTAGAACAGGCAGACCTGGCCGAGGTGATTTCGTTGTTTTTACCTGAAATAAATGAATCTTCATCTCCAAGATTACCGGCTCAAAACAACTACCAATTCATTAATCTTATTTATCTAAAAGAAATCAGTATTGGTGATGCCACATTTGAGCAGGAGATTACGACGAAGTTCTTGTCTGTAATCAGCGAAAATTTACTGGCATTTCAACAATATCTCGAAGCTGGGGATATTATAAAGCTGAAAGCCACGGCCCATTATACCCGGTCTACAATTTTTATTATGGGTTTAAATCGTCTATTGGATCAGTTTTTAAATGCAATCGAATATGGCGACTTACCACTTAAAGAATTGAATGTGCAGGTAAAAAACGTCGTCAAAATTATTGAAGAGGCCAGGGAAGAGGTACGGGGATTTTTAAATACACTTCATTAACCAGGATCATTCACCTGTCTGTGCAATTTTCTCTCTGGTTGTTGCATTTGAAATGAAGTTTTTAATTTCCATGATGGTTTCTTCGGGCTCACTTATGTGTGGGAAATGTCCGGTAGCTTTCATCATCACCAGGAAGTTATCAGGCGTATATTTTTCTATGAATTTGGTGGCATCAGGCGGGGCCATCATATCATTATTAGTGGCTAGTGTAAGGCTGGGGACAGCTAACTCCTTTAATTTTTCCCTATAATCTGATTTGAATGTAGCCATTGCAAACGCCAGTGCAATACTCGGATTCGTTTCTTCGAAACACTCTTGTAAAAAGGCGGCCAGTTCTGGTTTATCCGGGCTATCCATAATGGCTGGCGAGATCGCTTTTGCCCAACCCGAATAATCTTCTGCAATGTGATTAAAAATAGTTTCGATATCTGCTGCTTCAAAGCCTCCAATGTAGTCACAATCGTTCACGTATTTTGGAGACGGACCTATAAATATTAGCTTTTTAAAAGCCTCTGGTTTTTGCAGTGCTGCGAGCATCCCAATCATGCTGCTTACCGAATGGCCCACAAAAATAATTTCCTGAAGATCCAGTGCTTCTATAATGTCGATTACGTCACAGGCATAACCATCCAGTGTAGCATATTTATGGTAATTATATTGACTGATGTCAGAGTTGCCAGAACCAACGTAATCAAACAAGATCACTTTGTAGTCTTTTAAAAAAGCATCAGTAATGTATTTCCAGGTGCTTTGGGCACAACCAAAGCCATGTGCAAAAAGAATTACCTGGCTGCCTTCTCCAAGAATTTGAACATGATTTCTAATTAAAATGGGATGAGTTGCTATGTGATTAATGTTCATGGAGCGTAGTTTATATATTCATTGAATTTATACATAGTTGCTACAAAAACAAAAAAAAATTAACAATGAACAAAATGCAAAAAAAACATCCAATGAGGTAAGCTGATCACTTTTCGTTTTCAACCCACTTATTGGATGTTCAGGGATTTGCTAAAAAGACTTTAAGCAGGATAGTTAATTTTGAAGTTTAATTTCCGTTCTTCTGTTTAAAGTTCTTCCTTCTTCGTTATTGTTGGTGCTAATAGGTTCTTTTTCGCCATGACCAACAACGGTGAAATTATCTGCACTTAAGCCAGCATTAATAAAATAAGATTTTACCGCATTTGCCCGGTCAACAGATAATTGCATGTTATGTTCCGGCGTTCCTTCTGCTGATGAGTGGCCATGTAATACAAACTTGGTGGTGGGCGATTTTTTCATTTCGGCTACCGCTTTGTCTAAAATAGAAAAGGAAGCTGTTTTTAATACAAACGAGTTGAATTCAAACTGAATGTTATCGAGGTTAAAATCCGGTTTATCAGATGGTGCCGCTTCTGGCTCTTTTTGGGGCACTGGTTCAGGTTTTTTTTCTTCAACAGGTGGTGCTGGTTTAGCAACAGGTGCCGGAGCTGGCTTGGCTACCATCTTTTTGGTTTTGCAAGAGTAAATGGTAAGTGTAGATAAGGCGATGAGGGATGTTAAAAAAATGTTTTTGGTGATGTTCATTTTTGTTAAGGGTTTAAGATTAAATTCTAGTGTTTAAATCAAACATACAAAATTCCGATTATAGCTATAACGATTCTTTTTCAAAGAACTTATATCTTTTGCAAGCAATGGCTTGGTTATAATTGATAAATAAAGTCTAATCTTTAAATCATCTCTTTCAGAACATTTACAATTTAGAAAACCCCCGGCTAATTTCTTTCGTATATGATGTTACCAAAAGCAAAAAACCTATGAAAGATTTCACAATTGCCGCATTATTGGGTGGACCGGAAATGATCATCCTCGGCATAGCCATATTATTATTGTTCGGAGGGAAGAAAATTCCAGAACTCATGAAAGGATTAGGCAAAGGAATAAAAGAGTTTAAGCAAGGGCAGGAAGATGAGCCTGTTCCGGCACCTGTTAATGAAAAAGTCAAATAGCTAAAAGAGGCTGATCATTTTTTAGTCAGCAATTTCTTGCAGAACCAAGTTCAAAAGTGGGAGGGGCATCTGGGTTTAACTATTTAATGTAGTAAAAGCCGGAGGCCCCTTTTTTATTATCTGTTAGCGTTTAAAAATGCAAGAATTCTTCGCTGCACTCTGAATGAACAGCAAGAGTGTGTGACGATGCTATTAACGCGCTGCTATGGCCACCCTGCTCTCCGGCCTAGGAAATGATGGATGGAGAAAACGTTTAAAGCTTCACTCACAATCCTTCAAACCACCACAACTTAAGGCAGCACGTCCTCTCCCGATTCTTCATCGGGTGCTTGTGCTGCGGAGATAAAGCTTTAATGCTTTTATCGAACATCAATTCCAAGCCTTGAGTTATTCATAAGTTGTTTATGTTTTTATTGGCATTCATGAGCTCGCTGAAAAGCTCGGTTTTGGCTACCTTTTTATCAAGAAAAAGGGTAGAAGCCCTTCGGCGGCTAGCCGAGGCCAGCCAGCGCAGCGGGAAAGACCCCCATGCACCTCGTACCTCCGCAACTGCAGCCTTGCAATAAATCTAACAACAACGCAGTATCCCAATCGATACATTTAATCCTGTTTTCCAAACACATCATACTGATTTAAAAAAGGACGATAGAAACCGAAATGATATAAATGGAACAACCAGTTCCTCTAAATTAACTCATAAATACCATCATTCTTTAGACAATAACCTCGTAAATACAAGCGTGTATACCAACGTAATCACTATTTCAAAATATTATCGAAAAATACGCCGTATAAATTCGATTTGGTATAGTATTTATACGCTTTTATTGTAAAACATATCCTTGCGCTAACTGTTACTGCATTGAAGATGATTGAAAATACGTTTGGCATCAACATCGTGCCCGAAAATGATAATGATAGGTTAGCTGCGCTTAAGCGCTACCGAATTTCAGACACGCCATCAGAAGAGAGCTTCGATGGTATAGTAAAGTTGGCTACCCAAATTTTTAATGTACCTATATCTCTGCTTTCCTTGGTGGATGCAGAGGCTGTATTTTTTAAAGCCAACGCTGGCATGGGCAAAGCCAGAGAAGCCAATAGAGGTAAAAGTTTATGCGCACTCGCTGTACTCGACAAAGATGTAACTGTTTTTGAAGATGCGCTAAAAGAACCTTGTTTAATGGCTAACCCGAATGTAGTTGGCGATTTTGGCCTGAGGTTTTACGCCGGTGCGCCTTTAATTACCAATGATGGTTTTCTTATTGGAACACTATGTATTATAGATAAGAACCCCAGGGTATTTACACCCGCTGAGCGTCAAATTCTTGCTGGTTTGGCCAGTAGTGCCATGGATCAGATCGAATTGAGAAGATCGGCACTGGATACCATTGATGAGCTTACCACCGCAAATGCTGTTCTAACAGAGGCACAGCAAGAACTTAAATCTACAATAGAAGAACTTGCGGCAACGAACGAAGAAATCGAGTCAATAAATGAAGAACTAAATACAGCACATGAAGATCTAAATCAATCTTATGAGCTAAGCGTGATGCTAAATGACAATCTAAGTAAGAGCGAAAGCAGGTTTAAATCATTCATTAATAAAGCGCCAATTGCCATCGGTATTTTGAATGGGAGGGAGCTTATCATCGAAGTGGCTAACGATATGATGTTAGGGATTTGGGGTAAAACCAGAGACATAATTGGTTTATCATTGGAAACTGCAATACCCGAATTAAAGATAAAGCCCCTTTTAACAATATTAGATAATATTTTCGTCACCGGAAAGAGCTACATTGAAAAGGAGCTCGTTATACAAATGCTAAGTGAGGATGGAGTGATGGATCGATATCTTGATTTCATTTATGAACCTTTAAAAAATGAAGAAGGTGAAACCCACGCTATCATTGTTATTGCCAATGATATTACCGATCGCGTGAAAGCACGCGATGAGCAAAAAATGCTCAACAATCAGTTGGAGATTGCATTGCATGCTGGAAAATTGGGTTCATACTCTATGGAGATCGCAACGGGTCAGGTTATCTGTTCTGCTCAATGTAAAAGTAATTTTGGATTGAAGGCAGATGATTCACTCGATTTTGCCAGACTGATGGAAATCGTTGTTCCAGAATACCATAGTTACATTAAGGGTTTAATGGAAGATGTGGTTGCTTCGCGATCTGAATATCATTCTGAATACGAGGTGAAATGGCCGGATGGGACGCTGCACTGGATCAATGATTCTGGCATGTTAATTTATGATGCAGATGGAAATGCCACGCACCTGACAGGTGTAAGTGTAGACATTACCACAAGAAAAAATTATGATCAGCAAAGAGATGATTTCCTCAGCATTGCCAGTCATGAGCTGAAAACACCAATTACGAGTTTGAAAGCGAGTCTTCAAATGTTATTGAAGCTGAAGGAAAACCCTACGCACGAAATGTTGCCACGGTTAATTGAGCAGTCTAGTAAAAGCATGGAAAAGATCAATGCTTTGGTAAACGAATTGCTCAATTTGAATAGAATTAGCGAAGGACAGCTGGAATTAGAAAAAACAACTTTCAAAATATCTGAAATGCTCGATGTTTGTTGCAACCACATTCGTGTAGCCGGCGAACATGCACTAATAATTAGTGGCGATCTGGATTTGGAAGTCTACGCAGATGAACACCGGATTGATCAGGTAATGGTAAATTTGGTTAACAATGCGGCTAAATATGCTTCTGATTCTAACGAAATTCACCTCATAATAGAACGGGTTGACGACCATGCTAAAGTTACTGTAAAGGATTTTGGAAGTGGAATTAGTGCAGAAGTGCAACCATTTTTATTTGATCGGTATTACCGGGCGAGTTACAATGGCAGGGCATATTCTGGCCTGGGCCTTGGCCTCTACATTTCTTCTGAAATTATTAAACGGCATGGTGGAGAAATGGGCGTAGAAAGTGAGCCTGGAAAAGGAAGTAGTTTCTGGTTCACCATCCCGATCAGATAATTCAACGGCTATCTTTTTAATTTGTTTTTAGTCAGTTTTGTTTCAAGAATGAGTTCTTCCTCAGCGAAAAATTCTTTTCTTTCATTTTTGTATTTTGTTCTGAAAGCTTCGTTCGCACCTGAAAGAATATAGATGTTTACGCCTTTAAGGTGAGAGTTTTCTAAGTTTAGCTGCTTATAAAGTAATACATGTTGCGCCAATTTATCTACCTGCGCTTTATTCTCTTTAGAGAGATAAAGCATAGTGCCGGATGGAAGCCGACCTGGGGATTGAAGCATAAAGCTATTATTAGGCGAAATTACCTGAGGGGTAGAAACTTTAGCATAATATTTTAATGCACCAGCAATGGCATAACTGTCAGTAAGTATAGCCGTTGGTTTTCCACTTCCATTTTCAACGGAGATGGCGTTGATGTCGCCAGAAAGCGATTGCCATCCAGACATATCTGCAAAAAACTGTGGAATGGTGCCACTCGTGCCATCTTCCCAAACCATAGGCCTGGTAAAGGCGGTATAATCAATCATTTTTTTAATATATTCCCTGCAGATGTAAACTGGTAAAACAGGGATAACAAGAGGAAGGCAAAGCAGCCCGAATAAATAAATGGTGGCTACAAAAATAAACTTAGGAAGGTTGCGCGATTTAAAAATCATCTCCCAGCAACAACCACCAGCAGCGAAAAGGACGGGGAACATGCCCAGCCCATAATAAAGTTTGCCCTTTAAAAATGCAAGTAAGATAACGATCAGTACCAGCGCAATGGGCCAGATAAAATTGAACTTGTTTCCATCTTTCTTCATGATCAGAAATAAGAAACCGGCAGTCCAAACGGACACACCTGCACCATGAAAGAAAAATAACTGAAAAAGATAATCAGCAACATCAATGGAGAAAGCATGCGTACCTACTAATTTTAGGTATCCAAAAATTGGAAAGCCGTATGCCCATTGCCAAATCACGTTAGGTGCAATGAGTAAAACAAACAGGAATAGCGGGCCAATGAGCTTACGAAATTGAACGCTTAAGCTTCTGTAACTGATGATTATCCACCCAAACACAATAGCTGCTAGGTATAAAACAATGGTATACTTGTTGAGCATTCCAAAGCCCATTGTTAATGCGGTTAGATATAAATAAGCTGATTGTTGTGTTTGCTGAAAACGAAGAATGGAAAATGCCAACAGTGCCCAGAAAAATTCATCAAATACGACAGGTTGCAGAAGGTAGGAGGTGGCAAGAAACGCAGGAGAGCAAATGATTGCAGAGCAGGCGATGGTAATGCCGAGTTTTTTCGCCCCAAGGTAATGGGCCATTAATCCAGTAAGCATGACTGTTGCAGCTGCGAAAATGCAGGGGATTATTCTCCATGCGATAACGGACGAACCGAAAAGTGCCGAAGCAATTTTTGCCATCCAGGTTACGAAAGGGGAGATATCCAAAAATCCCCAGGCAAAATGTTCACTAAGGGAAATATAATAAAGCTCGTCTGCGTGAAGCCCATAATTTGCAATGCCGGTTAAATGAATGGCAAATTTGAGGAGACCAAAAAAACCAATTAACAGCCAGATCTCGCGACTCAGATACAGGCTGGATTCAGTTTTCTTTACCAAGTTTGCGGTTTCGTCCTGCCCGGTTTTTTTTCGGTTTGCTACGTTAAAGGGTCTATCGCTAACTATCTCCATTGCCCTACGCCGGTTTTTTCCAGGTGGCTAACCTCAATAGTGTGAAAAGCTTTAAGCATGCGTTGAATTTGAATGACCTGAGTTAAGTTTAACAATTAATGAAATAACATTTCGGGTACAACATCAAACTGTACCAGATGGATTTAAAAATCAGTTATTTATATGGTTTTAATTTGCTTTTCAAATCATCAGCTATTCTAAAGCGAGTTAATGTGCTTTCATTGTGCGCGAAAGATAGGGTTTGCTTGTTGCACAAATCCTATCTTTTTACTCAAACGAGGTGAACCAACGGAATTTCGAACCAAAATTCAGATCCTTCATTAATCTCACTGTCTACACCAATTTTACCTGCATGCCGCTCAATTATTTGTGCTGAAATGTAAAGTCCTAATCCCAGTCCGGCAAAATGATTGGAGGATTCATCTACCCTAAAGAAACGATCGAAAATTAATTGTGCTTTATCTTTTGGGATTCCAATTCCCTGATCCTTTACCGCAAGTCGTAACCTTTTGCCGTCAGATTTTGCAGAAATTCTAATTTCTTTGCCTTCTGGCGAATATTTTAAAGCATTAGAAAGGAAATTGGAAATTACCTGCTCAATCCTGTTTTTATCGCCAGAAATCAACACCTCATCAACGTCTTTAATAATCCGTTGTTTGCCCAGGTTGCCTTGAATGCCATCTACAGATTCTGAAACAATTTCATCAATATTGAACGTAGAAATGGTAAAGGTCATTTTACCAGCCTGGATTTTCGTTACATCAAGTAAGTCATCTACCAGTCTGGTTAATTTTCCAATCTGTCGGTTTGCTTTGCTTACAAATTCCAGAATATGACCAAATTTTTCTTCTTTAGCCATTTTCATGGCGAACTGCAAATAGCCCTTAATACTGGTAATAGGCGTTTTCAATTCATGACTGGCAATGCTCATAAACTCATCTTTTTTATTCATGAGTGCTTTGGTCGTGCGTTGTGCAATCATTAAATCAGTTACTTCAAAGCCGAAAAAGGATATTCCATCGATCATACCTTCGCCAGAATACACCGGATTTAAAATCAAATCAAACCAGCTATCGGTTACTTTGCCCGTTTTTTTATCTTCCTGTTGAAGCAGGTAAGAATTGGCGACAAAGGTTTTACCGGTTTCCATCACCTGTTGCTCAATGGCTTTTAGTTCAGGATTGGCAAATTGCGAATCAGCGTTCATCGTTTTACCAATGTAATCTTCGCCACCATCGAAATTAACAAAAGATTCGTTCACAAACTCAAATACAAGATTGCTTCCTCTTCTAATACTAATTAGTGCGGGTGCTTTTTCGAAAATGCTATAAAACTCATCCTGTTGTTTCTTAATTAAATGTTGCAGCTCATTGCGGCGTTTTTCGTTATGCTTTTGTTTGCTAATATCGATCACATAAGTTACCGCATCACTCAAACCATCATCAAGCATAGCAGAACCTACCAAAACATCTAATTTTTTACCGCTCTTGGTGAGGTATTGTTTTTCGAAAGGTGGGCAAAAGCCTTCCGTTTTTAACAAATCGGCTGATATTTTGCTAATCGGCATAAACTCTTCCGGGGTTAGTGTTTTCCAGTTAATATTACCTTGCTCAAAATCTTCTGCAGTGTACCCCAGCATATCAAGAAAACTTCGGTTAGCGGTTTCTATTCTGCCAGAATCAATATTTGAAAACATCATACCGATTACGTTGGAGTCAAATATTTTTCTGAATTTTCTTTCTGTAGAACCTAGTTTTGTTTCGGTATCTGCTAAAACAGAAATATCCAGGATGGAGCCAACCATTCGGTAAGGTACCTGGTTTTCATCCATTAAAATACTTCCTCTATCCAGGATTGTAGCATAACTGCCATCAGCCTTTTTTAAGCGATATTGCGATGTCCACTGCTCGGAGCCCTGATTTACTGCGCTGTAAACGCTATCACGCACTCTTTTTCTATCGTCTGGATGAATAATATCAAAATAGAATGTGATATTCTGGTTTTCGAATGCATTCTCGTAGCCAAACATGGTGGTGAAATTCTGACTTCTCCACATGGTGTTGTTCGCCAGATTCCAATCCCAAATGGTATCATTTGTTGCCTCGGCCACCAAATTAAAACGGGTTTCACTTTCTGATAACCGCAAGGTGCGCTCATGTACCTTTTGCTCAAGCGCTGCATTGAGCTGTTTCAGGTTTTCGCGGGTTCCAAGCAACTCATTGTAGTTTCTTTTCAGTTTCTCTTCTGCTACCTTTTGCCTGCTAATATCAGTTAATGTAGCAGCAAAGCCATCAGACATTTTAACAGCAACAAGTTCCAGCCAAACCTGCTCGCTCAGCTTAAACTGCATTTGAAGAGGTATACCTTTTTCCACTACCCCGATATATTTTTCGATGAGGTTACCACCAGCAAGCTCTGGTAAATTTTCCTGTATTTTTGCTCCGCTTAACGATTCCTGGGTTCTTTTCAGGATGTTAAGTGAGGCATTATTAAAAGAAATACATTCAAAATCTGTAATTAAATGCTGCTTGTTTCTAACTGCCCTAAAAGCCAGAACACCATTTAGGCTGGCATTAAATACGCCGCTGATGATGTTGTTTAACTCGGTAAGTTTAGAAATATCCACAAAGGTGATCACCACGCCATCTGTTTTTCTATCTTTTCGGATATAGGGCATAATGCGCATCAAACTGCTGTTACCATTGCGAATCTGAACTTCTTTTTCTATTACATGGCCATCACTTAATACCTGCTGAATATCTTGATTAAGGTTTTGTGCTTTAATGTTGTTTGAAATGTGCTCAATTGAACGGCCAATATCCGCCTCAATTAAGTTCACCATACTGATGGCTGCTCCGTTAAATTTCCTGATGAACATACCCCCGTCAACGAAAATCTGGCCGATGTCTGTACTTCTAAAATAGTTATCAAGGTCATCGTTAAGGTCTACGAGCTCCTTAATTTTGATCTGATGTTCTGTATTTAAGGTATGCAACTCCTCATTAAGCGATTGAAGTTCCTCATTACTCGACTGGAGTTCTTCATTAGCAGAAAGCAATTCTTCATTGGTAGACTGGAGTTCCTCATTGGTAGTTTCCATTTCTTCTACCACCATCTGAAGGTTGCTCCGGGTTTCATTTAATTCGGCTTCCAGCTCAAAAATATATTCATTTTGGTTACCGTCATAAACTTCAAACAGGCCCATGTCATCCTTTTCAGGAATGGCTTCCAGTGTACTTTCGCCAAAAACAATCAGTGTAAAACCAATTCCATTGTCTTGCTCTGGCGGCTGTACCGAGATATTTAAATAGGTTTCCTGGTTGTCTTTATTAAACCGAACTCTTTTTAGATGGGCGGTGGTGTTGTCTTTCCAGGCTTTTCTAAGTGCTGTATTGAGGATAATGGATACCTCCTTAGGCACCATTTTCAATACATTTAATTCTATTTTTTCTTCCGGAAGTGACAGATACTGGCGATAATCGCCAATGGCATCCTGCATGATATAAGATTTGTCTACATAGATGCCCGCATAGCCCAAATCTTTTGTTAAAAAGTTACTGAAGCTTTTTTCAATAGGACTCATCGCAAAATCGGTTGTTACCGCTTTCTTTTTGCCTTTTTCCAGTTGAGATTTGCTCCCTGTATTGTAAGTATTATAACTGGCATAGTTGATGGTTCCGGTTTTCTGGTAAATTTTCCATTTGCTGGATATTTCTGTGAAACCATCTTTTAATGACGAAGCTGTTTCGCTCGAGCCTAAAAATAAACAGCCCCCTTGTACCAGCGAAAAATGAAAAACAGACAAAATCCTCTCCTGTAGAATATTGTTCACATAAATAAGCATGTTTCTACAGGTAACCATGTCATTTTTAATGAATGGTGGCGATTTAATTACATCATGTTTAGCGAAAACCACCATTTTGCGGATCGAAGAGAGGATACCATAAAACTTTCCATCCTGAACAAAGTATTTCTTAAAATATTTAGCAGGAATCTCTTTGCTGATACTTTCCGGGTACTGATTTTTAGAAGCAATTTCTATACTTTTTTCGTCTATATCCGTTGCAAAAATTTTGATATCGATTTTTTTGCCTGATTTTTCTACACGCTCATTGGCCAATATAGCCACGGTATAAGCCTCCTGGCCTGTACTGCAGGCACAAACCCAAATTTTTAAGGTGTCACCATTATTTTTTTTCTGGATAATACTTTCAAGCTGCTCGCTAAATGCTTCAAATGCTTTGTCATCTCTGAAAAATTTAGTTACGCCGATTAAAAAATCCTGTGCAAGAATGCCTGGTTCCTGCTTATCCTTTTTTAGAAAGTTAACATACTCTTCGAGCGTTTTTATGCCATTCTCATTCATCCTCCTCCCAATTCTCCTAATGATGGTTGGCGTTTTATATAAATTAAAATCATTTCCACTCTGGTGGTGAACAATTTTGAAAATCTCTTCGAGCAACTGTTCGTTTATCTTTCCATTTTCCAACACCTTTACCGGCTCTTCATTTACATAATTGAAAAGTTCCCGGTTCATATCAGGAGGGGAGAGAATAAAATCTGCATTCCCGGAGGCAATGGCACTGTTTGGCATGCCATCGAACTTAGCCGAAGCTGGATCCTGAACGATTACCATTCCACCGTTCTCTTTGATGGCCTGAATACCTTTCGTGCCATCGGTTCCTGTACCTGATAGAATAATAGCAATTGCCTTCTCTTTTTTGTCTTTTGCGAGTGTATATAAAAAGTGATCGATTGCAGTATTAGGTGCTTTTACAAGTGACTTATCTGCAAGCCTTAACCGGCCATGACTAACAGTCATTAATTTATTATTCGGAATAATGTAAACACAATCCTGTTGGATGGCCATTTCATTAGCAGCCTCAAATACTTTCATATGTGTATGCTTCCCAACCAATTCTACCAGCAAACTTTTATAATCTGAAGAAAGGTGTTGGATAACTACGAAGGAGAAGCTGGCATTAGCCGGCATGTGGTCAAAAAATTCGTGAATAGCCTCTAAGCCGCCTGCAGATGCACCTATGGCTACAATGTATTTATCGTATCTTTTTAAATTTTCTTTTGTTTTCTTTTCAGTCATTGCGTACTAATTGTATAGCTGTGTAGAGCAAAATTCGAAAAGGAAATTCCTAAACGATTCGGCATTTTCCAGTTCCATTTCTGACCATTCTTCTGACTGGCCATGGACTGTTTCGAGCCAAAGCTTAAATGAATTTCTGGGATGGTAACTCTTGCCATCTTTTTCGAAATTAATCGCCTGGTTAGGGTCGCCACCCCATTTAATGTTTTTCACCGCTTCGGGCCTAAAACAAACTAAAAAATCTCCCTGGCTGGGATTGATCGGGATCACCAGTAAACCACAGGCAATATCTGCAAAATGATTTGCTTCTTCATATACTTCGCTGAGGTTATTTGTACTGAAGATATTTACAAAAGCTTTGCCTTCAATCCAGAGCAGTAGGTTTTCCAGGGCTTCGTGTTCTGGTAAAATACCTGCGCTGGATACCGCGCCATCTAATCGAATGCAGAACCCGCTCGTTTGAAAAAGCGTATTCAGGTTCAAGCTTTCATCTTCCGTTAAACCTTTGATGATACTTCCTTTAGCGAAAATATTCTCAGTAATCTGAGCCTTGGTTTTTAGTAATTCTGTGGAGTGGGTGAGTTCTTCCTGCAATATTACAGAAGAAATGCGATAGGAAATTTCCATACTCAGCCACTCAAATATTGCTCTGTTTTCAACACTCAAGTACTTTGCAGTTTGGTGGTGACAAGAAATTAATCCCCAGAGGTTGCCGTCAACCATTACCCTGATAGACATGGAGGCGGTAACACCCATATTGGCCATGTACTCCAGGTGTACGCCAGCAATGCTCCGAAGGTTACAATCAGAAAGGTCTAAAAAACCATTTGAAATCGGATTAATAACGGGAAATAACTTGTAAGACTGATAAGACCTGTTCGGAATGAGCCGGTATGGATTTTTAATGTAGAGTGCCCTGGCTTGTTTGGGTACATCAGATGCAGGGAAAGTTTGCCCTAAGTAACTCTCAAGTTCTCCGGTAATTTCTTCTGCGATCACGGTACCGTTCCAGTTTTTATCAAAGCTGTACATCCTGATGCCGTCGAAACCAGAAATGCGCCTGATTTCTTTGATGCTGGATTCGCAAATCTCCTGCAAGCTTCCAGTTTTTTCTATTGTGGAAATAAAGGAACGTACTTCCTGAAAAACATCTGTAAAAGTTCGTTCTGCCGCTTCTGTTTCTTTTTCAATTTCGAGGATAACAAAATCTTGCTTAACATGAGCTAGAATATATAGCGAAATTGGCGTTGATTGACGCTTTAAAGCAAAATGGAATGGTAGTCTGCTGCGTTCGCCTTTGTCAATTTCGGATCGCAAATGCGTCAAATCCTCCTCTGTCAAAAAATCAGCTAAGCGATTACCAACAAGATCCTGAATTTTTGTTTCAAAAATCTGATCAATATTCTCGCTTCCTTGTACTATTTCTAAGGTTGTTCTATCTATCACCAACAAAAAACCATAATCCTGGATGGAATTGGTCTGGTGTATGGCCAGATTTCCGCAGAATTGTGAATCGTAATTTTTGTTTTCAGCCATTGGTTATTTAATTTATGGTCTTGCTATTTATTCGCTAGAATTAAAACGTGCGAATGAGCGCAATAGTTCCCGTCGGCTTATCAAAAACGCGACCAATTCAATATTAAGACCAGTAAAAATATTGAAATAACTTGGTTATTACGAACGCAGCAAGTATAAGTCGTAAACATTATGTGATAAATACGTTATTGGTTGCTAAAAATTTCTTTACTCATAATAACGTTACACACCGTTAGGATTCATAATGATTGGTTTACTCCTGAGGTAAAGAAATATAAGACTTTACCCAGTAGCGGGTTGGCTAAATATCGGCTATGAGGGATAGTGCTATTAAAAGCTTTATGAAAGAATTCGCATTTAAGTGCTGTTTTTGTTTAACAATTATCGGCCTCATGAAGCGACAAAATTATATTCCACAAATTTTATTTAAATACGTCAGAATTGGATGGCAAAGCCTATATTTGCCGCTCAAAGTTCCCATAGTTCAATGGATAGAATTGTGGTTTCCGGTACCACCGATGGGGGTTCGAATCCCTCTGGGAACACTAGTGTGCTTTGTAACTGATTAGTTTACATTGATTTATATGGATAGGTAGTTTTTGTGCGTACAAATTGCGTTTAAAAACTACCTATTTTTATTTTATCGAAATTTCCATCCATTCGCTCTTTTACTTTCCAAGTTCTGTCTAGCTTTTTTGATACCACCACTACTTTCTTGTATTTCCTGAATCTCCAGGTATGTTATCTTTTTTTCGGTTGGTTTCTTAACACGCTCGCCCTGACTGGTATTACTAAAGGCAAAAAAAAGAGGCTGATCATTTATAACGATACAGCCTCCTTAAGGATTATTTGAAGGAATTAGTTAGCATCCCACCACAATCGATCTGTTATTTTTGCTCTTTGCTGCGGTTGGGGGTTCGAAGTAACTTCTGAATTTGGATATAAAACTCTTCTCGGAATTTCAGAAAGTGCATTTCTTACTTTCGTTAAAGCAGGAAATCCGGTACGGCGCCAGTCTGTATAATTTTCCGGGTTAAGGAAGTTTGAAATAGATTTTTCTTCTATTATTAAACGAATTGCATTCGCAGAAGTTAGTTCGCCTCTTGCAGCCAAATAGTTGGTCGCATCAGTGGTGCTAACACCAACTTTTTCCATGTGGCGAAGTACGCCTTCGGTATAAAATGGTTGCGCGGCTGTTGCACCTGAAATAATAAGTGTTGCTTCAGCTTTCAAAAAGGCTGCTTCAGTATAATTTACAAGGTAATTGCTGGCGCCCGCTGCGGCATAAAAATCTGCAGGTGTAGAATAGGACTCCAGGCTTCCAATATCGTCTAATCCAATTTGTCTACCGGTAAACAGTCCAGTTTGAACTGCAGGTCTGATCATTTTCGTCAATCTCGGGTCGTTTCTTGTTTTAAAATTATCAACGAAGGTATTTGCAAGCACGAAAGTAGTGCCGGGTAAGAAATTTTGTTGCCAAGGGTTTTCGGCACCGGCAGCACCACTAAACGCGATTTTGAAATCGTCGCTGTTGTTTTCCATGCCGTTACTCAATGCCGTTAATGCCAGTTGTGCCTGTGCGGCAGGTGTTGTCCCAGGTGCTTTGCTTAGGTGCATGTAATAGCGGGCCTTTAAAGTATAAGCCAGCTTTCTCCATTTGGCCATATTTCCCGAATAGTTGAGGTCATCAGCACCAGGAGCCAGCCCGGCATTGCGACCAATGTCTGCGATGCTTTCATCTAGCAAGCGCTGTATCTGTCCGTAAATTTGTTGTTGAGTATCATAAACCGGAGTAGGATTTGATGTCCCTTTAAATGCTTGGGTATAGGGAAGATCTCCCCAGGCATCAGTGGCATAACCCAAAGTATAAGCGGTTAAAATTTTAGAAATTGCAGCGTAATTATAGTTTCCATTTGCAGTTGCCTTTATGGTAAGCAGATTGAGGTTGTTTAGTGTTCTAACGTAAACATTGTTCCAATCGCCATCCATATCTACGGGAAACATTTGATACGTACCGAAATTGGGTGCCACCTGGTTGAGTGCCATTACCTGCAAATATTGTTGCAGGATTACACTCAGGTTGGCATCACCGGAGGCATTGATGTTTTGCGAAATCAGCATCTGCACAGGAGGGAGCATCAGCGATTCTTTTACATCTATTGGCCTGTTCGGATCGTAATTAACGTCTATATACTTTTTGCATCCAGCGAAAGCTGTTATCAATGCAAAACTTAGCATAAAATATATCTTTTTCATGTTGATTAATTCTTTGTGATACCTATAATGTTAACTTCAAAGCAAAATCTACTGATCTTGATGTTGGTGTTGAGAATGAATAAATCCCTTGCGAACCATTTGCAGAACCAAAAGAACTTACCTCGGGATCTCCACCGGTAAAGTGCGGTGCATAAATCCACAAGTTTCTGCCGGTTACCTGTAGTCCAAGCGTTTTGAAAGGTGTTTTTTGAAGCCAGGTTGGCTTGAAATTATAACCAAAACTTACGTTTCGCAATTTTACATACGTACCATCCTGAATTACTGATTCAAGAACACTATTAATTCTCTGATAGTAGGCCTGACCGGAAACAGTTACTGCATTTGGCAAGCCCGTAGTGGCATTAATGCCGTCTACTATACGTGGTTCGCGGTTTTCGGTAACTTTAGGCGTTCCGTAGAAATAACCATATCCATCCACATTATTCTGGATATCTCCTCCTTTTTTCATATCGAAAGAGAAACTCAATGTAAATTGTTTATACCTGAAATTATTTATGATTCCACCCATCCAGTCTGGATTAATGTCGCCAATAATTCCCTGCTCGTCTGCGGCAAATGGTAGTCCATCGTCGCCGGTTAATATTTTACCTTCATTATTTCTGGCGTAGCGTGTGCCATAGATTACACCATATGGCTGGTTTACAAAGATGAAAGTAAAGCCGTTGCCAACCTGATTCAAATTATTATAAATGGATAGTACTTTGTTTCTGATTCTGCTGTAATTTAGCGTAAGGTCCCAGCTAAAATCCTGAGTTTTAATTGGTCTTGCAGTCAACAATACCTCAACACCTCTGTTACGCATGGAAGCCGTGTTTACGCTGGTAGAATTAAAGCCAGTTGATGGAGCTAAGGCTACGTTAGGAATAATTCCATTTTTGGTTTTCTTATCAAAATAGGTAACCTCCAGGCTTAATCGATTTTTGAAGAAACCAGTTTCCAAGCCAACTTCAAATTCGTTGATCCGTTCATTTTTTAGATTGGGGTCACTCAATGTACTGCTAATCAAAAAGCCTGACTGGCCTTGATAAGGGAACGCGATGTTGCGTACATTTTGCGATTCATAAGGTGTTAATAAACTATATGGAGCTATACTCGCATTCCCAACTGTGCTATAAGATAACCTTAGCTTTCCGAAACTCACGATCTCAGCAACTTCTCTTGAAAAGAAATTGGAGAAGATAAAGCTCGTAGCTGCAGATCCATAAGGGTAAAAACTATTGTCTTTTGCCAACACAGAGGTACCATCGTATCTGCCGGTAAGGGATAAGATCAGAAACTTTTTATAATCAATATTGGATTGCAGATAGAATCCTATTTTTCTGCCAAGGGTGCTAAATTCGGAGAATTTTACAGTTGAGGCTGATGCGATGTTATCAAAGCCTGGAACTGTAATGCCAACACCATTTGCGTAAGCATTTTCAAAGTAGGTAGAGATGATGTTATTTCCTAAAATGGCATCGACATTAAAATCTCCAAAATTATGATTGGCACTAACAATCAAGTCGTTATTATACTGCCTGAAGTTGGAATTGCTATTTACGATTCTGCCATTAGGGTTTGAAACTGAAAGTAAAGACTCATGGTATTTACCCTGTTCGGTATAAACGTCGGCGCCGAAACGTTCGGTTATGGTTAGCCAACTAAGTGGTTTATAATTGGCGTTAAAGGTTGGTAAGAACCTGTTTACAACGGATGTATTGCTAATGTTATCTAACACCCAATAAGGATTATTTCTGGAGAAGCGAAACAAGCGCTGGGTTCCGTCTGGATTTGTAGCAGGCTGCAAATTATAAGATACTGGTGCAGAAAAAATGGTCCATACCGGACTTTCTAATGCATAACCTTCCGGTAATCTGTTATTTTTAGTATTGGCATAGTTTAGTGAAAAGGTAAAATCCAGATTTTTCAGTACTTGGGTGCTGAATTTTCCGAAAACAGTATTTCTGTCGAAAGAGGTGCTGGGAACTGTTCCTTCCTGTGCCAGGTTGGTGTAAGACAGAAAATAAGAACTGTAAGTTCCACCGCCATTTAAACCGATGGTATTGGTATACGTTTTTCCGGTTTTAAAGAAAAGATCAGATTGATCATACACTTGAGCAGGCTGACCGTTTATTTTGAGTGTATCCATTCTTGCCCCCCATGAGGTACTGGTTTTTTGTGTAACGCCATCGAAATATGTTCCGTTAGATCCTAAGGAATATTTATTTTGAATTTCCGGAAGCAAAGGCGTTTCCAGCGATAGGGAGGAAGAAAAACTAAGTGAAGGCTTTTTGTTCTGTGCGCCAGCCTTTGTGGTGATGATAATTACACCCTTCGCACCATCAGATCCATATAATGCGGTTGCAGCGCCTCCTTTTAATACGTTAATGCTCTCAATGATGTTTGGGTCTAAATCTGCAATCCGGTTCGTTCCCGGACCTGAGTTTAAATTTCCAGTCTCATCGTTATTTACCGGGATACCATCAATTACCATTAGCGCCTCGTTATTTCCATAAAGGGAGTTAGCGCCCCTGATTACAATTCTGGATGAACTGCCTGGTGTGCCTGAAGAGCTCGTAATCTGCACGCCAGAGACTTTTCCGGCTAAGGCATTGACAAGATTTGGTTCTTTGGTTTGCGTTAACTGATCTCCTTTTACTTCTTGTGAGCTATAAGTAAGGTTACGTTTTTCACGCTTCACGCCCAAAGCGGTTACCACTACTTCGCTTAAGTTTTGCTGATCATCTTTCAGCGCGATAACAATGGCGTTTTGACCTGCGTAGGGAAATTCGCGGGTTTGAAATCCGATTCCGCTGGCCACAAGTACCGAAGGATTAGTTGTTTTAATGGCGAAATTACCTTGAGAATCTGTTGAGACCCCGTTAGATGTGCCCTTTACTTTTACCGAAATTCCGGGCAGGGCTGCTCCTGATTCATCAGTGATTTTACCATTTACTAATGTCGTTTGGGCATGTATCTGTATAAAACAGAGCATGGCTACGGCTAGCAAAGCAGTTTTTAGTTTGGTTATCATGTTGTTTTGGTTGTTGGTCTGCCCAAATTTAAGCGACTTTCAAACCAGAACGATTGATGATTTTATCAGGTATTAACCGTAAATTAACAACAATGTTACGCGAATAGTAAGTATTTCCATGGTCTCCAATAAATTGTGTAATTATCTGGTATCTTAAGATTAGTCATATTTAGCTCCTGAATAGATTATTGATCCGTTTCTTTAATGCACCTAATAGAAAAGCCGTATTTCATAAATACCGGATCTCGCTCAATATTGGCAAAGGCCTGAAAGACCCTCGAACTCCAGTGGTACAGTTCGAAAGTTCCTTGAGTAGTCCAGTAATAGCCGTTGCTTTTTTGCATGTAAAAGTTGCCATCGGCATCCCTATAGCCACCCGGTAATGCAGAAAATCCGGTTGCATTCGTACCGGTGGTAAAAGATGGTAGCCAATGTTGATTTCCTGCCTCTTTCAAAAGCGTGGCTGCAATGCTATCCGAACCGATGTGTTTCAGGAGCTCCCGTAAATCAGCTTCAGTTGGGATCCGCCAGCCTTTTGGCGCTATTTCTCTTTTATCGCCAATGCAATACCAATTATAAAGCAGGCCATATTCTTTTGCATGCGCTACGTTATTATCATTCGCGGAATAAGCAGGAGTATTCATGCTTTTCCAATTTTTTTTAAAGGCAATCGTATCGCCGTTATTAAATCGGGTCGTCTTTAAATTCTCCACCATCCAGGTCTGCTTCCCAATCTGAACAGTATGGTAAACATTGCCATCAATATCGGTTAATGTATCGGCATTGCCACAAGCCAGGAGGTTAAAGAGCAATAAGATGCCAAAGAGTTGAACTATTCTTTTTAGTGAAAATATCTTCATGTATGGAATCTAGTTTAATATTATTTCATCTTAAAAGACGCTATTTCGTTATTTTCTTCATATAGGATCAGGTAATCCTGTTCCAGTTTTTTAATGAGAAATCCATTTTTTTGTAATAATAGTGAACGGTTTACAGGTTTAACAAGATCGGTACGCCCAGCTGGTTTAATTTCCATACCAAAGTCTATACCTTGCTTTTCTAAAGGTCCGAGCGTAAACGGCAAAAGCTGATACCGATATTTTTCTCCGTCTGATAGCGCAACGGCTACTTTTATTAAGTTATGCTGTTTCACGATAAAGGCAAAATCATTCTTTTGATCGTTATTAATATCCGTTGTCGCCATAAATGGCAAGGTACTGGCATCATAAAAATCCCAAAATAACCTGGCATAATCTGATTTTTGAACCTGTACAATGCCAGGGTATTTTGCTTGTATATCTTCTTCAATCTGCGTTGGAAAGCTATATTTTGCATTTTGAATACGAACAGGATCAATCCTTTTTTCTGCCTGGGTTACAGGAGGGTTTTTACAGCTGATGCCAATAGCACAGATTAAAATAACATAGAGAATATTTTTTATTTCCAATAAGCGGTGGTAAAAATACCGCTTATTGGAAAATTGATGTTTACCAGGTGCCATTTGCAGCCGTATAAGTTTGTCCGTTTACTTTTGTGCTACAGTTTGTTGCATTTTGATGTTGAACATTTGGATTGCCATTACTCACCGTACCTGCTAAAACTTTTGTATTGCTCGCATCCTGTAAGAAAACGCCTTGTAAAGCAGTGTTTGCAATGTCAACAGTATTCACGGTACACCCGTTGCTGCCTGTAACGCTGAAGAAGCCGCGTCCACTACCGCGAGAATATACTTTTGCGCAAGTGATGTTTGGACCGTTACTATTGGCACAACGAAAGGTAGCGTAGCCGGTAACTGAACCAGTGGTGCTATTATTTGTTCCTGTAACTGTACCAACAGTACCATTTTTAGATTGATTGAGTAAAACGCCGCAAGCCGCATTATTGCTTGAGGTCACATTTCCTATCGTAAAACCGTCAAGACCGTAAGTTTCGATAGAATTGTCTCCTCCGGTAATATTGATGGTTCCGCTTACTGTTAGGTTGCTGGTAGATCCGGTGCTGTTGTCTACCCTGATGCCAAGCCCTAAGTCTGTTGCAGGTACTGAAATGTTCATGGTGATGTTACTGATATTCATCCCCGTGCAGCCTTTAAACCAGATCCCATAACGTGGTTTCCCGGTAACTTTTAGGTTTTTTACTTCGATATTTGATTTGCGATCTGCCCATATTGGAATGATAAGTGCATCGCCGCTATTCGCATTGAAGGTGTTTCCAGTGAAATCAAGTCCAGTATTACTGGCCATATTCACATATTTAAGCGATCCTCCAGAACTGCCAGATGCACCGGAGATCTTAATGGTTACCCACTCTTTAGCGGTTCTGCCGGCGGTGAGCCCGTTAATTGCTGCCTGAATAGCTGAAATATAATTCGTACCTGTGTACTTGTTCACACCATTAACTGTGGCTGTAAAGTTGCCGCCAGATCCTGTTACCTCTCCAGCTGCAGTAGCGGCGGTTGCAGCAGCAGTAGCCATGAGTTTCGACGAAGTGCCTAATCCTGATAGCGCTGACAATTCCTGTAAATTGTCTGATGATTTTTTACACGCCGTAAAAGCGCATAACAGTAAAACGAAAGCCAGGCCTCGCCCAGCTTGTTTTTGGATGGATTTTTTCATTAAGATTTATATTTTGGTTTATTCTAAGTTAAAAAGCATGATGCCTTCAACTGTTATGTACAGTGATGTCTTTTTAAATATACTTGTTAGTTTGTTTTGGAATTTCGAAAATCACTTACTACTTAAGGGAACATAATTTTAAATACGGAAGCATGCTTTCTATTTAATGCTGATGTTGCTAAAAATCAAACCATCTCAGTTCGAAGGCTGTAATATATTTAAGAAGATAGGAGACATTAAAAAATCATTAAATCATCCTGCAAAAAGGCAGTATTCGCTCATTTATCAATGGTTAACTTTAATTTCAACCACTTAACAGGCGAATTTCAAATGGTAAGATTTGCTTTATTAAAATAAAAACGCACCTTTGCGAACCGTTAATAGAGGTTTAGGCATGTAGTAAAAATAAATAGTTGTTTATGGAAGAATTGGTTGTAGAAGAGGTTCGGGAAATACTTGAAAGAGAGGACGATAAAGCATTAAAAGAATATCTGGACGAGCTTAATATTTCGGATGTTGAGGCTTTAATAGACGAGCTTCCCCAATGCGCAGCCAAGTTTATCGATACCATTTCACTCAACCGTGCTGTAAACGTATTTAGAATTCTCGATTTCCCTACACAGGAAAGAATTATTAAAAAACTTTCAGGCAATAAGCTGAATCAGATCATCAAGGATTTGCCACCAGATGACCGTACAGCGCTCTTTGGAGAAATGAAAGGTGATGTGGTGAAGAAAATGATTTCGCTTTTGCCATCTGAAGAACGGAAAGAATCACTTGCCCTTTTAGGTTACAATGAATATAGTATTGGACGTTTAATGACGCCAGACTATATCGCCGTGAAACCTGAGTGGTCTGTGGCCAGGGTTTTGTCGCACATCAGGAGGTATGGCAAAAACTCCGAAACCATTGATGTGGTTTACGTAATTGATAAGGACGGCGTTTTGCTTGATGACATTAGAATCAGGGAAGTCCTGTTAGCCGATCCGGATGCCATAATTGGTCAGCTTACTGATAAGCGGTTTATCGCTTTAAAGGCGAATGATCCACAGGAAGATGCGATTAATATCTTCAGGATGAATAATCGCGTAGCCCTACCTGTTGTTGATGAAAATAATATTCTTCTTGGTATCGTAACCGTTGATGATATCCTGTGGATTGCCAACGAGGAATATACCGAAGATATGCATAAAATAGGGGGTACCGAGGCCTTGGATGAGCCATATCTGGATACTTCTATTTTTAATTTAGTGAGAAAAAGAGTAGGCTGGTTAGCGATTTTAATGGTTGGAGAAATGCTTACTGCCACGGCGATGGGCTTTTTTGAAGGTCAAATTCATAAGGCAACTGTTTTAGCCTTATTCATTCCTTTGATTATTTCTTGCGGAGGAAACAGTGGCTCCCAAGCTTCTACCTTAATTATTCAAGCGATGGCCTTAGGTGAAGTAACCATAAAAGACTGGTGGCTGGTCATGCGAAGGGAAATTACATCTGGTTTTCTTTTAGGTTTATGTTTAGGCTTAGTCGGCTTCCTGAGAATTTTCGTATGGCACATTATCGCACCAAACATCTATGGTGAACACTGGATTTTAATTGCGAATACCATAAGTGTATCGCTGATCTTTGTAGTGCTATGGGGGTCATTAAGCGGATCAATGTTGCCAATTATTCTAAAAAGGCTGGGTGCCGACCCTGCAACTTCTTCTGCGCCTTTCGTGGCTACGCTGGTAGATGTAACCGGCCTGATTATATATTTCAGTTTTGCACTCTTATTTTTAAAAGGCGTTTTACTTTAACTTCAAATTATGGAAAATAAAATCACAACTTTGTTTACCGATATTGGTGGTGTATTATTGACGAATGGATGGGATAGACATGCACGCGGAGAAGCCTCTGTGCTTTTTGATCTTGATGCTGTTGATTTGGAAGAACGTCATCACCTTACTTTTGATACCTATGAAGTAGGAAAGTTAACCCTTGATGAATACCTGGAACGCATTGTGTTTTTCAAGGAGCGAAGCTTTTCTTATGATGACTTCAAAGAATTTATGTTCAAAAAATCGTTACCCTACCCGGAAATGATTGCCCTGATCTGCGATTTGAAAAAGAAATATAACCTTAAAGTTGCGGTAATTAGTAACGAGGGGAGGGAGTTGAATCAATATCGTATCAATACCTTTAAGTTGAATGAGTTTGTTGATTTCTTTGTGTCTTCCAGTTTTGTTCATTTCCGTAAACCAGATGCTGATATTTTTAAGGTTGCCATAGATATTTCGCAAAGTGATGTGGCTACCAGTTTATATATTGATGATCGTAAACTGTTCGTTCAGGTTGCTGAAGGCTTAGGTTTAAAGGGTATTTACCATACCACTTATGAAGACACCAAGGCGCAGTTGGCAGCTTATGGATTGGAACTGTAAGTGTCTATCCTGAACTGCAACCATCTCCATTCACTGCAAGATTGCTTCATTCGTAAAAAATAATTTTAATCAGGTTACGTAGCATGTGGCTGAGCGATAAACAAGAAAAGCTGCCTGAATGGGCAGCTTTTCCTGTTTATAAGCCTTAACGGCGCCGTGAATGCTAATTATACATTAAACCTGAAGTGCATAATATCGCCGTCTTCCACCACATATGTTTTACCTTCCACACCTAATTTACCGGCATCTTTACAGGCATTTTCAGATCCTAAGGTTACGAAGTCGTTATATTTAATTACTTCCGCACGAATAAATCCTTTTTCAAAATCAGTATGAATCACGCCAGCAGCCTGAGGTGCTGTGAAACCTTTTGTAATGGTCCATGCACGTACTTCCTGAACACCAGCAGTGAAATAAGTAAATAAGTTTAATAATTTGTATGCTGCACGAATCAGTTTATTTACACCTGACTCATCTAAGCCTAAATCAGCTAAAAACTCCTGACGTTCTTCATAACTTTCTAATTCTGCAATTTCTGATTCGATTTTAGCAGAGATTACCAGAACTTCAGCGCGCTCATCCGCAACGTTTGCTTTCACTAGGTCAACATATTTGTTTCCGGTTACAACCGAGGCTTCGTCAACATTGCAAACATACATTACTGGTTTTTGAGTCAACAAACCTAAATCTTCAATGAAATCGAAATCATCTTGTGCTAAAGCAGCCGTACGGATTGATTTACCATTTTCCAAATGTGCTTTAACCACTGTTAGGATCTCATAAGTACGTTTAGCATCTTTATCGCCGCCCGTTTTTGCCATCTTCTCTACCTTTTGAATGCGTTTATCAACGGTATCCAAATCTTTAAGCTGCAGCTCAGTATCAATTATTTCTTTATCGCGAATTGGATCAACCGAACCATCCACATGGATTACATTTCCATCATCAAAGCAACGTAGTACATGGATAATGGCATTTGTAGCACGGATATTTCCTAAAAACTGGTTACCTAAACCTTCTCCCTTCGATGCTCCTTTAACTAAGCCTGCAATATCTACAATCTCAATGGTGTTTGGTTGTACCTTATTGGGTTTAACTAATTCTGCAAGTTTGGTTAATCTCTCATCAGGTACCGTAATTACGCCAACATTTGGTTCAATTGTGCAGAAAGGAAAGTTTGCCGATTGCGCTTTTGCATTCGATAAACAGTTAAAAAGTGTCGATTTACCTACGTTTGGTAAACCAACTATACCACATTGTAATGCCATTTATATTATTGTCTATGTTTTGAAAAATTAATTGTTTTGAAAAATTAATTGTTTTTAAGCGTTTATCGTTTTTCGTTTGCCGTTCATCGCTTTCCGCTTTCCGCTTTCCGCTTTCCGCTTTCCGCTTTCCGCTTTCCGCTTAAAAATCGGGCAAAGATAAGCTTTTAAAGTCTTTAATTAAAGCTGCTAATTTGCTGCGGAGGGATATTTTATCTAAGTTTATCGAAAATTACAGATTATAAATATGGAAGATTTTGAAAACGAAGTGCCGCAGGAAGTGAAATTGATCGTAACAGAGGAGATGCGGAGCTATATTTATGACATCACCCGATGGGCGAAATTTTTAGCTATTGTGGGATTTGCATTCGCTGCTTTGTTGGTGTTGGTTTCCTTTAGTATTCCATCACTTCTGGGAAGTAACCCGGCGCTGGCAAAACAATTTGGTACGATGGGGCCAGGCGGCTCAACGGCAATAACCATCATTTATTTAGTGCTGGGCCTATTTTACTTTTACCCGAGTATGTTACTCTTTAGAATTTCAAAAAATGGAAAACAAGGTGTGCTGTTTGGAAACCAGGAAGGTTTGAATACAGCCATGCAAAACGTAAAATCCCTGTTTAAATTTTGGGGAATCATTACGATTGCTGTAATTGTAGCTTACTTTTTATTAGTCTTTACGGTTGGCGCAGGAATGGCCGTTGCTTAATAGGCACAACCCTTCTAAAAATCAAACACATAAAAAAAGCCTTTGCTAAAAACAAAGGCTTTCTTATTATATTTTATTTAGAATGAAAAATCATCAGTCGTTTTAGGGCTATGTTCGCCATTTTCCGAATATTCATAACGTTTTTCAACAACATCCTGGTGAGATTTGATATAATCAACAGTTTCATTTAAACCTTCTGTGAATTTTTCAAAGTCTTCTTTGTATAAGAAAATCTTATGTTTAACGAATACACCGTCTTCTAATCTTTTCTTGCTCTCAGTAACTGTTAAATAATAATCACCTGAGCGAGTAGCCTTCACGTCGAAGAAATAAGTTCTCTTGCCTGCTCTTACTTTCTTTGAAAAAACTTCTTCTCTTT